>MAAC01009709.1_pt1 | contig 128464 bp, 112 predicted proteins | sample 1115981 | NCBI WGS metagenome assembly MAAC01 (sample SAMN04961126, study PRJNA320927) | seawater metagenome | isolation source: sample BD02T64 sea water enriched with oil for 64 days | place: USA:Gulf of Mexico | collected 2013-07-27
TTGCAGTTCTCCAAAATTCAGGCCTTAATTCAGAAAGGCATCGACGAAGGAGCAACTTTGATCGCTGGCGGCACTGGTCGTCCAGATGGCCTTGAAAAAGGATATTTTGTGAAGCCAACAGTGTTCGCAGATGTGAACAATGAGATGGCAATTGCCCGCGAAGAAATTTTCGGTCCGGTTCTGTCAATCATTCCATTCGATACAGAAGAAGAAGCTGTAAAAATTGCGAATGACACAGTTTATGGTCTGACGAACTATGTTCAAACAACTGACGCGGCAAAGGCTAACCGTATGGCGCGCCGCTTGCGTTCAGGAATGGTAGAAATGAACGGAACATCACGCGGTGCAGGTGCCCCGTTTGGTGGTTATAAGCAGTCAGGTAATGGCCGAGAAGGTGGCTCTTGGGGATTGGAAGATTTCCTTGAAGTGAAAGCTGTCAGTGGCTGGGGCGACGAATAACCCAACCTAAATTTGTTCTAGGTAAGAAAGCCGCGCTAAGAAATTAGCGCGGCTTTTTCTATCTTGCTAATTCTTGGCTGCAGTTTATATATGTAAGTGAAATGTAATATTAGTAATTAGTAGTATGAGTGATGAGAAGATATGGCAACTGTTGTGAAGTTTGGTTTTTTTATTTTGCTTCTGTGCGTAATATCAATTGCTAGTCTGGACAATGTGTCTGCAAGACCAGTTTGTAACGCGGATGAGCAAGTGAGCCTTGCTTCAGAAGATGCGTTTTTTCCATATTCAGGTAAATATAACGGGAAAATGCGAGGGTACTCGTATGATTTAGTGCGCGCTGCCTTTGCTGCTGTTGGTTGCAAACTGGAAGTGACTTCAAGTTCATATAATCGTTGTATGGTCGAAGTCGCTATGGGAAAGCTTCTTGGTTGTTTCAATACGACAAACTCTCATGAAAATCGGACTAAATATATATTGCATAAGCGTCCGTTATTTTACGGAAGAATTCAGGTTTTTGCGCGTGCAGATCATCAAGGTAAGTTCGAAGAAAAATCTTATTACAACTCACGTTTTGCAGTCGTAAGAGGCTACCAGTATTCCTTTGAATTCGACTCTGATACAGCCATAGAAAAAGTTGAAGTCGACTCGGACCTTCAGACACTTGCTTTGGTTTCAGTTAAACGCGCGGACTATGCACTGGTGTATGATATGGTCGCTCAGTTCCATTTGACTCGAAAGAATAATTTGATCAAGGAAAGGCCAATCCCAATTGGGCTCCACGCTGAATATGGCCTTTATGTTTCTTTTTCCCGTGCACGGGGAAGCCAGGCTCAACGAATTGCAGATATCCTAGATCATGGTCTCAGTAGAATTAATGTGTCAGGCGAGTATAGACGCATAGAAAATAGATGGATGAAATGGCTTTCTAGTGGCAAAGAGAATGATCTGCCTGCGCCTTACTGGCAAGACCCGAATTAAAGCTGAAGTTGTTGTTTCGAAACTGATTGAAATTCAACGTATTTAAAGCTCAGCAACACAAACCCGGTAGCGATTGCCGCTAGTCTCAAAGCTGTGAAGCTGAACTTCTTTTATCTTGGTTCCTAATTAATTGACTAGAAAATTTATGCCGCTATCTTTCCGCGGCTCTCCAGCAATTCCTTGATGTCATTTAACCCAACTGCGATTTGTTTGTTAAATTCCTTCCGAAGCATGCTTCGCATCATATGACCCATAAGACCCTTAGCTTGGTACCTGATGTCAACGTGGATGGTCGCATGGAGGGCATCGCCTTCAACGCGCCATCTGGCAATCCCGTCTTTAATCGGTGCGGCAGTGTTGGTCACAATATACGTAAATTCTTCACCTTCTACCCAATCGGTTATTTCCTCATCGATGAATTGCTTCATACCCATCATACTTGGCAAGTCACAATGGCGAATGGTCCCCACGCCAGATTGCTGCTCTGTCATTAAATAAGCGTTTTGAATACCTTTGAAGTATTTGTGAGCATTTCCAAAATCCGCCAAAACTTTCCAGGCTTCTTCTTTCGATGTGTTCAATGTTACGCTTTGAATAACTGTATCCATCTTTCTTCTCCATTTATTTAACCAACCGGTTGGTTATTTGTGAAATAAATAAAATTACCAGTGCTTTAGGATGTTTATTGCGCGATGAGAACCTTCAAGAATAGCCTCTGGTCTTCTCTCAAGTTTCGAGGCGACGAGGCAGGCGTTCATATTTGCAAGCAAGGCTGACACAATTTCAGTGGCATTGGTTGGTTCCTCAACAACGCTCACTGTTTGGTAGTCGTCGGTAATCCGTTTGTAATAGGGGTGGAAACTTTCGAAAGCTTTGTTCACCGCAGTTCGTACATCGTCACTAGACGTTGCAAGTTCCACACCGATATTCACAAATGGGCAGCCAATGCAGTTGGCTTCCTTTTCGTATATGGCTTTATGTGTTTGATAGACATTTTTGTAGATGTTCTTTAAACGATCCACTGGATTTTCAGACCTCTCGAACGCTGTATCAAAAACGAAGTTACGCGTTCTTTCTGCAGCACGTTCGACGGCAGCAACGGCTAGTTTTTCTTTAGAACCAAAATACTGATAAACGGTGGCTTTGTTCAGGTCTGCCGCCCGGCTCAACTCATTCATATTGACGCCGTGATAACTGGCGCGCCAAAACAAATCAATGGCTGTGTCCAAGATATGGTTACTCGTTTCTTCTTTGCTCATAAACGACATATAACCAACCGGTTGGTATTTGGGAAGAAAGAATATGGTACACTCACAATAATGTTACTGAATTTGGCGAAGAGAAATAAATATGTTCGGGTACTTTCTGGATGTAACGAGATGGGCGATAACGGCTTAGGTATTACCTTTTTAAGCGAAAGCTGACGGGCTTGAATCATAGGCATGGCTGAATACCAAGTTCGTCAACTATCTTCTTGTCTGGATCTTGAAATTGGTATTGGTTATTGTCACCGCTTGAGACCGAGTCGGAAAAGTTATTACTCCGGCTTTAGCCATATAATGTGTCAGTAAAAAATGGATGTCCTGTGAAAACAAAAATTTGGATCCGTACGGAACATAAATCAAATGAACGTCGCGTCGCTGTTGTGCCCAAAGACGCTGCAGCGCTTATTCAGGCTGGATACGATGTAACCGTTGAAAAATCGTCAGAACGTTGCGTCGATATTACAGAATATGAAGCAGTTGGTTGCGCTATCGCGGATGAAGGAAGTTGGCCATCTGCGCCTAAAGACGCCTTTATTCTTGGTGTGAAGGAGCTTCCAAGTGGAGATGAAGACCTTATCCACCGGCACATCTATTTTGGGCATGTTTATAAGGACCAGCCGGGATGGCAGCATACACTAGGTCGGTTCGTCTCTGGCGGTGGATCGATTTATGACCTTGAATGCCTTGTCGATGAAAATAATCGGCGGGTAGCCGCTTTTGGTTATTGGGCTGGGTATGCGGGTGCGGCTGTTGCTGCTATGGCATGGTGCGGACAACAAGCGGGTAATTCACCTTCGCTTGGACCTCTTCATAGCTATGCAAACGTAGATGCATTGCTATCTGAACTGAGAGCCAACTTGGACAGATCCCCAGACAAACCAAACATGGTTGTTATCGGAGCACTTGGTCGATCTGGAAGCGGCGCTGTTGATCTGGGCGAAGCACTCGGACTAGAAGTCAGTAAATGGGATATGGCGGAGACAGCTTCAGGCGGACCGTTTCCTGAATTGCAGCAGCACTCCATTTTCGTAAATTGCATTTTAGCGACCAAAGATTGCCCGCGTTTTGTTACGGCGAATGACATTCAGGTAGACGGTCGCCGACTTTCAGTGATTTCAGATGTAAGCTGTGATCCGGAAAGTATCTATAATCCAATTCCGATTTACAACAGAAGTTCAACTTTTGATGCGCCAATCGTACCTATATTGGAAGGTCCGCAGCCACTTGATGTGATTGCGATTGATCATTTGCCATCGTTGTTACCACTTGAATCGAGTGCGGATTATTCGGACCAGCTTACCAAAGCACTTATGGAACTAAACGAGCCTGAAAAAGCGATCTGGGGCAGAGCGCTGGATCAATTTAATAAAAATGTGACTCGGCTTTAAACAGAATTTTTAAGGACTATTTATCATGAAACATATTCATTGGCTGGGTGCAGGATTATCATCTGTACCGGGCATTCGCCGTCTTGTTGAAAACGGTCACCGTATTACTGTTTGGAACCGGACGCTCGAAAAGGCTGAGGATGCTGTCGCAGGTTTAAACGGTGAATGCGACGCCAAGACATTCTCATTGGATGCTTTTGAAGCTTCTTTGCAAGAAGGTGATGTGGCCGTATCAATGCTTCCAGGCGATTTTCATCCAACAATAGCAAAGATTTGCTTGCACGTTGGAGCACATTTCGTTTCCAGCTCCTATATCTCACCTGAGATGCAGGCTCTGGACGGGATTGCGAAAGAAAAAAATCTGACGTTGGTAAATGAAGTAGGTCTTGATCCGGGAATTGATCATTTGATGGCGCATGTGCTGATGGATGATTATCGTAAATCAGGCGCATATGCAGCAGATAACGCGCATTACTTCAAATCCTACTGCGGTGGATTGTCTGAAGAACCAAATGATTTTTGCTACAAGTTTAGTTGGTCGCCTTTGGGTGTGCTAAAGGCATTACGCTCTCCTTCTAAAAGTTTGCGGGACGGCAAAGAATATGATGTAGACCGTCCATGGAATGCGGTTGAAGTATATGAAGCTGTCCTTCCAAAAGGCAACGAAGTCTTTGAGGTCTATCCAAACCGCGACTCACTGCCTTATGTTAGCGAGTATGGTTTCACAGATGATATGAATGTGCAGCAGTTTGTTCGTGGTACGCTTCGGTATAATGGCTGGTCTAAAGCATGGGCTGACATATTTGCAGAAGTTGAAACACTGGAAGGTGAAGCTGGCGACCAGCGTTTGTCTGACATGAGCAATGAACTTTGGGACAAATATGCCGTTGGTGCAGACGAAGCTGACCGTGTTGTATTGAGTGTTGATCTTTGCGCCAAGCATGATGGCAAAGAAGTATACAACAGATCATATGTGATGGATGCTTATGGGGATGAAACACATACGGCAATGGCACGACTGGTTTCAATACCGGTAAGCTATGCTGTGGAAGGTGTTTTACAGGGTGAATTTACCTCTGGTGTCCATGCTGCGCCGAGTGCTCCAGAAATGGCTGCCAAATGGCTTTCCAATTTAAAGAAAAGTGGCGAAGGTATGATGATTGTTGATCATTTAGCCGCTAACTAATTGAAGTATGGTTGTCGTGACATCGCCATGATTGGCAGGTGTTACGGCAATTATACAATGCTAACTCGGTTTTAATGATATTTGCCTCGGATTTGCTCAATTGTTCCGTCGTCCCTCAGTCGTTTGAGGGTTGAGTTGAAATTGGCAACGATTTGACGAACGTTCGGATATCTTTTGCTGAAACAAAAATGAAATTCTTTTGTCAAAATTGGGTGAAAATTAAACTCCCCTGATAAGCCGGATAACCTGATTTCGAAGTCTGTCGCTTGTTTGTTTACATAGAGATAGTCAAACCGGTTTTCATGCAACATGCGAATAGCGGTTTTAGTATTCGGCGCTGCTATAGGGGTCATTCCTAGCTCTTGTAATGCTTTCAAACTTTCATATTCAGTGATCGAAGCAACTTTTTGATCTGCGACGTCTTTAAGTGTAATTGGTTTGACGCCGTGGTGGTTTTTCCGGGTGAAGAAGCCGTTAGTGAATTCACTTATGGGATCCGAATATACAATAAAACTTTCTCTCTCCTTTCGGTACGCACAGGTTAAGATACCGACTGTGCTACCAGTCCGGGCTTTTTCTAATGCGCGTTTCCATGGATAGAAAGTTATTTGCGGCTCATACCCAAGTTGTTTGAAAATCAAGGTGGCCAATTCATAATCAAATCCTTGTAAGCCTTGGATCGGTGTTGCCATTTCGTAAGGAGGGTAATCTTCAGTTACAATTTGCAAGATACCTTTACCATGCGCATCGGCCAAAACGGAATTTGGTGAAACTAGAAGATAAGGCAGTATAAACGCGAAAGCATTGTTTCTAATCGACCGTATAAGGGGCATACCAAAAGCTTTCTCTACACCTACCATTGGGATAATTGTGATATATTCAAATTAAGAATTCATGAACAGGCTTTGTTCTGGGTTCGCGAAACTGTTATCTAGTAATGAGAAAAAATTGGTCTTGAAATGGAAGTTTAATGACAGCCGTTTATATTGATGCTGATGCCTGTCCGGTGAAGGACGAAATTTATAAAGTTGCCGGACGGCACAATTTGCTAAGTTATGTTGTGAGTAATAGCTGGATGCGTCTTCCTCAAAGCCCCTTAATCGAACAAGTTGTTGTTGATGATGGATTTGACGCTGCCGATGACTGGATCGTGGATCATGTGGGCAAAGGTGATGTGGTGGTAACATCTGATATTCCGTTGGCGGATCGCTGCCTCAAAAATGGTGCTGTTGTTCTTGGGCCAAGCGGGAAAGCATTTACAGAACAATCTATTGGAATGTCTTTGGCAATGCGGGATTTGAATACACATCTTCGGGATATCGGTGAAATATCTGGGAAAAACGCTTCATTTACAAAGAAAGATCGTTCCAATTTTCTCAACGTTCTGGAGAATACTTTGTATAAACTGCGATGATTAAATGAAGAAATTTAAAACCAAGGACCAAATTAAAATAGCGGCGCAGTTGCTGTTTGCCGAACGTGGTATCGACGGGGTGAGTGTTCGTGAAATAGTGAAAGCGGCTGGTCAGAAAAACATGGCGTCCCTTCATTATTATTTTCACTCGAAAGAGGAACTCGCAAGAGAGTTGTTGATGGATGCAGGTAAGCTGATCGAAGATCAGCGAACGTTATTGCTTGATGCCCTTGAAGCTGAAGGTGGTCCTGCAACACCAACTGAAATTCTCGAAATTTTTATCAAATGCGCGGTGATCTCGAACGATGATCCTAGAGCCTTGAGTAACGTTAGACTATTTGTTATGGCCGTGCAGAAAAGTCCATCTTTGGTGTTAGAAACCATCGGTGACACAGAAACGTCAGCTTATTTTAGGTGCTTAGCGCATTTACGAGCCTTTATGACTGACTTTGATGAGGATGTCCGTGAACGACGTCTTGCCCTGTTGCAACAGTTTGTATTTTCAACACTATCATCGCGGGAGCGTGCACTATCTGAGCAAAATCATGAAGTGGCCTTATGGGAAGGCGATGAGATGTTAAATGAGTTAGTTATAAGCTCTTGGGGGTTATTGTTTGCTAATCCAGTTCTCTAAAAATTTGCGCCGCATTTGTTGAATTAAAGCGTTTGACTTAAAATGCAATATTGATACTCTTCTAATGAATATCTGCCGAATGGCAGTGCGCATGTTTTGATGGGAAAAATGAATAATATGAATGTCCAAGTTCGGCCTAGCGTGGCAGGCGCAGAGCAGAGTTCTGATAATAAAATTCTTGATGTTTTGATTGTCGGAGCTGGATTTTCTGGTGTTTGCATGGGAACCAAGCTTTTGGAAGCAGGCATCAACGAGTTTGTTATTCTAGAAAAAACGAACGGCGTTGGTGGCACTTGGTACAAAAATAGATATCCCGGTGCGGCCTGTGATGTTCCTTCTCATTTCTATTGTTTTTCGTTTGCTCCAAATCCGGATTGGTCACGTATTTATTCTCCGCAAAAAGAAATTCAGGCTTATATCGAGAAATGCGCAAACGACTTCGGAGTAACGCCGCATATTCAGTTTGGGGCCAGCGTAGAAGAAATAGTATTTGATGAAAAAACTGCATTATGGACGGTCTCTGTACCGGGCGAGAAGGTTTTCAGAGCGAGGCATATAGTCCTTGGTTCTGGCGGCCTCAATACTCCTAGCATTCCTGATCTAAAAGGATTGGATAATTTTGAAGGACCGGCATTTCACACAGCGCAATGGCAGGACGATATTGATCTGACTGGTAAGCGTGTAGCCGTTATTGGAAGTGCCGCTAGTGCGGTTCAAGCGGTTCCACAAATAGCCAAGAACGCAGAGAAAGTAGTGATGTTCCAAAGAACACCCAATTATATTTCGCCTAGAAACGACCGAGCATATACTGAAGAAGAAAAGAAAACGTTCCGCAAGAGCCCTTGGAAATTGCGTCTTCAGCGATTGAAGATATTTTGGCGATTTGAATTGTTGCTGTCCCCTCTGTTTAAAAAGAAATCTAGAATTCGGGGCCGGGCAACGGCTCAAATTGTCGGGTATATGCGCAAGGTAATTAAAGATCCGGGCTTGCAAGAAAAGCTGGTTCCCAATTTCGAACTCGGGTGTAAACGTATTTTGATTTCCGATGATTTTTATCCTGCTCTCAACAGGAAAAATGTGGATGTGAATACGGATGGTGTTGGTTATATCGAAGAAAATGCGATTGTTGATGGGGCCGGCCAGAAGATAGATGTTGATGTTATTGTTCTTGCAACGGGTTTTGATTTGCAAAAACAAATGGTTTCCATTGATCTGAGGGGGCAAGGTGGTATCTCTTTGAAGGCGAAATGGGCGCGTGAGGCGACTGCCTATAACGGCTCCATGGTGAACGGTTTTCCAAACGCTTACTTCGTGACAGGCCCAAATACTGGGGTTGGATCAACCTCAATAGTGTTTATGATTGAGGCACAGATCAAGTTTATCATGCAGTGTATCGAGAAAGCCGGTAAAGGCGTACTTTTACAGCCGAAAGCAGATGTACAGGCAGCGCAAAATGTTAAAACACAATCAGATCTACAAGAAACAGTTTGGGCTGGATCCTGTCAAAGTTGGTACAAAGATGAAGATGGCCGAATTCACACGCTCTACCCCCACACAGCACGACGTTTTTTGAAGGAGCGTTCACGATTAAAAATGAACGATTTCGAGATCACACAGAAAACGAACGAACAGATTGAACAAGAAAGTCCATCCGTATGTTAAAGCTTTTACTCAAAATTCCGTATTTTTTATACCAACGACATAGGCTGATTAAGCGGAGCGATGCCTATTGGGAACAAAAAATGCAAGGGAAGCTAATGGAGATTGATGGACGAAGTGTGAACCCACGAGCTCAAGCTTTGTTCGATTTACAAGAAGAGTTCTCAATTCCAGCCTCTAAATGGACACCGACTCTTGTTCGGGCGGGATATCTTAAATCTGTGGAATTATTCGACGGTCCGAAACCCAAAATTGCGAGTGTAGAAGACATTACAATTGATCTTCCTGAGCGTTCATTAGCAGGTCGCTTGTATCGAAACTACGAGGGAAATGAAACTGGTGCCTGTTTGTTGTATTTTCACGGTGGCGGGTTTGTTATTGGTGATCTGAAAAGTCACGATGGTTTATGCCGTAAAATTGCCAAAGAAACAGGACAGGCTGTGTTGGCTGTAGATTATCGACTAGGCCCGGAAAACAGATATCCAGCTGCGATGGACGATGCGCTGGATTGCTGGCGATGGCTACAAACAGAAGGAGCACGACACAACATTGATGCTTCAAAGGTTTCTGTTGGAGGGGACAGCGCTGGCGCAGCTCTGGCCGTCCTGGTATCTGCCGTGGCATCAAAGGGAAATCTTGGACAACAACCCATTTCTGCAGCTCTAATCTATCCACTTCATATGACAGTAGAGACGACACAGTCCCGCCAATTGCTCAGTGGTGAGAATATAGTTCTGACGCAAGAATTGATGGACTGGTTCAGCTCAAATTTTGTGAGTGATGATACTTTGGCAAATCCTGAGCATTTGAACGCCCTTTCAAATGCCACGCCGGGGAATATGCCGCCAACCTGGATATTGACGTGTGGGTTTGATCCGTTGAGAGACGATGGCGTACTCGTAGCAGAGGAAATTCGTAAACTGGGCGCACCTGTGAAGTTTCAAGAATATGAAGGCCTATACCACGGTTTCATAGGAGCCTCGGCCTTGTTTGGTGAAGTAGATGAGATGGTTAAAGATCTCTCAAACTTCGTCATTGATCAGCAAAAGATAAAGGCGACAAAGAAAGTCGAGTTGGCGGCAGAATAAAGCTAACAAAAAAGGGTAAGTAAAATGAATTTTAACGGGAAAGTCGCCGCCATTACGGGGGCGGGTTCAGGCATCGGGCGTGCTCTGGCTGTACGTTTAGCAGAAGAAGGGTGCTCTGTTTCGCTAGCCGACGTTGACCAGAAGGGTCTGACGCAAACGGCGGCTGAAGTGGCCAAACTTAATGTGGGCTGCAAACAAACCCATTTGGATGTGAGAGACAAAAAAGCTGTCGGTGACTGGGCGGATGAAACTGTTCAAGAATTTGGGCGTGTAGATTACATTTTCAACAATGCCGGTGTGACTCTTTTTGATAGTGCGGCAAGTACAGAATACGATGACTTTGAGTGGGTCATGGATATCAATTTTTGGGGCATGGTGTACGGTACGAAGTCATTCATGAAGTACTTCCAGGAAGTGAAAACTGGCCATGTTATTAATGTGTCTAGTTTATTTGGGTTGGTCGCCTTTCCTAATCAGAGTGCCTACAACGCCAGCAAATTTGCTATTCGTGGGTTTACTGAAGCGCTTGCTTTGGAAATGAAAGATACCGATATTCAAGTCAGCAGTGTTCATCCGGGCGGTATTCTGACGGACATAGCCAGAAATTCTCGTTTTAAAGAGACAGGAAGCGCCGGGGTTACAAAAGAAGAGGCTGTACGGAGCTTCGATGCGATTGCTAAAACCGCTCCGGCTCAAGCAGCGGATGTTATTCTAAAAGGTGTTTTAGCGGGAAAAAGACGAATTTTAGTCGGTACAGATGCAAAAATTATAGATTTTTTGCAGAGATTGATGCCTGTTCGGTATGCAAGTTTATTGTTAAAAGTACTCAAGCCGTAACACTGTGCTGTGCCACAGAATGACGTAAATGGGATTAGCGAATGGACAGGCATGCGTGTTTAATCTAGCTTTGCCGCTCTGTATAAATATTGAGAGTATTTTAGTACCATGTCATCCTCCGCAACTCGCTTTTCACATGCAATTACCAGACTGCCCGCAAAAAGCATTGTCGATGGACTCCGCGCTTGTAACACCGGAAATCCCAGTCATGAACTTTTTCAGGAACACCATGCGGCTTATGTCTCTGTTTTAAAAGAAACGGGAGCTGAAGTAACCGAGCTACCTGCACTGGAAAATTATTCGGATTCTGTTTTCGTTGAAGATACAGCTTTATGCTTAAAGGAGGGCGTAATTATCATGCGTCCTGGTGCTCCTTCACGCGCAGGAGAAGCTGCTGCAATAACTTCAACTCTCAAAACGTTATTCAGCGATGTTCGTGTGATTGAAAATGGCCACATTGAAGGCGGTGACATTCTCGTAACCGCAAGCGAAATTTTGGTTGGGAAATCAGAGCGCACCGATGCCGAAGGTATTGCCGCACTTAGGGTTTGCGTTGCCGATTGGGGATACAAGGTCCGTGAACTGCAAACACCAGCGGACGTATTACATTTTAAAACCGATTGTGGCCTTCTTGACGAAAATACCATTTTGTCTACACGGCGACTGGCAGACAGTGGTTGTTTTGAAGGTTACCGAGTTCTCTATACGGCCGAAGATGAAGAAGCTTCAGCAAATGCAGTGTGCTTTAATGATGTTATCTTGTTTCCAGCTGGTTTCCCAAAGACGGCAGCAATGCTTGAGGCCGAAGGCTACCGTATCGTGCAGATCCCAAATACCGAAGCAGCGAAAGTCGACGGAGGTATGTCTTGCCTATCCCTTCGCCTCACTCCGAATATCTAAGCTAAGATGTGTCAGATTGTGCCGAGGGATTCTCGGTACATTTCCTCATACTCTTTGACTGTCGGCTGAACCGGGTTAGTGAAATGACAAGCATCCGTCATACAATGCACTGCAAGAGCTGGGATCATTTCGTCAGTAACGCCCATTTGAGCAAGATTAGCGGGTAAACCCAAACTTGAATTGAATTTGGAAATCCAGTCCGAAATATCGGCTCCTTCTTCAAGGCCCATTGCTTGTCGCAACCGCGCATATTTATCACCGACATGATCGGCATTAAATCGTAACACGGTGGGGAGCAATACCGCATTTAGAGTTCCATGATGCGCTTGCAGTTCAGGTAAAGCGCCAACGGCATGGCTCATTGAATGAACAGCGCCGAGGCCTTTTGCAAAGGCCATGGCCCCTTCACTCGCGGCCATCATCATGTTCCAACGGGCGTCTCTATCCTGTCCGTCATCCACAGCCCGTTTCAAGTATTTTACAACCCTTTCCAAACCGTCAAGGCCGATCGCGGCGGCAGGAGGATTAACAACCGGGGTTAAGTAGGCTTCAATACAATGTGCCATGGCGTCCATGCCCGTTGCAGCGGTCAGGTGCTTAGGGAGGCCTAATGTGAGCTCTGGATCGCATATGGCCAGCTTGGGTAATAGGTTTGGACTGGCAATAACGACTTTTTGTCCGTCTTCAGTAACGATAACTGAACCACCTCCAACTTCACTTCCAGTTCCGGCAGTTGTTGGAATGGCTATAATCGGTGGTACAAACCCGATTTTCTCCCGTCCACCGTTTGTTGCAGACCAATTTACAATGGGGCCTTCGTGGGTTGTTTTTAGTGCGACCCCTTTACCAAGATCGATGGAGGAGCCACCACCAATTGCAATGACGCCGTCACATGAATTGCTTTTGTATAATTTTACAGCATCATTCACGGCAATTTCTGTTGGGTTTCCTGGCGTTTCGTCAAACAAGGTAGCTGTAATTTCGTTTGGAAGCGCCAAACGGAGAGCATCATATATTCCAGATGCGATAATGCCTTTGTCTGTACAAATTAGGGGCCGCGTTATACCGTTTTTCTTAAGTGCAGCTCCAATCTTCTGGATTGCGCCAAAGTCGATGTCCATTTGGTTCTGATATGTAATAAGTGCCATTAAAGCTGTCTCCCCATGTTTTGTTATGCTTTTCGAATTTTTGGATGTTCTTATTGGTGCGTAAGCATACTCGTTGTTCTTGAGATCAACCTTAAGAGTGTTAAAACGCTTAGGCTAGCAATAATAACGTGTGGATTATCATTAGCCTTTAGGTTCTGCGGTATAGTCTGCTTCATACCATTTTAGAGAAAGGTTTTTTAGAGTGCCGTCATTTCTCATTGCATCAATGATTTTGGAAATTTTTGACCCAAATTCCGGATCTCCCTTATCGATAGCGATTGCAAGGGGTTCAAAGAAAACGGGATCGCCTATCACTCGTAGTGGATACCCCTTTTTTATGGCGGCAGATATGGTCGGAAGTGATGACAAAATGGCGTCCAGACGCTTGCCGTCCCCAATCCGCAAGTTATCAAAGGCGTTCCAGTCCGATATATAGGATCTAACCTTTCCTGCCGTTACCTGATAAGTAAAGTGAAGGTGCTTCGGACGCATCGATGATTAGATTTTTGTTTAAATACGCTTCATAGGTGCACCCCTTACAAACGCCAATGCTTTTACCGTTCAGATCTGAAAGTTTTTGGGCGCTGGAATTAACATGAACAGCGAAGGTTGCCGGTACGTAATAATAGATGGCAGGAAAATCGAACACCTGAGCGCGAGCTTTGGTAGGGGTCATTGAGCCAACGGAGATGTCCCAACGATCTTTCCAATGACCAGTGGTAATGATTTCCCACGGTGAGTTGATGATTTTGAGCTCCACTCCCAACCGTTTGGCAATTTCTTTGCCGACATCAATATCGAAGCCATCCATTTCATTATCGGAATTTAGAAAAGATTGGGGGGGATAGTTCGCATCGGATGGCATTGTCAAAACCCGTAAGCTCATGACCCTGTTAAGCACTTCACCAGAAACCGCATCGTTTGATAAATCAAACAAAATAATAAAAGTAGCGAGAAGAATGAAAATTGGTTTCGCCATGCACATAAAGTTACCTTAACAATCACATAAGTTGACTATGGGTCAATACAATTGAAAGTTCAATATACAGTGTTGGTTTTGGCATCAAATACATGCTGTCCTTGCGCAAATACAACAATTCAACAATAAAACACCATGGCATAAGAACCTGAAGACAGATGCCTACTGTATGGGGGCATACAACTAGACCCTGTTAGAGTTGGACGAATATTAGATTTTAAGCTATTATGAGCATTAAGAAGATTCTGATTATCGTCCAGCTTGATTATTTCATAGTTCATGAGAAGTGTAAGTAATACGATTTTGTTGAAAGAAATCTTCACTCGGGGAAGAGAAATTGAACAAACAATCGGTTTTAGTATCTGAAACTCCAGAAACGTCTGTTGATCCATCTCAACTCAAAATCATGAATGCGTTCGCAGTTGATTTGATTAGCATAACTGATGAAGTTGATCTTGCATGGTACGTTGCACGTGAAGTTGTCAGTAAACTTGGTTTCGCTGATTGTGTTGTTTATTTTTTGGATAGAGATCGTGGCATGTTGCTTCAATCAGCTGCGATTGGAGAGAAAAACCCTGTTGATAATATTATTGTCAATCCGCTGGAAATTCCTCAGGGTAAGGGAATAACCGGGCGTGTTGCGGCGACAAGGCAGTCTTTGATTGTGAATGATTTGGATAACTGTGACTTCTATATACAAGATATTGAAAATGCCAGCTCTGAAATTTGTGTCCCGATAAAGTGCGATGATTTTGTATATGGTGTGATTGATAGTGAAGACAGACGCAAAAATTTCTTCACTCAAGAGCATTTGGAATTGCTCACATTTATATCAGCACTTACAGCCGCAAAATTACAACTTATTCACAAAAATAGAGAACTTTTAGAGAACGAACGTCGTAATCGTTTGATTTTCGACGCTTCTTTAGACGGTATAATTACGATTGATGAACTTGGGAACTTGGTTGAGTGTAATCCGGCAGCTCGGACAATGTTTGGCTTTGATGATGACGATATAGCGGGGAGAAAATTCACAGACTTATTTATACTCCCCAAATTTCAAAAAAGAATTCAAGGCTGGTTCTTAAAACTCTCCCAAGTTACGGGACACAGAATTTTGGATACAAGATTTGAAACTACTGCTCAACGTAGTAATGGCGTAGAATTTCCGATCGAGCTAATAGTTACCGAATATTCAATCGATGATGAACGGTTTTTTACCGGTTTTCTCCGAGATATCAGCGAGCAAAAACATGCCGAAGTATCACGTAAAAAGGCGCTGTTGGAGGCCGAAAAGGCGAATAAAACAAAATCTGAATTCTTGGCAATTATGAGCCATGAACTGCGCACGCCGCTTAATGCGATTATTGGGTTTTCCGAAGTGCTTTCTGGACAGATATTTGGCCCTCTCGGATCAAAAAGGTATGTAGAATATGCCAATGATATCAAAGTAAGTGGCCGACATCTTCTGAATCTAGTTAATGATATTCTGGATTTGTCAGCAATTGAAGCCAATGAGTTAAAACTCAATAAAAAAAGCATGTATATCAAGGATATCGTCTCAGAATGCTCTGCCATCATTGGCGGATTGGCCGAGAAAAAGAAAATTACGTTTGTTGAAAACGTGGAGGAAAATTTGTGCTCGGTATATGCCGACGCGCGGGCTGTCTCACAAATATTGATAAATCTGTTGTCCAACGCGGTGAAATTTACGCCAGACGGCGGAAATATACAGCTGACGATTTCAGTTGTTAGTGGATATCATGTCATCGAAGTGGAGGATACTGGACAAGGTTTTCCACCCGAAAAAATCGAGACACTCATTAAGCCATTTGTACGCGGTGAAGATGATGCACTTAAAGCACAAGAGGGAACTGGTTTAGGCCTCGCCATCGTAAAATCTCTCGTTGATATGCATGACGGAGAACTCGTAATAGACAGTGAGGTGGGTAGAGGCACAAAAATTGTTGTAACTCTTCCGAATGGCCCCTAGGAATTTTTAAGAGCAATCTTACAGGCCACAGCCCCACCTGCTGCGAGCGCGGCTGATATATATGCGAGGGTTTGTAATGAGATTTCAGCATCCAATGCAGCGCCCATAAAAACAGGGCCGAGAGCCGAGCCAAACACCATAACAACATTCGCAACTGATCGAATGGCGCCTAAGTGCTTGACGCCATAAAGCTCAGCCCAGAGCGAAGACAAAGCAGGATTGTTCGCGCCTGCGCCAAATCCAAAAATGGCCATAATGATGGCTGCAAATGCCGGGTGATCGGCAATTGCAAATAACGTCAATCCTATAGCGAGTGGCAGCAGAACCAAGGGTGCAACGCTTCTTGCACGAAAATGATCCACAAGAAAACCACTTAAAAGCCCTCCGATTAGAGAAGAGGCGGCAAAAATGCTAAAACAAATGCTCCACCATTCCATACTCCAACCTTTAAGTGAGATAAGATGAACTTGATGAAAGAAAACGCCGGTAATTATGCCTGACTGCGCAATGGGAGTGAGTGCTAACAAAAAGAAGCGCTTGTCCCGTAACATTTCCGCCCTAGTCCAGTGTCTTGCGTCTTCATCAAACTGGGCGAGTTCGGACGTTCCTTGCCCATCTTGACTTGACGTGTGGCCAATGAGTTTGGGTATGAGGGGAAGCAAGGTGATGGCGGCAAAAATCGCCATTACAGGCCATAGAAGTTGCCAATCATATATGCCTAGAGCCAAGACAACTAGCGGCGGAAACAAAGATTCGCCAATTGGAAATCCTAACCCAGCAATAGCAATGGCTCTGCCACGTTCTTTTTGGTATCTACGGGCCATCGCAGTCATTGCGATATGATGGAGCATCCCTTGTCCCATGAACCTTACGAAAAATATCCCAAAAAATAGAGTGATTGGTCCTTGAACGCCTGCGACTAGTGCAATCGAAATAATCATAATCGTCGCGGCTTGTTGGACAAATTTCTTAAGTGGTAGATGATCGACAAGAGGTCCAGTTTTCCATAAAAGCGCCGCGCTAATTAGTGTCGCACAAGTATAAATCGTTCCAAATTCACCATGGGTTAGGTCAAAATCTGAACGTATATGTCCACCAAACAGCGAAATTACGAAGGTTTGCCCTGGACTGGACCAAAAAGAGAGGAGTAGTCCAAACAGCAAAAATCGCCATTCACGTTGAATAAATCTGCGAGTTTCTGTCAATTGGGACATGCTGTGGTTGCAATCACTTAGGTCATGGTAGAATTCGAAAGGAATTTGATTTGTAGCTGAATTCTCGGGGACGTAGAAGAAAAATAAAAAAGGCCGCTACTCAGCGGCCTTCCATTGTAGTTTATCGGCTTAAAGCGTTACGAGAGTTTAAGTTCCTGAATGCTTGTAAGTCTTGAAACCACTTTGTTGTCCTCAAAAGCCTTTAAACCTTTAACCGCGGCATAGGTTACAACAGGTTCTAGTACGACGAGGGACATGTAGGACGCCATAAATGTTACCCATGAGGTAAATGGCGTTGCGACGTCCCCAATCAGAAGCCAGAAGCCAACCATGCTGGACACTCCTGCGTAGTAGACGGCGTCTAGCTTCACAATATTTATCCAGGAAAGTCGTTCTGAAACAGACCGTTTGAAGAATTTGCTACCAAGCACATAATGTGTAGTGATTAACGGTAACATGAGTGTAAGGCTATTGACGCCAAGGTGCATCAGATCACCTGGATCAAATACGATGCCTTGGAATAAGAGCCCAATAGCGAAACCAAGCAATGTCGGGGTAAAGCCTACTGTAAGGTAGAGGGCCATCGCACCAACAAAATGAAGTTCAGACGGGCCGATTGGAACACTGTAAATCTGCATGAAAAGTGAGAAAAAGGCTGCTGCAAGCAGGCTTTTCATCAAGACCCATGGTTGTTTTAAAAACTCTTTGACCTGTTCTTTGAAGCCCCACGCGAAAACCGCAATGGCGCCAATATTGGCAATTGCTACCTTGGCCGGAGCCACTACACCTGGTTCAATATGCATTTTTTCTCCTTTTCACACCCACCGTGTGTATAAGTTATGCCAGCCAATTAGCTGGCCGTTTATGTGATGTAAAAGGGCAGGTCTCCTGACTCGCGCATTATCGCCAGTGTCCGCCTTCCCGGATTAAATCCAGTGGCAAGATGGACATGACTAACGCTCACAGTTGCGGGGGCAGTCCCGGATCAGATTTATAAATCCTACCGTGTTCCCTATTATTTCTACAGATGTTCGTCTGCGGAAACCCTTGAACGGGGGCAGTATCATGCAAGCCTATTAATGGAGCAAGTGTAAAATGGATAAACCAGAAGTGGCAGTTGAAAATTTTATTTAGGAGCTTCCAGCTTTTCTAGCCAGCGTTTAATACGGGCTTTATTCGCCCCCAAATCAGATCTTCCGTAAATGGAACGACTGAATATTGCGAGACTGCTTTGATTGTCTGGGAGCTCAACGTAGCTGATCGATACGAGGTCAGGCCAGCGGAGAATTGGTGTTCGAATAACAACGTCCAATGTTACACCGGTATCGTCACGGACAGTCGCATTTCCCTCAGAAAGAATTATCTCTTTTAGCTGATCAGCAAGCTGAGTGCTTTGACGATCAAATACTGGGGCGGTTCGGGGCGAATTTGCCAAAGGGCAAAATCCTTCAGGGCATACCAAAATCCAGTTCCGTTTTTTTGGAAGAGAAAGGGTATTAAAATCAACCGACTTAAAGCTACCGGATGACAAAATGGAGTCCCAAAGGGGCGTAAAGCGAAGAATAAAGAGCAACGCAAGCGCCGCTAGAGAAAATATTGTCGTCTTTAGGATCATAGTAGGCTCATCATTTGCTAAAGTCTTCATTCTGTTTCGTATTCACCAGTAGACAATAGATACGGCATACTAAACAATAACAAAAAGAGTGGGGCAAAGAAATTTAAGCATGAACGACTTGTTCGCGGGCTTCGTCGAAGCCGCTCACCTTGTTCTTACATTGGATAATGATCTAGTCGAGATCTCGCTAAGATCGTTACAAGTGAGTGTTATTGCTGTTTTCATTGCGTCTTTGATCGGGCTGCCGCTCGGAGCGTTACTTGCTGTTGCTCGCTTCAGGTATCGCCGGACTGTAATTGCACTCCTAAACTCGTTGATGGGCCTTCCCCCAGTTGTTGTTGGCTTGGTTGTCTATTTACTGCTTTCACGTGCAGGCCCTTTTGGCGTTCTTGATTTGTTGTTTACACCGACAGCAATGATCATTGCGCAAGTTATTATCGTAACACCGATTATTGCGTCCTTCTCCCATCAGGCATTACGCGACTTATGGTATTTATATCATGATCTCTTGATCTCCATTCACACGTCCAAGGCGCAACGTATGAAGGCACTTTTGTGGGATGGACGCCGAGCCCTTTTAACGGCGACCCTTACCGGATTTGGACGCGCCATTGGCGAAGTCGGAGCGATTATGATTGTGGGGGGTAATATTGATCATCTTACCCGCGTCCTGACAACTGCCATTGCTCTTGAAGTGGGTAAGGGGCAATTTTCTCTGGCTTTGGGATTGGGAATAGTTTTGATAACAATTGCGGTTGTTATAAACCTCGCGGTGCACTCTCTATCGAAGACCGAAAGAGGTGGCGTATGGTAAGCAGTATTCTCCCGCTCACGCTTATAAACGTCTCTGTGCGAAAAGGAGCCAAAGTCATTCTAGGCCCTGTTGACTGGGAATTGAGCTCTTCGGGCTGTACAATTGTTCTGGGACCAAATGGCGCCGGAAAAACAACGCTGCTGCGTTTGATGCACGGACTTCAAAAACCGTCTAAAGGCGAAATCGCATGGCAGGCTGACTTTAAAACTGTAAGCGCTCGGCAATCTTTCATATTTCAAACACCGGTTGTTATGCGGCGCACAGTGCTGGAAAATCTTATCTATCCGTTATTGGTGCGCAGGATCCCAAAGAAAGACGCAGAACGCGAGGCTGCCGAGTGGCTAGAGGCCGTTGGGCTTGAAGACTTTAAGCAAAAAGCAGCGGTGACACTTTCTGGAGGGGAAAAGCAAAAACTAGCTATGGCCCGTGCGTTGATCATCAAGCCCGAGGTTCTTTTTCTAGACGAACCTTCTACCAATTTGGATGGCGCTTCGACAGTTTCGATCGAAGCCTTGGTTAAAAAAGCAATTGCTGATGGCACACGTATTGTTATGGCAACCCATGACATTGGTCAGGCACGCAGATTGGCCTCAGAAGTAGTGTTTTTACTACACGGCAAAATTCACGAAATCTCTGCGGGAGGCGTATTTTTCGACGCGCCGCGGACAAATGAAGCACAATCTTTCTTGAGGGGAGATATATTGCTGTGATTGTAAGGTTCTTCAGCATTGTTTTAGGGCTGTTGCTTTCGCTGAGTTCCCCTGTCGTTGCAGATGAGATGCGGTTAGCTGTGACAACATCTTTTCATAACTCTGGTCTAGCGGGTGTATTGTTGCCTGAAATCAAAAAGGATTTGGGGTTAAACGTGCGACTGCTTGTCGTGGGGACTGGCCAAGCATTGAAATTAGGACGGCAAGGGGATGTTGATGCTGTTTTAGTTCATTCGAGAAAAGCAGAAGAAGCTTTTATTACGAACGGCTATTCCAAGTATCGAAGAGAAATAATGTACAACGATTTTGTTTTCATTGGACCAATTGTCGACAATGCGAAGATCAAAGAAAAGAAAACTGCTGTTGAAGTTTTGAAGGCTGTGTCTGCTAGCCAGCAAATTTTCGTAAGCCGGGGCGATGATAGCGGTACCCACAGGAAAGAACTTTCCTTATGGAAAGCTGCGAAGCTTAAACCAGAAACATTTAGTAGTTCATGGTATCGAGCTAGCGGATCCGGAATGGGGGCAACTCTTAATATGGCAAGTGCGATGGATGGATATGTGTTTGCAGATCGGGCCAGTTGGCTGAATTTCGGAAATAAAAGAGGGTTGCGTATTTTGTTTTCTGACGATCCTGCGTTGTTTAATCAATATGCGTACTTACCAATAAGCGCAACGAAACATTCACATATCAAGGTAACCGCTTCCAAAAAATTGGAACACTGGCTCACAGGGCAAAAGGGGCAAGCACTAATTGCGGGTTATAAATTGTCAGGCGAACAACTTTTTGTTCCGAATGCCAAAAACTAATCGGTATTTATGAGGAAGATGGGCATACTCGATAAATGGATTTTCAATCTCTTATAGCAATCGTGGATTTAGCTGGTGTCGCTGTATTTGCGGCAACAGGAAGTTTGGTTGCAAGCCGGAAACAATTGGATTTGATTGGCTTTGCATTGATGGCAACGCTGACAGGTGTCGGCGGGGGAACGCTTCGTGACTTGTTGTTATCCCGCCCTGTATTTTGGACAATTGATCAAAGTTATTTAATTGTTTGTTTTTCCGTTGCATTGTTCACATTCTTCTTTGCACATCGCCTGCAAAAAAGGTATTCCGTGCTCATCTGGGCGGATGCCATAGGTCTTGCAACTTTTGGTGTAATGGGCGCTCACATAGCGTCTGAAAGCGGTGCGCAGCCGTTGCTTGCTGTGGTGCTCGGAGTAATGACAGCAACATTCGGTGGCTTAATTCGTGATGTCGTTGCGGGGGAGACACCACTTTTATTGCGCCCGGAAGTGTACGTAACTGCAGCTCTTGTCGCTGCAGCTTCGTATGTTCTGCTTTTGAATATAGAGGTAGGCTTACCGATAGCCGTCGGCGTTTCAATCGCGCTTGGGTTTGTTGTGCGTGGTGGCGGAATTCTGTGGGGATGGGTATTGCCACGCTATAAAAATCGCGCAGGTCGAGACTACTCTGAATAGTCAAAATAACAAGAACCGAAACCACAATCGGTGCTGGTTGCCAATTTTTTTGGGTTTTGATTAGTAACCATGCCATAATTCAGGCCAGATTTCAGCTTCGATCGAAATTACCGTGTCTACCTTCGCCCGAGGCAAAGCGAGCGGCACCAATTTGTGCTTCTTTTTGTTGAGCTTCCTGAGCTGATCGCCATTCTTCCGCTAAAGCGTCTTCTTCGCTCTGACCATCCTGAGAGTAGAGAGCATGCCGGTCTGACAACATAGCAATTGGAGGATAAGAGGCGATCTGAAGAGCGAGTTTTTCGGCAGCTTCTCGCGCCCCGCCTTTTTTAGTTATGCGCGTAACCAATCCAATTTCTTTGGCCTGCTGGGCTGTGACAGGTTCACCCGTTAACATCATATCCATCGCAGGTCCCATACCGATTATGCGAGGGAGGCGAGTTGGCGTGCCATCGCTCATTGGAACACCCCATCGGCGGCAAAAAACGCCAAAAATGGCATCTTCTTCAGCTATTCGGATATCGCAGTAAAGGGCAATGCCAAGACCGCCCGCGACGGCATGTCCCGCAACAGCTGCAATTATTGGTTTTGAGAGCGGTTTATGCAATGGACCTTCTGGATGTCCGGCCCAAGCTTTATAATCTGCACGTTTGGAGGTTTCTTTTAAATCTGCACCAGCACAGAAGAAGCCACCTGCTCCCGTAAGCACGGCGACTTTCTGGTTCTCGTCTGTGTCGAATTCCTTTAAATGCCTTGCTAGTTGTTCGGATCCGTCTTGATCGAGTGCGTTTCTAAAGTCAGGGCGGTTAAGGATTATGGTTGTGACCGGGCCGTTTTTCTGAGAGACAATTTTTTGCTCTTTGGCTTCTTGTTGTGTCATTTTTTTATCCCAATGACGCTACCTGTTTGGTTAGATACAGGTAGCGCATGTTACAGGTCTTACGCGTTACTTAAGATGTGAATAGCTTTATCAGCCACCATATCGGCAGTTTTTTTGCTATATTCTCTCATGTGAGCAGATGTTGCGTGTGCCATTAGAGCCTCTTTACTTTCCCATTTTTCGATAACAGCAAAAGAGTCTTCCCCTAATTTTGCTTGAAAGCTACCCATACCATCAGTATCTACAGCTGCGGCATATTCTATGCAGCCGTCTTCAGCGAGAACCGCAGGAACATTGGCGTTAAAGGCTTCAAGAACGGCATCGCGCATGCCAGGTCTTGCTTTGATGATTGCGACGATATTTAACATGTTCATCCCTTTGTATTTTTTGTTATGTGATGGGGAAATAAATATTAACAAAAAACAACTGATACTGAAGGCTTTTTTTAACGAGTGTTTTATATTGTATGAATATGTTTCTCCAATTAAGTGTAGTAGTGTTGTCGCTGTACTCTCTTATCGAGAAAAAAATTCTCATAAGTAGTAAATATCGTTTTATCGTAAATTATGTTTGGGTGAAAATAGTCCTGCCAATGTGATGAAGTTCTGGATTTCCATTCAAAGGAGATGTAGATAATTGCCGATAACGTAGCGTAACCTTCGGATTAAAAATAAATGCAAGATGTCATAGAAGCCAAGGAAGTCACTTAATGCTATACGGTGATTTCCTGTTTTTCTTTTTTTTAGCGTCTATCTGTGTTTGGTTTTTGGTTCTGTTCAAGCAGTATTCAAGAGTAAGAGCCGGGTATCGATTGCTGACCATTGGTCTGGCATTAGCATCCCTGTCTGCTTTAATTGATTTTCTTATAATAGGGCCCAGTCATCTTCTTCCCTTTGAGATCCGCGGCGAGATTGCGGTAGAGTTTTGGAGGATATTCGGATATATGCCAGGACTTGTTCTGATCTTGCTTGGCACAGCGAAAATTTTACCGGCGGTTGGTCGAATTAATGATGAAATTGTGGCGCGTGAAGAAACTGGAGTAGTACTTCAAACCAAAGCTGACGAATTTAGAGACGCGAAATTACGTGCTGAAAAAGCCGAAGCAATTCTGGTCGAAGCTTTGGAAGCGATTTCTGAGGCCTTTATTATTTTCGATGCCGATGACCGTGTTGTTGCCTTTAACACTCAGCATAAAAATTTGTTCGATGATGTCGAAGATGTCCTAAAGCCGGGGGTCACTTTTGAAGAATTGATCCATCACCAAACAGCAGCGACCCTTCACTTCGAAAATCCGGAAGAAGCTGAGCGTTGGATAAAACAGCGAATGAAAGAGCATCGCAATCCAGAAGGTTCGAGAGATCAAGTTTTTAATGGCGATCGTATATATAGATTAACGGAAAGGCGTACGCCTTCCGGCGGGACGGTTGCAATCCGAACAGATATTACAGATCTTAGAATGAGAGAACGGGCACTCGGTAACTTGAATGAGCGGTTGGAAGAAGCGCAGTCTGTTGCTCATATTGGGCATTGGTCCGTCAATGTGGCGGATGAAAAACACGAATGGTCGGATGAGGTTTCTCGTATAATGGGATACGACCCCAAAACCATTGAAATTTGCAAAGAAGCTTATCATTCACGTGTACATCCGGAAGATATTTTGGGCATGCGTTCAGTCGTTAATTGGGCGCTGGAGAACATCGAAAATTATCAGACTGAATACAGAATGATCCGCCCAGACGGAGAGATTGTACATGTTCGGGAAATTGGTCGATTTCAAACAGATGAAACCGGAAACGTAGAATTTTATAGAGGTACTATTCAAGATATCTCTGCAGAGCATTTTACAGAACTTGAGCTTATTGACGCCAAGATGCGTGCGGAAGAGGGGACGAAGGCTAAATCTCTTTTCCTCGCGAGTATGAGCCATGAACTCAGAACTCCACTAAATGCTGTCATCGGCTTTGCTGACGTGATTTCTAAGGAAATTTTTGGCCCGTTAAATAATCAAAAATATAAGGAATATACAGAGAATATCTTGTCTTCAGGACAACACTTATTATCGCTTATTAATGACATCCTCGATTATTCTCGCTTTGAAGCGGGAAAATATGTGCTTGAAAATGAAGAGGTGAGCTTTAAGGATGTTATTGGATGGACAGAGCTGTTGTTATCTCCAAAAGCACATGAGAAATCTATAGACCTCAGCTTTCATTTAGACACAGATTTAATATTTATGGGGGATAAGCGGAAGTTTAAACAAGTTATGGTCAATCTTATAAATAATGCTATCAAGTTCACACCTGTAAATGGTGCTGTAAAAACCTATGTGAGAGATGATGCTGAAAAATACATCAGCATTTTTGTTGAGGATAATGGTATTGGCATTGGAAAAGATGAGTTGGGGACCGTTTTAAAACCGTTTGTTCGAGCAAAGAACTCTGTTTCTCATTCCATAGAGGGAACCGGACTTGGGTTGCCACTTTCAAAATCTATCGTAGAATTGCATGGCGGCGTTTTGGAGATTGAAAGCGCCGAAGATGCGGGAACTACTGTCGAAATAAGGCTGCCGCGAAATCTCCTCGTCGAAATGCAGAAGCGGGCGTAAAAATAAATCTTGATTTTTTATCCAAAACCGATCATTTGACGGCTTGAACAAGATGATTTTTAAAGATCAACATTTTCTAGTTCATTAATGATGCGGCACAGCGGTAAACCGGCTATTAGTGGGGTGCCGATCTTGTCGTGTAGGATGCAGGCTGTTTTTCGAATAGGAAACCCGAATTGCAGGTTTTTAAAAAATCAAATAAAGGCGCGGTATCGCTTTCCAACTCTTTTGAGGGGATAGCGTCTTACGCCAGCGAACAACAAGCCATCATTGCAGAACACTGCAATGATGCATTGCATATGTTGTATGCGGATAAGCTTGCGGAAAAAGCCTCCTTATTTCTGAGCAAATTTTCTGGCGATTGCCTATACGCTGTTAAGGCAAATCCTCATCCGTCCCTCTTGAAATATCTGTGGAAGATGGGGGTTCGGAAATTCGAAATGGCCTCCCTCCGTGAGATAGAATTTATCTCGGAGTTGTTTCCAGGGGCAGAAATGTATTTCATGCATCCGGTGAAAAGCCGACAGGCAATCCGCTTTGCGTTTGAACATGGGGTCCGTGCTTTCGCCTATGACAGTTTGGACGAGCTTCGGAAAATTGAGGAAGAAACTAACTTTTCAAAAGATTTGAATCTGTTTTTGAGAATTTGTGTAGACCAGTCTTCGTCGGCCCATCCCTTAAGTGGAAAGTTTGGCGCTAGTTTTCAGGAAGCTCCGCTACTGTTGCAGCGGGCGCAGCAGTCCTCGCAAACGCTAGGTGTCACATTCCATGTCGGGTCGCAGTGCCTTGAGCCGAAAGCTTATGTAACCGCTATCAAGCAGGTTGCTGAAATGCTCAAGCAAAGCGGATGTCAAATTGATGCACTGGATATTGGTGGTGGTTTTCCTGTTTCCTACCCCGGAATGACGCCTCCTCCTTTGGCTGACTATTTTAACAGTATCCATGGTGCGTTGAAAGACACTGGCTTGGATGAATTGCAGTTAATGTGCGAGCCAGGGCGGGCGCTTGTGGCAGAAGCAGGATCCGTTGCTGTTCGTGTTGAGATGCGGAAAGGCCAAATGCTGTATTTGAATGACGGCACATATGGGGCATTGTTCGACGCAGGTGTTTCCGGATGGCCGTATCCATTAGAAACTGTCCGTGTAGAGGGGGATGAGCTTCTTACATCGCTATCTCCGTTCAAATTATATGGGCCGACTTGTGATAGTCTGGATGCGATGGAAGGGCCATTTATGCTGCCTGAGAATATCGCCGAAGGTGACTGGATCGTATTCCATCATTTGGGAGCATATGGTTATGCGATGCAAACCCGTTTTAATGGATTCTATTCTCAGACGACAGTCGCTATCAATTGATCCATTGTTTTAATTGTATATGGGCTTAATCGTGCCCGATGAATGTTGCCTTGGAAATTGTAATGTCCGAAAAAATAACTCCATCTGAAAAATCTGAACTGCTTTCAAAAGTAGTTGAGCATATTGATATCAAATCCTTCGATGCGCGGCCGATAATTGATGCCATGGACAGAATGTCTTTCACTTCGAGAGATCTTGCGCGTGCGACCAAAATTTTCAATATGGCCGTCGAAGATCCCGAATGTGCTGTCATTCTGACCTTAGCGGGATCAACCTCCGCCGGCGGATGCATGGATGTCTATCGAGATCTTGTCGAGGCCGGTATGGTGGATGCTGTCGTATCCACAGGCGCTTCCATCGTGGATATGGATTTCTTCGAGGCGCTGGGGTTTAAGCACTATCAAGGCGATGCTTTCGCTGATGATGGAAAGCTCCGAGAGCTTTATATTGATCGTATATATGATACATATATTGATGAAGAAGAGCTGCAATCGTGCGATGAAGCGATAAAAGTCATCGCAGACAGTCTTGAGAAGCGGCCCTATTCATCTCGTGAATTTATATACGAAATGGGGGGCTGGCTTAAGAAAAATTCTGTGAAGAAAAACTCGCTTATCGAAACCTGTTTCGATCATGATGTGCCTATATTCGTACCGGCATTTTCGGATTGTTCTGCAGGATTTGGCCTTGTGAAGCATCAGGTGGAAAATCCGAACCAGTATTTGAGTATTGATAGCGTTGCCGATTTTCGGGAGCTCACAGACATTAAGATCGCTGCCGGTAGAACTGGCCTATTGATGATCGGCGGCGGTGTTCCAAAGAATTTCGTGCAAGATACGGTCGTTTGTGCTGAAATTTTAGGTGTTGAAGCTGAAATGCACAAATATGCTGTTCAAATTACAGTCGCAGATGTTCGCGATGGTGCTTGTTCCTCTTCTACATTGAAGGAAGCCTCAAGCTGGGGCAAAGTAGATACAGCTTGGGAGCAAATGGTTTTTGCCGAGGCAACATCCGTTGTGCCTCTTTTGGCGTCTGCAGCCTATCATGGCGGAGCATGGAAAAATCGTCCTCGACGAAAATTTGGTAAGCTGTTTCAAAAATAGAAGAGATTATCTAGATCATGGAAATTGACATTCTGCCTTCTGAAGAAGGCTTCCTTGGTTTGCCCAAAGAAGATGCCGTCAGCTATAAAGATGCCAAGGCCGTTGTCATACCTTGCGGCCTTGATGCATCGGTTAGCTACGGCGGAGGAGCAGGGAAGGGGCCAGCCGCAATGCTTGTGGCCAGCCATCAGGTCGAGCTGTTTGATGAAGTGTTCTGGTGTGAAGCTTTTCGCGAGTATGGGGTTGTAACCGCGCGCCCTGAAAATATTGAAGGCCTTGAAATACCGACGGTACTAGAAGGACTTGCCGCTAAAACGACGGCGATCCTGAATGCTGGAAAATTCCCTTTGGTCTTTGGAGGGGAGCATTCTATTACCCCGGGGGCAATTCGCCCATTCCTAGAGAAATACCCTGATCTGATCGTTCTTCATTTTGACGCACATGCTGATTTACGTGATGGTTACGAGGGAGAACATTTCTCCCATGCTGCTGCAATCAGAAGAGTTCTCGATCATCCGACATTGCCCATCGTCTCCGTCGGTATTCGAAATATCTCTGCTGAGGAAATTCCGTTTCTGGACGCGAACAAACACCGTATTACAATTCATTGGGGCAAAGATCGCAAACACTGGGATATTGAGGAGATCGTCGCGCCGCTTAAAGGGAGGCCGGTATATCTGACTTTTGATCTGGATGGCTTTGATAGCTCTTTGATGCCGGCAACAGGTACACCTGAGCCCGGGGGGTTTTTCTGGGAAGACGCCATCGATATTATAGAAGCGGCGAGTAAAAATAGCAGAATCGTTGGCGCTGACATAAACGAGCTTGCCCCTATTGAAGGGTTTCATGCTCCGGATTTTCTTGCGGCCAAGCTCGCTTACAAAATTCTTAATTACTCTTTGATTTCAAGGGAATAGGCCGATTTTAAGTTGGTTGACTGATTTGTCCGCCTTTCTTTTTCCCTAATTTTACCTTTTTGACAATATAGATGTGCCGTAATTCCTAGTCATTCTAGCCTCATGAAAAATGGGGTAAAAAAGATGACGCATACGGACTCAGAAAAATATGAAGTAGGCCTTTCCAGCAACATTATCTCGACCGAAGACCCGCTTTTAAAGGGGTGGCCCAGACTAATCAGATTACTGATTTGTCTTAATGTCGTGGGGCTCATGGGAATTTGGATTGGGAATGCCGATGCCGCAGCACGTGGTGCTGAGTTTCTACTCGTCCCAATAGAGAAAACCGAAGGTCTAGATCCCACGCCGGTTCTCGCATTTATTACGACCACAAAAATCGAAACCGTTGTAACAGGTCATATCGTTCGAAGTCGCGTTATACAGACGTTTGAAAACCCAACGGCTTATTGGATGGAAGGAAAGTACTCCTTTCCGTTACCAGACGGTGCCGCGGTCGATCAGATGATTTTGAAAGTTGGGGACAGGCGGATTGTTTCCGAAATTCAGGAAAAGCAGAGAGCGAAACGAATATATGAAGAAGCTGCCGCAGCTGGAAAAGTAAGTGCGTTGCTAGACCAGTATCGTCCAAACGTCTTTTCGACGAGGGTCGCAAATATTGAGCCTGGCAGTAGTGTTTCGGTTGAGATTTCATTCCAAATGCTCCTACCGCGAGCCGTGAAAACTTGACCGGTGAAATTCAGTCTGAAACGTATCAGGATACGTTAGCCCCGGTTTTAACGATGTCGGAATTTAGCGTGCTTTTTAGACAAGGCGATCAGATTTCAATTCTCGAAAGTCCAAGCCATACCCTTGTAAGCGACAAACTGGAAAATGGAGATATCCGTGTTTCTTTGAAAGACGGAACGGTCCCCGCGAACCGGGATTTCATTTTGAAGTGGAAATTTGAACAAGGGGCTGTGGCTAGAGCTCTCCTGTTTGAAGAAATACAAGAAGAGGGAAACTATATGCTTGGAATACTTTTACCCCCAAGCGAAAATATAGAGGTAGCCTATGTGCCGCGAGATATTACATTTATTTTGGATATCTCAGGTTCAATGCAGGGCGAGGCAATCACTCAGGGAAAAGAAGCACTAATTGCTGCAGTGGAAAATTTGCGTGCGACAGATCGTTTCGAGATTATGGCCTTCAACGACAATTATTATCAGCTATTTGGCAATAGCCGTTCGGCTACCCCCACAAATGTAAGATTGGCTAAGCAGTACGTTTATGATTTGCAGGCCGAACGTGGAACAGAGATGTTTCCAGCGCTTAAGCGTGCACTTCAGCTAGCACAGACAGATAAAATGGGACGGCAAATTGTTTTCCTTACTGATGGAGCAGTCAGTAATGAAGAACAAATGTTCGAACTTGTTGATCGTAAATTGAAGGATGCTCGTTTGTTTACGGTAGGACTTGGGCAAGCGCCCAACAGCTGGTTTATGAGGAAAGCTGCTGAATTTGGGCGGGGTATTCACGTGCAAGTTGACAATATCAACAACGCGAAATTTCAGTTGGATAAACTTTTTGAAGATATGTCGCGACCAACACTTCAGAAAATTCAAATGGATTTAGGAAAAAATGCGGATACATACCCGAGACTGATCCCGGATCTATTCGGACAACGCCCTCTCGTCTTTTTAAGCCGGCGAAAGGATAATTCTGATATTCCATCGCTAAAGGCCATCGATGGCGATGGTCAGCTCTTGAGTTTGAATATTGACGTGCAAACGCAATCATCAAACGCCAGTATCTCGAAACTTTGGGCTTCGAAAAAAATTGAGGGACTAATGGATGCTGCCGCACGCGGAATGGATATCGATATCGTTCGTGCAGGTATTTTGAAGATTGCTCTGACGCACCAAATTATGAGCCCCTACACAAGCTTTGTTGCCGTGGATAAGACGCCCGTTCGTGTTCAGCAAGATTTTTTGCGTAAAGCCAAATCTGCGTTGAAATCCCCACCAAGTCTCGCATGGAAGAAAGTACATGCGCCTCAGACAGCGACACAATTGGAAATGTCGCTCTGGATTGGCCTTGGTACATTCTTTCTTTCCGGAATTTTGTTTTTAATATTCTTCAGAAGGTTCCGAGTGAATGGGTAGAATTGCCGTTGCATTCTGTATTTTGTTATTGCTAGCAATTGCGTTATGGCAATTGGGACGAGCGGGGTTAATTGCAGCAAAAGCGTGGGCGGCGCCTGTGTTAATTGAATACGCTTTTGATCGAGTGGAATTGACTAATCAACGACAGTTACCGTGGCCTTGGGCGGATAATTACCCGATTGCAAAGATATCTGTTCCACATCTTAAAGAAAACCGCTTCGTTCTGTCTCAAAGCAGCATGAGAAATCTTGCTTTTGGGCCTACTCTGGAAAAACACGGCGGCAATCGAATTTTTTATGGTCACAGGGATACGCACTTCGAATTTTTAAAAGAACTTAAGATTAAGGATAAAGTAAAGTATGAGGCAGTTGGAAAGGGTGTAGAGTATTGGCAAGTTCAACATATAGCCGTGGTCGACGCAGATGAAATTTATGTTCCTGGGCCAAATCAAGAATCTGCCATTTTATTTGTCACATGTTTTCCTTTTGATAGCATAGTACCAGAAACACGGCAGAGGTTTGTCGTATGGCTAGGGCAGGAGAATAAATCTCGTAGTTGATGTAAAACGGTTGTACGTTATGGTTAGGCGAATTTTTTTAATGGTTTGTCTTTAGAACTGTTTATTCCTTCTGTCACAGTTTTGCCAAGCCTTGCGTCTACACAGGGTTGTTAAGTCGAAAACAAAGAAAATAAGGGCGTCTTGTGAATTCATTCCAGATATTTGTATTGGCAGTTGTACAAGGCGTAACCGAATTTTTGCCGATTTCATCCAGTGGCCATTTGCTTTTGGTTCCCCTTTTAACAGGGTGGCAGGATCAAGGGCTTGCCATAGATATTGCAACTCATATTGGCACCTTGCTGGCGGTGTTATTGTATTTTAAATCTGACCTGATCTACATGATACAAGCGATGTTGGGTAAAGGTTCTGCAACAGACATTATTGGGGGACGCCAGCTCACCTTTCATTTAATTGTCGGATCTTTACCAGCTTTACTGGCTGGTGGAGCCATTTATTTTATAGCGGAAGTCGATCTGCGTTCCTTGCTTATGATTGCAATGACGACATTGTTTTTCGGTGTGGTTCTGGGGATAGCAGATCATTTTTTTAAGGGTACTCGAGATCTCCGCAGCATGAACAGTTGGGATGCTCTGTTCATAGGGATCTTTCAAATTTTCGCCCTATTCCCGGGTACAAGCAGGTCCGGTGTTACAATGACCGCAGCACTGATCCGGGGACTGGATAGGGTAGCGGCTGCTCGCTTTTCCATGCTGCTTTCAATCCCTATTATTGCGGCGGCTGGTATTGCCGCAACTATCAAGACTTCGATGACACAAGATTTCATATTTGATTTCAACGCGTTGATTGCAGGTGCTATCGCTTTTATCGTTGCATATCTTGTAATTAAAATCCTGATGCGTTGGATCAATAAGGTTGGATTCATGCCTTTCGTTATCTATCGAATGATTTTGGGTGTGTTTCTACTTGGGCTTTATGTAACGAACTAAAATAGTGTGGTCTGCTTCCGTAATATGGACATGATTGAAAAATATCATATGTCTTCCCATATATAGGGGTGAATTCATCTGGACTGTTGGAGTGAAAATGCGAAAAGCGCTAATTCCGTTATTGAGTATCGGTATGTTGTCATTGTCGCAGCTATTGGCAACGACAGCGTTTAGTATGGACAACCTGCAAATGAAACATTCGGTTTATCTGGGTGGATTTTTTATGGGAAGTTTGACAACAGAAATGGAGCAATCTGCAACAACCTATACTGTACGTTCAACGGTAGAAACTAACAAAACCCTACGTTGGTTGGTAAGCTGGACAGCCAAAGGGGCAACGACGGGGAAGCTGAGCGGGACTCAGGTTCAACCAGTCCAACACACGCATGTCAGTCAGTGGAAGGACAAAGGCCGTGGCGCGGATATTAAATATACTCCGACGGGACACGTGACTTACTCGACCTCTGGTAAAAAATCCAACAATCCAAATAAGTATACAGAACTTGATCCCGCCTCTGTTCATAAAAGCTTGGATCCGATGAGTATGATCTTGGCTGCAACTCTTGAGTTTGAAAAGACTGGTGTATGCGGTGGTACTTATCCCATTTTTGATGGCCGTAGACGATTTGATATCCTTTTGTCTGATGGCGGATATCGAACATTTAAGAAATCCGACTATTCAGTCTTCAAGGGTAAAGCTTCTGGTTGTAAGTTTGAAGTAGTGGAAAAAGGCGGCTTCAAAAAGAACAAGGAATACGAACTGAAGGACAGTTCTGATCTGGTGGTATGGGTCGCGTCTCCAACATCAGGCGGGCGTGTTGTACCCGTTCGAATGGAAGTGAACACTGGCTTCGGGTACTTCGAATTGCATTTGGAACGATACCAATATGGTGCCGTTAAATTGGCGAGTAAAAACGCTCAATAAATTTCACAAACCCCTTTGAATATTTTAATCCTTCGGAGAATATATGCATTTATCCGATCATTTTACGCTGCGTGAAATGACCAAAAGCGCTTATGCCTTGCGTCATGATATTGATAATACACCGTCTAAACAGATCATTCAGAGACTGTCCGTATTGGCAAGTGCGATACTTGAGCCAATTCGAAAGCATTTCGGACTACCTTTTTCCCCAACGAGTGCTTACCGTAGCTTGGATCTTAACCGTGCATTAGGTTCAGGCGATAGTTCACAACATATAAGAGGTGAAGCTGTTGATATAGTTTTGCCGGGGATTAGTACCTATGATCTTGCTTTGTGGATCAGCAAAAATTTGACGTGTGACCAGTTGATTTTGGAGTTTTATCAGGCGGGCGATGTGAAAAGTGGGTGGGTTCACTGTTCTTACGTACAGACTGCCCAACGTAGGCAATTGTTGACCTATAACGGGGTCAGTTATGAGAACGGTCTTACGGCTTAAATGGAAGCTTCATCGATGATTTTACATCTTTCAAGATAATGTTGGACCGAACATGAGCCACTCCAGGCACCCGAAATAAAAAATCATCCAGAAACTGATTGAATTGCTTAATATCTTTTACGGCAACACGTAAATGATAATCAGCCTCTCCTGTTGTTGCGTAGCAATCCAGAATTTCTGGCCGCAAATTTACTGCATTCACGAATTCATGAACCGTGTCTTCTTCCTGTCGAGACAAACTAACATGAATGATGGCTGAAAATTCAAAACCTGCCACGTTGCGATCGATAACAGCTCCGTACCCGGTAATTATTCCAATATCTTCAAGGCTCTTAATTCTCCGCCAGCAGGATGAGGGAGAAATTCCGAGCTTTGTAGCCAATTGTGCATTGGTTATCCTGCAGTCGTCTTGCAGTGTATTGAGTAGGTTTTGATCAATTTCATCTATCATTTCTCCAAAATACATAAGAATGAGTAAATTGTCCATTTTTGCTCATAGTTTTGAACAGATGGTTCATTTTTTCACCAAAATACGGATCAGGTTGAAAAGAATTTTCATCCCACTACTGTTAAACTGAGGGCATCGTAAATTGTCTTAAGTGGAGAAATTAATGTCCCGGCGATCCCAAGAAAAAACCGATTTTAACTCAGAATATGAATTGATGGATCGTTATGAAAGTATGAGCGGTCGGGTATTTTTGACCGGAACGCAAGCACTTGCGCGAATTCCATTGATGCAAAAAATCCGGGATGAAGACGCTGCGCTCAATACCGCGGGGTTTGTCAGTGGTTATCGTGGATCTCCTTTAGCTACGCTGGATAAAGAACTTTGGAGTATTCAGGGGCTTCTAAAGGATAAACATATTGAATTCGTACCTGCAGTGAACGAAGAGTTGGCAGCGACAGCAATACTGGGGTCACAGCAAGTAGAAACTGACCCGAAGAAAACAGTCGATGGTGTTTTTGGTCTTTGGTACGGAAAAGGGCCAGGCGTTGATCGGGCCGGGGATGCTCTCAAGCACGGAAATGCCTACGGCTCCTCCCCGACTGGCGGAGTGCTTGTCGTGGCGGGCGATGATCACGGAAGTATTTCCTCCTCCATGCCCCATCAATCCGATGCCGCCTTTCTTACTTTCTTTATGCCCATATTGAACCCGGCAAGTGTGTCTGAGTATCTGGCGTTTGGGGAATATGGGTATGCCCTGTCTCGTTACAGCGGAATGTGGGTCGGCTTTAAAGCGACAACTGAAATTGTTGAAAGCGGAGAAAGTGTTGAGCTTCAACCCGCACGAAAATTTGTTAAACCTGATTTCGAAATTCCGGCTGACGGATTACATTATCGTTGGCCAGATCTACCCGGTCCTCAAATAGAGGAGCGCTTGGAAGGCAAGAAACACGCTGTTCTAGCTTTCGCTGAGGCAAACCCTATCGATCGCCATATCTACGAAGTGCCGAAAGCAACATACGGCATTGTGACGACAGGTAAGGCACATCTAGATTTGATGGAGGCCCTCCGCTTGCTCGGGATCGGAGAGCAAGAAGCTCATGATATCGGAATTGATATTTATAAAATCGGAATGGTTTGGCCACTCGCCAAGAAATCTTCGCTGGACTTTGTGCAAGGCAAGCGGGAAGTGTTGGTCGTAGAGGAAAAACGGGGAATTATCGAAAGCCAGTTTAAAGAATATTTTTACGACTACCCGGGGGCAAAACCTGAAAGAATGGTCGGAAAAAATGATGAGTATGGTCGTCGTCTGATCCCTTGGACTGGTGAACTGTCCCCAATCCAGTTGGCTGTTGTTGTCGCAAAACGCCTTGATATGGTTTTTGAAGATCTGAATTTGACTAAACGAGCTGAAGAACTCGAAGAAATCGCACCAGTTTCACTCAGTGTTATTGGTGTTAATAGAAGTCCCTATTTCTGTTCAGGGTGTCCTCATAACCGTTCGACAATAGTACCAGAAGGATCTCAAGCCCTTGCCGGGATCGGTTGCCACTTTATGGCCAGCTGGATGGATAGAGACACAAACTACCTCATTCAAATGGGCGGTGAAGGGGTGAACTGGGTCGCCAACTCAAAGTTTAATGGCGAGCAACATGTATTCCAGAATTTGGGAGATGGGACGTATTATCATTCAGGTATTCTGGCCATCCGGCAGACCGTTGCTGCCAATACAAATATCACATACAAAATCCTGTATAATGATGTAACTGCGATGACCGGCGGGCAGCCTGCTGATGGCCCAATCAGTGTGAGCTCGATCGCGCATTCCTTACGCGCAGAAGGTATCTCACGTATCGCAATTCTGTCTAATGACATTGAGAAGTTTGATCACGATCTATATCCGATTGGTGTGAGCTTTAATGATCGAGACGATCTTGATACTGTGCAGAGGGAGCTACGGGAGATACCGGGTGTTACAGCTCTCATTTACGAGCAACCCTGCGCAACGGAAAAACGCCGCCGAGTAAAACGAGGCATTGTCAAAGATGTCGCCAAATTTGCCTATATAAATCAAGCAGTATGTGAAGGATGCGGTGATTGCTCAGTTGCTTCAAATTGTTTGTCTGTGGAACCTGTTCAAACTGAGTTTGGCCGGAAGCGTAAGATCAACCAAAATTCATGTAACAAGGATTTCTCGTGCGTTGATGGGTTTTGCCCAAGCTTTGTTACCATCGAAGGGGGGACGCGACGGAAACCGGTTGCGAAAAACAAAGGTGAACAGTTAGCGAAATATCTTGAAGGGATCGCGCGCCCCAATATTGATTATCTGGATCATCCTCATGATATCGTGGTGACAGGGGTCGGTGGTACGGGTGTTATTACTGTTGGGCAGCTAATCACCATGGCAGCTCATCTGGAGAATAAAGGGGCATCTGTCCTGGATTTCATGGGGTTTGCCCAAAAATTTGGTCCGGTTATCAGTTATGTACGCTTGGCACCTTCGCCGGGCGACCTCAATCAAGTTCGTATTGATACTGGCCATGCAGACGCGTTAATCGGCTGTGATATTGTCGTAAGCACGTCGCCAAAAGCATCAGCAACCTATAATCAAGGTAAGACCAAAGGAGCCGTGAATTTAGCGATTATGCCTACGGGGGACTTCACTCGAGATCCAGACGCAGATATGAAGGCAGATCAACGACTTGCTTTGTTAGAACGTACGTTTGCTGCAGGGGGGCTTGGAAGTATCGACGCGAACAAAGCGGCTGAAGATCTTTTGGACGATAGTGTTTTTGCAAACGTCCTTTTGCTGGGTTTTGCATGGCAACAGGGTTTGGTCCCAGTATCTCTTGATGCTTTAATGCGGGCGATAGAACTTAATAATGTAGCTGTTGAGAGAAACAAACAGGCATTTTCTTGGGGACGTGTTTTGTTTGAGAATCCTGAAGCTCTATCTGCAGTTAAACTGCCATTTACTGATGTACCTCAAAAATTTGAAGACCTGAGTGTTCGCCATCTGAAATTTCTGACCTCTTATCAAAACGAAAAATGGGCCGGGAAATACACTAAGTTCATGAGCGAGGTTGCGGCGAAACTGGATGTTGAAAATGACGCACATGCGGAATTGCTAAAGTCAATTTCGAAAAGCTTAGTCAAACTTATGAGTTATAAGGATGAATATGAGGTGGCAAGGCTTCATGCCGATCCGTCCTTTTACGAGCAAATTGCAAATGAGTTTGAAGGTGACTACAAGATCGTCCACCATCTGGCGCCGCCGTTGTTGCCATCTGGAACGGACGCGCGTGGTCGTCCAAAAAAACGGAAATTCGGGCCCTGTATAAATGTTGGATTTAAATTTCTGACGAAGGCCAAAGGACTTCGGGGAACACTGTTTGATCCATTTGGCTATCATCCTGAAAGGCGCATGGAGCGTGGGTTGATTACTTGGTATAAGCAAAATATTCTGACGATGCTGTCTCATCTAAATGATTCTAATGTGGCGACAGCGATGGAGCTGGCTACGGTCCCGCTTAAAATACGTGGGTATGGACCGGTAAAAGAGAAAGCAGTGCAAGAAGCCAAGAGAAAAATGAGTGAAATCCAGACAAAAATCGCAGTTGAGTAGACAAATTTAAAAATAACTTGGTTTTCTGAAATGCGAGTACTTATATAGGGGTAGTTTAGTTTTCTATTTTGAAAGTTGACGGGGGAACACGTGGTCGATGTAACCATGCCAAATCAAGTCGTGAATTCTTCTAAAGAAATTGATGACGTAGCCGAGCCAAATAAATTTCTGAAGGATGCTTTGGCTGAGAACAAGCGAGAGGGTTTGATCCTTGCAGTAAAGGTACGGTTCATCGCAATGAGCGTCGTTGCGGTCCTACTTGCCTATACAATCGGTGACTGGAGCGTTCTGTACTATGAAGTTTTGCTTGTCGCGTTTGTGCTGAACGGCTTGGCTCAGGCGCGAGTTGGTAAAGTAGGTAAGTCTCGAGCGGAATTGATTTTACTTGCGTTCGATTTGGCTTTGATGACGATTGCACTCCTTGTCCCTAATCCGTTTGCCGAGGAAATTTCGTCTGTTGGGCTTCAATATAAATATGGTAGTTTCAGTTTCTTCTACATAATTCTGGCAAGTGCAACGCTTGCCTATTCATGGAAAACCATGTTTGCGGTTACTTGGTGGACGGGTTTGTTGTGGGGCGCCGGATATTTTTGGGCGACTTTCCAACCTGATGTGATTCCTGAAATATCTGCAAAAATTCGTATGTTACTTGTAGATCATCCCCGTACCCTGGAACTTCTGGATCCTACCGAATTGCATTTTGAGTTGCGGGTCCAGGAATTTGTTCTTTTTGCAGTCGTCGCGGGGATATTGGCTTTAAACGGTTGGCGTTCAAACCGCTTACTTTTGCGTCAAGCAGATGCTGCAAGAGAGCGGTCAAATTTGGCTAGGTATTTTGCCCCGAGCATGGTTGAACATCTAGCCGGACGAGATCAGCCTCTTGGCGAGGTTCGCTCACAACCGGTTGTTGTTATGTTCGCAGATATAGTGGGTTTCACCAAAATGGCCGAGCAAGAAACTCCTGAAGAAGTTGTCTCGGTTCTTCGAGAGTTCCATAAGCAGATGGAAAAAGCGGTTTTTGATCATAACGGTACATTGGATAAATTCTTGGGCGACGGCTTAATGGTTAGCTTTGGAACTCCTGTGACGTCAATCGATGACGCTCACAATGCACTTGAGTGTGCTGTGTCGATGCAAAACCGAATGCTGGATTGGAACCAGTCACGTCAAAAAGCGGGTAAAAAACCTATCCGCCTATCCATCGGTCTGCATTATGGAGATGTGATTTTAGGTGATATCGGTTCTGAGCGACGCTTAGAATACACTGTTCTGGGGGACGCCGTAAATGTGTCAAGCCGGCTTGAGGCTTTAACGCGTGTGTTGGGTTCAAGTATTGTTGCAAGTGACGCTGTTATGACCGCAGCAGGTAAAGATGCGAAAGTGGCCTCGTCGTTTGAGTTTCTTGGTCCCCAGACATTGCGTGGACGTGAAGAACCGGTGGATGTCTGGGCCGTTAAATTATAAGCATAAGCCGCTGTCGCTTTATGCTTTATTATCCGAAGTTTAGATCGGACACAAACGGGTTGGATTTTCTTTCCTGACCAAAAGTCGACATATTGCCGTGTCCCGGGATAAACGAAATATCGTCGCCCAAAGGCCATAGTTTTCCGCGGATGGAATTAATGAGGTCGTCATGATTTCCTTGGGGAAAATCTGTGCGCCCGATAGAGCCTTGAAAGAGAACATCACCAACGATTGCGACTTTATGTTTCATGTTTGCAAAGACAACGTGACCCGGTGTATGCCCGGGGCAATGGATAACATCCATAGTCTCGTTCCCGACAGTTACTGTATCACCGTCTTCAAGCCAGCGATCAGGCGTAAATGCGAATGATGGCGGAAAGCCATAGCGTGCGCATTGTTCAGGCAGCTGATCAATCCAGAATTTATCAGCTTTATGGGGGCCTTCGACACGGACATCAAGCCGTTGTCTCAGCTCTTCCGTGCCACCGGCGTGGTCCAAATGTCCATGGGTAATCAGAATTTTTTCGATTTTGACCCCTTGTTCTTTGGCAGTTTCAACAATGTGGTCCAAATCTCCGCCTGGATCTATAACCGCGGCTTTTTTTGTTTCTTCACACCAAACCAGTGAACAATTCTGCGCAAACGGCGTAACGGGAATAATAATCGCTTTCATCATATTTCAAAGCTGATCGATCAGCCCTGCCTTTTCTTTTTTGTCTGGGGTGACTTATAGCAAAGTTGATGTTGGTTGACTACTGTCTCTGCCTTGTTGTCTTGCGCCTTCTGCCAGTATCCAGTCACGGAGGGCCTTAAGCTTTGGCTGAGAAGCGCGGTTTGACGGTGTGACAAGTTGAAAAGGAAACCGTGAGCGCCGATGGAGATCAAAAAGTTTTACCAGTTTTCCGCGCGCAACATCTTCCTCTATCAAAACATCAATGCCAATAACGACACCTAGACCTTCCATAGCAGCATGCAGTGCCATATCAGCACTTTCAAAACTCATTCCTTTGTTTGCGTCAACGCCACTCACACCTGCGAGATCGAACCATCTTGGCCAATCGGTGGGGCGAGGGCTTTCGTGCAATAAATTTACGTTAGCGAGATCTTCTGGCGTTTTTATTTGTGCTGCGAGTTCGGGGCTGCAAACAGGATAGGTTTCGATATCGATGAGTTTATCAATTTCAAACCCTTTTCTCTGCGTCCCCTCTTTCAGAACCTGAATTGAAATATCAAAACCTTCTTCTTCAAAATCAGCAGGATTGAGTGATGTCGTTAGCTGAATATCCAATTCCGGAAAGGTTTCATGCAATTTCGCCCATCTTGGAATAAGCCAACGTATGGCAAACGTAGGGTAAGTGCAGATTGATATGATGTTTTTTCTGGGCTCACTTCTAAGGCGCTCTGATGCAGCTGAAATCTTTTGTAGCGGGAGCGAAATCTCGGCAAGATACTGGCGGCCAACCGCTGTTAGCTCAACACGCTTGTGATAGCGGTGGAATAAGGCCTTTCCTATAAATGCCTCGAGGCTTTGTATCTGACGGCTTACGGCGCCGGGCGTTACATTTAACTCCGTAGCTGCCTGATTGAAGCTCAAGCTGCGGGCGGCAGCTTCAAACGAGCGTAATCCTGAAGTTGAAGGAATATTAAGCACAATCATCTCCATTTAGGTTGAGTTTTTATCAATCATAGCTGGAGGAATATTCGTTTGTCCAATCCTCATTCCATGGCCACAATAGAAAAAATAAATAATAAAAAACATCATCCAATTAATGGAGAGTAGACGTGACATTTTATCAAACGAGCGATGAGTTTAATCCTGAGCAATTATCTGACTGGGTGGCCCCCGATTGTCATGGGTTGAATTTTTTTGAAGCGGATCCTTCTTTGCAAGATTTACTCCACCATTATATGGACACTCCACTTCGAGAGCATATGACGCCGCATTATCTAAATCTTGGGAAGTTAGCGGGTAATGAGCTGGACGATTGGTCGCGTGACGCCGACCGGCATATTCCAAAGTTGCACCACCGGGATGCCCGTGGCCGTGATGCCGATTGGATAGAGTTTCATCCGTCATACCGAAAAATGGAGCAAGTTGCCTTTGGCGATCTAGGCCTACACGCCATGAGTAATCGGGGCGGTGTTCTCGGGTGGGATGAAAAGGTACCGCCGATCGCTAAGTACGTTTTTCAGTATCTTTTTGGGCAATCTGAATTTGGTCAGCTTTGTCCAATTTCTGCGACGGAATCAACAGCGATGTTGATTAGCCGTTACGCAAATGAAGAAACGAAAAGTCTTCTTCTGGGAAAAATGATGTCTCAGAATATGTCGGATATCTTAAAAGGCGGTCAGTTTATGACCGAAAAACCAGGCGGATCGGATGTCTCCAACAGCGCTCTTCAAGCTAGAAACGACGATGGGATTTGGAAGTTATACGGTGAAAAATGGTTCTGTTCTTGTGCGGATGCGGATGTAGTACTGTTGTTGGCTCGACCTAAGGGAGCGCCGGATGGTAATGCGGGGCTTGGGCTTTTTGCATTGCCCCGGCATCTTGAAAATGGGCAACGAAACAATTACCGGATAGTCCGCCTCAAAAATAAAATGGGTTCGAAGTCCATGGCGTCAGGTGAAATTATTTTTGATGGCGCTGTTGTCTACCCATTAGGTGAAGTCGGTGCAGGTGTAAATCGCGGCCTTAAGATGATGATGGACCAAGTAAATATGTCGCGGCTGTCTCATGGCGTTCGGGCAGCTTCCATGATGCGCCGTTGCCTTAACGAAGCTTTGGCAGTAGCAGGTAGCCGTCGGGCCTTTGGCGGAAAACTGATCCACAAGCCATTGCTACGGCGACAGCTCATGAAGCTAATGGTGCCGACTGAGCAAGCTCTTTCCATGTATATGTATACTGCAAATATGATGGAAAAAGGTAATGCGGGCGATAAACATGCTGAAAAAGTAACTCGTATTTTGACACCACTTTTGAAATACCGAACAGCGCGGGACAATGTTCGCGTTGCAACAGGCGCTATGGAAGTGCGCGGCGGAAACGGATATATCGAAGATTGGGTTAATGCTCGTTTGGTGCGAGATTCCCATTTGGGTGTCTTGTGGGAAGGAACGTCAAATATTAACGCGTTGGATGTGATAACCCGTGCAGTTGCCAAGTCTCGCGCACATGAAAATTTGGGAGAAGCTATAACAGGTCTCCTTGATAAGGAGACAAATCTACCCGGCCAGTATGCGGGACAATTGAAAGGTCTTCTGGAACAGGCAGTGTCATTTGCTGATACGGTTGCAAAAGAAGGCCGTGAAACATTGGCGCGCAAAGCCTCTAACGCTCTTTATCATACCGTAACAGCAAGCTTGATGGCGACGGAAGGTGCAAGCCTTGGGGCGGAAGGTCGGGATGCAAGGCGTTTGCTGCTCTCTCGTATGGTAATTGACCGCAAACTTGGCCAAGAAAATCCGTTCTCGATGGAGCCAGGTAAATTTGATGAAGAAGCTACAGCTGCTTTACTTAGTGGAGAGCAAGTTTCTCTGGATCAAGCTTCAGAAATTTTGTGAAAATAAGATCGCTTAAGGAATAAGAGAAAATGTTCAATGCAGTTGTCCTAAAAAATAAAGAAGACCGGGAGCTTGAGGATTGGGTCGCTCCTGATTGTCACGGTCTCAACTTTTTCGAAATCGATAGTAGCCTCAAAAATCTTTTAGACGTTTATTTACCGGAAGATCTCCGAAACCACATGACACCAGTTTTCGAGAAACTGGGGGAAGTTGCCGGTAATCGTCTTGATGATCTGTCGCGTATGTCGGATCGCCATGTCCCTGTATTGCACCACAGAGATGCACGCGGGCAAGACAAGGAATGGATTGAGTTTCATCCAGCCTATACCGAGATGGAAAAAATCGCATATGGCGATTTCGGTATCCATTGCATGTCGCATAAAGCAGGTGTTCATGAATGGCCCGAAAAAATTCCACCCATGGCAAAATACGTGTTTACCTATTTGTTTACACAGTCAGAATTTGGATTGATGTGTCCAATATCGGTAACGGACACGTCTTATGGTCTTTTGGAAAAACATGGCCCAAAAGAGGCGATGGACAAGTTTGGTTGGCAAATGCTCAGTCAGGATATGGACGAAGTCCACATGGGCGCCCAATTCATGACAGAAAAACTTGGTGGATCTGAGGTTGCTAATCTCTCCGTTACCGCAAAATATGAAGACGGTGCTTGGCGCCTTTACGGAGACAAGTGGTTTTGCTCCTGCGTTGGTGCAGAAGTCGCTTTGGTCCTTGCTCGACCGGAAGGTGCGCCTGAAGGAAATTCAGGGTTAGCGATTTTTGCTGTTCCTCGTCACTTGGAAGATGGCAGCCGTAATCCTTATCGGGTTGTTCGCCTGAAAGACAAGATGGGAACTAAATCCATGGCGTCGGGCGAAATCGTTTTTGAAGGTGCCGTGGGCTATGCGTTTGGCGATGTTGGCGCCAAGGCTAACCCCGGTCTGAAGCAAATGATGGATCAGGTTGTCATGTCACGTTTGTCGCATGGTGTTCGGGCGGCAGGTATGATGCGGCGTTGCCTCAATGAGGCTCTAGTAACGGCGCAGAACCGTGAAGTATTTGGTGAAACAATTATCCATAAGCCTTTAATGCGCAGACAACTTTTGAAAATGATGTTGCCAACAGAACAAGCTCTTTCAATGTTTATGAACGTCGCGGTTCAATTGCACAAGAGCAATCAAGGAGATAAGCAGGCGGAACGGCTTAATCGTATTTTGACGCCGTTGCTCAAATTCAGAGCGTGTCGTGACAATGTAGATGTCGCTGGCGGGGCGCTGGAAGCTCGCGGTGGTAATGGGTTTATTGAAGACTGGATCAATCCGAAACTGGTTCGCGATGCCTACACAGGGTTATTGTGGGAGGGGACTTCCAACATTAACGCACTCGATATTGTTGGCCGCGCTGTTGGAAAAACAGGCGCGCATAATGACTTGGCAGAGGATTTGAAAAATCGGCTGGATGAGACTGAAAATCTCCCAGGGCAATATGCAGGGGAGTTAAAAGGTTTGATCGACCGCGCACGCGACCTTGCTGAAGAAGTTGCAGTCACCAATAACGAGACATTAGCACGTCAGGCATCGAATGCTTTGTATCATGCTACAACAGCAACCTTGTTTGCCGAAGAGGGGGCAATCCTAGGGCGGCAAGGAAAGGACGCTAGACGCTTGCTTTTGTCACGCCTTGTAATGGATACCAAACTGAAACCTTTCGATCCATTGGCCGCTGGAGAAACGGCCTTTGAAGTTGCGGCTGGGGATCGATTGCTTGACGAGCGCATGGTGTCACTGGAAGAGGCTACCGATCTGCTTCAACTCTAGTCAGACGATCTAATGACGACGATAGATAAGCAGCCCTTCTCCTGTTAAGTAGTCGTGTGTATGAGGGCCTCTTCTTCAGGGAAACGAGGTCCTTTTACTGTTTCATTCCCGGGTCTTGGTACCCGCGGAATGTTCAGTGATCCCAAGAGCGAGCATACTGCCATTGCAGCGCCTGCAAAGAAGACACTAGACGGTGATGTTAGCCACAAAATGCCAAATAGAACCGGAATAACGACAGCGGCGATATGATTGATCGTAAAGCTTACGCTCGCTGTTGCTGCCATGTCTCTGGGATCTGCGATTTTTTGGAAGTAGCTTTTGATGCCGATTGCAAACGCGAAGAATAAATGATCAATCACATACAAAGACGCAGCAATGTTCGAATTTTCAACGATGGCGTAGCCTGTAAATACAAGGATTAGGCCGACATATTCGAATATAAGTGCCTTTCTCTCTCCCCAATGGGCAATTAGTTTTCCGATGCGGGGGGCAAGAAAAATGTTTATGGCATGGTTTAGCAAGTACAAAGAAGTAATGGTTGCAACGTCATAACCAAATTTTTCGACCATCATAAAACCAGCGAAAACCATGAAGATTTGGCGGCGGGCACCGGAAAAGAAGGTGAGGAAGTAATACAGCCAATATCTTTTCCGCAGGATAATCTTTTTTGTTTGCGGAATATGTACTTCAAAACTTGGATAGGCTTTCCAGCAAACAAGTGCTGCAAATATTGAGACAGCGCCGCCCAATGCATAAATGATCGAAAACTCTATATTGGCATATTTGGTTGCCAAAAATATGAGGCCGTAAACTGTAAGGGACGCAAAAGCTTGCGCTGATATCTGGCGGCCCATAACCAGGGGCGTTCTCTCTTTGGAGACCAACTGCAGTGTAAGAGATTGACGTAAGGTTTCATGATAGTGAAAGCCGATAGACATCAAAATAGTGGTAAGGTAAAACCCCATTTCTGAGGGGAAAATACCGGTGATAGCAACACCAACACCGAAAACCAGCAATGAGATCATTAGCAATCGTTGTTCTGCGATAATCAGTAAAACAAAGATGACGGTAAAGGCCATTAATCCGGGCACTTCTCGTAATGACTGAAGTATCCCGATTTCACGCCCCGTAAAATTAATAACGTCTACGGCAAAGTTATTGAGAAGGGCAAGCCAAGTCGCAAAACCGGCTCCCCAACCAGCGGCGGTAATCATCAGTAAGGTTTCAGGGTTTTGCCATTTACGAGTTTGCATGAAGAGTACTTTTCAATTGGGGTGATCACGCGAATGATCAGGAACGGGGAGATAAGAATAACTGCTTGGTGCGAGCTGTCGACATATTTTGAACAAAGAGTCAATTTAAGTGGCTAATTCAAATAAATGTAAAGCGTATGTATTCTCGAAACACTAATTTTGATGAAAACAGTAATCGATGTCACAATCGACACGACTAGCCGTTTTTTATAGGTACTGTTATAGTTGCAGTAACACATAGGTTGGAAAGAAACAGCATGGCAATTTGGGGAAAAATTCTGGGTGGTGCAGCCGGGTTACTGCTAGGTGGGCCACTCGGTGCGTTGCTTGGAAGTGTTGCTGGGCATGTCGTTGACAAATATCGCGAAAATGACGAGCACGCCACGGATGATACGGCTAGTACCAGTGTAAAGCAGGTTGCTTTTACAATAGCCGTTGTTGCACTTGGCGCTAAACTCGCCAAAGCAGATGGTGTTGTGACCCGCGATGAAGTAGATGCTTTTAAACGGGTGTTTCGTATTCCAAAAGAAGAAGAAGCAAACTTTGCGAAGGTATTTGACCGGGCACGGCAAAATACAGCTGGTTACGAAGGTTACGCCCGCCAAGTATCTAAAATGTTTAAGAGCAGCCCGCAGGTTATGGAAGATTTGCTACACGGATTGTTTGCCATTGCTATGGCTGATGGAGTGCTCCATCCAGATGAAGATACCTATCTTCGAAACATTTCAAACATATTCGGGTTTAATGATCAGGACTATGACCGCTTTAGAAGTTATCATTCAGGCGAAGATGCGCGAGATCCCTATCAAATACTCGGGGTTGCTGCGGACATTTCGAATGAAGATTTGAAGAAGGCATATCGTCAACTCATCCGGGAGAACCATCCGGATAAGGTTATCGCCGAAGGCTTGCCTCAAGAATTTGTTCAGTTGGCGAACGAAAAACTAGCCAAGATTAATGCGGCTTACGATGTCGTCTCCAAGCAGCGTGGTATGTAAGAGCAAGAGCGATGAAATACCTTCCAGATATTAGGAAATCCCCGTCTCCGAATTTTAACGAGAGACGAGAGGGTAGATCGCCCACTATTCTTGTTATGCATTATACCGGAATGCCAACCGCTGCGGCCGCACTGGATAGATTGCGCGCGCCGGACGCTGAAGTAAGTGCTCATTACCTTGTAGAAGAAGATGGCACCATTCATCTGATGGTGAATGAAGAAAAACGCGCTTGGCACGCTGGGGTCGGAAAATGGCGTGGTGTAAGTGACATAAACTCAGCTTCCATTGGCATTGAAATTGTGAACCCTGGGCATGAATTTGGCTATCAACCTTTTCCTGAATTACAAATGAAATCAGTTGTATGGCTGTCGCGTGAGATAGTCGGACGTCATGATATCAAGCCGTTTAACGTTATTGGTCACTCCGATATCGCGCCAGAACGCAAAACAGACCCCGGAGAATTATTCGATTGGAAAATGTTAGCGGAAAATACCATTGGAATGTGGCCTTCGGATACGAGCATTTTTGAAGAGGATGATTTTTTCGAAAATTTGCAAGTTATCGGGTATGAAGTTTGTGATCGTGAGTTAGTCACGAAAGCCTTTCAGCGGCATTGGCGACAACATGAAATTTCAGGAATAGCGGACACGGAAACGAAAAAGATTGCTGCTGTTTTGCGAAAACAGGTCGAACACTTGACCAAATGAGTGCAACGGCGTAATCAAGGTTCACCAGATGGCTGGATGACTGCTGCGTATCCTCGGATGCGGAGAGGAAAGTCCGGGCTCCACGGAAATACGGTGCCGGTTAATGGCCGGCGGGGGCGACCCTAGGGAAAGTGCCACAGAAAGCAAACCGCCTGATTTATCGGGTAAGGGTGAAAGGGTGTGGTAAGAGCGCACCGCGCGCCTGGCAACAGGGGCGGCACGGTAAACCCCACCGGGAGCAAAACCAAATAGGAACGGTCGGCGCAGGGCTTTGCTGCTGCGCAAGTAGGTTTTCCGGACTACCGTTCGGGTTGGTTGCATGAGGTGCTTGGCAACAGGTACCCTAGATGAATGGTCATCCATCGAGAAATCGAGGACAAAACCCGGCTTACAGGCCATCTGGTATTATGAATTTACAAGTAATCAAGAAATGATGGCTGCAAGTTTCCTAAATATTAGGATCAAATTAGCTTTATTTATGTATCTTCTTGCTTGTGTTTCAGAAAATACTGTCTAACAAATACTCATCAGCACACTAATAACCCATCAAATGTCAGCGCCAGTATGAAAATGATCAACCTATCAAGCTTGTATAAGACGATTTACTGGACCTTGTTGGCGTTTTTTACTCCCATTTATTCCGCAAATGCGGCTGGCTCAGGGCTCCCGCCTTTGGTGTATGATATCGGAATTTGTCTTTTTGCGGCGAGTGTAATTGGCGTGGTCGCGGTCCGCTTAAGGATCCCAAGTATCGCAGCGTTCTTACTTGCTGGCATTTTGGTTGGGCCACTTGGTTTCAAGTTCATAACCGAGCCCGAGAATATTGAAACTATTGCAGAGCTCGGTTTTATCCTGCTTTTGTTTATGATTGGCCTTGAAATCGACGTTCGGAAAATTATTGGTAGCGGTAAGATGCTGTTGGTTTCCGGAGTTGTGCAATATCCTCTTACAGTTCTGTTAGGGTTCGTCGCGGTGAAGGGGATTGTGTGGCTTGGGTTTGGATCTATTTTCCCAGGTCAATATGATGCACTGTATTTTGGTATTTTTATAGCAGGATCATCGACTATACTTGTGATGAAGCTTTTTCAAGAACGTTATGAGCTTGGGACTGAGTCAGGGCGGTTAGCTCTTGGTCTTTTGGTGTTTCAGGATATCTGGGCGATTATCGTGTTGGTATTGCAGCCCACCTTTCACTCTCCTGAACTTATTCCAGCACTTGTCTCTTTCCTCGGAATGTTTTTGCTTGCGGCGATCTCCTATTGTGTCGCGCATATAGTTGTGGTGAGGGCGTTTACATGGCTGGCAAAAGAGCCGCAAATGATCTTTGTTGGGGCTTTGGGCTGGTGCTTTAGCATAGTATTTATTGGTAGTAGCCTGGATCACGCGGCGAGTTCACTTTTTGATATATCTACGTCGCTCTCTGTCGGGTCAGGTATGAGTTCTCTTATCGCCGGGATGACAATTGCAACTTTGCCCTATAGTAGAGATATTATTGCGAAGGTAGGGATTGTACGAGATTTCTTCATCGTTCTTTTCTTCGTTGCACTTGGAATGAGTGTGCCTGCTGTTACAGATTTTACTGTAATAGCAATTGCCCTTACTTTGGCATTCTTTTCGGTACTAAGCAGACAATTGATATTTTTTCCTTTGTTCTATTATACAGGTGGCGATCGCAGATTAGCGCAAATATCGGCTATACGGCTTGCCCAAATTTCAGAGTTTGGTTTGGTAATCGCGTACTTGGGAGGACAGTATGGGCATTTGTCTGACGCTTTCTCTAGTGCCATTATTATTGCATTCGTCATTACAGCTCTACTAACACCGGCATTCTTTGAAAATGCGTATCGTATTTATGAATGGTTTGTCCCAATCATGGAGCGGTGCGGCATCAGAGAACCAAAAGCTGAATATTCTGAAGATGAAATTGAAACAGATATTGTTTTGCTAGGTTTTCATCGTGTGGCGTCCTCTCTACTGCATGAAGTTTCTGCGCGGCGCCCTGAATTGATGAAGCGGATACTTGTCATTGATTTTAACGTCCAAATACACCCAGCTATTCGGAAAATGGGAGCTGCAGTGCGGTATGGTGATTTGGCGAGTGAATTGACTTTAAGGCATGCGGGCCTTGATAGCGCAAGCGTCATTATTGCGACTATTCCTGACGAAATTTTGCGCGGAACTAATAATCATAACCTTGTTCATGCCTTGCGAGAAATTAATAAAAACGCTGTTATTATAGCGAATGCGGAACAGCCGCTGGCGGCCCGTGATTTATATCGTGCCGGTGCAGATTATGTTTACATGTCACGTGTTGATACTGCGCGTGCACTTGATGACTTGATCGGGCGAACTCTTGATGGAACTCTGGATGAGTTTCGAGATGAGCAAGAAAGAAAGCACGGGAAATCCCATGAACGGTGGGAAGTGCTCCACTAATTCATCGACACAGAAGAACTTGATTGCGCTCAGAAGACCATCGTCTGCCTTCAGAACACTGCATTTCAAATTTTTATCACAAATTATTTCACAAAACCTCTTGGCCAGCCGTCAGTGTTTAATGGGCCAAATTTCTAATCAATACTGAATTTCGAGAACAAAACGAGAATAGCTAGGCTTGGACTGCCTTCTGATCGTTCTTGTCCAAAATTTTGTTAATTTTTATTGCTAATTATTTCATTAGAAAAACCTCAAAACCCAGTAAATTCGGGCCCAATTCCATTGACTTCCATCAAATTCCATGCTAACCCATGAAATCCCATTTCTTCTCCAGATTGTGAGGTGAGAGATGGCGGGAAGCGGGAAATAACCAAGAAACGATGAGGTGTTGGGGGGATGGCCCTGTTTTTGTCCACGCATACGAATAAGATTGATAAGAAGGGACGGGTCTCGGTACCTGCACGCTTTCGATCTATTCTGGCTGACCGTGGGCATGGAACTGTTGTGCTGTTTCCAAGTTTTGAAGGCAATGCAATTAATGCCTGCGATATGGGTGTTATGGAGGGATTGCTGGAAAAAATTGGTGGTTTTGACCCCTTTTCAGAAGACCGCGAGTCCGATGCGGATGTTCTGATGGCAGAAGCCGTTGAACTTCAAATTGATGGCGATGGCCGTATAGTTATTCCTTTGGTAATGCTGGAGCAACTTGGCATTGAAGGTGAGTGCGTATTCGCGGGACGGGGAGATAGTTTTCAAATTTGGCGTCCGGCTGATTTCGAAGAGCGCATGAAGGTTGTGAAAGAACGAGCCCGACTTAAACGTAGCCAGAGTGCTTCTTTAGGGAGGGTAGATGCATGAGTGAAAACTCTCCTCATATTTCTGTTTTGTTATCTGAAGTCCTTGACGTGCTTAAGCCAGCGTCTGGTGAAGTGTTTGTTGACGGTACCTTCGGCGCCGGCGGATATAGTCGCGCCATTTTGAATATGACAGATTGTAATCTGTATGGTGTGGACCGTGATCCGCGGGCCATCGCGATCGGCAAAGAGATGGAGGCGGAATTTGAAGGGCGCTTCAAAATTCTCGAAGGTTGTTACGGAGATATGGAGCAGCTTCTTGAGCAGGCTGGTGTTTCTGAGGTTCACGGCATTGCACTCGATATCGGGGTGTCTTCAATGCAAATTGACGAAGCAGAGCGCGGTTTTTCTTTCATGCAAGATGGCCCGCTGGATATGCGGATGGGGCAAGATGGTCCAACAGCTGCGGATATCGTAAACACAGAGCCTGAAGAAGATCTCGTACGTCTGATTTATCGTTTGGGAGATGAACGGCGTGCACATGCGGTCGCACGAGCAATTGTTGCGCGGCGAGAAGAAAAGCAGTTTACTCGAACAACAGAGCTTGCGAATGTGATTGCATCGGTTGTCCGTCCAACGGGCAAAGGAATACATCCGGCGACTAGAACGTTTCAGGCGCTTCGCATTCATGTGAACGACGAATTGGGGCAGCTCCGTGAAGGATTGGAAGCCGCCGAGAGGCTTCTCGCGCCCGGTGGCAGACTGGCCGTTGTGTCCTTTCACAGTCTTGAAGATCGGATTGTTAAGAAGTTTCTTGCAGAGAGAGCAGATGCGCGTGGAAACCCATCACGGCACATGCCAATGGACGACGATAAGTTTGAGACTTCATTTGATTTGGTCAAGCGCGGCGCGATAAAGGCTGGCAAACAGGAAGTGGATGGAAATCCGCGTTCCCGTTCAGCACGCCTGCGTGGTGCAATCCGTACTTCTGCCCCTGTGTGGGGGAATAAATAATGCGTTGGAATTTGACGATCTTTATTTCAATCGTCGTCGTGGCAGTTTCATACGGATTGTACCAGCTTTCTTATGAAGTGCAATCGCTTGAAAAAGACATATACAAAATTCGCGCAGAAATTTTGGAAAATCAACAGGCTACCCAGATATTGAAGGCTGAATGGGCCTATCAAAATCGTCCTGAAATTATTCAAGAGCTAACGGCTAAATATCTACCGCTATTACTGGTGGCTCCATATCAGGTTGCAAGTCTCCAAGATCTGCCAGAGCGGCGCATCGATCCTACGATTGCGAATATTTTTAGTGTTCCGATCCCGCGTGCGAAGCCAAGGTTCAAGCAGCGGCGTGAAGATGCAATGCCTGAGGGGCATCTACGTTTGGCAACTTACAGACCTCTTGGGTCAGAGGAATGAGTGTCTTTTCTCCCACTCAGAATGGTGCGGAAGTTAAAAGAACACGGAGCGCCATTCATTTGGAAGGAAGCGCTAAAGAAACGCTTGAACAAGGACGTAACCGGCTCGTTGTTGCTGGCGTACTGTTTGCGTTTTGCTTTGTCATTCTAGCTGGTCGGTTGGTTGGTCTTGCACTAAGCGGTTCCGGTGAAGTGCCTAAGGCGGCTTTAAAAAGTTCAGCTCCAAAAGCAGCGCAAGCTCCTCTGGTAGGGCGGGCGCCGGTTTATGACCGAGCTGGAAACCTTCTTGCTATTACATTGGACACTGTTTCGTTGTTTGCGGATCCGACCAAGGTTCTCAACCCTGATCGTGCAGCCCGCAAAATAGTGTCGGTACTCGGCGAGCTCAATTCCGCATCTATTATTAGAAAACTAACGTCGAAACGAAATTTTGTATGGTTGAAGCGGCATTTGACGCCAAATCAACAAAGAGAAATTAATGATCTCGGAATACCAGGTCTGTTTTTCAGAGATGAAGAAAAGCGCGTTTACCCTATGGGTTCACTTGCTGCCCATTTAGTCGGGTATACTGATATTGACAATAACGGCATCGCTGGTGTCGAAAAGTATTTTGATGATCAGTTGTCTGGAAAATCAGGCACTCAGGCAGAGCCCGTCCATTTGTCTGTTGATATGCGTGTTCAATATGCTCTTCGAGATGAATTGAGCCGCTATATGTCTATTTTTAGAGCAATCGGTGCTTCTGGTCTGGTGATGGATGTGCAAACATCCGAAATTCTTGGAATGGTGTCTCTACCTGATTTTGACCCAAATCGTCCAAAGGATTTTCCAAACAATAACAAATTCAACAAGACCACCCTTGGTGTCTATGAAATGGGTTCAACTTTCAAGACCTTCACCACGGCGATGGCTCTTGATTTGAACTCGGTCTCTCTCAAAGACGGGTATGATGCGACAAAACCAATTCGGATCGCTGGCTTCAGAATTAGGGATGATCATCCAAAAAAACGTTGGTTGTCTGTGCCTGAAATTTATATGTACTCATCTAATATCGGAACTGCCAAAATGGCAGATGCTGTGGGACCTAAAAGACATAAGGCGTTTCTTGCACAATTAGGATTTCTCAGAAAACCAGTTGTGGAACTTCCTGAAGTTGGCGCCCCAATTCTGCCCCCAAGATGGAATAGTCTGGAAACAATGACGATTTCCTATGGGCATGGACTGTCTGTCAGTCCCCTACAATTGAGTACAGCAGTGAGTTCTATGGTCAATGGAGGATTTTACCGCAATCCCACTATTTTGAAAAAAACCGAAGCCAGCGAAGAAGGTCGCAGGGTTATCAAGAAGCGCACTTCAAATGTAATTCGCAAATTGATGCGTTTGGTGGTGGCTCAAGGCACCGGTAAAAAGGCTTCTGCTCGCGGTTATTTGGTTGGCGGAAAAACGGGAACAGCAGAGAAGGCAGTAAACGGACGGTATAAACGCGATGCATTGATTACCTCATTCGTAAGTGCTTTTCCGATGAGCAATCCACGCTATGTGGTATTTGCCATGCTGGATGAGCCCAAAGGAAATGCGTCAACGCATGGGTTCAGAAGTGCAGGTTGGACAACAGCGCCGATTGTTAGTCGATTGATCACTCGTATTGGTCCAATTTTAGGAATTTCACCTGTGGATGAAGAAAGTGAGCGCGTTCAAAAGCAAATGCACATCCCAATTTATTCAAGGGAGAAAAAACTTGCGACTTTCTGATTTATTGGGGGCGGCCGGTTTTCCATCGGAAAATGACATTGAGGTTACGGGACTGACCGCAGATAGCCGAACAGTGAGCAGCGGGTTTTTATTCGCGGCATTAACAGGTACTGAATTGGATGGACGTAAATACATCGATGCCGCAATAAATCAAGGTGCCGTCGCAATATTGACGGATATGCAGTATGACGCCAGCAATTGCACAATTTATTGTCATCAAGTTCAGGAACCCAGATTAACCCTTGCTGAATGCGCGGCACGGTTTGAAGGTGTTCAGCCAGAAATTGTGACAGCAGTTACCGGCACAAATGGGAAAACGTCAGTTGCACATTTCGTCCGATCCATATGGGAAAAACTCGGATATTCGTCAGCCAGCCTTGGCACGCTTGGGATTGTAGTAAACGAGAAAACCGAAGATCTGCACTACACAACCCCGGATCCGGTATTGCTACATAAACTTCTTAAGCAGCTATCGACTGAAGGTGTAACTCACACAGTGCTGGAAGCATCCAGCCATGGGTTGGATCAGCGCAGATTAGATGCTGTGCGAGTGAAAGTCGCTGCGTTTACAAATTTGACACGTGATCATCTTGATTATCATTCAGATGCTAAAGGGTATCTGGACGCCAAGTTAGGATTGGTTTCACGTGTTGTAGAGGATGACGGTTTAGTTGTACTAAATGCAGATTCTGAAGTATTTCCTGAGTTTGAGAAAGCTGCTCACGAAAAAAATCTAAGGGTTATCGAATATGGTCGAAAGGCATCTGATATTCAGCTGGTGTCGACGAATTCTCATGCGGGAGGACAACATCTAGATATTCTACTTCACGGAGCCAAATATCAAATTGATTTGCCATTAGCAGGTGAGTTTCAGGCGATGAACATCCTGTGTGCATTGGGAATAGTTGTTGGGGCAGGGGCAAATGCTGCGGCAGCGGTGGCAGCGTTAGAGACATTGGAAAATGTGCCCGGCCGAATGGAACGGGTGGCTACGTTGCCTAATGGGGCCGTTATCTATGTAGATTATGCACACACACCTGATGCATTGGAAACTGTCTTAAAAGCACTTCGCCCACATGCCTTTAATAACGTAATTACGGTGTTTGGATGCGGCGGCGATCGCGATCAGGGGAAGCGTCCCCAAATGGGGGAGATCGCTCATAAACTCGCGGATGCTCAGATTGTAACGGATGACAACCCCCGCAGTGAAGAACCTTCATCTATCCGTGCCGCTATTTTGCAACAATGTCCAAATGCAACTGAAATTGGGGATCGGACAGCAGCTATTGCCGCTTCCATTAAAATGGCAGAGGCGGGTGATGTGGTTCTAATTGCCGGGAAAGGTCATGAAAGCGGACAAATCGTAGGGAATCAGATTATTCCTTTCAACGATAAAGACGTGATCCTGAAACTCACAGAGGGCGGGGAGGCTGCTAATGACTGAAACTCCGCTCTGGACGGCAAAAGAGGTTGTGGGTGCGGTCTCAGGTGTTTGTGCAGATCAGGATTGGGTTGCCAACGGTGTTTCCATTGATAGTCGCACCGTTTCAAAGGATGATCTGTTTATCGCGATCGTTGGACCAACAAATGATGGGCATGATTATGTTAAAATGGCCCTCGATAATGGTGCCTCTGCGGCACTTGTAAGTAGCATTCCTGACAATTGTGCCGAACACCCCCGATTAATCCTCGTCGCAGATACGCAAATTGCGATGGAAGCATTGGGCATAGCATCGCGCGCAAGATGCTCTGCAAAAATTATAAGTGTTACAGGCAGTGTTGGGAAAACGGGAACCAAAGAAGCCTTGGCCCATATCCTTGGAAAACAGGGCCAGACTCATTATAGCGTTGGCAGTTTTAATAATCACTGGGGAGTGCCGCTATCTTTAGCGCGGATGCCCCGAACTTCAGAATATGCCATTTTTGAATTGGGTATGAACCACGCTGGCGAACTTGGACCCTTATCTCGCATGGTGCGGGCGCATGTTGCAATCATTACGACGGTCGCGGCCGCACATCTGGAGTTTTTCAGAAACACTGCGGAAATTGCTGAAGCCAAAGCAGAGATTTTTGAAGGTCTTGAAAAAGGCGGAACCGCACTCATTAATGCGGATAACGAACACAGAGAATTACTTCGCCAGAGAGCCGAAGAGATAAATGTCTCCGCAATTCTCTCATTCGGCCGAGATGAGGACGCAGATATTAGATTGAAAAAAATCTCGCTTCTGCCTCAATCCAGTGAAATTTCAGCCACAATAAGCGGGCATAAACTGGATTTTACTTTATCGGTACCCGGAGAACATTGGGCGATGAATATTTTGGCTGTGTTAGGGGCAATTCAAGCTGTCGGTGCGGATATAAACGTCGCTGTTGATGCCCTTTCAACATTATCGCCCCCTACAGGGCGCGGAGTTCAATTAACCGTCAAATGCACGGGCGGCGATTTCACAATTATTGATGAAAGCTACAATGCCAGCCCAATAGCAATGCAAGCAGCGTTTAAAGTTCTGAAGGGTGTAACGGTTTTAAATCTGGGCCGGAAAATCGCTATCCTTGGAGACATGAGAGAATTGGGGGAAAATTCGATAGAAATTCACAAATCCCTCGCAATTGATCTTTCCCAGAGCGGGGTTGATATGGTATATGCCTGCGGACCTAATATGCGCCATCTTTTCGACGCCCTTCCTGAAGATTTGAAGTCAGGCTATGCCAATAGTTCCAAGGAACTTGTACGCATCGTGCTCTCTGTCGTTCGGACGGATGATATTGTTCTGATCAAAGGTTCACTGGGCAGCAAAATGAAAATAATTTTAGAGGCTTTACTGGCAAGTGCCAGAAAACAAGAGCCCGTCATAAGTGCGGGGAATTAGTGATATGTTGTATAATTTTTTATTTCCACTTGCAGATGAATTCGCAATTTTCAATCTGTTCAGGTATCTAACATTCAGAACGGGCGGCGCGTTAATGACGGCCCTTCTTATCAGTTTTATTTTTGGCCCGACCATTATTAGGTGGCTGAAAAGCAAACAACATAGAGGACAGCCCATTCGGGATGATGGTCCGCAGTCTCATATTATTGCGAAACAGGGAACCCCAACAATGGGGGGGTTCCTCATACTAATTGCCTTGGGGTTTGGGACGCTTTTATGGGCGGATCTTACCAACAGGTATGTTTGGGCGGTATTGATGGTCACGTTGGGGTTTGGTGCCATCGGCTTTGTTGACGATTATCTGAAAGTCAGCCGTCATAACACGCGTGGTGTTCCCGGTAAATTGAAGTTGCTTTTTCAGTTCATTATCGCGCTAGCAGCTACATTGTGGATTGTAGATGCGACAAGCCCAGAGCTTGCTACCTCACTGACAATACCATTTTTGAAAAATGTACTGATCGATCTTGGATGGTTTTACGTACCCTTTGGTATTGTCGTGATGGTAGGCGCATCTAATGCAGTGAACCTTACGGATGGGCTAGATGGTCTTGCCATTGTCCCAGTTATGATTGCAGGGTCTTCTTTTGGCCTTATCGCTTATCTTGTTGGCAATAATGTTTTTGCTGAATATCTTCAAATTCAACCAGTTCCCGGTGCGGGTGAATTGTTGGTCTTCTGCGGTGCACTCTTCGGAGCCGGCCTTGGTTTCCTCTGGTTTAATGCGCCACCAGCATTGGTGTTCATGGGAGACACCGGATCGCTTGCAATGGGCGGAGCGCTTGGATCCATAAGTGTTGTGACGCGGCATGAAATTGTACTGGCGATTATCGGCGGGTTGTTTGTTCTTGAAACAGTTTCGGTGATTGTTCAGGTGGCGTCTTTCAAACTAACCGGTAAGCGGGTGTTTCGTATGGCTCCGCTACATCATCACTATGAGCAAAAGGGCTGGCAAGAGCCGACGATAGTGATCCGTTTTTGGATCATTGCTGTGATCCTTGCATTGGTTGGCCTCGCATCGTTGAAATTGAGATAAGGAAAATGATGAAAAGTCACGCCTACCAAAATAAAGGAGTTGCTGTTTTCGGTCTTGGCAAAAGCGGTTTGTCGACGGCCCAGCGACTTCATGATGGGTGTGCAAACGTGAGAGTCTGGGACGATAGGCCAGCTGGACGTGAGGCTGCAGAGAATGCTGGCCTTGACGTTCAAAATTTTCAGACCGCAGACTTTTCTAATATAGATATTCTCGTCTTAAGTCCTGGTGTCCCCTTAACGCATCCTGCTCCCCATCCAGTTGTTGAACTGGCCAACAGATCAAATGTCGATATCGTTGGTGATGTCGAGATTTTTTTGAACGAAAAGACAGCAGGGAAACTTGTTGGTATTACGGGTACAAACGGAAAATCGACAACATCAGCGCTGACCCACCATATGCTGGCAGACGCCGGTAGAGATACTGCTCTTGGCGGTAATATCGGTACACCGGTTATGGATCTTCCCCAATTGAATGCAGATGGCACTTATGTGTTGGAGCTGTCTTCCTATCAGTTAGATTTAACACCCTCTTGGAAGGCAGACATTGCGGTTATCCTGAATGTCACACCGGATCATTTGGATCGACACGGAGATATGGCGGGGTATACAGCCGTAAAAGAAAAGATCTTCCAAAATCAAAATAAAGCTGACGTTGCTATCATAAATATTGATGACGCAATCTGTAAAGAAATAGCATCAAAAATTGAAGCAGATAACGGGGCAAAATTAACACCAATTTCTGTGGAGATGGAGGTTGAAGCTGTTGGCGGTATTCTGGTGGATAATACTAAACTTGGCGCAGGTTGGACTTTCGACATTAACAGACTAGATGCTCTCCGAGGCAAGCACAATTGGCAAAATGCATGTGCAGCTGTTGCCGTTACACGCGCTCTTGGCCTTAGTAATGCAGAAATCGCAAAAGGGCTCAAGACGTTTGGCGGATTGGCTCATCGAATGGAGCTTGTTGCAAAGCGCAATAACGTTCGGTTTATCAACGATTCAAAAGCAACAAATGCTGAAGCTGCAGAGAAATCACTAGCTTCGTTTGAGAATATTTTTTGGATTTGCGGCGGCGTTGCCAAAGCAGGTGGCATCGAAAGTTTTTTTTCCAATATTCGCCATGCCTATCTAATCGGCACAGCATCAAAAGAATTCGCAGCAACCCTCGACGGTCAGGCTTCCTACACAGTATGTGATGCACTAGAGGTTGCAGTGTTGAAGGCCGCTGAAGCCGCAGAGTTATTCGGGCAAGAGGCGACAGTATTATTGGCACCAGCCGCTGCGAGTTTTGATCAGTTTAAAAGTTTTGAATCACGTGGAAACGTCTTTAGGGATCTTGTCGAAGGGCTGGGTAAATGACGACATTTACACGCCTTGATAAATCTGTAGTTGGTCATTGGTGGTGGACCGTTGATCGCTGGACATTATCGGCCGTGGTACTTCTTATTGCCATGGGCGGTGTTATGGTTTTAGCTGCAAGCCCCGCAGTTGCTACGCGCCTTGACCTTGACAGTTTTCACTTTGTGAAACGCCAGTTCCTTTATCTTCCAATGGCGTTCTGTATCATTTTTGGTGTGTCACTGTTGTCGCCTCTCTGGGTTCGCAGACTGGCTGTTATTCTGTTTGGAGTTTGCATATTGCTGACTGTAGCAACGCTTGTTCTTGGACCAGAAGTTAAGGGTGCAAAACGGTGGCTGCGATTTGGAAGCTTTACTTTGCAGCCTACCGAATTTTTAAAACCCACATTTGCGGTTGTCTCTGCCTGGATGTTCTCTCAGCAACGGAAAAGTGATGAAATTCCCGGTAATCTAATCGCAATTATTTTGTATGTTGTTGTCGTCTCGCTACTGCTTATGCAGCCGGATGTAGGTATGACATTAGTGGTTTCTGCGGTTTGGTTCGCTCAATTCTTCTTGGCGGGACTACCTATAATGTGGGTTGTTCTGTTTCTTGGTGTGGGAATAGTCGGGGCGGCTGGTGCCTATACATTATTCCCTCATGTTGCCAGCCGAGTTGATCGGTTTTTGAAGCCTGCTGGCGGGGAGAATTATCAAATTGAACGGGCAATGGAAGCGTTTCAAACGGGTGGATTTTTTGGAGTAGGTCCCGGGGATGGTTCTGTGAAACGAGTGTTGCCGGATGCTCATACGGATTTCATTTTCGCTGTTGTTGGCGAAGAGTTCGGTGTCGTTTTTTGTTTGTTCGTGGTGGGCCTCTTTACCTTTATTGTTCTTCGCGGTTTCAGTCGATTGTTGGAAGAGAAAAACTTCTTCATTGTATTAGCGGCTGCTGGATTGCTTACACAATTTGGATTGCAGGCCATTATTAATATTGGTGTGAATTTGAGATTGATGCCAACTAAGGGCATGACACTCCCATTTATTTCATATGGCGGGTCTTCAATGTTAGCACTCGCCATTTTGATGGGTATGTTGCTGGCTTTCAGCCGACGGCGTGCAGGTTCAGGTGAAATTTAATGTCAGAGAAGAATAGGCATATTGTATTGGCAAGCGGTGGCACAGGAGGGCATATTTTTCCTGCTCGGGCGCTTGCTGAAGAATTAATTGGCAGAAATTTTCGGGTAACATTGCTAACCGATAGCCGCGGTGAAACATATGAAGATCTATTCCCCGGCGTAGATGTTGTTCAAATACGTGCTGGCTCACCTTCTGTTGGAGGTCTTTTCGGAAAGATTAAAGCAGTATTTGAATTGTCTGCAGGAACTCTTCAATCTCTATTTCTTCTTCGAAAAGAAAAACCAATTGCTGTCGTGGGATTTGGCGGATATCCCTCCATGCCACCGGCCGCCGCAGCGACGCTGCTAGGAGTTCCTCTAGTCCTTCATGAACAGAACGCGATTTTGGGTCGCGTAAATAATTTGTTGGCGGGGCGGGCTGCTGCGATTGCCACTTCGTTCATGCACACAGACGCAAATGAAAACACTGCCCTTGTAAAAATGCGTTTTACTGGCAATCCAGTCCGCAAGGAAATCCTTTCTCTGCACGGGGAAGGTTATTGCCCTGCAACTAACTCTGAAAAATTCAATTTGCTTGTTCTTGGAGGGAGCCAAGGGGCAACTATCTTGTCAGATGTTGTACCTGCTGCGATTAAATTGCTCCCTTTAGAGCTTCAGAGACGCCTTCATGTGACACAGCAATGCCGGAAAGAAGATCTGGCTCAAGTCGAAAAAATGTATGAAACGGCAGCAATAACCTCAACTTTAGCGACATTCTTCGATAACATTCCTGAGCTGCTGGCGAGCTGCCATCTCGCGATTGCACGTTCTGGTGCTTCCACCATGGCGGAGCTCGCAGTTGCAGGAAGACCCGCAATTCTAGTGCCCTATAAATTCGCTATGGATAATCATCAGTTCCAGAATGCAAAAAACAGTGTTGACCGGGGCGCAGCTGAGCTTATCTTGCAGGACAATTTTACAGTTGAAACGCTAAAAGAGAAGTTACTCTGTATGCTAAGTCATCCGGAAAAATTGAAGACAATGGCGACAGCCACTGCACAATGCGCAGAGGTAGAAGCCGCTGAAAATCTTGCAGATATGGTTGAAGAGATGGCAAAAAAACGAACTGGTGGTTCCCAAATGAACGGAAAGGTCGCTGCATGAGAGCGCTCCCGCTTGATATAGGTCTGGTACATTTTGTTGGTATCGGCGGCATTGGAATGAGTGGCATTGCTGAGGTTATGCATACTCTTGGTTATCAGGTGCAAGGATCTGATTTATCACGCAACGCGAATGTTGATCGACTGGAAGGCCTAGGAGTTAAGGTTTCAATCGGCCATTCTGAGGAGAACCTCGGGGAAGCTCGTGTCGTTGTCATATCGTCTGCGGTGAAGGCGGATAATCCAGAAGTACGGCAAGCTCGTGCCAGTCTTATTCCTGTGGTGCGAAGAGCTGAAATGCTGGCGGAATTGATGCGCCTTAAATGGGCTGTTGCTGTGGGTGGTACCCATGGAAAAACGACAACCACTTCTATATTGGCAAGTTTGCTTGATGCTGCTGAAGCGGAGCCAACCGTTATCAATGGTGGGATTATTAATGCCTACGGCACGAATGCACGGCTTGGTAATGGTGACTGGATGGTCGTTGAGGCCGACGAGTCTGATGGGAGTTTTGTTAAGTTGCCTGCCACGATCGCAGTGGTGACAAATATCGATCCTGAACATCTTGACTTCTATGGTGATTTTGACGGCGTTAAAGAAGCGTTTTTGACGTTTGTCGAAAACATTCCATTCTACGGTTTCGCGGCGCTTTGCATTGACCATGCTGAGGTGCAGGCACTCATCGGTAAAATATCAGATCGCAGGTTGGTTACGTTTGGCCTATCCCCGCAGGCAGATTATCGCGCAGTCGATGTTCGTTTTGAGGCTGGAGGCGCTCGCTTCAACGTATCTGTAAGTGATCGTATAAGTGCTGATAAGCGGATGATGAAGGGGTTCGAATTTCCAATGCCGGGTGCCCATAACGTTCAGAATGCAATGGCCGCGGTCGCTGTCGGGGCGGAAATGGGATTTGACGAGGTCACTTTGAAAAAAGGCCTTCGCGAATTCGGAGGCGTGAAACGCCGCTTTACAAAAGTAGGTGTTACAAATGGTGTAACTGTAATCGATGATTATGGTCACCATCCAGTTGAGATATCCTCCGTTTTATCTGCTGCTCGCCAAGCATATGACGGAAAAATTATAGCGGTGGTTCAACCTCACCGTTATTCAAGATTGAACGATTTGTTCGAAGACTTCTGTACCTGTTTTAACGACGCGGACACTGTGGTCGTTGCCGATATTTATGCTGCCGGTGAAGATCCAATTGAAGGTGTCAGCCAGGATAGTTATGTTGAAGGTCTGCGGACACGTGGTCATCAACATGTTCTACCGCTTTCAAGTCCAGAAAAGTTAGCGGAATTGATCATACAAGAGGCTGAACCGGGAGACGTTGTTGTATGCTTGGGTGCGGGTTCTATTTCATTGTGGGCAAACCGATTGCCATCTGAATTGGCTGCCCTTCAGGAAAACGGGGCTGCGGAATGACTGCAATACTTCGCGCTGATATTCCATTGATTGAAAGGTTGCCAGAAGTCAAAGGTAGACTACGCGAAAATGTGGCGTTGAATAAAGTGACATGGTTCCAAGTGGGCGGTCCGGCAGACATTCTATATAAGCCTGAAGACGAAACTGATCTCGCATTTTTCCTGAAAAACACACCCGTTGATATACCCCTATTCGTCCTTGGCGTCGGATCCAACCTACTGGTTAGAGATAGTGGATTTCGCGGTGTTGTTTTGCGTTTGGGACGTAATTTCGTGAAAATGAATTGCCTCGAAGGTAATCGTTTGCGGGTCGGAGCAGGGTCGCTTGATGTATATGTTTCGCATTTTGCCGCCGATAATGGTTTGACAGGGGCAGAGTTTCTAAGCGGTATCCCCGGAAGCATTGGCGGCGCACTCCGAATGAACGCAGGGGCTTATGGTTCTGAAATGAAAGAAGTGCTGATTTCTGCCGTCGCGTACGATCGTGCCGGGGAACGTCATGAGCTCAATCTAGAGGATATGGGATTTTCTTATCGTCATTGCGATATCCCCACTGACTGGATATTTACTGAAGCTGTTCTGCAGTTGCAGCCAGGAAAAGCTGAAAAAATCACTCAGAAGATGAAAGAAATTGCTACGAGCCGGGAAGGCAGCCAGCCTGTAAAAAGCAGAACAGGAGGTTCTACTTTTGCTAATCCTGATGGGAAAAAGGCATGGGAGCTTATTGATGCTGTGGGCGGCCGTGGACTAAGCATTGGCGGTGCGAAAATTTCCGATAAACACTGCAATTTTCTAATTAATACAGGCGGAGCGACCGCTGCAGAATTAGAGGCAGTCGGCGAAGAAGCCCGCAGGCGCGTGTTTAAAGAATTTGATACGTTACTTCGCTGGGAAATTGTGCGTCTTGGCGATGTAGATGAAACCGCAACGACTAGGGAAAGTAAAGACTAATGAAGCATGTAGCGGTTTTGATGGGTGGTTGGTCAGCAGAGAGAGATGTGTCTCTTAAAAGCGGGGATGCTTGTGCCGCAGCTTTGGTTCGCTGCGGCTATAAAGTTACGCCCATCGATGTAGATCGCAATATTGCGAACGTCTTGGATGCTGTAAAACCTGATGTTTGTTTTAATGCTCTTCATGGGCGCTACGGTGAAGACGGTACTGTTCAAGGTGTACTGGAAGTTTTGGGAATTCCGTATACCCACTCAGGTGTTTTAGCCTCAGCCCTTGCCATGGACAAGCCTGTTGCCAAGAAGATATTTTCGGCAAAAGGCTTGAAATGCGCAGAGGGCAGGGTCATGACGCGTAAAGAGATACTGGATGGAGAAGAATATCCATTACCTCTTGTTATTAAGCCACTCAACGAAGGCTCAAGCGTTGGCGTAACTATTCTTTTGGAAAACGAAAATCGTCACCTATCGGATATTCCTTGGACTTTTGGAAATGAAGTCCTTGTTGAAACCTATGTTCCGGGACGCGAATTCCATGTGGCCGTAATGGGTGACCATGCGTTGGGGGCGGTTGAAATTCGTCCTCTAGGTCGTTTCTATGACTATGAGGCGAAGTACACATCAGGTAAGGCCGAACATATTATGCCTGCGCCGCTTGAAAAGGATCGCTACGAAGAATTATTGGAAATGGGATTACAAGCACATAGCGCTCTTGGATGCCGTGGCGTTAGCCGGACTGATTTCCGGTTTGATGATACAGCAACAGGTCCATCCGAATTTGTGGTTTTGGAAACGAACACACAGCCAGGAATGACTGAGCTAAGCCTGGTTCCGGAAATTGCAGCGCATAGCGGTATAAATTTTGACGATTTGGTTCGTTGGATGGTGGAGGACGCATCATGCGACAGATAAAAATATCCGCGGATGATCGTCCCTTTCAGGACACTGGCAAACCAAAACGGCAAGCAAAGAAAAGGCGGACATCCAAAAAAAAAGGGTCAAGCAATACACAATTTTTGTCGTCCTTACTGTCTCGTTTCATAATAATTTTCAAGGTGATCATAAAACTCTGTAAGGCTCCGTTTTCCTTTTTTTGGAAAAAAAACAATCGATCAAAAACCAGTAGTCGCCGCAAACAGTCTGGAGTATGGGTCAAGGTCGCCGTGTTAGGCGGTGGATTTGCTTTCCTTGTCGCATTGGTTGGATTTTCGGGCTTCTATGTCGTCAAAAATGGATTGATTGATGAAGCTGGATTATGGGCACGGGACTTACGCCTTACGGCTCTGGGCGGAGTTGGTATGGTTGTTCAAGAGGTTAGTGTCGCCGGACGCGATAAAACGCCGGCTAAATCCTTGATGACGGAACTAAACGTCGTCCGCGGTGACAGTATTGTTGATTTTGACCCCAATTTAGCGCGTACCAGAATTGAAAAACTGGGCTGGGTAGAGCACGCATCAGTTATGCGCCGTTTTCCGGATGAAATTTTTATCAGAATTCAGGAACGCCGCCCTTTCGCCAGATGGCAAATTAATGGAAAAACTGCAATTATTGACCGTAAAGGTGTGGTGATTGAGCATTCAGATAACGTCGAATTCCAGCATCTTCCAAAAGTGGTTGGTATTGGTGCGAACGAGCGCGCAGCCGAACTCTTTGATTTGCTCGCCGACACTCCTACGCTTTTTACGCGTCTGCAAAATGCTGTCAGGGTAAGAGATCGCAGATGGAATTTGGAATTTAGTAATGGTGTGAAAGTACTTCTTCCCGAAGAGGGAAGTGCCGTCGCTTGGGCCAAGTTGAATGACTTGCAACAGGAAAAGAAAATCTTGAATAAAGGTGTTCTTTCCATCGATTTACGTGCTGCTGATAGAATGTATGTTCGCTTGAGACCTGCAGATGCAGAGTTTCGGCGAGACCCAGAGAAGAAAACCTGACGAAGATGGCTTGCGCCAAGAAAGAATAAGGGACTTAAGCCGGATGGCAACAGGACGTAACGGACCTATAGCAGCTTTGGATATTGGCACTACAAAAGTGTGCTGTTTTGTTGCTGTTGAGGAAGCCGGAGGATTACGGATTAAGGGGATCGGGCATCAAGTCGCACGGGGTATGCGCGCAGGTGCAATCACCAATATGGAAAGAGCAGAAGAGTCTATCCGTTCTGCTGTTGATGCGGCTGAACGTATGGCAGGCGAGACCATTCGAGAGGTTTATCTTAGCGTGACTGCGGGGCAACCTGCGTCTCAAACGGTGGATGTGGAAATGTCCATTGCCGGTCAGGAGATTGGCGAAAAAGACCTTATTCGGACCTTGAAAGAAGCTCAATCAAGCTATAATCCTGAAAATAGAACTGTTATTCATGCGCTCCCGGTTGGCTATAAAGTAGATGGAAATCGCGGTATACGGGATCCACGTGGTATGTACGGCGACAGCTTCGGGGTCAGTATGCATATGGTCTCGGTCCAAAATAACCATGTAAGAAATCTGACAAATTGCGTTGAACGCTGCCATCTAAGTGTCGCCAAACTCGTCTCGGCACCTTACGCCTCTGGTTTGGCGTCCTTGGTTGAAGATGAGATGGATTTAGGTGTTACCGTTATTGATATGGGCGGCGGAGCGACAACATTCGCGGTCTTCTATGACGGAGAGATGGTCTATAACGAGGTTATTCCGGTTGGCGGTGGACATGTAAGCAATGATATCGCCCGTGGTTTGTCCACCTCTCTTGCGAATGCTGAACGGATGAAAACACTGTATGGCAGTGCGCTTGCCAGTCCATCCGATGAAAAGGAAATTATTGATGTTCCGCTTATTGGTGAAACTGAGCATGAGGTAGCAAATCATGTTCCGCGTTCGATGCTGGTCGGTATCATCAAACCAAGAATTGAAGAAATTCTGGAGATTGTCAGAGACCGACTTGCAATGTCCGGTTTTGCCAAGGTCGCAGGACGTCGTGCCGTACTTGTTGGTGGGGCATCGCAATTGGCCGGAGTGCAAGATTTAGCAGGACGTATATTAGGCAAGCAGATGCGCATGGGTAAACCTATACGTGTCAAATCATTGGCCGAAGCTGTCGAAGGTCCGGCCTTTGCAACTGCAGCCGGGTTATTGTCCTTTGCAGTGCGGAAAAATTTTAATGATCAACTAAGTGGCGGAGGGGAGGGAAAAAACCCGCAAAACCGCCTTTTACGCATCGGAAGTTGGTTCAAAGAAAACTTTTAAACAGAAAAAAATCATGTTTTTCCATCAATATGTAAGAAGTAGGGTTCCATTACCCACAATATTTGGTATTAATTAGGGTAGAACGTGTCATTAAGGAGGGTGTTGCTGTGGGGATAAATTTATCAGTACCGGACCAAACTGAACTAAAGCCTAGAATTCTGGTGTTGGGTGTGGGTGGAGCCGGTGGAAATGCTGTCAACAACATGATCCAATCTGAGCTTCAGGGCGTTGAGTTTGTTGTTGCCAACACCGATGCGCAGGCATTGAAGCAAAGTTTGGCAGATAGTCGTATTCAACTGGGAGCTGAGCTCACAGAAGGCCTCGGCGCTGGATCGAAACCTCAAATTGGTGCGAGTGCTGCTGAAGAGGCGATCGAGGAAATTACCTCTCACCTTAAAGGTGTTCACATGTGCTTTATCACTGCCGGTATGGGCGGTGGTACAGGTACGGGTGCGGGCCCTATTGTTGCAAAAGCAGCAAAGGAACTTGGTATCCTGACAGTTGGCGTAGTGACGAAGCCCTTCCAGTTTGAAGGTAATCACAGAATGCGTACGGCTGAAGCCGGTATCGAAGAGCTTCAAAGATATGTGGACACACTGATTATTATCCCTAATCAGAACCTGTTCCGTATCGCGAACGAAAAAACAACATTTGCTGACGCCTTTAACATGGCGGACGATGTCCTGCATTCAGGTGTTCGCGGCGTAACTGACCTTATGGTTATGCCGGGCTTGATTAATCTCGATTTTGCCGACGTGAATACTGTTATGGGCGAAATGGGCAAGGCAATGATGGGGACTGGTGAGGCCACTGGCGAAAATCGAGCTATAGAAGCCGCCGAAGCCGCTATTTCCAACCCACTTCTTGATGACGTATCCATGAAGGGTGCGCGAGGCGTATTGATTAATATCACTGGTGGTATGGATCTGACCCTTTATGAGCTGGATGAGGCCGCAAATCGCATTCGTAGCGAAGTTGATCCAGATGCTAACATTATTGTTGGTTCTACCTTTAATCCCGATATGGATGGCACCATGCGTGTGTCTGTTGTTGCGACTGGGATAGATGCCGCGGAATTGATGCAGCCTGTTGCCCCTAACGTTACTTCCCTTCTTAAAGTAACTGGCGGCGGTATGGATCGGCCAAGCAGCTTTGGTGCTCCAGTAGCAAGAGCGACAACAGGAAGTATGGCAGCTGTTCATGCTAGTGGCTTTGGTGCCTCCGTTCCTGAGGGGATTCCTGCAGGTCAACCAATGATGAGCGGTGAAGCTTCGGATGTGTCTGGCTTAACAGTGGGACATTCAGAAGGCGCTTCAGCGGAAACTAATCTTGCCCGTAATATTGAGCCAGACTTGTTATCTGAAATTGAAGATGTGATGGAGGAAAGTGACGCTACGTCTGCAGAAGTGCAGGGTCGCGAAGCGCCGTTCAAAGCACCTCCGGTCATCAAGGTTGACAAGCGAGCAGAAGATTTGGTCAATCCCGCTGGAAAGCAAAGCGCGGAAAACGCTGTAGAACCCAAGCGCAAGCGCAAGGGGCCTAGCTTGTTTGAAAGAATGACTGGTGTTGGTCGATTGAGCCGTAAAGCTGAGGCTGAGCGCAAACAAACAGCTGCAGCTAGTGAGCCTGTTATCCGCAGGGAGCCAGTTGCTTCCAGTGCTCCAGTAGAGGCCAAGCCGCAATCCGCAGTAGCGCAGCCGCAGAAAGAAGAAACCTTATCTTCATCTGTTCGTATCGAACAGAAAAAAGAAGATGAAGACCTTTTGGATATTCCGGCTTTCTTAAGGCGCCAGGCTAACTAAGAATTCGAAAACATACGGCTCTATTTATAGAGTAAGTTGATTGAAAGAATAAACGGGGGTCGCATATATTTGCGATCCCTTTTCTATTTTCTAAATCATAATTATCTTACGAGTTAACGTTTGTTTCATCATGGAAATAATTGGTAACAAAGAGTGATTTGTGTTTCGGGGGAGTGTTCATTAGTAATAGGCTTAGATAAAAATTAAACGGAAGCGTACAATACAATGATTATTTTTCAAAAAACCCTACGCAACAGCATAAGCTGTACTGGTGTTGGGGTTCATAGCGGAAACGTTGTAAATATGACTTTGAAGCCAGCTGCTGCTGGTACTGGTATTGTCTTCCGTCGATTGGATGTTGCACCTGAGGTTTCTGAAATACCGGCTCTCTATAACACAGTTAGCGAATTGGTAATGTGTACAACAATAGCAAACGCAGCGAATGTTAAGGTTGCAACAATCGAACATTTGATGGCGGCCTTTTCTGGTAGTGGTATCGATAACGCAATCGTAGAGCTTGATGGCCCTGAAGTCCCTGTGATGGATGGTTCTGCAGCTCCGTTTATTTTTCTAATTGAATGTGCTGACATTATTGAACAAGAACTTCCGCGCCAGTATATTAAGGTTTTGAAAGAAATTGAAGCCCGTGACGGCGATGCTGCAGCGATACTGTCTCCGGGAGACAATGTGTCGATCGCTTTTGAAATTGCATTTGATAATCAAAGAATTGGGCGCCAGAGTTGCAGCTTTAATATGCGCAATGGCACTTTTAAAAACGAACTGTCACGCGCGCGTACCTTTGGTTTCCTTGGAGAGTTAGAGCAATTGAAGTCTATGGGGCTGGCAAAGGGTGGATCTCTTGAAAATGCCATCGTCCTGAGCGGTGAAGAAGTCTTGAACGAAGAAGGTTTGCGCTATCAAGACGAATTTGTCCGTCACAAAGCTTTGGATGCTGTGGGAGATTTGTATCTGGCTGGAGCTCCAATTATTGGGCAGTTCCACGGATATCGTTCTGGACACGCATTAAATAACAAATTGCTACATGCCTTCCTAAGTGATGAAAATGCTTGGTGCTATACAAGTGAAGCGCCGGTTCGCGCCTCTAATGTTGGCGGCGCCTATTGGCCAGAACAAAAAGCCGCGGCCCCAATTACAGCATAGTGTTGGTCATACTTAGAGGCTAAATATCACGAAGATAAAGAAAAAGGCACGGAGCGATCCGTGCCTTTTTTCATTGTATACATGTTAAGCAGTTTTGCGCTTGCGTTCTCGACCAGCAAGGCTTTTGATCAAACCGCTTACGGCAGAACGTATGGCAGGTTCGTCGATTTCGCTATAGTTGCGAACAAGTTCGATAGTTGAACGGTTCTTTCCACCATGTTCAAGCGGAGAGCTGGATGTTAGAGGCTCAAGTTGATCAAAGAAGTAAGAAACATCTACTTCTAGACGTTGGCCAATTTCATACAGACGTCCGGCACTGACGCGATTGGCGCCAGTTTCATATTTCTGTACTTGCTGATAGGAGATTTCTAATGCTTGCGCTAAGTGTTCCTGCGTTAGACCCATCATTGTGCGTCTCTCACGGATACGCTCACCGACGTGGTCGTCAACTCGTTTGGCGAGTTTACTCATTAGCTGGTACCTTTCATTCACTTTGGGCTTGTGGGGTGCCCATAAACATTTACTACATACCGTAACGGGTATGAGGGCGTCTAAATCAGTGATCTGTCGGATTCTCCCATAGGAAGAAGATCCATAAAATATAACTACCCTTACTATTAATCTAGCACACTGACTGCAAAAATCAAAATGCGATATATACAACTTCTGATAAATTCATATAAAAGAAAGGGTTAGGGGGAGACAAACCGGTTTTAAATCGCTCGTCAGTAGAAAATTTATGAAAAATCTTCACGTAACAAGAAAAGAATAACCTGTGCTTTCCAAGGGACGATTGTTTGGATAAAATACATTTAACGAATAGCATCAACATAGGTCGAAGTGATGGCGAAGTTCTGCGTAAATGCATTTCAGGGGAAAGCCCTGACAGTTATAATCCTAGCGGCATTCTTATTAACGGGATGTAGTTCGGATGTTGTCGAGACATATCAGGAAAAACCTGTACAACTATTGTACAACAAAGCACTAGCTGACCTGAATTCTGAAAACTACATTGAAGCGGCTAAAGGATTTGATGAAGTTGAACGTCAGCATCCTTATTCTGTTTGGTCAACCAAGGCGCAAGTCATGTCGGCGTTTGCCTATTATCAAAGCAATAGATATGACCAAGCTATTTTGGCAGCTGACAGGTTTATTGAACTTCATCCGGGAAGTAAAGATGTTCCATATGCTTATTACTTAAAATCAATCTCTTATTACGAGCAGATAACTGGTGTTGGACGAGATCAGAAAGTAACGAGACAAGCCTTGGATGCATTAGAGAAAGTTGTTCGCCGTTTTCCTAATTCGGAATATGCACGTGATGCAAGACTCAAAATTGATTTAACGAGAGATCACCTCGCGGGTAAGGAAATGGAAATTGGGCGATATTATCTGAACTCAAAACACTATATCGCTGCAATTAATCGATTCAGGTCGGTCGTGGAAACATATCAGACAACCTCGCACGTACCTGAAGCATTACATCGTCTGACTGAATCTTATTTATCCCTTGGCATTACGGATGAAGCGAAAACTGCTGCGGCAGTACTGGGCCACAATTTTCCAGGAAGTAACTGGTATCAGGACAGCTATGCGCTCTTGGACGATGCATATCTCAAACCTGAAGTGAAAGAAGATTCCTGGCTGACTAAAGCCTGGAAGAAAGTATTTTAGGTCAGTAACCAGATGCTAGCATCCCTTTCAATTCGCAATATTGTCCTCATCGACAAGCTGGACCTGACTTTTGATAGCGGTCTATGTGTTCTCACTGGTGAGACAGGCGCAGGTAAATCTATTTTGCTGGATAGTCTTGCGTTGGCACTTGGCTCACGTGCTGATACGGGATTGATCCGTGCCGGTGAAGAAAAAGGCAGTGTTGTCGCTGAATTCGTGCTGCCGGTTGGTCACCCAGTATTTGAAATGTTGAAAGATCTGGAGATCGAACAGGATGAACCGTTAATTTTGCGTCGAGTGATCAGTGCCGATGGTCGAAATCGGGCAAGCATTAATGATCAATCCATCAGCGCTGCGCTTTTGCGATCTGTCGGGGAGGCGCTTGTTGAAATTCATGGACAAAATGCAGAGAGAGGCCTTCTTGATGCCAAAGGGCACAGGCAGATTCTGGATCTGTATGGGAGACTTGGTAAGCGACTAAAGGATGTCGGTGTAAAATTTTCCAAGTTACAAGATTTAAAGAATACTCTTTCTGCCGCAGAGCGTGAAATCGAACAAGCCCGCGTTGATGAAGAATATCTAAGACATGTGGTCGCAGAGCTAGAAGACTTGGCGCCAGTTGAAGGGGAAGAGGATGAACTGGCTGAAGCTAGGTCCGACTTCATGCATGCAGAAAAAATTGCGGATGCGCTGAAAGATGCGCGTAAATATTTGAACGATAATGGTGGTGTTGAGGGGAAAATTCGATCCGCGACACGTGCCATTGAACGTGTTGTTGAAAAAGCATCTGGTAAATTGGATCCTGCTCTGGAAAGCCTCGAGAGAGCGGCCATCGAGATGGGTGAAGCCGCCATGATCATTGATACTATTGGTCGTGATTTAGATATTGATCCCGGCGGTCTTGAACACGTGGAAGAGCGATTATTTGCCTTAAGAGCGGCCGCACGTAAGCATAAATGCGAGGTTTCTGGGCTCATTGCGACGTTGTCGGACTTTAAATCAAAATTAGCCGCTGTTGAACATGGCGACGCTGAAGTGAAACGACTTCGAGAAGAAGTTCAGGTTGCGCGGCAGGCGTTTCATACTGCTGCAGGAGAGCTGAGAGAAAAACGTCTTTCGTCTGCAACGCAGATGGATAAGGCCGTAAAGGCTGAGTTAGGACCCCTGAAGTTAGGGAGCGCAAAATTCGAAACTTTAGTTCAAGAATTGCCCGAAGAGAGCTGGTCTGAATTCGGAATGGACAAAGTAGAATTTCAGATCGCGACAAACCCGGGAAGTATGCCCGGAGCTCTGATAAAGATTGCGTCCGGTGGTGAATTGTCACGTTTTATGTTGGCACTGAAAGTGGTTTTGGCGCGCTCAGGTTCTGCTCCGACTTTAGTATTTGATGAAGTGGACCGCGGTGTTGGCGGTGCGACAGCAGATGCGGTTGGCGAAAGACTATCCCGCCTTTCCGAAGAATTACAGTTACTGGTTATTACGCATTCTCCGCAAGTTGCGGCGGCAGGCGCTGCCCACTGGAACATTTTCAAGGCCGGCAGCAAAACTACTACCACAACATCAGTCGAGCGTTTAAGTGACGATGCCCGTAAGGAAGAAATTGCGCGCATGCTTTCCGGTGCCAGTATTACTAAAGAAGCCCGCGCTGCAGCTCAAAGTTTGATAGAAGGTTAAGTTCACATGGTTGAACCCAAGGATATGCCGCTGGATGCAGCGACAGCTGAACATCGCCGTTTGACAGCATTTCTTCAGGAACAAAATAGGGCCTATTATCAAGCGGATGCGCCGAATGTTTCCGACGCCGAATACGATGCGAACTTGCTCCAGCTTCGTCTGATCGAAAAAACCTTCCCACAATTGATTAGTAGAGAAAGCCCTAGCCAAATCGTTGGGAGTGCACCGTCTCGTGGTTTCGGTAAGGTCCAGCACACTGTTCCAATGCTATCTCTGGACAATGCTTTTAACAGTGAAGACTTACGAGAGTTTGAAGGACGTGTCCGTCGCTTCCTTGGGTTAGCCCCTCAGGAAGATGTGGCCTTTTTTGCAGAACCCAAGATTGACGGTCTTTCCGCCTCTTTGAGATATGAGAACGGCGTTTTTGTGCAAGGCGCAACACGAGGTGATGGCAAAGAAGGGGAGGACATAACGCAAAACCTTCGAACTCTGCAGGATTTGCCGCTGACCCTTGATGGATCACGATCAAGCATCCCAGATCTGTTTGAGGTCCGAGGCGAAGTCTACATGTCTATCGCGGATTTCCAGCAGCTCAATCAAAAGCAAGCAGAGGCCGGAAATAAAGTTTTTGCAAACCCTAGAAACGCGGCTGCAGGTTCCTTGCGGCAACTGGATGTGAAAATTACAGCCTCCCGGAAGTTACGTTTGTTTGCCTATGCGTGGGGCGATGTATCCGAGGTTGGTGGCAAAACGCAAGCTGAGGTGCTGGATCAATTTTCGAATTGGGGTTTCTCTGTAAATCCCCTTTCTCGCGTTTGTAGTAATATGAGTGAAGCGATTGACGCCTACCGAAAAATTGAAGAACTAAGGTCTTCCCTGGATTACGATATTGACGGCGTGGTGTTTAAGGTCAACCGCCTAGATTGGCAGTCAAGGCTTGGCTTTGTTAGTAGGAGCCCGCGTTGGGCCATTGCGCATAAGTTCCCTGCAGAACAAGCCACAACACAAGTTGAGGATATTGAAGTGCAAGTCGGGCGGACCGGCGCACTGACCCCGGTTGCGCGCTTGGCCCCAGTAAACGTGGGCGGTGTGGTTGTCTCAAACGCCACGCTACACAATGAAGAGGAAATTCAGCGTAAAGATATACGCATTGGGGATACCGTTGTGGTGCAGCGGGCAGGTGATGTTATTCCTCAAGTTGTTGAAGTGCTATTGGATAAGCGCCCAGTGGATACTGAAGCCTATAATCTTCCGACAGTATGTCCCGTTTGCGGGAGCCATGCTGTTCGCGAGACAAATCCGTTGACCGGCAAAGAAGATGTGGTTCGAAGGTGTACTGGGGGTCTCGTATGTTCTGCGCAGGCCGTTGAACGTCTGAAGCATTTCGTATCCAGAACAGCCTTTGATATTGACGGTCTTGGCGCTAAACAGATCGAATTGTTTTATAATAAAGGGTTGGTGAAGAGCCCAGTTGATATCTTTACTTTGGAAAAACGTGATCAAGAAAACCCGCTGCAAAAGATTAAGAATTTCGAAGGCTTTGGAGATAAAGCAGTTCGGAATTTGTTTGGGGCTATCGATCAACGCCGCGAAATAGATTTGGACAAGTTCATATATGCGCTTGGTATCCGGCATATTGGCCAAGGGAACGCGCGGCTTCTGGCAAAGAATTATTTGTCCCTAGATGCACTTCTTGATGTTTTTTCAGGTGATCAGCCAGATCCTGGAAAAGTATATGTGGATCTCCTCAATATCGACGGGATTGGTGCTGCCGTGGCAGATGCCGTAAAACAATTCTTTTCCGAGGAGAAAAACCGAGAACTGCTTTTAAACCTCGCGGCGCAAATTAGCATTCATACCTTTGATGTTCCCGATGAGGACAGCCCTGTTAGCGGAAAAACCGTTGTCTTTACTGGATCATTAGAGCTCATGTCGCGTGCTGAAGCTAAGGCGCAAGCTGAGAACCTTGGTGCAAAAGTGAGTGGATCTATATCTGCGAAAACGGATTATCTAGTTGCGGGTGCAAAAGCTGGATCCAAACTTAAAAAAGCGGAAGCACTTGGTGTCACAACCATGAGTGAGCAAGAATGGCTGGATATGATTGGAAAGAGTTAGCACCATCACTCACTCTTTCCAATGACGTACCTAAATAGCTGAAGTTGCCAACTTCAGCCATTCCTTCGTTTCACCTACTACAAATGGCGATATCTTGTCCCATACTGATTTATGGTAGCCGTTTAACCACTGTTTTTCGGTGTCATTCAGAATGCCGACGTTAATAGTGTTCTTGTCGATTGGTGCGTAGGTGAGGGTTTCAAACCCTAGAAGTGGGCGCTCTGCACCTGTTGGCGGTACCATATCCATAACAGCAACGAGATTTTCAATGCGGATACCATATTCACCGGTTTTGTAGTATCCGGGCTCGTTAGATAAAATCATACCTTTTCTCAACGCGATTACTGACGGCATCTTGGAGATACGCTGCGGTCCTTCATGTACGGATAAGTAGCTGCCAACGCCATGCCCCGTTCCATGATCATAGTCCAAACCTTGTTGCCATAGAGGCATACGTGCAAGTGTATCAAGCTGGCTACCAGTTGTCCCGATAGGGAATTTTGCAAGGGCGAGGGCAATATGCCCTTTAAGAACCAGTGTGAAACGATCTTTCATTTCATCAGTTGGTTTGCCGATAGCAATGGTACGTGTGATGTCAGTGGTACCATCTAGATATTGCCCGCCGCTATCTACAAGATAGAGATTGCCAGGTTCCAGTTTTCTATTCGTCTCAGGTGTGGCGCGGTAGTGGACTATCGCACCATTTGGGCCGGCACCGGAAATGGTGGAGAAACTTGTATCTTTGAAATTCTCGCCTTCAGCGCGGAATTCGTACAGTTTGTTTTCAGCGGCCATCTCATCAACATCTCCTGTCATTGCTTCAGAAGATAACCAATGTAGGAATTTTGTAACCGCTACACCGTCTCTAACATGGGCATCACGTGTTCCCATGAGTTCGGTTTCGTTCTTTGTGGCTTTTGGAAGCATACAAGGGTCTGCGGCTCGAATAATTATTGTCTCTGCCTCTACCAGCTTATCAACAATCCATTGGCTGGTTGAAGACGGATCGATTTGTACTTTCAAACCTTTAAGCGCGCCAATCTGTTCTGCAAAAGCATCTGGCGTATGCAGGCGAACACCATTTCCTAAATGGGCAGAGAGATCGTGTGACAGTTTCTCTGGTGGTATGAAAAGATCAACGGTTTGATCTTGGCGCAATATGGAAAATCCCAGTGCAAATGGAGTACTCGGTAAATCAGCACCGCGAATATTCAAAAGCCATGCCGTAACATCAGGTAATGTATGAATTGTTGCATCCACGCCTTCCTTTGTCATAATTTCAGAGATCTCTGCTCTTTTATCGCGGCTGGATTGACCTGAAAAGGCGTCAAGATGGGGAACAACCAAAGCTAACGGTGATGAAGGGCGGTCTTTCCAAATCGTATCAATTAGGTTAGACGTCACGGGCCTAAGGTTGATTTGTGATTTCCGTAACGTAGTTTCTAAGGCTGTTACGTTGTTTTCAGTATGGAGCCATGGATCAAATGCCATCACTTCACCATAGCCCATATTTTCGGAAAGCCATTCAGAAAGGGGTTCACCAGACACGTGGCGCGGAGTGAAAAGTGTAATGTCCACTTCCTGACGAACTTGCAGGGTATAGCGTCCATCAACAAAAATGGCAGCTTTGTCTTTTAATACCGCCGCCATACCAGCCGAACCGGTAAATCCAGTAAGCCACTTCAATCGTTCAGAAGCGGCCGGGGCAGCTTCTCCATGAAATTCGTCATTTAAAGGAATAATGAACCCGTCAACATTCTGGCGCTGCATCTCTACGCGCAAATCCTTTAGGCGTGTACTGGACAGTTCTGGTGCGAGCACAGTCGACTGGATGTCCATTGATAGTTGAAAACATGTTTTCTTGATGAGCGAATCTAATTTGTCAGACCTATTTGGCAGGAAATGATCATAGATATCGTCGCTATCGATGCGAGCAGGTGCTGCGGCAGCGGCAAGAAGTTGGGGTTTGAGTTCTGCAAGGTTCAAGTCACTCCGCTCATTGCGGATATATTCTTCTAGGTCCTTGAAGGCGTTTGTATGAGATTTTGGCAAAGGTTTTCCCCATGTTTTCAAATGTTTGCTATGCGATTATGCCCTATCTGTTACAGGAATTCAATTGAAGCTATGCGTTTTCTGCAATGCACCATTTCGAACATAGCGGGCAAATTTGGACCTTAACCCATTGTTTTTTATTGTGTGCAGTGCAATATATAATCCATCAAGAACACTTACTAAGGAGATCATGATGTTCACTAGAAACGAAAAATATGGTCAAGCGTTGCACCTACAATACGGCAACACAACCCAAGCGCCAATGAAGAAGGCCGCAGTCAAGGGTTCGCTTGTTTCAAATATTATTTCGCTCTTTTCAATAACTGGTGAAAAGCCAGTATTGAACGAACAAAATACGCCTTTGGAAATGACGATGGACAAAACGTTTATCGGTCAAGCTGTTCTACACGAACTTAGAAATACAGAAGCAGCTGCTAATGAAAACGGTGCAGCTCGTTTACACGAAGAAATCGCTTAATTTTACCTGGCTCGGACCGAGAGGCCAAGTAGTGAAGGAATATGGAAATGTTTAGTTTTACAGAAAAAGACCTAGATGCAGTTGCCCTATTGAACCCAGCAACAGCAAACAACAACGCAGTTGATGTTCAAAGTGCAGTTACAAAAGCCCATCATGTTCGCAGCGAATACTTACATGATCTTGTTGGCTCTGCGGTTTCTGGTCTTTTCAATCGTTACAAAGATTATAGCGCAAAACAAAAAGCGATGGCGCAACTTGGTGCAATGTCAAACCTCGAGTTGTCTGACTTGGGTGTCACACGCAGCAACATCAGACATGCAGTTATGGGCGACACACCAGCACAAACACCACTTATTACATATTTCAGCAAAGCAATTGTTTCAGTTGTTAAGGGCTTGGAAGGATGGCGCCGTCGTCGTTCCGGTTATGCACAATTGATGGCTATGGATGCACGTCAGTTAAGTGATATTGGTCTGACACGAGGTGATATTGCTTCTGCGATGACTTATGGTCGCGGCCTTGCAAATGACAATTTGGTCGCAGTGAACGGTAACAACGGTCGTAAAGTAAGCTAATCTGATCTGATCTGATCAAGCTTGCACGATTAGAAATTAGAAGGCCCGATAGTGATATCGGGCCTTTTTATTTTCTAATTATACTTTGATCTAGTTTGGTCCGGTTGTATTTGAATGCTTGAAATTTGAACGATACAAGTTTTGAGATGAGCCATAAATGAATGAAAAAAAGCACAAGATAATGGCGTCAAAATCGTCCTCTTTAGCCACGAACTTTTCATGCAAAATAGAATCTATTAGAGCAATCAAACTTACTTAACTTAAACTTAATATAAGAAATTATATACTAGCTTTGACGTGATATGAATATGTACTTCTGCTAAAATAGGTTGTGGCTATGCAAAATTCTTTACCAATGATTAGATGGTTTCGTTTTTGTCTTATCCTAGTTGTTTGTATTGTTTCCATTTCCCATGTTAGTCGCGCTGAAACAATAACCATTGGAACCATCAGTATCGACCCGATTGATGAAGCCCGAACTTTTAAACCTTTTTCAGAGTATCTTACAAGGCAGTTAGCGACCATAGGGGTGCAATCCGTCGATATAAAGATCGCAAGGGATATTGATGATGCGATCGCAATGTTGAAGGAAAAGAAAATCGATTTTTTCATCGATAGTTCAGTGACAGCTTCTTATATTAACAGCAGATCCGGATCCAAATTCCTACTAAGGCGGTGGAAGAAAGCAAAGGGGAAATACAGAAGCGTCATTTTTGTCAACTCAGATAGCCCAATTAAAGATCTTTCAGAATTACTGGGTAAAACTGTGGCTTTTGAGGAGCCATTCTCAACTTCAGGATATATGCTACCTGGTGTAGCAATGCTGCGTTCTGGTTTAAGATTATCTCGTTTGGAATCTTTTCGGTCTAAAGCGCCAACTGATAAAGTTGGATTTGTAATGGCCAACGACAATGAAACCCAGATAGCTTGGGTGGAGCGCGATATCGTCGAGGCAGCAGCGATGTCTGAAGGGGATTTTAGAGAATTTATTAAAAGTGCGCTGAAACCGATGCGCATTTTACATACAACTTCTTATGTCCCCTACCACGTTATTACTCATCGTGCAGACTTAGACCAGAAGTATGTTAAGCGCATGAAAGACGTGTTACTTGCCGCCCATGAAACCGATGATGGGAAAAAATACTTGGCCAGTTTTGAACGTACCTTAAAATTCGACGAGATTCCGGATGGGTTACTTGCGGAGGTTAAGAAACTGGCGCCATATATTTCAAATCTCCAATTAACTAGATAGAATAAATCATGAGGTTAGGATTAAAATCTAAGATCTCCCTTTTTGCGTCAGGGCTGGTTTTTTTGATTGGCGTTGGACTTTTTTCAATAACATATTATTTGGAAATCACCTCGAAGCGTGCATTGCAATACGAACAGATTTCAAGCGTGGTATCCCGTATTAATGCGTTGGTAGAGACACCATTGTTTATGTTTGATGTAAGGAGAATTCGAGATGTCGTTTCGATAATCGCGCAAAGTGGTGAGTTCGATACAGTTTGGGTTCTTGACCCTGCGGGCAGAATAATTACGGATGGAAGTAAAGAAAACCCTTTGCGTAATCAAAAACCAAACTCTCCCATTGTTACCAAATTAATGTCGCTGGGCGCTGCTGCGCAAGAGGTCGATTCAGACCATGTTTGGTTTGGTACTTCAGTGAAAGGCACCAATTCGGAAATTCTGGGATACGTGGTTGTTGGAATAAGTTCCAAAAAAATAAATGAGCCATTGAATGACGCAATCCAAATTCAATTATTTGTACTGATCCCAGCACTTTTATTCAGTGTTTTAGCCGCCAATTTTTTCGCACGCCGCATTATTCGGCCATTGAGTAAATTGACCGAAATAGCAAATCAGATTGGCAAAGGAAACTTGGATAAGCGTAATGTACACCTCTCTAACGATGAAATTGGTGACTTATCGGCTTCGATCAATTTAATGGCCGAAAATCTCTCAGAGATAACAATTTCACGTGATGATATCCAAAAGCGTGCCGATGAAGATGCTAAACTACGAGAGGTGGCAGAATCTGCAACTGTAGCAAAATCGAATTTCCTTGCCACTATGAGCCATGAAATACGAACCCCGTTAAATGGGGTGTTGGGGCTCGCCCAACTGTTAAAAGATACCAATCTTGATCACGAGCAAGTGGCAAAAGTGAATACAATTCTTTCTTCTGGTCAAACCCTACTTGCAATAATCAACGACGTTTTAGATATGAGTAAAATTGAGGCAGGAGCATTGCAACTTGAGGAAAGAGCTTTTTCATTGGGCGACTTGATCTCAACAATCGTTTCCCCCTTTCAGGCTTTGGCCGATGACAAAGGGTTGGAGTTAGTCGTGACTAGTAATGTACCGTCTGACCACATTATTGTGGGAGATCCTGTTCGGCTACGTCAGATCTTATGGAACTTACTTAGCAATGCCATCAAATTTACTAGTGAAGGTAATATCATTGTAGAGGTTCAGATAGTTGACCAAACCATGGAAATCGGAAAAATATTACCTGAACAAAAAGACCAATTAATTTACTTCACAGTTGAAGATTCAGGTGCCGGTATTTCATCTGATCGACTGAATATTGTGTTTGATCCCTTTACTCAAGAGGACACCACAATCACCCGTAAACATGGCGGTACTGGCTTAGGTCTATCTATCGTCAAACAACTAATCGAATTGATGGGCGGAACAATCGACGCGAAAAGCGAGATTGATGTAGGAAGTACTTTTATTGTCTACCTACCTTTCTCTGAACCAACAAATGAAGAAATTGAATTTGTATCAATGCGCCGTGAGGACACTCCAACCCAAAAAACCAAACCATTGAAGGTTCTTCTCGCTGAGGATAACGAAGTAAACGCTATGATCGCAAAATCATTTTTGAAGAAGCTTGGCCACGAAGTGAAACATGTGGCAAACGGTAAGCTGGCGGTCGATGCTGCAAGTGAAGTCTGGGCGGATTTAATTTTGATGGACATTCATATGCCAGAGATGAACGGAATTGAGGCAACGAAATTAATTCGGAAATCGGAGTATGGAATAAACATCCCTATCATCGGCTTGACGGCTGAAGCCTTTGCAGAACGTCATGTTCTGTTTCTCGAAGCAGGTATGAACGCTGTTCTCACCAAACCCTTCACGGAGCAGCAACTTACCGATATACTTGCCGCTAACAGACTAGTTGAAAGGCGTCACGTCGACCGCGAAGAAGCTCAATTTTCTGAACTTCCTGTGTTGCAGAATGCCCACAAAGAGTAGTCTGTTTAGTCATTCTTTCGCCAAGCATTCAGCGGCTGAGAACTAGGGTATGCCATTCGTTGAAGATATAGCGTCTTTTAAGAGATAAGCCATGCAAACGGTAGGCATTCCGAACCATATTCTCCTGTTTACCCAATAACCCTGACAGTATCAAAGTACCATTATCTGCGAGCGCACCTGAGATTGATGGAGCCAGTTTAACAAGAGGCCACGCGAGAATATTTGCGATGAGCAGATCGTAGGGACCATTCTTCTGTAATACACGATCATTAAGGCCCGTTGCTTCGATGGCTCTTATTAAAGGCCGTAAGCCGTTCTTTTGAGCGTTTTCGTTAGTGACGGCGACTGCATCGGGATCAATATCACTCGCGAGAACGGGTCGACCCCATGCTTTTGCGGCCGCAAGAGCGAGCACGCCTGATCCGCAACCTAGATCCAAAATACGCTGGGGATTTTGATATTTATGAATGTCGTGCAACGCATTTAGGCAACCATATGTTGTCTCATGCAATCCTGTTCCAAATGCGCGCCCTGCATCAATGGTCAGGTCATGCATAGAGATTGCTTTATGCTTTGGATCGTGAGAACCGTGAATGTAGAAGCGCCCTGCCTGAACGGGAGGGAGTTGCTTCTGACTTTCAGTTACCCAGTCTTTCTGCTCCAACGGTCCAAGAGTAATTTTAAGGTCATTTGGTATTTGAGCGACAACCCAATCCATTGGCTCTTCTGCGAACAGAATATCAAGTTGCCACAAGCTGCCATCTGAGACTGCTTCGGTCAAAGATGTTGTAAGCGCATGATCCTCGAATAAGAGTTCAAGATCCTGCGCCTGAGGAAGGGGGAGGGTGACAGAAAGCTGCCATAAATCAGCTGCGTTAGGTTGGGTCGACAAAATTTTCCATTACTTTCTTGGTCCCTGCTTTATCAAAAGCAATTTCCAGTTTGTTGGCATCTTTGGCTAAGACGCGCCCATATCCAAATTTTTGGTGAAATACTCTGTCGCCAATCCCTATACCTGCATCACCAGAATTAACCGGTTTAGAGCTGTTGTCTGTCAGTTGTTTGTTTTGGGCGGCCCGTTTTTGCAAAATATCAGAAAGGTGGGAAGCTGTGTTGGTTTGCCAATTTGTCTGAACAGTCTCCTCGTTTGAGGAGCGGGAATAAAGCCCGGCCTCACCTTGTTCTACGATATGCTCGTTCGGGAGTTCGTGAACAAAGCGACTGGGAAGTGAGTTTTGCCATTGCCCATGGATTTGGCGGTTGCTTGCATGGCTGATGTAACATCTTTTCTTTGCGCGTGTAATTCCCACATAAGCAAGGCGGCGTTCTTCCTCTAGCGCTTTTAGCCCGTTTTCGTCGAGTGCTCGTTGATGTGGGAATAGGCCTTCTTCCCAACCAGGAAGAAAAACAACCTCATATTCAAGACCTTTTGCAGCGTGCAGCGTCATTACACTCACCATTTCTGCGTTTATATCCTGATTATTGTCCATCACTAATGCGACATGCTCTAAGAACTGGTTAAGCGTTTCATATTCGGTGAGAGCTTCGACCAATTCTTTTAGGTTTTCAACTTTACCTTCTGCTTCTGTGGATTTGTCATCCTTCCACATTTGCAGATATCCGCTCCCATCAAGAACCATTTCAACCAATTCAGACGGCGAAATATAGTCCTTTTGTTCCCGCCAACCCGTGAAGTTTTTCGAAACTTCGGCCAGTGCGGCCAAGGCTTTACCTTTAAACAGGCTATGTTCAACAGCGTAGTCCGCACTTTGTGCTAGCGAAAGACGTAAATCCCGTCCAATTGTCCTGAGTTTTTCAAGAGCTTTAGGGCCGAGGCCGCGTTTAGGCAGATTATAAATTCGTTCAAACGCCAGATCGTCATTTTGCTGGTTTATGACACGAAGATAAGCAATGACATCGCGAATTTCCCGGCGCTCGTAAAATCTTAGCCCGCCAATAACGCGGTATGTGATCCCCGCCGAGTTAAAGCACTCTTCAAAGTCCCGTGTCTGGAAACTGGCGCGAACAAGGATTGCCATATTATCTAGGCTAACGCCTTTTCGTTGATGAGTTTCGATTTCATCCGCAATCCAGCGAGCCTCGGATTTCCCATCCCAAATACCCCGAAGAGTTACTTTGTCGCCGTCGTTATCTTCCGTCCAAAGTGTCTTCCCAAGACGGTCTTCATTTTTTTCGATCAATCCTGAGGCGGCGCCAAGGATATGGGCTGTGGAGCGATAATTTCGCTCTAGTCGGACAACAGCCGCTCCGGGGAAATCATCTTCAAACCTGAGAATGTTTCCAACTTCTGCGCCTCGCCAGCCGTAGATGGATTGATCATCATCGCCAACGCAGCAAATGTTTTTATGCTTTTGTGCTAGGAGCCTTAATAGAAGATACTGCGCAACGTTTGTATCCTGATACTCATCCACCAGAATGTACTTGAAGCGATTTTGGTATTTCTCCAATAAATCTGCATGAGTTTGAAAGAGTGTCAGAGGATGCAGTAGAAGATCCCCGAAATCACATGTATTGAGGGTTTGAAGTCGCGCTTGATAAATTTTGTAAAGCGCGGCGGCACGACCATGCGCAAAACCTTCACCGTTAGAACTTGTTACCTGTTCTGGTCGTAAGCCTTTATCTTTCCATCTATCAATAACAGATGCCAACCCGCGTGGCGGCCATTTTTTGACATCGACGCCTTCTTCAACGAGGATTTGCTTGAGAAGCCTAATCTGGTCATCAGGATCTAAAATTGTGTAGTTTGTTTGCAAACCGACCAGTTCGGCGTGGCGGCGAAGAAGCCACACCCCTAGTGCGTGAAAGGTGCCGAGCTTAATTTCAATGGCGCTTGGTCCAATAATGGCAGCCGTTCTCTCGCGCATCTCTTGCGCGGCTTTGTTTGTAAACGTAACTGCTAGAATTTCCCACGGCTTTATATTTCGGGTGTACAAAATATGAGCCAGACGCGTTATAAGAACGCGGGTTTTACCAGTGCCAGCACCTGCAAGAACAAGAACAGGTCCGTCTACTGCTTCAACAGCGGCGAGTTGGCCTTCATTCAAACCGTCCAGATATTCAGTGCTGGGAGCTGCTTGCGAGGGCAGAGCGTCGAAATTTGCGATGTCAAAATTGTCTTCCATAACATCATGGTATAAACCATGGTCGCGTTTTGTTCCAGACCTCACATCACAGTTCGACTCTTTCTTTTGCCGTTTTCATTATTTTGCATATGAAGCAGTGCCTCATTATATTCACGAAGCAAATCTTTATAGTGTAACAGCCCGATAAGTCGTGTTTCTTTGGCTGTATCGATGACAGCCAGACAGTCTTCTCCTGAGTTTTCCATAATGGCCAACGCGGATTTTAAACTTGAATCTGGGAAAATGACGGGGCTGTTTAATCTTGCTAGCTCTCCGGCAGTTGCTGGATCATTGATTGCATCCCCGAAAACGTGGGATTTCAAGTCTGAAAACTCGATGCGCCCAATAAAAGAATGATTTTTCAGGCTAATAACAACGAATTTGTCATGCACAGTGTTACTGACGATTTCACGCAAGTCGACCATGGTTGTATCTGAAGAAATTTCTGTAAATTCCCGGTCCATGATGCTACGCACCTGTCTGAATTTCAGGTATCGAAGTGCGCTGTTCTCGCTTAGATCGACATTTCGCCTGGCGAGTTGCATTTGGAAAATGCTTCTGTCAATCAACTGCTTTGTCACCAAAGTGGCAAGGCCGACAGTTACCATGACAGCAATCGAAATTTCGTAATCACCTGTAAGTTCAAACACGATCAGAATAGTGGAAATCGGGGCGCCTAGCACAGAGGCTGAGACAGCCGTCATCCCCAAAATTGCGTAAAGTCCGTGTCCCGCCGCCATTTCTGGGAAAAACGAGCTCGCGATGATACCAAATGCACCACCCGTCATCGCGCCTATAAACAAAGAAGGAGAGAAAAAACCTCCGCCAAAGCGACTTCCTGATGTAATCCCCACAGCAATTGTTTTTACGACAATTAGAGATAAGAGCAGAATCAGATCGTATTCTTCCTTTAAAGCACTATCAGTTGCTTCGTAACCAACACCAATAATTTGAGGGAAGGCGAGGGCAATGATGCCGAGCACAAGACCACCTGATGCTGGTCTTAAAATTTCTGGAATTTTGAAACGATCAATTGTGCGTTCTGAGAAACCCATTCCCCAGATAAACAACAAAGCAACAACGGCCGAGACTAATCCTAGAATGGCAAAGGCTGGTATCTCCCACCAGCTTGCAATTTGGTAATTGGGAATAATGAAGGCGGGAAAGTCACCAATATGGATGCGGCTTACGACTGTTCCGATGACAGATGCCAAAACAATCGGTGCAACAGCTTGTGTTGCAAAGGATCCGATGACAACTTCAAGAGCGAAGAACATGCCGGCAATTGGCGCATTAAAAGACGCCGCCACACCTGATGCTACTCCGCAGCCAATAAGCGTGGTGTAATAATGGGATGGGAGGCGAAGGCGCTGTCCGATCTGGCTTCCGAGAAACGCACCGAAATGTACTACAGGGCCCTCGCGTCCCCCAGATCCACCTGTACCGAGAGAGACAGCGCTCACTAAAAAAGATCCAAGGCCAGAAAATATTCCCATTTTTCCGCGTTTGATTAGAACAGCCTCAATGACATCGGCTACACCTTGAGGGCGCCTTTCTGGGACTACGAATTTAAGTAATACGCCGACGATTAGCCCGCCAATAACTGGTATCAGCATAATTTGCCACCACGGCAGTCCGGCAGCGCCTGTTACGACAAGTTCGCTGCCAAATCCGTAGAAGAAGGTTTGTGTTTCGCTAATGAGTCTTCGAAAAGCGAGGGCACCGTATCCTGCCAATAACCCGACAATCAGCGAGCAAAGCATGAGTTTTAGAGGCATGTTCCCGCGGATAGCACGTAGAGAGGAAATAAATTTTTCTACTGAAAATTTGTTGCCGGTGCGGAACATCTAATTTCTTTTTCTAATTGGAGTAGCGTCCAATTTATATATACATCATTTTTGTTTCAAAAATCTGTATACCCATTGGCCAACCAATTCAATGCTATGCGTGTTCTGCTGCCAAATATTTTTCTGCCCAAACGAGTGTTTCCTGTGTCGTGCTGGAGGGCTTATATTCACATCCGACCCAACCGGAGTACCCGGCATCCACAATTACATCGAACAAGTGCGGGAAATTTAGCTCACCAAAATCAGGTTCATTTCGGCCCGGTGGATTGGCGATTTGAATATGTCCAGTGATAGGGAGATATTTTGAAAGACGGTTTGGCACTTCGCCGTGAATTTTTTGGCAATGGTAGATATCAAACTGCAATTTCAAATTTGGCAAATTTAATGTTTCGATGATTTCTGCTGCATGCTCAAAATCAGACAGGAAGTAGTTTGGCATGTCTTGTCTGTTAATGGGCTCAATTAATAAGTCGATGTCGTAAGCGTTAGCTTTTGCAGACGCCCATAACAAATTTTCGACAAAAACACCTTCTTGCTGTTGCTTGGATACGCTTTGCGCTGTCAGCCCTGCCATAACATGCAGACTCCTGCAATCAAGCTCCGCCGCATAGTCGAGGGCTTGAGAGACAGTTTCTTGAAAATCCAACTGCCTATCGGGGAGGCTTGCTAGTCCGCGCTCCCCCTTATTCCAATCCCCCGGTGACAAATTGAACAGAACTTGTTTCAATCCGTTGTCTTCAAGGTGCTTTTTTAGGACTAATGGTTGCCAATCGTATGGAAAAAGATATTCAACACCTGTAAACCCATCTCTGGTTGCCATAGAGAAACGATCAAGAAACTCAAATTCTTGATAGAGGAAAGCTAAATTTGCAGCCAGCTTAATCATTGGAATTGGATCTACTTATTCACCTTGAACCAGTGGCTCTGCAAATGAGGGAGCCTGATCCCAAGGGAACAAAATCCATGTGTCTTGACTTACTTCAGTGATAAATGTGTCCACTCTCTCAACGCCTTTTGGTTTGGCGTAAAGGGTCGCAAAATGGGCTTCTGGGATCATTTCCCGCACATACTTAGCTGTAATGCCACTATCGACAAGGTCATCAACGATTAGCCAGCCTTTGCCATTGTTTGGAAGGTCCAGACCTTTTGTGATATTTACTTCACCAACGGACTTGTCATCGCGGTATGCCGCGATACACACAGTTTCGATATGGCGAATGTTTAACTCACGGGCAACAATAGCAGCAGGGACAAGGCCGCCGCGAGTGACCGCCACAATGCCTTCAAAAGGTCCTTTTTCCATTAACCGCCAAGCAAGAGCTCGACCGTTTCTGTGAAGCTCTTCCCAAGAGACTGGAAAGTATTTTATATAACCGGGTGTTTCCGCCATTGAACCATTCCTTAAAGCAAATCGCATTAATTCTGTATTCGCGCCTGTGTAGACTGATCCTTAGCGTTTGAAAAGCCCTGCTATGCAATGAATTTCGTGAATTTCGTGAAATGTTGAAAAAATCAGCGTTTTTACGTTAGAATATTCAAATGATCCACAAGACACCGACAAAAGCGCAAATTGGTTACCTTAAATTGGGTCGCCTGCAAGCAGGAGGAAAATTACCCTTGTTTGATCGAAATGGACAGCAAATCAGCCCCGTGACTATTCGCAGTTGCATCGCTAAAGGTTGGGCGCAGCCTTGGTTTGAAAATCCGATCAAAAAGGATTGGCTTGTTTGCAGATTAACGGATGAAGGACGTCGGGTCGTCGAAAAGGTACCTTCTCAAAAGTGATCCATATCGCATAATGGCCTCATTTTTATTTTTATAACTGTGAGAGTTATGGTCTTTATGCGAAGTTGACGAAACTGATGACTAGGGGGATCTATGACGGGAACAATTTTCAGCTTGCTGTTATCGACAGCAGCATTTATCGCAATACATATCATTCCATCCAGTTTTTTGCGGGGCAAGCTGACTGCGAAAATCGGGACACCTGCATATCTTGGAATATATAGCCTATTATCCGCTGCATTTCTGATTTGGATGGTAATGGCCTATTTTGCGGCCCCATACGGCCCGACTTTGTGGGAATTTGGAGGATGGACCAGGTATGTCGCCATTGTTGGTATGGTGCTGGCGTCAATATTGTTTATCGGACCTTACACAGGCCGAAGCCCAACTGGAATTGGGGGGCAAAAAACAGTAAATAATCCGGCCTCACAGGCCGGACTTAATGCTATTACGCGGCACCCGTTAATGTGGTCTTTCGTGATTTGGTCTGTGGTTCACTTACTCAATAACGGTGACTTGAAATCCGTGATTTTCTTTGTTGGTTTTGGTGGGATGGGTCTGCTCGGCACCATTATGATCGACAGGAAACGAGCAAAAGAGCTAGGGGCCGACTGGACAGAGTACACAAAATCTACTTCCAATATCCCGTTTCTAGCAGTTCTTCAGGGCCGTGCATCTCTATCTGTTAAAGCGCTGTGGTGGCGTGTACTCGTTGGCTTGTTTGTTTTTATGGCCTTTTTCCACCTTCACACCATGATCATCGGCGTCTCCCCGTTTCCGATTTGACGAGGATCCACCGATTTAGACTATAGGATAGCGCAGGTCGTGCTGCCGTGGGCGTAGAGTTTACCGTCTTCGCCCACAAGTCTAGCCTCAGCTGTGGCAATTCTCCGGCCTTTGTGAACAACTTCACCTGTGCAGATAACGGCGCCCATTCCGGGGCGCATAGCCCGAATATATTTCACGTTCAAATCAACAGTTGTATAGCGTTCGCCCGGCTCCAGCATCGTATGAATACTGCAGCCTAACGCGGAGTCCAGCAAAGTTGCCGCATACCCACCATGAATAGTACCAATAGGGTTCATATGATTTTCCGCAGGGTACCCCGTGAAAACAACTTTACCTTTTTCCATTTCAGTCATGCCAAAATCAAGCGTATCGCCAATCGGGGCGCGTTGTGCACCATCAAAAAACGCAAGTTTCAGTTGTTGTAAACCGTCTAGTTCCGCGGCGTTATCTGGCAAATAGGAAGCGTTTATTGGTTTGTTCATTTTATAGCTCCGATTAGAAAAATACTGATACTCATATGCTTTCTTATGGCGGAGCATGTTGCTGTAAACCAGAGAAACCTGATGGCAGCTCTGGTTTAAACACTAATTTGAGATGTCCGTCACAACCCCGACGACAGATTTAACCGGTAAATGTGGAAATTGCCAAGAAAATTCCGGCAGCCAATAGTGCGGCGCAAGGGACTGTTATGATCCAAGCCGCAGCGATCGTCATGACATGAGAGCGGCGAACCAGTTTCTTCTTTTGAGAGATACGGGTTTCAGCTTCCTGTTCCACAGGAAGATTACTTTCAGGGTGAATTTTGGTCCCGCGAAGCTCTGCACGAAGTTCTCGCGCACGGCGCTCGGTAATCCATTCTCTGAAAAACCCAACACCAAACACGGCGCCAACAGCAATATGAGTAGAGCTTACCGGTAGGCCTAGTGCAGAGGCAATCAATACTGTTATGCCGGCTGAAAGAGCAACGCAGAACGCTCGCATGGGGTTCATTTTGGTGATTTGTTCACCTACGGTGCGGATCAGTTTTGGCCCGAAAAGGAATAATCCAGCACTTATGCCGACAGCGCCGATAACCATCACCCAAAGTGGAATACCAACTTTACCTTCAACGGCACCAGATGCTGTTGTCCCAACGATTGCTGCAAGAGGGCCAACCGCATTTGCAACATCATTCGCCCCGTGAGCAAAACTGAGAAGAGCAGCCGACAGGATAAGAGGAATAGTAAAAAGAGCGCGAACCGATTTGTTACGGTTTTCCATTCCCGCAGCGGCTTTGGCGACAAGAGGACGCATAATCAGGTATGTCGCAGCAAATACGCCGACCGCAAGTCCGATTAAGGTTGTCGCATCCGGTTGCCAGACCCTTTTAAGGCCCTTCATGATTAAGTAAGATGAGAATACGCCGGCCATAACCGCGACGAGGACTGGGACCCATCGCTTTGAGGCTGCAATTTTGTCTTCTTTATAAATGATATTGAATTTGATAAATGCCAAAAATGCGGCAGCAATGATACCGCCCATAACCGGCGAAATTACCCAACTGGCGGCTATTTTATACATAGTTGGCCAGTTGACGACACTGAAACCGGCTGCCGCGATGCCTGCTCCCATAACACCGCCAACAACGGCATGTGTTGTGCTGACGGGGGCGCCAACCCAAGTCGCGATATTCACCCAAGCCGCCGCCGCGAAAAGGGCACTCATCATTACCCAAATGAAGACCTGGCTGTCTTGCATACCAGCAGGGTCAATAATGCCTTTTTTGATAGTAGAGACCACTTCTCCGCCGGCGATAATAGCACCGGCGGCTTCGAAAACAGCTGCAATTATCAAAGCGCCGCCCATCGTAAGGGCTTTTGAGCCTACTGCAGGACCCACATTGTTAGCGACATCATTCGCGCCGATGTTGAGGGCCATGTAGCCGCCGATAATAGCGGCAATAATAACAAGTGTAGAATGTTCGCTGGCGCCGATCACACTGGCGGCGAAAACCCATACAAGAAGAAGGAAAAGAAGCGCTAGAGCCAGAGATTTGTAGGTCTGGGTCGCTTTCAAAGTCTGAATCTCGATCTGAACAATTCGGTCCAGATCTTTATCAAGAGTCTTTTTTACCACGAAAATATCCTATTAAATGACGGTCCGATTTTAACAGGCCGTCTTTAAGGGGTGACAATTGTTGGGTATGTCTTAGAAACATTGAAACAGAAACGCAATCATTGAATCATAATTTTGGCTTATAACACTAATATTTTCTGGTTCTGCAGAATGTGTAGCAAGAGCATTTGGTCGTTAAATGTGGAAAGTTCGTTTCTTTTGTAATTAATGGCTTGTTCAAACCTCATCGCTTGGCCAGTATGTTTTCCAGAAAATTGGTCGACCAGTTTAACTACCCATTTGATTAATGATTTCATTTCGAGGGCATAAATAATGAAGATCCTTCCTGAACTTCAGGCAATACATGACGAACTGACAGAATGGCGGCATACAATTCATATGCATCCTGAAACAGCGTTTGAAGAGTATAAAACATCAGATTTTGTTGCAGAGAAATTGGAGAGCTTCGGTCTTGAAGTTCATCGTGGCCTTGCGAAAACTGGTGTTGTCGGAACGTTGAAGGCGGGGAATGGTAATCGTGCCATCGGTCTTCGGGCGGATATGGATGCCTTGGATCTTCAGGAGTTGAACGAGTTCGAACATCGCTCACGAATAGACGGAAAAATGCATGGCTGTGGGCATGATGGTCATACTGTGATGTTGCTTGGCGCTGCCAAATATCTTTCTGAAACGAAGAATTTTGACGGGACTGTCCAATTTATCTTTCAGCCAGCAGAAGAAAATGTGGCCGGCGGCCGTGTGATGATCAGTGATGGTCTGTTCGATCTGTTCCCGGTTGATAGTGTCTATGGTATGCACAATATGCCTGGCTTCAATGTTGGTGAATTCGCGGTCTGTAAAGGACCGATGATGGCTTCAGCAGATTTCTTTGAAGCGAAGATCATTGGAAATGGCGGTCACGGTGCGTTCCCGCATCAGACAGTTGACCCGATTGTTATTGCAGCAGAAGTTGTAACTGCATGGCAGAATATCGTCAGTCGAAATGTTGACCCGCTAAAGGCTGCAGTTGTTACTGTAGGTGAAATTCATGGCGGCCACACAACAAATGTTATTCCTGAAGAAGTTATCATGCGCGGAACGACACGTGCGTTTGATGATGACGTTCAAGATTTGATTGAAGCCAATATGGAACGCGTTCTCAATGGTATTTGCGCTGCTCATGGAGCCAAAGCCGAATTTACCTATGATCGCCGATATGCTCCAACCGTGAATACTTCAGATGAAACTGATGAGGCTATTGCCACAGCGCGGGAGCTTGTGGGCGTAGACGCAGTGAACACAAACGTGACACCGGTGATGGGGGCTGAAGATTTTTCATGGATGCTTCGCGAACGTCCAGGCTGTTATATTATGATTGCGAACGGAGCTGGAGAGGGGAGTTGCCATATCCACAATCCCAATTATGATTTCAATGACAAGATTCTTCCACTAGGGTCAAGTTATTGGGCACGGCTAACTGAGCGCTTATTGTCAAAAGATGCCGCGTAATAGGATTTATTGAGTAAAATCGCTTTAATGCCGGGTTTGGGGCGTGATGGTGGACACAAAATCGTGATATAAGGTTTTGCATTCGCCGTTTCAATGCCCCAAATTGAGTATATTAACTTTTTGATGCGTAACGTTGGTAGGTGTTCATGGGTATACAGGTCAAATTCTGGGGTGTTCGAGGGTCGATAGCTACTCCCTCTGCTGACCACATGAAATATGGTGGTAATACTTCATGTGTCGAAATTGTCCTGGATGACCGTATCATTATTCTCGATGCAGGCACTGGTGTACGGATGCTTGGGAACTGTTTACTCAGCCGCGATATTAAAAAGTATTTGTTCCTGCAATCTCATACACATTGGGATCACATCAACGGCTTCCCGTTTTTTGCTCCGGTTTATTGTGAAGATGTTAGCATTGATTTTCATGCAGGACATCTTTCTTGTTGCGGTGGGATTAAACAGGTTCTGTCGTCTCAAATGTGTCAACCAACGTTCCCAGTTCCGTTTGAAGAACTCTCTGCGACAATCAATTTCAAAGATTTTGTTGCTGGTGAGAGCTTTTCATTGGGGGGCGGTGCAGAAGTAAAGACGGCGCCTCTTAATCACCCCGACGGTGGAACGGGATATCGAATTGAATATGACGGTGTATCTGTATGCTACGTGACCGATACAGAACACAGGCCTGGCGAGCTGGATGCCAATATTCTCGGCCTTATAGAGGGCGCGGATCTGGTGATTTACGATAGTACCTATACCGACGAAGAATATCCCAAATTTGCTGGATGGGGGCATTCTACTTGGCAAGAAGGCATTCGATTATGTAAAGCCGCTGGTGCCAAGCAATTGGCAATTTTTCATCATGACCCATCTCACGACGACGCTTTTATGGATGATATCGCACAGCAAGCAAAAACCATGTGGTCTGGTGCCTTTGTTGCACAAGAGGGATCTTGCATTGCACTAGAGCAGGACAAAGAAACTCTTCTTAAAACTGCAGCAGGATGAGTGAGCATTCTATTTACTACTCACTCTAAAAGTCCTTTGACTGCCATCCTTCTATGTATGTGGTGATTAGAGGCACATCTCTTCTATCTTTGTGATACGCGAGATATTCCAGATGCATGATTTCACAACCAACGATAGGGATGGACACCAATCGTCTGTCATGTGCTACTTCTTTTCGAGGTGAGATTGACACACCTTCTGCGTGAGCAACGGCTTCTATCAGCATTTCTCTACTTTTGAACGATACGATATTCTCATCAGGTATGTTTGAAAGATGTATCAGGTTCTCAGCAGCTGAAGAATAGCCGTAATTGTCTTTGTATAACAAGATTTTCAAATCAAGTAATTCGGGAGGAATTACTTGATGAACAGAGGCAAGCTTGTGATTTAGAGGTAGGGTTAAAGTCAATTTTTCAGATAAAAGAATCTCATAGCCGAGTTCATATCCTCTTGGCTCTCTTCCTGTTATGGCAATATCAATTAGATGATCAGTTAGTTTTTCTTGAACTTGTTGCTGATCGTAAACTACGAAGTCTAGCTCAACTTCTGGGTAACGCTTTTTAAAGTTAGGTGCACCTGGAAAAATTCTGTAGGCGGCGTCACAGGCAACTCGAATTCGTCCGGACTGAAAAAGTTCTATTGAGCTTAATAGCTGATGAACTTCGGATTCAATGTTGAATTACCGACTGGAAAGTCGGAGTAACTGCATCCCAGATTTCGTGAGTTTAACCTGCCGACCGCGGAGTTCAAATAGACATGTTTTATACGCGTTTTCTAATGCTTTTACTTGCAGGGTAATGGCAGGCCTGGCTCAGGCCCAGGGCTTTTGCCGCTAATGTGAAACCTCCTGCATTTGCAACAGCGTGAAACGCATTAAGCTGTGTGTGGTTCATGTCAGGCCTTTTTCAAAATTCTAGCCAACAAAGTTTCTATGTATTTTATTCCAAGGGAGGAATGTCTAGTAAGAAACTGATACAACTTACATTCACTTAAAAATGTATTGTTCTAGTCAAGTGGTATAATAGGTTGTGTGCTAAAAGTAAGTTATTTCACGTATTTGTATGATTTATTGTTTCAATTTCATGCATGGGTGGTGTTCAACTCTCTTTCAAACAAAATGATAGAATGTTAGATTAATAAAAATTAAGAAATTTGAAGGACAGAAAATGGCCAACTTGTATTTTGTACGGCACGGAGAAGCCAGCAGCTCATGGGAAACCTCTTCTGACCCGGGATTGAGTGATCTTGGTTGGAGGCAGGCTGAAGAGGTTGCGAACGAGATTGATCTTCAGATCAAACCCGTCGCTATATATTCGAGCCCGTTGTTGCGTGCAAAACACACAGCCTCTCCTCTTGAAAAGAAGTGGAACAGGCAAGCCGATATAATTCCTGCAATATCTGAAATCCCTTCTGGTAATATCTCGATGGATGAACGACGAAATTGGTTAAATCAATTAATGACAGGACAATGGAAAGAGCAACCCGATCATTTGATGTCCTGGCGTTCTGGTATCTTGGATGTTTTGAACTCTCAAACCGAAGATGCTGTGTTTTTTACCCATTTTATGGTGTTGAATGTTATTGTGGGAGCGATCAGTGGCGCGAGCGGCATCGTGTCTTTTCGGCCTGATAATTGTGCTGTTACTAAAGTCGATGTCACTAATGGTATAGCTAGGTTAGTGAATAAAGGTGATGAAGCGCATACAATAGTTAGCTAAACTAGTATGTTAGTTTCAATGATATGACAGAACAGATGTGGCTCTCGAAAGGCGTTTAGATGGAAGAAACTGATCAGAAAAATCAAATATCTGAAACTACATATAGAGTTGAAGATCAAATCGGTTTCCTGTTAAGAAAAGCACATCAACGGGCGAGTGCCCTCTTTCAAAGCCAGTTTTCGGAATATCAGACAACACCCACTCAATTTTCAACTCTATGTAAGTTGAAAGATGAGGGAGAGATTTCGCAAAACCACCTCGGGCGATTGACCGCTATGGATCCTGCAACAATCCAAGGTGTTACTCGAAGGCTAATCGATCGCGGATTGGTGCAGACGCGACCAGATGACAAGGATCGTCGTCGGATGCTGTTACGCTTGACAGACGAAGGCCAAGGGGTCATTGACAGTTTGATATTAAAAGGTAAATCTGTAACAAAAAAGACGCTTTCTCCTCTGTCACAAGAAGAGCAGCTAAAACTAATTGAGTTGTTGAATAAGATTTCGTGAGCGTGAGGGCGTAAGATGGCTGACTTAGATCTATCAGGTTTTACAGTACTAGTAGTGGATGATAACCCCTATATGGTGTCGCTGATAAGCTCCACTCTGTTAGGTCTTGGGGTTGGCAAAGTTAAAAAATTCTCTGACGCAAAACAAGCCATCGAATTTATAAAATTGGTCGCTGAAAATCCTGTGAAAGCAGGAGTCATGCAGCTTGACTTTATAGTGTCGAATTGGCAAATGGCCCCCATTGATGGGCTAATGTTTTTGCGCTGGGTCCGGACCCATAAAGAAAGCGAAAGCCGGTTTATTCCTTTTTTGATGGTAACTGGTTTTGGTGACAAATCAAAAGTGGAAGAGGCGCGAGATCTTGGGGTGAGTGAGGTTTTGGCCAAGCCGTTTTCGGTGAATTCAGTTGCGGATAAATTAATGCAAGTCATTGGGACTAGTAGGCAGTATGTCCAAAACGCTAGGTATTTTGGGCCAGATAGAAGGCGCCAGAACCTTCCCTATAAAGGTGCGGAACAGCGCATACTCACTGAAAAAGATCCTGAAGTAAAAGTAATCTACGAATAGGAGAGCAACATGAATAAGCCAAAAATTTCTGTCCGCCTCTATCGTATGAGAAATCGATTGATGGAAAAAGCCGGCGGCATCGGAGCAACTGCTGCAACAAGTGCTTTTCCAAAGCATATGCTGGAAGAAACAGAAGAGCTCTTTCAGGAAATGATTTCGGACTATCCAGATTGGGTGCAGGAAACTCTGAATAAATTAACCGCCTTGGTTGAAGTGTGCGTTAATTTCGAGGAAAAGCGGATTGTGAGCTATAAAACCATCCAAGAGATTGCCCATGAAATGAAAGGGCAGGGCGGGACTTTCGGCTATCCGCTTGTTTCGACATTTGGCGACAGCCTGTATGATTTTACAGGCCCGAATGCAGGTCTGTCTGACAATCATGTTAAAATCATAAAGGCCCATGTAGACGCTATGAAAGCAACGATTAATGGCCGGATACAAGGGGATGGCGGCCAAATCGGTACTGAATTGAAAACAATGCTCGCTGCAGCGATCAAGCAGTTTCAATAAGTGGATAACTGAGTAAAGATTTCTATTTTCCGTAAAAACTGTTGCATTAATAGTCCTGAGTTCTTCTAGAATTTTATCACAAAGTTACTTCATCTGTCGTTTTGGGACATCAGAGGTACGCAAATCTTTTGCCGTGCCTCTAGTTTTTGCCAATTCAGCAGAGAGGCTTTGCGGATGTCCAGTTCGTTTACGTGTACCCGTTTCTCAATAGCAGTCATTACTTTACTGTTTCTATTCTACACCACGTCCATTTCCCATTCTAGAAATGCGCCCTATAAAAATGGCGATATAATTGATGTGGATAGAGGACAAATATCAACGGGCGAGGTTCTTAAAAAGGACTTTCTGCCGTTGGATAATGTGTCTTTGTTTACAGACGCTAGTTTTCGAAACGCCAAAATTTTGTCTCGCGTAGAGGCACCGTTTTATTTGAATGTTGATAGGTTTCAGGCGCAAGCCTATATCAATTATCCAATAACGGTTGCGCCCGGCACAAACGGGTTTACTCCTGAAATTAGATTGAAAATTTCCAATGTCAAAAACGGCTCTTCGCTAACGGATGAACTTGTTGCCGGCGACGTAATTGCTAGTTGCAGCGGACTAAGCGGTCTATGCCTTGGCGAAGATCAATTGGTTGAAGTGGAGGTTTCCGGGAGCGACCGCACATACACTCTGAAAACAGATCCCAGAGTAAATATTACCAAAACACCTATTGGCTTTGTGCTGATCAACGGCGAAGGTCTGAAGCAGTTTTATGAGACAATTACAGCCGATGATGGAAGCCGTATTCATAGGCTTAGGTTCAGCATAGATTGGTTCGAAAACCATATATTCTATGAATATGATCTTGATACCGGGGCATTGTCAACGATCCGCTATGGTCAGGACAAAGTGTTATTTTCTCATCAAAGAACAATCCATTTTCGTTATGGGAATGAAAAACCGGGGCTTTTGACGCAAATTGAAAGTCGCATTAGTGGTCGTGTTGTCCGTGTGTATCAAATCGGGCGGAACCAGAAAAATCAGGTAATCACTCTACAAGAATGTGCGCCACAAACCGAAGGGACTTTGAAATTGTCCTGCTTCTCTCCGACTAGATTTGGGTGGATAGCGGATAACTCTGGCGGTGAAGCGATATTAAGAAGTGTCCAGAACGGCAAAGGAGCAGAAACAGTTGTTCAATACACGCTATCAAACAATGATCCAGTTCTGAAGACACTTATCTTGTATGAAGATGGCAAAAAGGTGGGTCAGACGGATTATGCGTTTTCTCAGCCGATTATAGATAACGGGGCCATAGTTGGATATTCGAAATCTTGGTCTCAAGCAACCGGACAACCAATTGGTGAGTATAAGCAGTATGGACAAGGAATATTGTCTGGAATGCTTGTCGCGGAGGGAATGTTCCAAAACGATGCTCATGAGGAGCTGCGTGCCACGGATTATCCATTGATATCGAAATCTGAGTATGTGCGAGGTGGAAAAGACGCAGACGGTGCAGAACTTCCTGTGTTTCTTAATCGAAAAATCCAGACCGTATTCGGCGAAAATGGAATAGTTCAAACGCAATCCGAAACAACTTATCGGTATGATAACAGAAACCGTATTAAGCGAATTGTTACGCCTGAGAGCAAGGAAGTATTCACGTATCTTGGTGAGAAGAATGCCGATCATTTTGATAAAGATACCGGAAATCTCGTCGTGGATAAGTCGATCTTTAACTTGAAACTTGGTAAGTTAAGTCAACGCCGTGTTTGGGAATACAGTTTTAGTGGATCTCGTCTTACAGGTTCCAAATCAAGAATTGAAAAAAATGGCGAAATTCTGGATGACCTCACAACGAAACAGCTGTTGGATGAACATGGAAATATTGTTGAAACTGTAACACGGGATAAGAAAACTAAATTTGGGTTTGACCCATTATACAAAACCTACCCAGTGAATGCCGAAGTCGTTGTCGTCGGGCAAAAAAGCTCCATCGACTGGCAATATGATGCAGCTTCAGGCAAGCAGGTCATGGAGAAATTTGAAGATGGATCACAGGTATGGACAGAGTTGAACGAGCTCGGACAGACTACCGATGTAACGACGATATTAACGGACCCTAAAAAAGCTTCCAGTGGTGAACCTTCTGGCGATGTCGAGACTAAAGAAGCGACCCGTATAACAGACCTAGGTGATGGTCGCATTCGCATGACAAAAGTGATCGAGAAAGCTGCCGTTCACACAAATAATGCTGAAGTACTAAAATTTGTAACTGTTACTGATGGGCTAGGGCGTGTCGTCAATATTAACGGAGAAGCGCGGGATAAGCACGGCGTGTTGCTTCGTGAGAGTTCACTCGAAAACGAGTATACATCAATCGGGCAGACAACAACTGTCATTGACGAAACCGGTCGGGTTCAAAAAACCAGGTTTGATCAGCTGGGCAGAGTTGTTTCTGAAGAAACCGAAGGTTATGGAGCAACTGAGTTTCTGTACAATGCTGACAATCTAGTCTCCCAGATTATTCGCAATGGCAAAACAATCGGACTTGCATATGATGAGCGGGCCCGTCTTGTTAGCAAGAAGTTACCAGACGGGTTTGAATATTCATATGAATATGATGTGAGACATCCCACAAAAGTAAGCCGGACTGTTCTCCCCTCAAAAAAAGTTATTGAATATACATTTACCGATGAAGGCAAACCTTCTGAAAAACGCGTCATAATTCCGGATGTTATCGGCGACGACGTTGAGTTCGTTACTTCATTTGAATATCAAAACGGTCAGCTTTCCAAGGTTACATATCCGGATACTTCGGAGGTGTATTATCAATATGAGGGCTCCCGCCTCGAAAATATTCGGTGGGGCAACAATCCGCCAAAAGAGTGGAAGAGTGCAAATATTCCTATTGCTTCCTATCAATCTGACTTCCTGAAGTCTGGAGATGCTGTTCTTGTAAAGGAATTGGGCAATGGTATCTTAGAGAAGTACCGGTGGACTAAAAACGGAAATCTGCACTCTATTGACTTTGAACGCAATGGAAATGTTGCGGAAAACAATGGGTCAATTGCCAGTCTTTTTTATGAGTTTACAGAAGATGCAAATTTATTAAAAAATGAAACGAGAAAAGATGCCTTAAGAAATGGTATCCACACATCGGAAACTCGATATCTCTACGATGAAAATGGGAGGTTGGTAGAAAGCACCGATAGTCATAATAACAATGCTGTTGCTGCAACAAATTTTTCAATCCTTAATAGACAGTTAGATAGTGTGGACGAAAAAATTCAGCTGCATCGGGTTCCTGTAGAGCTGACGTTTGACCAAAACGCAAATATCACTGGTATGAAAACCCGCGACCGTGACGTGACATTTGATTTTGACGTAGAAAATCACCTTCTTGCCAGTTCCGTTCGTACGGATCGTTCAACTCGGAACTTCACTTACGAGTATGATCATACGGGGCAGCGTATCGAAAAAGATGAATTGGATGGTGCTGTTACCTACTATATCGACGAATTCTATGAAATTACGGTGCTTCCTGACGGAACGATGCAACAAACACGATATGTGTGGGATCATATGGGGCGGATCGCCGCCTTTACAGATCGAGTTACTGACGAAGATTTAGAAATATTTGCTACGGTTGTTCCCACTGCTATCAGCGATGAGACTGGAGGTGGAGTTGCTGCAGGTTTGAAATATGTTTCGACGGCTTCCGCTCAAATCTCGAAATTTCTGTCTCCAGTTACTGGCCATGCCCTCTTGCCGTTGTTGATTTTTTTTGGGATTGCATTGACCTTGATCTCAGTATTTGAGCGAGCTACAGGTTCAGCAAGAATGACAATCGTTGCACGTCCGGATTTTGTGTTAGGTAGGATCAGAAGAGTATCTCTGGCGTTAGTGACGTTTGTTTTTACGACGATGATTATTACACCAAGTGTGCACGCTGCACTTGAAGGGGGCGATGGATCTCCGAAAGTTGATCAAGTTACATTTTATCATCACGATATTCGTGGGAGCGTTATTGCAGTATCAGGTGAAGATGGACAGCAGAGTGCGTCAGTAGGTTATACTCCTTATGGTGCGATGTCGGATGACCAGTTGTCGGCCGGAAATAATAACTTTCGATTTAAATTTGCTGGTATGGAGTTTGATGAAGAAACCCAGTTATACTACGATATAGCACGTTACTATTCCCCAGAGCTGGGACGTTTTTTAAGCCCTGATCCGGCTAGAAGTACAAAAAACCCCTATGCGTATACGAACGGTGATCCTGTAAATTACATTGATCCCGATGGACGGATGATGTTGCCGGTTCATATGGCAGCAATGCATCGAGCCGTGGTCACACAACCTTCACGCCAAACCGTTCCCACGACTGATGTAGAAGCTCAAGTTGATAATGATGGGGGTTCCTGGTTCCGCTATCCATCTTTCTGGAACTGGACGTTTAAAAAATCCCATGATTTTGTGACTTCTGGCGAAGATGAAGAGGGAGCCGCGAGACCTGCCGCTGATCCAACAGATGAGGACCGTGCCGCATATGACAGGCTTGCGAGAAGTGATTATATGCAAAGCTATACGCGAATGGGAGGTTACCTTCAGAGTGTCTTTGGTGCCGCTCTGTTAGCTTGGTTAGCACCAACTTCCTATCAGTATGAAGATGGGAGTGAAATATCAGCGGGTTTTGGCGTGGATCTTGCCGTTTATTTTTTAACTGTTACTGCGTTCTCAGCTTACGGAAAAGGATATACGGCCAATGAAAGCGAATATTGGAATGGTATAAAAGCGAGAAGCGCAAATGGGGCTGACTACGTCCGCTTAGCTGCTCGACGGATGCTATGGAAAGTCGGCGTTCAAATAACCGCCTTCACAGGAATAAAATTGCTTGCTTCCGTCGCAAGTGGGTATCCGCTATTTGAGGGTGCCACATCTACAGACGCGGTTTTGAGCTCTCTTGGTTTGTTGGTTGCTCGGTATTTGGTTTATAGCATTGGAGGCAATTCAGCGCTTCTTCCTTACTATCTAATGACAAAAGAGCCGAAGGGCGGGTATGACGATACAATGACGGCAGAGAAGCTCAATGCAATGCCGTGGTGGAAGAGGTGGGTCGTTAAAGCTTCTATTTGGTATCGCGGTTACACATCAAGGAAGGGATTTTGGGCCGAAAAAAGTGAAGCCGGTACGTTGAAACGATATAGACAAAACCTTTGGTACCCTTCTTATGTCTTGCAGATGTATGGATTATATATGTTGAGCTCGCTGGGGTATTACGGTGGATTGGCAAGTATAATGCCGGCAATCCCGAGCTTGAATGAAGATGTGTTTTTCAGCGCATGGCGAAGTAACTTGATTTTGATTATCCTTGCACCCGCTGCAAGTCCATTGGCAGCTCTAAATTATTGGAGAAAATCTTTTACAATCGTCAAGAAAAGGGCTGCAAATAATCCTAGAACCAGTGGTTTGTGGTTCCGGCTTTTAGGGCCAATTGAAGGACTGCGGCTCGCAAAATATGACGACAGAGCCTATTTGCCGGACGATACTTGGATGCAAATTCTCCGCGAAAACAGCGGATCTGCAGTAGCGGATCTGGAAATGCAATCACAAGAAGAGGATTTATCAGACGATGGTGGAGAGCCTCTCGGAAACTCCAGTCAAGAAATTGAGGAAGGAAAAGAGGCGGGGCAAGTGGATCCGAGATCGATAGTTTCTGAATAAGAGAGGGCTGAACCAATAGAATAATTATTGGGCCAACCCTTTTACTCACTAATTGATGGCTTCGTTTGAAAACGAAGCCATTTTTATGACTGTCAGCAGTCCACTCATCCTGTATAAACGATCATAGAACGGGAGATTGCTAGAAATGCATGATTTTTTTGAACGTATTCTTATTGGTCGATCAACGCGACAGACCTTATCAAAATATGCAAAAGGCATTGACCGATGGCTCGGTGTGGTAACGTTGATATCAGCCGCACTTTTGGGGACTGCGATTGCGATGCCGTTAGGGGCTTCCGATGATTTCCTAGGGCTTGAAGGGTCGCTTTCTTTATTTCTCAGTTTAGTCGCATTAGTTAAAACTGGGGAAGGCACATTTGCATTAGCAGGCAGTGCGCTCTTTATAGCCTTACCAATTTATAATATCTCTACTGCGTTTGATATTTGGTACAAACATGAAATCCATGGCGAAAAATTTGATAAATATGTAACTCGAGTGGGTGCATGTGGCCGACTGTGGTTTCTGTTGGCGATTGGCTCAGTAGGGCTGATCTATCTTATCCAGACAAGTGAGAACGGGACAGTTTATTTGCCGGTATATTATTTGCTATTGAGTATCATGTTGCAGAAGCTTGTTTTAACGCGTCTTGGGCGCTTAACTTCCGCCGTTAGATTTGTAGATGAAATAGAGTGAGCCGACTAGCGGCTCAACTCTTTCATTGCATCTTCAAGGCCACCAATGGTGAGCGGGTACATGCGGTCTGTCATCAGTTGTTTTACCATTTGAACAGAAGGCGTGTATTCCCAGTATTTTTCGGGCACCGGGTTTAGCCAAACTGCTTTATGATAGATGTCCAGAACACGCTGGAACCACACTTGGCCTGGCTCCTCATTCCAATGTTCAACACTACCACCTGCATAAGCAATTTCGTAGGGTGACATCGTCGCATCGCCAACGAAAATGAGTTTATAATCGGCTGCATACGTATGTAAGACGTCCCAAGTTGCCTTGAAATCTGCATGGCGACGACGATTGTCTTTCCATAGTTTCTCATACAAGAAATTGTGGAAATAGTAGAATTCCAGATGTTTGAACTCAGTCCTGGCTGCTGAAAATAACTCTTCGCAGGTCCTGATATGGTCGTCCATAGAACCGCCAATATCAAACAGGATAAGCACTTTGACCGTGTTATGCTTTTCTGGCCGCATTTTCAGATCAAGATAACCTGCATTGCGGGCTGTTGACCGAATTGTATCATCCAAATCCAATTCATCCGCAGCGCCTTGACGAGCAAACTGACGAAGGCGTTTCATGGCTACCTTAATATTCCGGGTGCCAAGCTCTACATCATCATCCAGATTTTTGTATTCGCGTTTATCCCAAACTTTAACCGCTCTGCGGTGTCTGCTTTCTTTCTGGCCAATACGAATACCCTCGGGATTATAGCCGTAAGCTCCAAAAGGAGAGCGACCTGCAGTCCCAATCCATTTATTGCCTCCCTGATGCCGCTTTTCCTGCTCTTTAAGTCGTTCTTGCAGGGTCTCCATCAGCTTTTCCCAACCGCCGAGTGCTTCCACTTGCGCTTTCTCTTCATCGGTAAGAGTAAGTTCGGCGAGTTTTTTAAGCCACTCGTCTGGGAGCTCCACTGTTTCGTCATCGGCTATAAACTCAATGCCGTTAAAGCAATGGCCGAAAACCTGATCAAACTTATCGAGGTTTTTCTCATCCTTCACTAAAGTCGTTCGGGAAAGATAATAGAAGTCATTTACTGAAAATCCAGCGACACCAGCTTTTAGAGCTTCGATCAAGGTCAGGTATTCCCGTATTGTAACGGGAAGTTTTGCTTCTCTTAAGGTGAAAAAGAACTTCGCAAACATGATTTAGTACCTAAGTTAGCGTTGCTCACGTCGAGACAAAAATGCCAATCGTTCGAACAAATGAACATCTTGCTCGTTCTTCAAAAGGGCCCCATGAAGCGGAGGAATTAGCTTTGAAGGATCTTTCGATTTCAAAATGTCTTCAGGCAGATCTTCACTCATGAGAAGTTTAAGCCAATCGAGCAATTCACTCGTAGACGGCTTTTTCTTCAAGCCCGGAGTTTCACGTACACCGAAGAATACATTCAGGGCATCACGTACAAGTTCCTGCTTCGCATTCGGGTGATGAACGTCGACAATTCTCTCCATTGTCTCCTGATCTGGGAATGTAATGTAATGGAAAAAGCAGCGACGTAAGAAAGCGTCTGGCAGTTCTTTTTCATTATTAGATGTAATGATCACCAAGGGGCGGTGCTTTGCTTTAATAGTTTCCTGTGTCTCATACACATAGAATTCCATGCGATCGAGTTCTTGCAACAAGTCGTTTGGAAATTCGATATCGGCTTTATCAATTTCGTCAATCAAAAGAACTGGGCTTTCGTCCTGGGTGAAAGCTTCCCACATTTTTCCTGGGCGAATGTAATTGGCGATATCGTGTACTTTGTCATCCCCTAGTTGCGAATCCCGAAGACGAGAAACGGCGTCATATTCGTAAAGGCCCTGTTGGGCTTTCGTTGTAGATTTAATGTTCCACTCAATAAATTTTTTGCCAAGAGATTTAGCAACCTCTTGCGCCAAAACGGTTTTCCCTGTGCCGGGCTCTCCTTTGATTAAAAGCGGGCGTTGCAATGTTACAGCTGCATTCACTGCAATCATCAGGTCTTCTGTGGCAATATATTGTTCTGTACCTTGGAATTTCATTCGTCTACTCGGTTCTGTTATTGTTTTGTTGCGAGGACGTCGCAATCTTCGTTCGTTGTCTTGAAAATATGCGCACATGATCAAATGATCAAGTCATTTGACAAAAAGTCAAAATGAGCGGATCGTAGGAGAAAAGAAAGAAACCTCCGCATGTCCACTGCCGTCGCAGCTACGCAAACCCATCGCCGGGCTTATTATATATTTATCATCTGCGCAGTTCTCTTTGGTCTTGGACAGTTTCACCGTTTGTCAGGTGCCGTTACGATACCACCTGTTGCCGCAGAGCTGGGGTTCGCGGTTGATAGTCTCGGATTTTTAGCCGCAGCCCTCTTTTTTACCTCTGCAGTGTTGCAAATTCCAAATGGTTTATTACTCGACCGTTTTGGGGCTCGACGTGTCGTTCCTATTTATGTGGGCGTTGCTATTTTTGCATGCATTCTACTCGCCTATGCAACAACGTATGAAGAGGTTCTGGTGGCGCGGATGCTGCTAGGAGGCGGCTTCTCTGTCACAATGATGTCGTCGTATGTCCTGTTTTCAAAATGGTTTCCGGCAGATCGCTTTGCAACCATTGTATCCTGGCTCATGGCGGCATCAAGTATGGGAAGCATTCTGGCGTCCTACCCACTTGCCTTTTTTATTGCCGAATTCGGCTGGCGTCCGGCTTATTTGATTATCGCTGCCGTTACTCTTATCGCGGTTCTTGCAGGTGCTTTCATTATTAGGGATGTCCCGCCGGATTATGAGGTGCACGATAACCAGCCTAAAAGCCTGATGCAGAGCATCAAGGGATATAGCGTTGTTCTTTTCTATCCAAGGTTTTTCTTCTTCCTAGCAATGGGCTTCGTAGCCTTCGGACCCTCCACAACTATTCTTGGAATGTGGGGAGGGCCGTTTCTTGAAACAGAATACGGACTTGACGGCGTGGAACGCGGTCAAATTCTTTTTTTGATGGTCGTGGCTATTCCCGTCGGTGCGCTATTTTTCGGGCCGCTTGATCGCGTTTTCAAAAGCCGTAAGAAAATAGTGCTCGCAGCGGTTACGGCTGAAGTGGTTGTATTTATGATATTGGGATTTTACGAGGAACTTCCGCTGTGGGCTGTTTGTGTTCTCTTCGTTGTGATTGCTTTTTTGCAACAACATTATGTTGTACTAGCCGCGCAGTGTCGCGCATCCTTTCCTGATTATCTGGTTGGCCGCGCAAACTCGACGCTAAATTTGACCAGTATTTTAGGGGTTGGCTTTATGCAATCCCTATTTGGGTGGGGGCTTTTGTATTCACCAACGTCAGGCTACCAGATTTCTTTTTTGACAATTGCAGGTCTTCTGGTCGTTGCAATGGTTTTTTACATGGGATTTCGTGAAAACACAGGTAGCACAAGCTAAAGAAACATTCACTTTCCGAGAGGAAACAGTAAATTTTGTATATATACATATAAAATAATATTAGAATTAGTATAATGTGCTTGAATTATCTTTGAAATGGAGTAATAATTCAGAAAAAACTAATAAAGTCAGTGCTCAGGGAAACTAAATATTTCACTTGACGAAAGGGTGGAAATACAATGCCCACACGTGACGCGATTAGCACATTAAAAAGAAATAGAGCCTTCATATCCTCTGTAATGTCTGCCCCTATGCTTACTCGGGAAAGAGAGTTTGAAATTGCCAGATTATGGCGTGAAGATGGAAACGAAGATGCTCTGCATGAACTGGTAACAGCCTATGTTCGCCTTGTCGTTTCTATGGCCTCCAAGTTCAGTAATTATGGATTGCCACTTGGCGATTTGGTGCAAGAGGGGAATATTGGATTGATGCAGGCCGCATTCCGCTTTGAACCAGAGCGAGAAATACGGTTTTCCACTTACGCCAGTTGGTGGATAAAATCAGCCATGCAAGACTATATTTTGCGCAATTGGTCAATTGTTCGATCTGGTACAAGCGCAGCACAAAAATCCTTGTTCTTCAATTTACGATGGTTGCGGGCTAAAATTCAAAATCCTGAAGAAGGGAAAGTTTCTTCAGATACACTAAAGGCGATAGCTGAAAAGCTAAGAGTTGGTCTGAAGGACGTTGAAAATATGTCAAACCGGCTAGCCAGCCGTGATCAGTCTTTGAGTGCCCCCATAAGCGAGGAGGGGGAAGACAGCTTGGAGGACTTCCTACCAGATAACAAACCTAATCCAGAAGAAGTTACGATTCGTGTATGCGATGGAGAAATTAGAGGCCGTTGGCTGCGTTCTGCTATGAAGGAGTTATCTGATCGGGAGCAGCTTATCATACGTGAGCGGCGCCTGAATGAAGATAAAGTTACGCTGGAGGCTTTGGGAAACCGACTTGGTATTACAAAAGAGCGTGTCCGACAAATCGAACATAAAGCATTTGAGAAACTGAAATGTTCTGTTGTACGGATAAGCCGTGATCCTAGTGAAGCTGGCTTGTACCCAGAACATTAGCCTTGAGAGAGCCGCTAGAATAAGCTGCGCTGTATAGGCGTGTCAGAAATCTCTATTCTCTTGATCAGGTCGGCATCGTTTTCACGAACGTTGCCGACCCGTTTGTTGACAGGATATGCTGTGAAGACAGCTTGTGAGTTATGTGGCGGTAGGCTGCTGTTGTCGCTGCCAACTAGCCAATTCTCATGATAGTCAGGATTTACTGTGACCGGCATCCTACTATGGATGCTCTCGAATTCTGATGTGGCTGCTTGTGTTAGAAGTGTACAGCTTTCAATAATTGTTCCATCTGTGGCAGTCCAATTTTCCCAAAGTCCGGCAAAAGAAAAAATAGGCTGGTTTTCAGCTTGAATGTAATAAGGCTGCTTTGTACCGTCTTCTGTTTTCTTCCATTCAAAAAAACCGCTTGCAGGTATTAGGCAACGCCTACTTTTGAAAGCTGACCTAAAAGAGGGTTTTTCAGAAACTGTTTCAGATCGGGCGTTAATCAACTTGGCAGCTATGGATTTGTCCTTGGCCCAAGTTGGGATCAATCCCCACTGCGGCATAAAGTATCTCAAATTTTCGTCAGGGTATTCAGGTGCGCGAACCGCAAATACGCTATTTGTTGGGGCAATATTGTATGAAGCCCTCAAATTGGGGCTCTCGTTAAGCTTGAATAAATTCCGTACTGCTTCGATCGGGCTTGTCAGACTAAAACGGGCGCACATTTGTCTCTCCATGTTTGCAGGAAAGTTAAGTGTATTTGTGACAGTGATTACATTCAACATACATATGGCGGAAACTGGCTCACAGTTCGTTGAACAGTGATTGAAGCCAGCGAATTGAATACTAAATCAGCCTCGTGAGACAAAAAAATATTTTCTCTGATCGAGTTCAATTCGCATTTACTGGAATACAAATGAAAGACAAAATTACTTCAACATGGTTTATTGTAGCGTTCCTACTTGGCGCAATGTTCCTGTTTTCTTTCCTCCCTGCGCATAGCCCAAATCTAAGTGCAGAGCCTGCTATCAACAACCTAAGCTATGACAACGATGTTATCGATCAAAGCATATCGAAAATTGAACGCGGGGAAACTAACTTAAACGCAAATTGATTTGCCTAGCCTAAATTGGCAAGTCCGGGAATTAGTTCGAGAAACCAGTAAGCAAGTATTTGAAACTGTCCTGTAAAGATTAGAACGCCAGTTGCAGTTATCACAGCCCCGGTCGCGATCTCCATAGCTTTGAAATATCTTTTGAAATGACGCATGAAGCGCAAAAACGGATTTATCGCAAACGCGGCGATCATAAATGGAATGCCCAGCCCTAGCGCATAAACACTCAACAGGCCGACACCATGCGACATAGAGCTATCACTCGCAGCAAGCGCGAGAATGGTTCCAAGGATAGGGCCAATGCAAGGTGTCCAACCAAATCCAAACGCTAATCCAATAACATAGGCACCCAGCCAATTTTGCGGTTTGTCGATATCATTAAATCGTGCTTCACGATAGAGGAGTGGGATGCGAATAATACCCGTCATATGAACGCCAAAAATAACGATCACACCACCGGCAATTTGGGAAAGAATATCCAGATGTTGTATTAAAATCCGGTTGATGACAGAGGCCCCAGCCCCCAATAAAACAAACACAGTTGAAAAACCAAGCACAAAAATCAACGCCATCAAAATTACTTTGACGTTTAGTGCCGAAGCCTTTTTTTGACTAGCTTGCAGTTCCAGTTGTTCCAGGCTGGTGCCGGCGACTAAGCAAATATACGCGGGGACCAATGGTAATACACAAGGGCTTAAGAAGCTGGCAATGCCGCCTCCTGCTGCTACAAGGTATGATATTTCTGAAATTGCCATCGAAAGATCCGCTAATTTGATACACAAAAAGAACTGCTTCACAAATATACTTTTAACAAGGCATATTCCAGTCACAACATCGTAGAAAAAGTTGAAATAGCAAAAAATGGTGAGTGAAAACGCTCAAAGGACTCAAAATGATAGAAAAAAATGTCCAGTTTCTCTCTGCTGTATGTACATCCTTGAGCGGCCCCGATGCGGTCAAAATAATTGAAACGCCAATACGTACTTTAGGCGTAAACGAAGTCCTGATCAAAGTGCGCGCAGCTTCATTAAATTTTCCAGATTTGCTCATGACATATGGAAAATACCAATACAAGCCGGAGATCCCATTCATTGTCGGATTGGAGGGTTCAGGCGCTGTTCAGTCCGTTGGCGCTGAGGTGCAGAAATTCAAAGTCGGAGACATCGTAATGTTCAGGGGAAAAACGGGAGCGTGCGCAGAGTTTAAGATTGCGAATGAAGATGACGTTCTTCCTGTGCCATCCAATCTGAGCTTTGAAGAAGCAGCAGCGTTTGGTGTGACGTTTCAAACGGCCTATGTCGCCCTTGTACGGCGCGGTAGACTACAGGCTGGTGAGTGGCTTCTTGTTCACGGCGCTGGGGGTGGGGTTGGTCAGGCGTGCGTTGCTGTTGGGAAGGCTTTAGGGGCTAAAGTAATTGCAACGGCGAGCAGTGCAGGAAAACGAGGAATCGCACTAATGTCCGGTGCCGATCATGTTGTTGACTATCATGACGGTGTGTTCACTCAAGAAATAATGAGCCTTACAGCGGGTCAGGGTGTCTCGGTTGTAATGGATCCGGTTGGGGGGCATGTGCTGAATGAAAGCGTAAACTGCCTTGGCTGGCAGGGGCGTTTGTTAAGCGTTGGTTTTGCAAGTGGTGAATTTGGAAACATAAATTTAGAAGAGTTACGTCGACGTGGGGGAGAATTGATCGGAGTTAGAGCTGGGGAATATGGTCGTAAAAACCCTGAAGCGGGTAGAACAGCTCATAGTGAATTGTTAGAGCTTGTTGAATGCCACAATTTGCGTCCTTATATAGGGAAAATCTGGAAGGGACAGGAGATTGTGTCCGCACTCAAAGCCATGGAGAGCCGTGAAGTTGCGGGCAAGCAAGTTATCTCGTTTTCAGAGAAAGCCTATTAGCTCACGAAAAGTAAGCCTTATTCGAAGGGCAATCAGTCCCGGAACCTATAAGAACTCCGGGACACAACTGCTTTGGGAAGTAGCCTTACGCTACTTCTGCCAAGTTACTTTCTTCGCCAAGGAAGATGTCATATAGAACTTCCAAAACGTCGATAACGCTTTCGTCGTCGAGCGAATAGTAAATAGTTTGAGCTTCACGACGCGTTTTAACGATTTCTTCTTTACGCAGGCGTGCCAAATGCTGAGACAAAGCAGATTGGCTTAGTCCAACTATTTTTTCTAGTTCACCAACAGAACGTTCTGCATCAACAAGATTACAAAGAATTAGCAACCGATGCTTGTTTGACATAGCTTTCAGAAAACGACTAGCTTCTAGTGACTTTCCTTGAAGTGCTGTGATATCCATATACTCTACCATTACATAAAAAAATGAAACAAATTCAAGATAGCTGATATAACAAAACAGTATATTGATGCAAGTAAAACAATTCATTTAATGAAAAAAAAAGAATAATCGTTACATGTTGATCATTCGCTACAACTTTCATCTAGGTATGGGGTTGCAATATTACCATAAATGTATATGCAGTAAATCTTCATTACGATCCAAGATGTAGTACTTTAGGGCTATTTTAGACTCGTAAGATTGAGAATGGCGCCAACGGATTAAATAAATCAGAAAAGCTCGTTTAGGTGGAATAAAGTTTAGTCAAATTTTAGATAAACCTGTAATCACTGCGGTTCAAATTGTTTTTGTAGGTATTTTTCTAAATTATCATTCATCTAAATTAGCCGTTTTCTGCGGGTTTTTCTCTTTTTAAACTTTCGTCAGGCGATTCTTGTAGAATTTCCAAAAATAATGCCTAAATCATTAAACTTGTATGTAAAGTATCAGGAGCGAGGCAAATATTTTCTCAGGAATATAAAACCGAAGATTTTATCTTTTGTTGATGTTAAGTCATTGATTTTTAACTATTGATTTTTCTGTTTGAACTGGCGGCAATTACCAATCTGTGATTTCTCCACCTAAGAATGCCACTATCTTTTATAGATTATGGTTAACAAAATGACTAAGAAATCCGTTATTCACCCCATATATGGGTGATGAATAGTTACGAAAGTTCTTGGTACAATATACGTGAATTTATTAAAGGTCCGGCCAATGGCATTGCTTCACTCTATTTGGAGGTAAGCGATGAGGCCTGTCTGTTAAAAAAGTGAGTAGCAAGTATGATTAGAGATTTTGGGCCAAATGCCTTGAGTTACCGGATGGGACTCGGCTTAGGGGCGGCGGCGGTAATATTTTTGATGGCGGTGAGCTTTACTCTTTTGTTCAATATGGGAACAAGAGACAGTGAGCTGCGCGCAAATTACTTAAACGCACGTTATAACGTTTCTTCTCCTCAAGAGCTGGAAAATAAGCTGGTGTCACTTGGTAGGGTGACCTCGCAAGGGCAAAAAGTGCTTAAAAATATGGATATGCCCGCTTATGGCAGTACTGAAGCTACTATCGAAAATGTGAATTTGTTTGAAAGAGTATTTTCAACGCAAGAGCTGTGTCTGGCTCAAGCGGTGTATTTTGAAGCTCGTGGTGAGCCATTGATCGGGCAAGTTGCTATTGCTGAAGTCGTTTTGAACCGGGTCGCCAACAAGAAGTATCCTGATAATGTTTGCGGTGTGGTTTTCCAAAATCAGCATCTTTCTAATCGATGCCAATTTTCATTTGCCTGTGATGGGAAATCTGATCGGCCGAGAAATATACATTCATGGGAGCGTTCGTTAAAGATCGTTGCCTTGGTGATGGCAGGTGAAAGAAGCGGCGTAGCCAAGAAAGCTACGCATTACCACGCCTCTTATGTATCCCCCGGATGGAGATTACGCTTAGATAAAGTCGGTGAAATAGGCCGCCATATATTTTACAGATCCGATCATATCTAAATCACAACTAGGCTGAAACTGCGCCCCTTGCGCGTACGCGTGCATTGTAAATTGTATGGACTGCGAGGGTGGTGAGAACCAAACCACCACCAATTAGCGTCTCAAATGACGGTTCTTCCCCAATTGCAAGCCAAACCCATAAGGGGCCAAGAAACGTTTCAAGCAGCATTAGCAAACTAACTTCTGCTGCAGGTATATAGCGTGGACCGATGGTGATCAGCCCGAATGCAATTGGCAATACAATAAAGCCCAATATGAGAAGTAATCCCATATCAGTGCTGCTAACAGATAGCGTTTCAGCAAAAATGAGCGCGATAAGTGCCACTAGAATACCGCTGAAACCAAGCGAAGGGACCATATCCACTGATCGTGAACGTCTGACAGTTGTAATTTGGCTTGCAATGCTTAACGCGGATGCGAGAGCAAACATGTCGCCCATGAGATGATCGCTGGAAAGGCCTCCTTTAAATATGAAAGCGATGCCACCACAACTAACCAAAATTGCAAGAAGCGTAGATCTGCTGATCTTTTCTTTAAGAAATATGCGAGAGAGTAGAGCCGCAAAGAAAGGAGCAGTTGCGATCAAGACAAGCGTGTTTGCAACGCTGGTGTGATGTAGAGCTTGTACAAAAAATAGCGTGCTTAAAGTGAATAGAAGACTGGCTTGAAGCCCCAACCACCCTATGTTTCGAAATCTGAATATGGCACCGCTGCCGTATCTGAGGAAATAAAACCCTAGGATAGCGGTGCCGAAGAGCAGGCCGCGCCAAAACAAAAGTGTCCAAGCCTCAGCACTGATTAATCTAACCAAAAGCCCGTCCGGTGTTAAGACAAGGACACCCAATGCGGTGAGAAGTGTGCCGTACAAATGATCTGAGATTTTAGGCATATACATTTACTTTTCGAGACAAAAATGATGGAGGATGTTTTGCTTCCAGCCATCGCGTGTAGCCTAAATTTTTAATATCAGCAAGGCTTCTGAAGTGGGACGGGTAACACACCCTACCTATTTATCGAATTTTCTAAATTGTAGCCTTGCCCGCTATTTCGTCCAGAATTGGACAATCGGGCCTGTTATCGCCGTGGCAGCTTTGAGCGAGTTTACTTAGCATATTTTTCATTGATGTGAGTTCCAGGATTTTTGCCTCAATAGTTTCAACTTTTTGGAGCGCGAGCGTTTTTACTTCGCTGCTGGATCTTTCGGTATCGTTGTAAAGCGATAAAAGAAGTCTGCACTCACTAACTGAGAAGCCAAGTTTTCGAGCCCGATTTAGAAAATTTAGATACAAAACGTCATCTTTTGAATAAAAGCGATATCCGTTTTCGGCTCTAGCTGGTTTCACAAGGTCTATTTCCTCGTAATACCTAATTGTTTTTACTGGCAATCCTGAAAGTTCAGACGCGTTACCTATATTCATTGGTTCACCTTTTCACTTAGTGAAATGTTCCGAAGGCGCAATGCATTTGAAATCACGGAAACAGAAGACAAGCTCATCGCGGCAGCTGCAATCATTGGGGACAGCAGGGTTTCAGTAAACGGATATAAAATACCTGCTGCAATGGGGACGCAAATAATGTTGTAGCCGAATGCAAATACTAGATTTTGCTTGATATTACGAAGTGTTAGAGCCGAAAGTTTATATGCGCGCAAGATAGCAGAGATGTCCCCTTTTAGCAGTGTTATCCCGGCACTTTGAAGGCTAACATCAGATCCTGTTCCCATAGCGATACCGACATTGGCCTGTGCAAGAGCCGGTGCGTCATTTACGCCGTCGCCGGCCATGGCCACCACATGCCCCCGTTCTTGCCACTCTTCAATGATGCGTTTTTTGTCCTGAGGTAAAACATTTGCATAAACCTGATCAATACCAAGAAGCTTGGCGACGTGTGCTGCAGCACCTTTATTATCTCCGGTTGCCATCACAACCTGAATATTGTGTTCCTTTAGCTTGGCAACCACGGATTTTGCATTTGATTTTATTGTATCCGACAGGCTGAATGCCGCTACTAGTGCATTGTTTTTAGCCAAGTAGAGAATGGTTTCACCGTTGTTTTCGGCTTCAACTGAAAAATCGCCGACGTTAGACAAAGTGATGCCATTACTACTCATAAATGCTGCGTTGCCAAAGATCACGATTTCATTGTTATGAAGGGCCTGAATTCCTAAACCCGTGATATTTTCGAAATTAGTGACTTGGGCGGGCTGAATTTTTGAATTACTTGCAGCTTTCAATATGGCTTCGCCAAGCGGATGTTCTGAACCTGTCTCCAACCCTGCCGCAATTGATAGGGCTTCTTCTTCACTGAGAATTCCAGACAGCTCGATTTTGTTCAAGCTGGGTTTTCCCTCTGTTAATGTGCCGGTTTTATCCATGATAATGACACTGGCATGGGAGAACTGTTCCAGTGCTTCGGCGTCTTGTACAAGGACACCTGCAAGGGCGCCGCGCCCAGTAGCTGTCATTATTGACATTGGGGTTGCAAGACCCAATGCACACGGACATGCAATAATTAAAACGGATACCGCAGATAGTAGAGCGAATACAAATTTTGGATCTGGGCCAATGAACGCCCAAACTACAAATGATAAAACCGCTGATAGCACGACCACGGGCACAAAATAACCGGCGACCTTATCGGCAAGTCCTTGGATAGGTGCGCGGGAGCGTTGAGCCGATGCGACCATTTCTACAATTTGTGAAAGAAGTGTATCCGAGCCGACTTTCTGAGCAAGCACGACAAGTGTACCTGATTTATTGAGGGTGCCGCCTGTCACAGTGTCGCCAGAGGTTTTTTCGACTGGAATAGGTTCTCCGGACAGCATGCTTTCATCAATGGCGGAATTACCTTCCAGAACCAAACCGTCCACAGGCACGCGCTCGCCTGGACGAATACGGAGTTTGTCTTCTTCTAGAATATTTTCAATGGGCACATCACGCTCAATACCATTTGAATTTATTCTTCGTGCTGTCGTTGGTGCTAGTTGCATCAACGATTTGATAGCTTCACCGGTTCGCTCGCGTGCTTTTAGTTCCAGTATTTGGCCAAGAAAGACCAACACTATAATCACTGCTGCGGATTCGAAATAAATCGGGATTAGGCCATTATTCATTTGGAAGTCAGGCGGAAAAATATCAGGTAGAGCAACGGCGATACTACTGTAGATAAATGCAGTCCCGACCCCGATGGCGATTAAGGTCCACATGTTTGGGCTTCTGTTCAGTATTGAGCCCCAGCCGCGTTTGAAAAATGGCCAGCCTGCCCACAATACAACGGGCGTCGCCAAAGCGAGCTCGATCCAGTTAGCAATATTTTCCCCGAAAATGTTACGAACAGGTAGCCCCACCATTGGTGCCATGGCGATAAAGATGAGGGGAATTGTAAAGAATGCAGAAATCCAGAAACGCCGTGTGAAGTCAATGAGCTCTGGATTTGGACCATCATCCGGGATCCCCATGGGCTCCAACGCCATACCACACAAAGGACAATCAATTAGGTGATCCTCTATAATTTCTGGATGCATTGGACATGTATACAGCGTGTCCTTGGGAGCAGTTTTTGCTTTTCTTTTGTGAGATCCCGTCAGATAAAATTCCGGATCAGAAGAAAATTTGTCGCTGCAGCCTGTCGCACAGAAATGATAGATTGTGCCCTCGTGGTCAAAAGATGGTTTACCGTTTCCCAAAGAAACCGTCATTCCGCAAACAGGGTCAATCGTTGTTCCTTGATCGTCTTCCCCATGGGGAGAGGTATTGGATTTTCCTGTTCGCACTGACATGGCTGTTTTATCCTATCATTAGTATCTATGATCTAGATAAAGCCTCCAGTAACTGGAAGGTCAAGCTGTTAAATGAGAATTACACTTTTGTCACTTGAGTATCCGCCATCAAAGCGATTTTTAACTGCAATGCGAGTTCCCTTCGCTGGAAGGGTTTTGTTAGTAGGATATCATTCGGATCCCAGCTGTTAGATTTTTGGGTTGTTGCCGCGGCCTCAGTGGGATAGCCGGACATATAAATGATTTTTTGGGTGGAGATTATATCCTTATTTTCCTTGAAAAATTCAGGACCGCTCATACCTCCAGGGAGCACCACATCAGATAATATCAAATCTATTTTTTGGTTTGATTTCAATACTTGAAGCGCTGTTTCTGTGTCATTTGTGGGAACAACGTTATAGTTCAAGGATGTCAGTATTTTCCCTGCAAGTATGAGGACGTCTTTGTCGTCCTCCAGGACAAGAATAGTCTCGCCATTCCCTTGTGGGATATCAGACGAAGATAAATGAGAGAGTGGGCTTTCATGACTTTCCAGCGCCCTCGGTAAATAAATCATGATTGAGGTCCCAAGACCTTCTTCACTATAGAGATCAATATGCCCTCCTGATTGCTTCACGAAGCCATAAACCATGGAAAGCCCTAGTCCAGACCCTTTGCCGACGTCTTTTGTTGTAAAAAACGGCTCAAACGCGTGCTCCATAGTGTCTTTTGACATGCCAGTTCCAGTGTCTGAAACACAAAGAAGTACGTAATCACCTGCAACCGCATCAGTTAGATGTATTGCATCCGTTTCTTCTAAAATGAAATTACTTATGTCGATGCTAAGTTGCCCACCATTCGGCATCGCATGACGCGCATTTACGGCAAGATTTAGAACTGCATTTTCCACTTGGGCGGCATCTGCAAGTGCTGTCCAAATGTTCTCTTCCGCGTTAATTTTTACACTGATTGTTTCGCCCAACGAACGATCGAGAAGATCCGTTATGCTTTCTACGAGTGAAAGTAAATTAAGGGATTCTGGGCGAAGAGGCTGCTTGCGGGAAAATGCCAGTAGCCTTTGCGTTAGATCGCTACCGCGAGCGGTTGCTTTGATAATTGGCTTAATGAGGCGGACATTTTCTTCTTTTACTAGAGTTTCCAGTAATTCCGCATTTCCCTGTATAATGGCCAGCAGGTTATTAAAATCATGGGCAATGCCACCAGTAAGTTGACCTACCATCTCCATTTTTTGGGATTGCACCAGTTTTGCTTCCAGCTTTTCTCTTTCCTGAATTTCATCTTTTAAAATCTGGTTGGTTTTCCGTAAGTCCAGAGTGCTTTCTAAAATCCGTTCCTCCAAATGTTGTGTCAGACTATTAAGCGATTTACGCTCCCGCCAGAGAATTGCAGCCACTAGAAATCCCGTCACAAGTATACTTGGAAGTAGAATACGCGCCCAATAGCCCACAATTTTCAATTCGGTGTGAAGTCGCGTGCTATCAATTGTGGCTTTTCTCGCGGCGGCGATAGTGATCTGATGAAGAGACGGAACTAGATCCCGATATCGTTTTGCCAATTGAGCTAGAGTATTGGTGTCTTTTCTTTTTAGGGATAGAACCGCTTCCTCTGTTTCAATAAGTGTAATATGGAATTGATTGAGAAATTCAGGAGCCTTTGGAAGTTGTTTGAAGGCAGCGCCGACTTTTCCTAAAGTGTTTGTTTTTCTGCGGCTCCAAAGTATATCGTACCGAGTAATAAGTTGTTGCTTGCTAATGCTGGAATTGCTGAGTTTGTATTGGTTAAGTGAGTAAATAAACTGGTGCAACTCATAGCTTGTTTGAGAGGCAACACCAATTAGTATATCACGTGCTACGCTTTCCAATTTGGTAGATTCCTGTACGACACCACTTATTAGCCAATAAGCCGATGCCGTCATGGAGAATGTTGCAATGATTAATACTGCGTAGAGATATCTAATATTACGAAACATGGATTGGATGTTTAAAACCTACGTTATTTGACGGAAATTTTGTTCAGTTGCCAAATTGATCGAGAGTGAAAAATCTCGGTTTGAATAGCTGGATTGTCTGACCATGGGTATATCACCCATAAAGGTCCCTTATCTCGAACGCTCATTAAATTTCCGTTCATCTTATAGGCCAAAATCACATCATATTTTAGGAAGTCTTCAACTGGAATATCTACAGTATAGTCGTTTATAGCTGTTGCTTTTAGCGATTGGCCTGTCGCTTTAAGCAGTTCCATAAGGTCTCTAAGAAGAACTCCCTCAAATTTGACGACACCATCTGTCCACGGTGTTTCAGTTTCAATTTTCGTTGCTGGGAGGCTCATTAGGATTGCTCTGTCAAAAACAGCTTTTCCGTCATCAGTATTTGTCACAGCAATATTGCCGGACACTTGCAGGACTACATCGCCTTTAACGGGTTCCAAAGCTGATGAGGTCGATACGGAAAGGAGCAGGCTGAAAATCCCAGCGATGAAATAGGAGCATTGTTTGTAAATAGTCATAATTTTGGTGCCGCCGTTAGATGATATTCTTCAGTCTATTCTTTTAAGACTAATCCAATAGGAGGAAGATACAATCTGGATTCTAACAAAATGATAACATTAGTATATTTGCTGCATTCTTAAATATTGTTGATCGAATTTTGTTTGAACCACCGTAAAAGTGATTGTTCTGTCTGATTAAGTGGAATATCCGCCTCATAGGTAAGGAAGTGTCCATTATCGCTAACATATTGAATATCGGAAATTTCAGCTAATTCGCCTGAATTGATTTCATGATCAATCAGGGGGCGAGAGCCCAATAAAATACCTGCACCAGCTTTAGCAGCCGACAACGCGGCAACAAACGTATCAAATCGATGAACTGGTGGCGCAGGGATCTGCATATCGGCTTCGTCAAACCAGTCTGCCCACATTTCCCTTCCGCCGGAGACGCTCAGCAACGGCATGCTTTTCCACACTGCGGCGGATGTAGAATGTCGCAGTGTTGCCGCGGACACAACTGGAACCAGATATTCCTTAGTAAGGCGAAGCGCGTTGCGGCCAGAAAAATATCCAATCCCATATCTAATATGCAAATTATTGTCTTCGGATTTATAATCAGCCGGTAAGTGGACGGTTTTTATGTCAAGGCTGATATGAGGTAGGTCTTGCGATAATGCCTTTAATCTTGGTGCAAGCCAAAGAGACGTAAAGGAGATTGGGCTGTGAAGTATGATCCTTCTATTTGCCGCTTTTCCGAATAATTCTCCAGAGCTTCTGGCGAGAGTACCGAACGCTGATTGCACGTGCGGTAAAAAGGCAGCACCTGCTGCAGTGATTGTGACACCTCTTCTTTGGCGTTCGAATAGCGGCTCGCCAAACTCCTGTTCAAGAAGTTTAATTTGTTGACTGACGGCAGCTTGTGACAATCCGAGTTCTCGTGCGGCTTCAGAAAAATTCATACGTCGGGCTGCAGCCTCGAAAGTTCTTAACCATGGAAGGTAGGAGAGAATTCGATTTTGATCTGGCATAAGTAAAATTTCATCAATGTGTCAAAAATGATAATTTCATCGATACCATAAATACCCTTATTGTCAAGATAGGTACCTCAACTTGAATAGGTGTGGAGATGAAATTAACAAGTGCAACCGTTTTATCGGGTGGTAAAGCAGTGGAAGTGGTGTGGACGGATGGGCAAAAGGCTCGTTTTCATGCCGTATGGCTTAGAGATAATGCTCAAGACGTTGAAACTCGAAGCGCAGAGAACGGACAACGGTTAATTACTCTTCAGCAAATACCACGTTGCAACAATATAACCGACGTGTCGGTCACCGGTGTTGATGAACTACAATTGGTAATTACGCCGGAGATGAAAAGACTAAAATTTGATGGAGACTGGTTGAGACAGAATATCTACGATTCTAACCGGGAAGCCGTCAAAGGGTATGTTTCGAAAAGAAATGAAACATGGGGATCTGAGTTGCAAAATAGGGTGCCTACTGGAGATTGGAGCATTATTTCTAAATCAGACGAGGCTCTAATTACTTGGTTGTCAGCGGTTCAGAAGTACGGCTTCGCGGTACTCAACGGTGTGCCGACTAATTCTGGTGATTTATGTCAGGTCGCTGAAAAATTTGGTTATATTCGTGAAACCAATTATGGCCGATGGTTTGATGTCCGCTCAGAGGTGAATCCAAGCAATCTGGCCTATACAAATCTTGGACTTCAGGCACATACAGATAATCCATATAGAGATCCCGTACCGACACTTCAATTACTGTCTTGCCTAGAGAATACTGTTGAAGGTGGCGATTCAATTGTGGTCGACGGTTTCCACGTTGCTTCTGTTTTGAAGGCTGAGAATAGTTCTGCCTTTGAACTATTGACAAAATATAGCGCTAATTTCGAGTATGCTGGTTCAAATTCGGTTCACTTAAAAGCTGACAGGCCCATGATCGAATTAACCCCCGAAGGAGAAATAAAAGCTGTGAGGTTTAATAACCGCTCCTGTGCGCCTCTTGTTCACGTCCCCTATGACGAAATGGAAGCCTATTACGACGCCTATCGCAGATTTGGTGAGATTGTAGAGGATGAAGCCATGCAAGTGAGTTTCAAGCTTTCTCCTGGTGAATTATTTATTGTGGATAACACAAGAGTGATGCACGCTCGGAAAGCCTTTTCAGGGACGGGTTCGCGCTGGTTGCAAGGATGTTATGCAGACAAAGATGGGCTATTGTCTACGCTTTCAATATTGGAAAATCTACAAGCAAATGGAAAACACTCATGAGACAGCAGGAATTGAATAAATCCAATATTGTTGCCTTCCTTGCTGATATATTTCAACGTCGCGGGGCTGAGAGTTACTTGGGAGAAGACGTGACTATGGCTGAGCATATGCTGCAAGGGGCTATGTTAGCTGAAAAGGAAAACGCACCGGATGAGTTAGTCGTTGCCGCACTTCTTCATGATATCGGCCATTATACGAGCGAATTTGGTGTCTACTCCCCTGAAGATACTGAAGACAATTATCATGATGCGGCTGGTGGGCGGGTTCTAAGACCTTACTTTCCGCAAGTTGTTACGCAATGTGTTGCTTTGCATGTGAGAGCCAAACGCTATCTGTGTGCTGTTGATCCTGATTATATGGGGAAACTTTCCGAAGCCTCTGTTCATTCGCTCTCTTTGCAAGGTGGGCCTATGCAGCCCGAAGAAGTTTCGGAGTTCGAACAACAGCCTTTTTACAAAGAAGCTCTTAAAGTTCGGATATGGGATGATGAGGGTAAAGTTGCTGGCGTGAAAACCAAAAATTTCAACGATTATGAAGCTGTCATTCAGCGTGTGGTCGAGAGCTAAATCTCGCTAAGTTGGAAAGCACAGGAGGCTAGTTGATAAGGAAAAGGACGGTGTTATGCAATCTTTGCATTTTTATCAATCCCGAAGCCGCCTGTGTTCTCACAATTAATATTGGTTCCAGAATTATTGAAATGTTTTTCCCTGAACGAGCGTCACTCGATCGAAATAATCCCATGTTTTCTTCATTGCATATTTTACAGCCTCTGGCGGGGGTTGCTGCCGATAACTGACACGTCTTGGTGGCCCCGTGTAGACCATTTGAAAACCGAACGAAATGCGTAGATCCTTCGCTCGTTCCAACATTACTACGTTGATAATGGTTTCAAAGTTACTATCGTGAAGTTGAAAATACTGTGATTGCCAGTTGCCAACAACGGAGGCTGCAATAGATTGCATTTGAGGTTCTTCTACTTTTTTAATAGCGGCCCATTCGGCTTTGCTTAACGGAATCGGAATTGGTGCCTTTGCAACGATGAACCCACTGATGTAACTGAGATTTTGTACAACAAAGCCAAGCTCGTTCAAACTAATCAGCATGGCCTGAAAAGCCGCTTTCTTCTCCAATTGGTAATTGCGCACACCTAAAGTCTTTTTGAGTTTTGTATTTGCACTTCCCCATGCGGTGTCAACCTTGTCAATCGCACGCTGCATATCATTCTGTCCGTTAGTACAGGCGCCGAGAAGAGGGGTGACAATGAGGATTGCTATGGCAATATATCTCATTTTAATATCTCCCTTCTCGTACTAGTAGTTCACGTAAAATCTGGGATTGATCAAATTCGAGAATAACGGTTAGAGTTTTCGTGGCAGATATCATTTTACTATGATTGCCGCTTTCTCCCACGTTGAACCCTAGTCCGCCAATAGAAGAGGATCCGAAACCACCGAAACCTATGTTGATGCCGGCATTACTTCTATGGCTGTCACTCGCCAGCTCTGTGTGAATTCGATCATAGATCCAGATTTCTAATCCTGAGCCATTTATTGTCATGTTGTTGGGAGACCCAAGTAATCTTATGACATCTGATTGACTTGAGATCCCTATTCGTAAGTGCTTTTTAACAGCACCAAAGCTCAATTGGTTGGACTGATAACTTATTTGGTGGCTCTCAGGAGTGTTAGCTCGAGAAGTCGGTGACGGGTGTTGATAACTCTGTACGGGAGTTGTTGCTACATTATGTGCCGTATGTGGGTATGTCGTTTGATGGCAGGCGAAAAGTGGCAACATGATTGTCACTGAAAACAAGTGTTTTCCAAAAGCCGTCAATTTGCTGGTTGATGAAATATACATTTTCGGATCTCCCAATATTGCCAATTGTGGCGACGTGTGTGGATATTGGTAAATCCTACGAGAGGGCCCGTTCTATTCGCATCATTCGAGCATTAAACTTGCATCAATCTCTGTCAAATATGAGATAAATCAATTTTATGAAGAGGGCTCAGAGGCTGGAGCTAATCCGCTGGATTGACGAGAGTAATTTTTTGCGGGTGACATCATCTTTGTAAGGGAAAGCGGTTAAAGTCACTTTACTCAACAAATCCGATTGAAGAGAGGCTGCAAAGACAAATGCAAGACGAGCGTCTTCAGGCTGTTCCAGATGATCGTAAATTGCTGTCAGATATAAATAGGTGGGTACAAAATCGGGTTTAAGGGCTTTCAGATTTCTAAATTCAACCAATGCCTCTTCGTAACGCTCAGCCACAAAATGTGCGTGCGCCTTATGCCAGACATAGGTGAAGGGGAAATGCGGGTTTAGTCTGATGGCAGTCACAATATGATCCATACCCTCATCGGGCTGACCGGCCCATATCAAGATATCACCCATCTTGGCGTAAATGCTGGCGCTGCTTGGATTAAGAATGAGCGCTTTGTTTAACTCCTCAATGGCGAGATCATGTTGTCCTGCCCATAGGTATGCATCTCCCAGTGCTTCATGGCCGTCTGGGCCGAAGTTGTCCAAGGCAACTGCACGGGCTGCATTTTTGAACGCCAATTGTAAAGACAGGGGCGCTGATGCGCTCCACCCCATGCGCATATCGTTTAGATGAGTCCAAGAGAGGTAGGCATGTGCACGTGCGTAGGTGGAGTCCAGATTTATCGCTTTCAAATATAAATCTCGCGCACGTCTATTAGATACAGGTGTCAGGTTAAACAAATATTGTCGGCCTCTTAGAACATAATCATATGCTTTCAGATTTGCGGTATCTTTACGAAACGCGAGCTTCGCCGAATGAGTAATCGTTTCAGCTTGAATCGCCCCAACTATTCGCAAAGTGACATCGTCCTGCAATGCAAAAAGATTATCCATTTTCCTCTCGAACTGTTCAGCCCAGATTTGTTGTGCTGAAATAGCATCAATCAATTGTGCATTTATTCTAACTCTACCGTTATGAGACTGAATGTTGCCGCGTAAGACGTAACGTACACCAAGTTCTGCCGCCACTCGTTTGGTCGTAATATCTATATTCTTATAGGAAAAGACAGAGTGTTGATCGATAACAAACAGATCCGGTACACGTGATAACTTAGTGATGATATCTGCTGTGATGCCATCGGAAAAATAATTTCGAAGCGCATTGTCTGTCATATCGACAAACGGAAAGACCGCAATAGAAGGTTTGTCCGGTAAGGCTAAGGGGCGAGGGGGTGTCGCTACATAAATAGATGTCGCTGCGATCGCGATGGCTAAGATACTAACCAAGCTGAACACAAAGCCCCAACGTTTGGTTGGTCGACGCGAAGTCCACTTTTGGGGAATGGCTCTGTACATCACAGATTTTCGGGTTTGAATATGTTCAAAAAGTCTTGTTGTTTCTGGCTCTGGCTCAACATCCAGCTCTGTTCGTGCGATGCTTGAACATATTTGATATTGGCGTAAGGCTTCATTTCGCCGCCCACTAGAGGCATAAAGCTGCATTAAATATCGGTGACCTTGCTCTTTTAATGGATCTAGAGAGACAAGTTTTCTCGCTGTTTCAATTGCTTCGCTTTGCAAATTTTGACTACTCAGCATCTCAGTGAGGCGGAGTGCCGTTGAATATGCGGTTTCAGATAACCGGCTGCGGTAGGAATCAAGCCATTCGCCCATGCCGGGATCCAATAAATCAAGGTCAGCCGCGAAATTGTGGCTGTAAGCAGTTAGTGCCTCCCGTAGGTCAGGAATCGAATGGGCATCGGCCAAATGTTGAAATTGCAGCACATCTACCTGTAGGATATTATTTTGAAGAAAAATCCAGTCCCCTTCGCTAGAAAAAATATCAAATCCTTCTTGAGTAAACAGATGGCGAAGATCGTATAGGGTTTGGCGCAAGCTGGCCCGGGCTTGTTCATCAAAACGATCTCCCCACAACAGCATAGAAAGTTGTGCACGTGTTTCTTTTTGACCCGGACAAATCGCTAAGTAGGCAAGTAACATTTTACCTTTACGACTCACTAGATTAAGCGAGCTGCCGTCTGCGCGCTGAACCTCAAATCTGCCAAATAGATTTAGCTGTAGTTTCTGCATTATCTGTTTGTTTTTGCCGTATAGGATCAAAAACAATATAGGTTTCAAGGCACCGGAGACCAGAGCAACATTTTCATAAACAAGCAATGGACGCAGAACGTCTAGAGAGTTCTGGGCGGTCCTTCCATTCTCCGACTTGGAAGTTGCCAAGAGAAAAGAGCCAGACCGCCAAAACCTTAGACAGATTCAATGGGCACTACATAATGCCCAGAATCTTCATTGCTTCCTTTAAACTTGCGACCGAGGCAGGGTGGCCACCTGATTTGTGGAGCGCACCACCTTTTGCCCTTAGTTCCTTGACCGTGGCCATTTGAGCCAACGAAATGTTTGAGTTGGACATGGCCGCATCAATTTGTTTCATCAAATTGGGGCATTGCCCCGCTTGGGCGGGCAAACTCATTCCCAAGACGGAAGTAACGACGATTGCAGCGTATAGCTTTTTCATTGCGCTCTCCTAAATCAAAAATGAAAAGTTTCTATTCGTTTTCAAAAAAACAGCATCGACAATGTTTCATTCCGAAAAATCTAAAAAACACTTATCGTAGCATTCATAGATAGCACCTATTGATATAGGCCTGTGGTAGGTCAAATGCTGCGCAATGAGCCAATTTCAAGTGTTGGCCTTGCATTCTCTCCATACCTATCAATTCATTTTTTTAAAGCTCATTCGGTACCGTAGGTAGGCTGAACGAGGATTAAATGGAATCTGAACTTGGAGGTAGCGCAAGATATAGACTTGCCTCAAGCATGGTTGCTGGATATTGGCGCGAAGGGATGGATACCGTATTGATTGTTTAGATAGCCTATGGGGATCAATAACCGCTGTATATGGAAGCCTCTAGTTTTAAGAGCTATACGGTTTGAAATCCATCCGTGTGGTCACTTATAGGTCACTTGAAAAGAATAAGGGCTCCAGCATTTCTACTGGAACCCTTTGAATTCTGGTGCCGCCACCAAGAGTCGAACTCGGGACCTGATGATTACAAATCAACTGCTCTACCAACTGAGCTATAGCGGCATCGTGGGGCGGAAAATAACAGCAGTTTCAAATTCGGCAAGTAAAAAATTCAAAAAAAGTGAACTTTTTTCAAATTTCGCAGTTTTGCTACTGTTTGCGAAGCCTTCGAGCCATCTCATAGAAAGCAATTGCCGCGGCATTTGACACATTAAGGCTTTCAATTTGACTGCTTATAGGAAGCTTACCCATCAAGTCACATTTCTCAGCGGTAAGACGTCTCAAGCCTTTTCCTTCAGACCCAAGGATCAGGGCAACTTTTGCGGCACCTTTTACGGCGTCGTCCAGTTCTTGATCGGCTGTGCCGTCCATTCCGATTCTCCAAAAGCCAAATTCTTCCAGCTTATCAAGCGCCCTTGCCAGATTGTTCACTCGGATGAGAGGGACGGTTTCTACTGCCCCAGATGCGGAGCGAGCCAAAACACCTGTAATAGGAGGTGAGTGGCGATCGGGTATGATCACCGCAGCAACACCAAAGGCTGCTGCAGAGCGGAGGATTGCGCCTACATTGTGAGGATCAGTTACTTGATCCAATACAGCGACGGAACACGAGCTTTGATTCTCGGTAAGTTTCGGGATGTCTTCAATATCGTAGGCATGAAGTGGATTTGCTTGAACGGCGATGCCCTGGTGAATCGCGTTCTCTGGCAGCAAGGCATGAAGCTGATCTGGTGGAACGATCTCGATTTGCCCGAATGAATTTACGATATCCCGCGCTTCATCCCCAAGATTCTGAGATTTTGATTTAGATAAAACCAACCTCTTGATCTTTCTTTTAGGGTTTTGAAGAGCGGCCATAACCGCGTGATCCCCGTAAAGCCAGTTATCCCTTACGGAAAACTCGGCGTCACTGTGGGTGTTTTTAGTCCGGGGCGGTCCCGATTTTCGGGCGCCGGGAAAAAAATTTGATTTTTGGCCTTTTGGCGGCTTGCGTGATGACATAGCCTCGCTTATATTGCGCTTCGCTTCGGACGACAAGTCAGCATTTGCCTGACGGTTTGAAAAAATTGAATTAATTTGATTTTTTTAGGTTGACTTTATCGCCGAAATTTCGATAGTGCCGCATCACCTAGCGGCAATGTCGAAAGGTGAATGTGGTGTCTGGAGGGATGCCTGAGCGGTTAAAAGGGGCGGACTGTAAATCCGCTGGCGTAGCCTACGTTGGTTCAAATCCAACTCTCTCCACCACACACACCCGTCTAAATCGTCGGGTGGATGTGGAGTCCACAGAACGCGACGGAATTATGCGGGTGTAGCTCAATGGTAGAGCAGAAGCCTTCCAAGCTTACGACGAGGGTTCGATTCCCTTCACCCGCTCCAAGCGCTGGTCAGCGCTGTATAAATACTGGCCGAAAGAATTTGTTGATACTGAAAGCAGGCTTTCGGTATCTTTGGGCTGTGTGAATTTGATAAGTTCAGGACGACGAGATTATGGCCAAGGAAAAATTTGAGCGTAATAAACCGCATGCGAACATCGGTACTGTTGGTCACGTTGACCATGGTAAAACAACACTGACTGCAGCGATCACAAAAGTGCTTGCTGAGCTAAGTGGTGGTGCAGCGTTTGCATTTGACGA
>MAAC01010443.1_pt1 | contig 128026 bp, 110 predicted proteins | sample 1115981 | NCBI WGS metagenome assembly MAAC01 (sample SAMN04961126, study PRJNA320927) | seawater metagenome | isolation source: sample BD02T64 sea water enriched with oil for 64 days | place: USA:Gulf of Mexico | collected 2013-07-27
GCTTTAGAGCCCGCCCGTAGGGGCATCCAGAGCATCCCGATCTCGTTGTTATCGACTTTCGACAGGCAACCAGCATGTCTGTAGTCGATGCCTAGATCTCAGAATGCTCTGAATGCCAGAGGCGCACCGCACTTGATCGCATGTTCCCTAGATAGCCGCTGGGTAATTACCTATTGATGAATGCAGTACTTAGTCAGCACTTCTAAACAGGTTCTGCAATCAGAAAATTGCTGTGCGGGGCGCTTTGAAGCGCTATTATTGAATAGCATTCATACGGCCTTAGCATTTACTCTTCTATTTCTAAAGAATCAGGGCTAGTCACTGCATTTTTTGACCTCTAAGATATAAACCTAGCTCTGAGCAAAGTTAGAACATTGCGAATTATGCAATGTAATGAGATTTATATGTCAATATACGCAAAGCTAAATTTGCGCTAGACTTCGCTTATCAAATATTGCCATCACCGGGCTTTTAACCCTGTCGACATTGGCAAACTATTCAAATGAAAAAGGAAATTTACATGCCTGTATATAGATCAAAGACCTCCACCGGCGGTCGAAACATGGCTGGGGCACGCGCCCTGTGGCGAGCAACAGGCATGAAAGATGACGATTTTAACAAACCTATCATTGCCATTGCCAACTCCTTTACCCAATTTGTTCCCGGCCATGTACACCTTAAAGACATGGGTCAACTGGTCGCCAGAGAAATTGAAAAAGCCGGTGGCGTGGCTAAAGAATTTAATACCATCGCCGTCGATGACGGTATTGCGATGGGGCACGACGGCATGCTCTACTCGCTGCCCTCCAGAGATTTGATCGCCGACTCCGTTGAGTACATGGTCAATGCACACTGTGCCGATGCTATCGTCTGTATCTCTAATTGCGACAAGATAACCCCCGGCATGTTAATGGCCGCTATGCGCCTGAATATTCCAGTGATCTTTGTCTCCGGCGGCCCCATGGAAGCGGGAAAAACTAAATTATCTGAGCACAAACTAGATCTGGTTGATGCCATGGTTATCGCCGTTGACGACACCGCTTCGGATGAGAAAGTGCTCGCTTATGAGCGCTCTGCCTGCCCTACCTGCGGCTCCTGCTCTGGCATGTTTACCGCCAACTCTATGAACTGCCTGGCCGAAGCTCTTGGGTTAGCCCTGCCCGGTAACGGCACTTTGTTGGCTACCCATGCCGACAGACGTGAATTATTTTTAGAAGCTGGCAGATCAATAGTAGGGATAGCCAAAAGCTACTACGAAGATGACAACGAAGCGGTGCTGCCCAGAAGCATCGCCTGTGTTAAAGCCTTCGAAAACGCTATGACACTAGACATCTGCATGGGTGGGTCGACAAATACCATCTTGCACTTGCTGGCCATAGCCCTCGAGGCAGAAATTGACTTCACTTTAGAGCACATGGAAAAAATGTCCCATGATGTACCACAGCTGTGCAAAGTAGCACCCAACTCGCCCCTTTATCACATGGAAGATGTACACAGAGCGGGAGGCATCTTTTCGATCCTGGGCGAGCTGGATCGCGCCGGAAAACTGCATACCGACATTCCCACTGTGCACAGCGCCAGCCTCAAGGAGGCACTGGATAAATGGGACATCATGCGCAACCCCTCCCCTGAGGTGCTAAAATTTTTCCGCGCCGGCCCGGCCGGTATTCCAACTCAAACCGCTTTTAGCCAGGCCACGCGCTGGAGTAGCGTAGACGCAGACAGAGCAGGAGGCTGTATCCGCTCCATTGAAAACGCCTACTCCCTTGAAGGTGGTTTAGCTGTGTTATACGGCAACATAGCTCTGGACGGCTGCGTGGTAAAAACCGCCGGTGTCGACGAGTCTATCTTAGTATTTGAAGGGACTGCCCATGTCACTGAGTCACAAGATGAAGCTGTGGCTAACATACTTGCCGACAAAGTTTCTGCCGGAGATATCGTTATCGTTCGTTACGAGGGACCCAAGGGCGGCCCCGGAATGCAGGAAATGCTCTACCCGACTTCCTACATTAAATCCAAAGGCCTGGGCAAAGCTTGTGCGCTGCTCACTGACGGCCGGTTCTCTGGCGGCACTTCTGGCCTCTCAATAGGCCATGTATCTCCTGAGGCGGCCGCTGGAGGCGCCATAGGGCTATTAGAGAACGGTGACAGAATATTGATAGACATCCCCAACCGCAGCATCAACGTTCTGATCAGTGATCAGGAACTGGACAGCCGTCGGGCAGCGATGGAAGCTAAAGGCAAACTTGCCTGGAAACCCATCGAGGCTCGCCCACGCAAAGTATCTGCCTCGTTAAAAGCCTATGCACTGCTGGCAACCTCGGCGGACAAAGGTGCTGTCAGAGACTTATCAATGCTGGATTGATTGATCAGCCATAAAAAAAGGGCCCTCGGCCCTTTTTTTATTTACGTATCACTGCGACTAACCTTGGGCGGTGATTTTTTCGATTAACTCAGCCAATACCCCTGCCGCTTTATCATTATCAATCTGACAAGTACCTGCAGCCTCGTGTCCTCCACCACCGTAAGCCAACATCAATTCCCCGACATTAGTGCTGGAACTGCGATCGAATATCGATTTTCCTGTGGCATAGACAGTATTTTGCTTTCGCATACCCCAGAGCACATGGATAGAAATGTTTACATCCGGAAACAGTGCATAAATCATAAAGCGGTTCCCGGCCCAGATATTTTCTTCCTCTAATAAATTTAGCACCACTAAGTTGCCATGCACTTGTGAACAGCGCTTTATCTGCTCAATAAACTTTTGCTGGTGCTCTAAGTACAGATCAACTCTTTCCTTAACATCCGCTAGCGCTAAAATATTATCGATGTCGTGGTCTTTACAGTAATCGATCAGATCCATCATCAGTTCGTAGTTGGAGATACGAAACTCACGAAATCGCCCTAAACCGGTGCGCGCATCCATCAGGAAATTCAACAGTGACCATCCCTGTGGATCGATGATGTCATCGCGGTTATATTGCGCGGAATCGCCAATATCAACAGCCGTTAACATAGCATGCCATTCTTGTGGAAAGACATCATAGCCACCGTAATGATCAAAAACCACCCGTGCAGCCGAGGGCGCCTTCGCATCTATTATATGGTTGTCGACTTTTTCATTGCGCAAGGTCTCAGACAAGTGGTGATCAAAGGCCATGTGCACTCCGGCAACATAGGGCAAGTTAGTAGTGATGTCGCGCTTTGAAACATCTATCACCCCGTCCTGCATATCTTTGGGGTGCACAAACTTAATATCATCGACTAAGTCCAAGTGCCTTAGTAATACAGCACAGACCAATCCATCAAAATCACTACGTGTTACCAAACGATATTTTGTATCTGCCACTTGAGTTACCTTTCAACAATCAATTATTTTGCATCGGCCGGAGCACAGAAACCACTATTCATAAATATAGAAGTTTATAGCTATTTTTCAACACAGAAAACTGTCGCTATATAGCCACAGGCACGAATAAAAGAATAAACTACACAATATCAATAGATTACATATTTATTGCAATTAATACTAGCAGACACTAAACCAAGTTATCTGACGGCACAACAAAATCTATTCTTCACAGCGCTGGTAGATCAAATCCCAAACACCGTGGCCTAACCTTTCACCTCGGCGCTGAAACTTAGTCACTGGACGATGCTCTGGCTGTGGCGAATAACATTCTGCTCCCGCCCTATTGGTATAACCCGGTGCCTGCTCCATTATTTCCATCATATGTTCAGCATAATTTTGCCAATCGGTTGCCATGTGGAAACAGCCGTCAACTTTTAACTTGGCGCGGATGGTCTGGGCAAAATCGGCCTGAACAATCCGTCTTTTGTGATGCTTCTTTTTGTGCCAGGGGTCGGGGAAAAATAATTGCAGCGTATGCAGAGAATTATCTGGGATACACTGTGCCAGCACATCTATTGCATCTTCTGAGTAAACCCGAATATTGGTCAACTGCTCTTCCTCGACTCTGGACAGCAACCGTCCCACTCCAGGTCGATGCACTTCTATACCGATAAAGTTTAATTCAGGCGCCGCTTTAGCCATCGAAATTAACGATTCTCCCATACCAAAGCCAATCTCTAAGACTGTCTCCGCTTCCCTGCCAAACACCTTATTTAGGTCGATTTTCCCAGCACTTACCTCGAGACCAAATACTGGCCAGCCCTCTTCCAGAGCTCGCTCTTGTCCCAGTGTAGTCCTGCCTGCGCGCATTACGAAGCTGCGGATGCTGCGCAAATGTTTTTTCTGTTCTGTCATTTTACCTACCAATTACCTGACCATCGCAGCCAGCCATTATTTTTCAGCGCGTATTTTAACCGCAAATTTTAGCAATAGCTATTTTCGCTCAAGCTTAAACTGCGAGCCGGCAGCCGCGCAGAAAAGCGCCAGCCAGCCGATGATAAATGCCATGCCTCCCAGAGGAGTTAAATACACCAGCGCGGTACTGCCGCTAAAGGCGAGAAAATACAAACTTCCAGAAAACAGTACTATTGCGACAATAAAAGCGTAGCTACTGAGCATCAACCCTTTACTTTTCCCATTACAGATCATCAACAGCGCCACTGCCAGCAGCGCCAGTGCATGATATTGCTGATACTCAGTGGCTGTAGCTATCCACTGTAATTCTTTAGCAGACAACTGCTGTTGCAAAGCATGGGCGGAGAACGCACCTATGACCACAGCCAGCGCAGCAAAAAGTGCCGCCAACATGATTAACTGTTTTATTTTCATCTCACACCTGCACTATTAATTTCATACAGAACAAAAAAAACCGTCGCAGTGGACGGTTTCTTTACAGCTAAAAGCACAGCTGATCAGGCCAGCAAACTTCTCTCAGTGCCCATAGCATCTTTAAGCTTTTTCATTGCATTTTTTTCTAACTGACGGATTCGCTCTGCAGACACTTGGTACTGAGCAGCCAATTCATGCAAGGTAGACTTTGTATCGCTGAGCCAGCGCTGAGAGAGAATATCGCGACTGCGTTCATCCAGATTCTGCATCGCTGAAATTAACAATCCCTCAGAATGCTGCTTCCAGTTGGCGCTCTCTAGCTGAGTCTCAGGATTGGTAGAGTGATCTTCCAGGTACTGACTTGGAGCAAAAAAGCTACTTTCGTCATCATCACTGGAGGTCATATCAAACGCGGTATCACTAGAAGCCAGACGGCCTTCCATCTCACGCAATGTTTTAAGCTCGACCCCAAGATCTTCAGCGATACTGGAAGCTTCCTGGTTATTCATCCAACCCAGGTTTTGCTTTTTGGAACGCAGATTAAAGAACAACTTACGCTGTGCTTTAGTGGTCGCAATTTTAACAATGCGCCAGTTCTTCAGAATATACTCATGCATTTCTGCCTTAATCCAATGCACGGCGAAAGATACCAGCCGAACACCGACTTCGGGATCAAAGCGCTTCACCGCCTTCATCATACCGACATTACCCTCTTGGATTAAATCACCAAGCGGCAAGCCATAGCCCGAATAACTTCTGGCAATATGTACTACAAAACGTAAGTGAGACATAACCAAATGACGAGCTGCCTGCAGATCATTTTGATCGTGCAAACGCTCAGCCAATGCGCGTTCCTCGGCAACTGTCAGTACTGGAATAGTACTGATAGTTTGCAGGTACGCATCTAAATTTTGCCCTGGGGAAATATGATCAATTGCTAACAAGCTCTTGCCCATGTAACTCTACCACCTCGTATTTATCTACCACTCCAGCCGCCAGTATTTAAGTCAATCCACTGAAAGCTAAAGCTTAATTTTATCTGTATAAGCGTATTATTCACACACTGAGTTATGGCAATAAGTCCAGTTAAAAGTTCCGTGAAAAATTAACTTATTGTGCGCATTAGACTTATTTTTTACAGCCAGCTAACGCAGCGAACATGAAAGAATACACAATTATAATTTTATAGCAAGGGAAACCATAAATGTTACCTAATTACTCAAATCACAAGCTAGATGATAGTACAATATTTGCTATTTTCCAGCTGGGCAGAACTGCTGACCCCAGTGGACTAACAGACAGCCATGGCGGCTATAACTGACTATGCGTACCTGCCTACTTAGGTTCTAGTTGATTGAGGAACTTATTCACCGAAATAAACGCAGCCAACAATCCCAAGCTTAAGCCAATCAGCAACAGCAGCAATCCACCAATGCCGCCCAAACCAATTAATTTAAAGTTACTTTGATATAGCAGTGACAACTGCAGTACCGGGTTCTGCATCACAATCAGCGACATTTCTATGATTAACCAGGCGGCGATAGACGCCGTCACCCCGTAAAAAATACCGGTGTACAAAAACGGCCGCCGCACCCAGGCATTGGTAGCCCCCATCAGCTTAGCGACCAGTATTTCATCTCTACGGGATTCTACGTTGAGTCTAATAGTATTGCCAATTATCAACAACACGGCGCAGGCCAAGAGCAAACTCAGTGCTATTATCGCCCTCTGAAGCACTAACAACATAGCGTTGAGGCGTTTTATCCACTGCAGATCCAGCACCGCTTGCTCAACTTGAGGCAACGCATACAACTGTTGCTGTAGCTTTTCCAGACTCTGCTCGCCAGTGTCTTTCGCCAGCACCGAGATAACTGCCGGCAGCGGGTTTTGCTGTAGTGAATCCAGCACATCAGAAAATCCGGAATACTGTTTAAATTCCAGCAGCCCCTGCTCGGCATCCACTAGATCTACAGCGATTAAATCCGCACGCAACAACAACCTCTGACTGAAGCTTTCGATCTGACTCTGTGACAGACCAGTGTGCAGATACAGGGAGATTTTATTTTCATCATCCCAACTCGCCGTCAATCTTGTGATGTTCGCTAAGCTAGTGAATAGAAAACTTGGCAGCGCCAGGGCAACAGCCAGCACCAAAATGGTCATAAGCGTCGCTGTTGGGGCAGATAACCATTGCCGCAGACAATCTTTTGCGACCTCACCGTGATGCTGAAACCAGTGCCGTCGTTGATCTTGCTTGGTTAATACATGTTGCTCAGCACCGCGTTTGGGGTGCGCTGAACTGGCCCGAAAATCAGACATCGTCAACTAGCCTCCCCTGTTGCAGCGTCAAGGTGCGGCAGTTCATGCGTCGAATCAAATTCAAATCATGGCTAGCCACCAGCACGGTAGTACCAATGCGATTGAATTGCTGAAACAAAGTCATCACTTCTGCAGAGAGCTGTGGATCCAAGTTGCCAGTGGGCTCATCTGCCAACAGAATTTTAGGTTTATGTACTATGGCACGGGCGATGCCTATGCGCTGTTGCTCACCGGTAGACAAAACTCTGGGGTTGAGTTTCTCTCTATCTAGTAAACCCACTTTATCCAGGGCTGCTCTGACCCTGCGAGCGGCATCAACAGCATCGTAACCGCAGATCCTCAGTGGCAGGACGATATTATCGAAAACTGACCGATCAAATAACAGCTGATGGTTTTGAAAAACCACCCCTATCTGGCGGCGATGGAAAGGGATATCACCACTGCCCATTGGCGCCAGATTCTTACCGCCTATGGCAATGGAGCCGCTACTGGCACGCTCCATTAACATGATCAATTTAAGCACGGTACTTTTACCGGCGCCGGAGTGCCCGGTAAGAAAGACCATTTCACCTGGGGAGATTGAAAAAGACACATCCTGGATGGCTTTATAGCCTCCCTGATACTCTTTACTTACCTGTTCAAATGCAATCATTTAGCAAGTTTGTCCTTTTTCAATAAGCCCATGAATTAACACTTATTAATGCAGTAATTTATCACTACTGTCAATATCAGCGATCGCCATCCTGATCGAACAGTGCACCGACGAACTGTTCCGCGACAAAGGGCTGCAAGTCATCAATCTGCTCTCCCACACCGATAAAGCGTATCGGCAAATTTAACGATTTGGCTATAGCAAAAATGATCCCACCTTTTGCAGTGCCATCTAGCTTAGTCAAAGTTATACCCGTAACTCCTACCGCTTCACCGAACACTTGCGCCTGGCTTAGTCCATTTTGCCCAGTGCCGGCGTCCAATACTAGCATCACTTCGTGTGGGGCGGTGGCATCGAGCTTTTGCATTACGCGGATAACTTTTTGCAATTCTTGCATTAAATTATCTTTATTTTGCAGCCGGCCTGCAGTGTCGGCGATCAGAACATCGACACCTTTGGCCTTAGCCGATTGTACTGCATCAAATAACACAGAAGCGGAATCGGCACCGGTGTGCTGAGCGATAACCGGCACATCATTTCTCTCGCCCCAGACCTGCAATTGCTCTACTGCAGCGGCGCGAAAAGTGTCACCAGCGGCCAGCATCACAGATTTACCTTCACTCTGAAATTTTTTCGCCAGTTTACCAATAGTGGTGGTTTTGCCGACCCCATTTACCCCGACCATTAAAATGACATAGGGCTCTTTAGTCTCATCTATTTGCAAAGGTTTCTCGACCCCCTGCAAAATCTCCGACAATTCGGCTTTTAATGCACTGTGCAGTGCCTGAGGGTCTTTTAGCTCACTGCGATCGACCTGCTCAGTCAACTTGCCAATGATCTCTGAAGTAGCCTGAATCCCCAAGTCTGACGTGATTAATATAGTTTCGAGATCCTCCAGCAACTCCTCGTCGATTTCTTTGGCACCAAGCAGTAGATCCCCCATCTGCCGGGACATTCCCGCTTTAGTTTTGGAGAGCCCCTGTTTAACCCTGGCGAAAAAGCTCTGTTTAATTTCAGGCTCAGTGGCTCCAGTAACAGCTGGCTCTGGCTCTGGCTCTGGCTCTGGCTCTGGCTCTGGCTCTGGCTCTGGCTCTGGCTCTGGCTCTGGCTGGACATTAGTAGATTCATCGACGCTCGCTAGCACAAGCGTTTCTTCAGTATTTTGCTCAATTTGAGCTTTAGCCTCAGCATCGGCCTCTTTAGCAGTGGCCATTGAACTTTCTTTTAGCTCAGTCGCGAGCGGCTCAGAAACCTCAGAATCCAGGTCTATTTCAAGATTCGGTACCGGGGCTGAAGGTTCGACAGCTAATTTCTGCAGAGACAACTGCCGGTGTTTCCGCTTTAACAGGCAGTTCAGACAAACTCGCGTCAGGGCTAACGGTTGGCTGTGCTTTTTCCTCTACCTGTGCTGTTTCTTTTGCCTCTTGCTCGGTGATTTCGGCAATGTTCTTCTTCTGAAAAAAGAACATTTTAATAACCAGCAGCAGCGCTATCGCGCCGCCAATATAAGCAACCAGGGCTGGATCAAATCCGTTTTCAACCATCCAAATGTAAAGAGCGTCCAATTTTTTACCTCTGTAAAAGGGTGAGCAAAAGCAGTCGCGCTGAGCAGTGTCTTCGACAACCGACACTCGGCACGCTTTAACTCAGTTGTTTTATAAACTGGCGGTAGGCGAAAGACCTACAAATAAGCCAAAGCCGGCTATCTTAACATAGTGATTGGCAATACTCATCGCTCTATTTCCTCGCTGTTAGATTTCTGTTCTGACAGCGTTTTTTACCGTATCATCAGATACTCTAAAATTTTAATCAATGGAATCATTTGTATATGTCTGAGCAGCAGCCGCTTAAAGAGTACCGGCCCATATTCAATCGCTCCTATTTAAAGTATTTGGGATTTGTGGTCGCCATCGCTATTATCTTCCTCAGTGAAAAATCACCACAGCCTCTGGCGCAACCACAATTAATCGCGCAAGCAAAGTCCGGCTTGCAACAGTTACAAATAGACGGGCTCGAACAACAGCGGCTACTGCTCTCTTTTAGCAGTAGCCCGGCATTAACTGGCAGCGAGCAGAAACAGCGACAACTCATCTATCAGGCGCTGCGCAAAAGCGTCGCCGATAGCCAATACGTCAATGCGGTGCTCTGGACCTTTGACCGCTTAGAGATAGAGCTGCACTGGCCGCCCGAACAAGACATCTCGATTGCTGACACTCTGCAACAATTAGTCGACAATAGTTATCGCTATGACACAGCAGCGACAGAGAAGTTAATTGCAGCACAGTACTATTTACAATCTAAACAGCCGCAGCAATTGCTGCTCAATTCATTCAATCAATCCATGGCTAGCCACTACTATGCGCAAGGGAATTTGCGACAGCTGTTAACCAGACGCCCCACAGCGTTGCTGTTCACCGCAGAGTCTGATCAGTCGCAACTTGGGGCTATAATTGACCGGCAATTGGCGGCGCTGTTTCCACTGCCAGGTCCCGAGTTCCCAAAACCTGTCAGCTGGCAAGCTAAACAGCGAATATTGAATGCGCGCACCGGACAAAACAGTTTTTTGAGCGCCGTGCAGTTGGAAACACTCAGCAATGGCCAAAACCAGGTCGAGCTATTAAGCAATTTTGTGCTCAGTCGGTATTTGCAAGAGCGCCCAGACTATAGGGGACTCAACTTTCGACTTATTCACCAGCCTATCTACGATGGTGGCTACCGGCTATTGATTATTAGCTCAGCGACAAAAATAGCAGCACCACTGCTGCAGCAAATCAGCAGTGAAATTGCCGTTCTTAGTCCGGCACAGATCGAAGATCACCTCACCCAGGTAAAAGATCAGCTATTACAACAGTACCAATCACTACTGGAAGACCCAGAGCGTCTGATTAAACTCTATAGTAAGAAACACTTTTATCGATTAAATACTCTGTCGCGCTCTGAATATTCGGCACATCTTGATACAATTGACGCCGAGCAAATCAGCGCGCAAATCCGTAAACTTTTTGGCGATAACACTATCAGTATTCGCCTGCAACAGAGATAACTTAATCACTATGTCGCCAAGAGCCAAACAGCCAAAAAAGCCAGCAACAGTTGCCCAAGTGCGAATTATTGGCGGTCAGTGGCGCAGCCGAAAACTGCCTTTCCCGGATATCGAAGGCCTGCGCCCCACCCCTGATAGAGTGCGTGAAACTTTGTTTAACTGGATACAGGCTGCGGTCCCCGGTGCCGAGTGCCTGGATTTATTCGCAGGCAGCGGTGCGCTGGGTTTTGAAGCGCTATCCAGAGGCGCTAAAAGCTGTACTTTTGTCGACCTGGCCCAAGCTTCCTGCCAGTCATTGCGAGATAACATTGCCCTGCTAAATACAACCAGCGCCAATGTTGTGCAGCAGGACGCTATAAGCTGGCTAAAACAGCCAACAGCCACCGCAGATAAAGCCAACAAATACCACATTGTCTTCCTCGATCCACCCTTTAATAAAAATCATCTGCAAGGCATCTGCCAATTACTGCTGGATCAACAGATGTTACACGACAATGCTCTGATCTATATAGAATCCGAGCCCGGTGCTGCACTGCAGTGCCCATGGACAATGCACCGGGAAAAAATCAGCGGCCAGGTACATTATCGATTGTATAAAACTTAACAAGGCCAGCACTTGCAATCAGTCTCAGCTATCGAAGGTCTTTAGCTGAGACATTCACTGTCGGATTTTTTTGCAGTGCTACCACCTCCAACTAACCCTCTACTGCTAACCCCTACAGCTTTATCTTGTTCACTATTGCCTTTACAACCGCCGTTGCAGAGCGCTTAAATCAACAGTCAATAGCTGATTTTAACTTGCATTAAAGCTGCAATTGAAATACGAAACAGGATGCTATTGCACCCTTCAAAAATTTTGATAATTGCCACATTGCCGAACAAAACTTCCGTATCCCCGGCGTATTTTTTCATCCAACAGCAGTCTCTGTGCTCCTGTTTTAGCTCGGTGTAGGCCGAGTAACCCTATTTAACGACAAGCTATAAGACTAAAGTTTAATTTCTCGTAAGCATAAAGATTGCTAGCCTGTATAGAGGGTAAATCTGTCGGCGTTAGCACTACAGGTTCACTTTCAGTTATCGGTGTTATCTTTAGAGCAGTGTGATTTTCACAGCAATCTTCAGAGAAGCCATCCATAAATATAAAAACAACAGCATGGCACATTATCACCAGATAATGTGCTTGAAGGAGATTATGGTGAAAGACAATTCATCGTATTGGCAGGACAACCTGCGCATAATCATGACCTGCCTGATCATTTGGTTCGTCGTTTCATATGGCTTTGGCTTAGTGTTAGTTGAGCCACTAAATGCAATTAAATTAGGCGGTTACAAACTTGGCTTCTGGTTCGCACAACAGGGATCTATCGTCACTTTTGTCGCTCTAGTGTTCTGGTATTCATATAAAATGAATCAATTAGATAAAAAATACGGTGTAGAGGAGTAATTTATGGATGAGTTAAAACTTTATACCTACATTGCCGTTTTCGGCTCTTTTGCAATGTATTTCGCCATTGCCTGGTGGGCGCGCGCGGGATCAACAAAAGAATTCTACGTCGCCGGTGGCGGTATTGGCCCTCTGCAAAACGGTATGGCTATCGCAGCCGACTGGATGAGTGCCGCCTCTTTCATCTCGATGGCGGGTTTAATTGCTTTCTTAGGGTACGGTGGTTCTGTATTCCTGATGGGCTGGACCGGCGGTTACGTAATACTGGCGATGTGTTTAGCGCCTTATATGCGTAAGCACGGCAAATTTACAGTACCTGAATTTATCGGTGACAGATACTACTCTAAAGGCGCTCGAATCGTTGCAGTTGCCTGTCTGATTATCGCCTCTCTGACTTATATTATCGGTCAAATGAAAGGTGTTGGCGTAGCTTTCTCACGCTTTTTAGAAGTAGATTACGGCCTTGGCCTTGGCATAGGCATGGGTGTTGTATGGGTCTACGCTGTACTAGGTGGCATGAAAGGTATTACTTATACCCAGATTGCTCAGTACTGTGTTCTGATCTTCGCCTACACTATTCCCGCGGTATTCATTTCCATGCAGTTGACGGGTAACCCAATCCCACAACTTGGTCTGGGTAGTACTCTGTCTGATGGCAGTGGCATGTACTTGCTGGATAAGTTAGACCTGGTTGTGACTGAATTAGGCTTTAAAGAATACACGACTGGCCAGTTGGGCAATAACGCCAACATGATCGCGTACACTTTATCGCTAATGATCGGTACTGCCGGCCTACCACATGTCATCATGCGCTTCTTCACTGTACCATCAGTTAAAGCAGCACGTTCTTCAGCGGGTTACGCGCTAGTATTTATCGCTTTGTTATACACAGTTGCCCCGGCAGTTGGCGCTATGGCGCGCTTGAACTTGATGAGCACAATCGAGCCTGCAGCTGGCGAGAACTTGGTCTATGCTGAACGCCCACAGTGGTTCAAAGATTGGGAAAAAACCGGTCTGTTGAAGTTCGAAGACAAAAACGGTGATGGCAAAATCCAATACACAGCTGACAAGGCTAGCAATGAAATGGTCAAAGTTGACCGTGATATTATGGTACTTGCCAACCCGGCGATCGCAAATTTACCTAACTGGGTAATCGCGTTAGTCGCTGCCGGTGGTTTGGCTGCTGCACTGTCAACTGCTGCTGGTCTGCTTTTAGCCATCTCCTCCTCAGTGTCACACGATTTAATGAAAGGGGTATTTATGCCTGATCTTTCAGAGAAAAATGAGTTACTGGCTGGACGAGTAGTGATGACCATTGCCATCTTAGTCTCTGGTTATCTGGGGCTTAATCCGCCTGGGTTTGCCGCGGGGACGGTCGCCCTGGCCTTCGGATTGGCCGCAGCTTCTATCTTCCCGGCACTAATGATGGGTATCTTCTCGCGTAAAGTAAGCGGTGTAGCAGCAGTCTGGGGCATGTGCTCTGGTATCGGCATCACGATGTTGTATGTGTTTATGCACAAAGGCATTATGTTTATTCCCGGTACTTCTTTCCTCGGCGGTATGGATCCAAACTGGTTCTTCGGAATTTCACCTAACGCCTTTGGTGTTATAGGTGCAGTGGTTAACTTTGCAGTCGCTTTCGCAGTCACTAAAGTAACTGGACCAGCTCCTGTAGAAATACAGCAGATGGTGGATAACTTCCGTACCCCAGCAGGTGGTGTCTCGGCAGCACATGATCACTAAAAATAATTGATCCACATGATAGGCCCCTCGGGGCCTATCCTTTCACTACTATCACCTTCTAAAGCAACAGTATTACTAATTTTCAAACAGCAAACTTTTACAAAAAAGCCAGCAGCTTTGTGCGATAGCTGGATATTTCTACCATTTTCTATAGCTACTGTACGACAAGCATGTATATTCATTAGTCAGAAAATTAAAACAATAAACTACGGATCGTAGCCTGTGAACAAACACACCAAAATTGCCATTTTTATCGCGCCGTTTTTAGCAATAATAGGCTTTGCCATTACCGATATGTACGAGGAACAGCAAGCTGCTGAAAAGAGAATATTCACCATGAGCGTACAAAATCAGTGTGATATTAAAGCTAAAAACTGCATTTTAGAATCAGACGAGTTTTTACTGAGCATTTCTCATCAGCGCGGCGAGACGTTAATTAACAGCACCTACCCTCTGGATACCGCCACCTTATTTTTAGTCGACCAGGACAATAACGCCACCAGTTTCTCTCTGGGTATGACAGATAACCCTTACTACTGGCGGGCAAAAACCAATTTGGGTGCGCTTATCGAGAAGCCCGGCTCGGATCAGAAACTGCGTATTATTGCCAATATTAAAGGCGGTTCTTATATCAGTGAGTTTACTAGCACTACCCAGTAACAATCAGTCAGTAATTACTTTAGCAACGCTATTTCCCGAGAATTGATCTATGTTTCAAAACTGGCAATTGATAACAATTAGCATCGGCTATATCGGTCTGCTGTTTTTGATTGCCTTCGTCGGTGATAAATATCGACACAAAATCCCGCAGACCAGCCAGCCGATAATCTACGCCCTGACACTGGGAGTTTACTGTACCTCCTGGAGCTTTTTAGGCACCACCGCTCAGGCGGCTACTAGCATTTTTTCGCACTTACCTATCTTTATCGGCCCTATCTTACTTTTTGTCTTCGCCTGGCCTTTTGTACAACGAATCATTAAAACCAGTTTAAAACTTAACGTTACATCAATCGCCGATTTACTGGCTGCCCGTTACGGAAAATCGCAAAAGTTGGCTGTGATTGTCACTTTAGTAGCACTGATTGGCACTATGCCCTACATCGCTCTACAGCTAAAAGCTATTGTTTACTCCTATCAACAACTGACCCTTGCCCCAGAATTAAACTCCTGGCAAACCGGCTTAGCAGTGACCATCATACTGGCAGGATTCACCTTACTGTTTGGCATCAGGTCGGTGGATGTCACAGAGCGACACCCCGGGGTCATGCTGGCGATCGCATTTGAGTCACTGGTCAAGCTTATCGCCTTCCTAGTGCTGGGGTTATTTGTAGTGTTTTTTATCTATGATTCACCGGCTGATTTATGGCAGGCGTCTAAAGCCAATACACTGATCTCAGCGCAACTACAATTTCCAAACCTAGCCACTATGCTGGGCAGTTTGATTATAGGCATGGCTGCCTTTTTGGCTTTGCCGCGACAGTTTCAAGTGATGGTGGTCGAGTTGCGCAACGCCGGTGACTCAGAACTTTCCCGCTTTATCTTTCCCGGCTATCTGTTGATATTTGCGCTATTCGCGATTCCCCTGGGACTTGCTGGTCAGTTGATACTGGGCGACTCAGTGGCAGCCGACGCATACGTACTGTTTCTACCGGCCAACGAAAATCAATTCTGGCTAACCTTACTGGCGTTTCTGGGGGCGATTTCCGCCGCCAGCTCTATGGTAATTATTGCCGCTATCGCCTTGAGCACTATGCTCAGCAACGAAATATTTTTTCCTCTGCTATTTAGTAAATACCGTGGTAATAACAGCGACTTTTCCCGTTTTAAGGCCCGATTACTGACAGTCAGAAAACTACTGGCATTCTTAGTAATACTGCTTGGGTTCGGGGTCTTTCTAGTCGCTCCTCCCGATAAACTCTCCTCCCTGGGAGAGATTGCCTTCGGTGCTGTAGCCCAACTTACCCCGGCATTAGTGGCTGCGTTTTACTGGCGATCCAGTAGCCTGACCGGTGTCATCTGCGGTATCTGCGCGGGTTTTAGCTTGTGGTTCTTTCTTAACTTACTGCCTCAATTTGGCTTGTATCCACAGCCTATTGGCGATAGTTTTCTGCCCTCGCATATCACCGTCTCACTGTTAAGCTTAGTGGTTAACGTATTTATTATGTGGTGGGTTTCACAGTTTAGTCGCCAGAGTGTGCAAGAGCGGGTGCAGGCCTCCCACTTCCTCGACTGGCAGAGCCCGGATAGCTTGCGCCCGCCCATTAACAGAACCATTGACGCCAGTGAACTTCAATTATTAGCTTCCAGATTTGTCGGCGAAGAAAAGGCAGAGTTGAGTTTCAAACAATTCCTCGCCTCTCACGACGCCCGCTATTTAGGCAGTAGATTTTACAACTACAAACTCATCGAGCACACAGAACATCTGCTCACCAGCGTCATGGGCTCGGCTTCATCCAGACTGGTGATCTCATCGGCCCTTGAAGGTAAAGATATCGCTTTAGATCAGATAGTTATGCTGATCGAAGATGCCTCCACTCATGGTACCCAGTTTAGCCATAAGCTGCTGCAAAGTGCCATCGAAAACAGTACCGAGGGCATTTCTGTAGTAGACAGCGAGCTGAACTTAGTGGTCTGGAACAGCAGGTATATAGAGCTTTTTGACTACCCGCAAGCGCTGTTATACGTCGGCTGTCCGATCGAAAAGCTGATTCGCTATAATGTCGAACAGGGACGCTGCGGTCCCGGTGACAACGAGGAGATAATCCGCCGTAAATTGCAACATTTGCAGCGCGGTAATTCGCATAGCTCTGAGCGAAAAAACAACACCGGCCAAGTCATACGCATCCAGGGCAACCCATTACCCGATGGCGGCTATGTGATGCTATTTTCCGACATCAGCGCCTTCAGGCAAGCGGAACAAGTATTGCGCGAAGCCAACCAAGGTTTGGAAACGCGAGTTTCAGAGCGCACTCAGAGTTTGGAGCGCTCCAATGTAGAGCTGGAGAGTGAGCGACACAAGGCCGTCCAGGCACATGTTAAAAAAAGCCAGTACTTAAATGCCTGTAGCCACGACCTAATGCAGCCGCTGGAGGCGGCGCGGCTGTTTACGACGGCACTGTCTTTCCAGAAAGGCCTGAATAAAGAGCATTTAAGTTATGTTGCCAATATTGAAAACTCATTAAAAGTTGCCAGCAATTTACTCAGTGAGCTCGGGGACATAGCCAGAATAGAAAGTGGTAATATCAGAGCCAACAATAAAGCTTTCCCGATTGCGGATTTGTTTGATTCTCTGATGAGTGAGTTCAATGCTCACGAAGAGTATAAAGACGTGCAGATGCGCGTTGTGGCCAGTTCAATATGGCTGTATTCCGACCCCAACCTGCTGCGCCGTATATTACACAATCTGATTGCCAACGCCTTTCGCTATGCGAGTCCCGGACGAGTGCTTCTTGGATGTCGCAGACTAGAAAATAGCGTATCAATAGAAGTGCTAGATAATGGCCCAGGCATAGCTGCGGATAAACAGTCGCTAGTTTTTGAACAGTTTACCCAGTTAGCGACTCATCAGCCAAGTAGCTCTAAAGGCCTGGGGCTGGGGCTCAATATCGCTAAAGGTTTTAGCCAATTACTCAACCATCCTCTCAGTTTGCGCTCCGGCACTGGCCGCGGCTGTAATTTTTCCATTCAAGTACCGGTCACCGAGCCACAAGAAAGTACTGTTGAAGCAATCAGCAACAGAGTGATTAGCCTGCAGGGGGTCACTGTGTTGTGCATTGAAAACGACCCCAACGTACTGGCGGCCATGGTAGCGCTGTTACAGGCCTGGCAGTGTCAGGTACTGGCCTGTGATAACAGCACTTCAGCACTTCAATACTATGCCCAGTACAATGATGATATAGACATTATGTTGATGGACTATCAACTGTCAGAGGATAAAACCGGGCTCGAGCTGATGACAGAGATAAACGCCGCTTCTTCCTATGGAATTCCCGGAGTGCTTATCACCGCTACAACCGATCCGAATCTACCCGCAGCAGTGACTAATGCGGGCTTTAGTTTTATGAAAAAACCAATGAAACCCGCTATCTTAAGAGCATTAATCAGCGCTCTCTTGAGCGAAAAATTACAACAAGATTATTCGCTACTGGCGACAAAAGTCGATGACCCTACTTCCAACTGACTGATTGCGATTACCGCTTGAGTTCTGTTCAGTACTTTCAATTTACGAAAGATCGCAGTGGCATGCGCTTTAACAGTTGCCTCCGATAGACTGAGTTGGTGAGCGATCTGTTTATTTAACAGCCCGTCGGCAAACATTAATAATATTTTATGTTGCTGCGGGGTAAGCGAGCTAATCCGCACGCCAATATCAGACCTGTCACTGACTCTATCCAAGTTAATGTGTTCAGGGATCCAGGTTCCCCCCTGTAACACTTGCTGGATCGCCTTAAATATCAGTTCAACAGGCGTTGATTTAGGCACAAAGCCCGCCGCTCCAAATTCCATCGCTTTGATCACCGTCTCATCATCTTCATAGGCAGAGACCACTACCACCGGTAACTGCGGGTACTGGCCACGGGTTTTTATCAGTGTATTGAAGCCGTGCGCACCGGGAATGTTAAGATCCAGCAGAATCAGATCAGCATCTTTATTTTCATCCAATAGCGTATGTAGTTGCTCGACAGTTTCCGCCTCTAGCCAACTGACATTGGGCAGCTTTAAGGTTAGAGTTTGCAATAGCGCCTGTCTAAACAGCGGATGGTCATCGGCTATGATAATTTTACGTGGAATGTTCATGATGCTCTCTTCGTCATCGGAAATATTAGCCGATTGCTGCAGCTTACTCACCCTGAGCTAAGACCTATTCAATCTTAGCGTCTGTTGTGAAATGAGCTGCTTACACGACTCTTACAACCACCTAAGGAACTGAAATAACTGCAGTTTATCGAATTATTTAACGCTAATATCTCAAGTATTGTTATATTATTATCAAGCCTCATTGTACGCACATCTACAGATTACAACAACAGCTTACTCTGCCCAGTCCTCTTGCATATGCTGGTTTTTCCAGCTCACATAATTGCTGGCAGTATAACTAAAAAAATCTAGTTCTTTCTGCGTCAGCGACCGCACTTGCACGGCCGGACGCCCCACATACAAAAAGCCACTGCGCAATACTTTACCTGGAGGTACCAGAGAACCCGCTCCCAACACTACTTGCGATTCAACCACAGCCCCATCCATTACCATGGAGCCCATGCCAATCAACACTTGATCGGCCACTGTGCAACCGTGCAACATGGCTAAGTGGCCAATAGTCACCTCTGATCCTATATTCAGCGCCAAGCCATCTGGATTACCTGCTCCCCTGTGAGTGACGTGCAAGATAGCGCCATCTTGAACACTGGTGCGGGCGCCGACCCTGATACTTTGCACATCACCGCGTATTACTGCTGTAGGCCACACCGATACGTCTTCAGCTAAGGTAACATCGCCTAGCACTACAGCTGAAGGGTCAACAAACACCCTCTCTCCCATTGTAGGGGTTATACCCTGATAAGGTCTTATGTTCATATTCATCTCGCTCTTATTGCAAAAACACTGTTCAGTGAATCCACAGATATCAGTTCAGCCATTAACTGCGCTGACCAATCCCTGTATTGTAGTTCTATTCTCAGAATGCGTAATAATACCCTTTACGCTGTTGAATTTCTCAGCTAAAAGCTCCTGGCTTGAGACTATTACAGTCAGTTTTGCAGTTGAAATTCAATTATTTGCCACTATTATAAAGCTAACTTAACAGACTATCTGCACCCGTCTGACGACGCTCACAGATCAGCATTCTCTATACTGCAATCATGTACCTAGTGGTACTTTCACAGATTTTATGCGGAGCATTATTAATGCCTTACAGCGATACAGCCACTGCCGGTCTGCCTGACTTTAGCAGCATTGACACTTCAGCCATCAATCCAGAGCTAGATGAGATACTCAAGCACAACAATCAGCAGATTGACCAATTGTTGGCAGAAAATACACTTTACACTTGGCAGAACTTAGTTGCGCCTCTTGAGCAGTTGAACGATACTTTGGCTAATTTTTGGTCCCCGGTGTCGCATTTAAATGCTGTCTGTAATAGCGACGAATTGCGCGTTGCCTACAATCAAGCGCAACCTAAGCTATCGGCCTACTACACCCGCCTGGGGCAAAATCATGACTTATACACGGCCTACGAGCAACTTGCGCGGGATGAACTGAACAGCGCGCAGAACAAAGTGCTGGATAATGCCCTGCGAGATTTTAAATTGTCTGGAGTGGCCTTAGCAGCAGAGCAACAACAGCGCTTTGCAGAGATTAAATTACGCACTTCTGAACTCGGCACTAAATTTTCTGAAAACGTTTTAGATGCGACTCAGGCCTGGCAGAAAAACATTACCGATGTACAACTTTTAGCGGGGATGCCGGAACTGGCCCTGGCGGCAGCCAAACAAGCGGCGCAGGAAAAAGAGCTTCCCGGCTATTTGCTGACCTTGGAGTTTCCCTCCTACCTACCTGTAATGACCTACTGTGATAACAGGGAACTGCGTCAGGAGATGTACACCGCCTTTGCCACCAGAGCGTCATCTGCCAGCGACAATCCCGAGCAACAGCAGTGGGACAACAGCCCGATCATTGAAGAGTTATTGGCGCTGCGCAAGGAGCTGGCAACGATTTTGGGATTTGACAGCTACGCTCATTATTCACTGGCCACCAAGATGGCCGAAAGGCCGGACGATGTCTTAGGTTTTCTCAATGATTTAGCACAACACAGTGTCGACAGCGCCCGCGCGGAGTTCGCCACGCTGCGACAGTTCGCCAGCCAAAGCAACGCTTTAGAGCATCTGCAAGCCTGGGATGTAGGCTATTATGGGGAAAAGCTAAAACAGCAGCAGTTCTCTATCTCTCAGGAGCAGTTACGGCCCTACTTCCCGATGCACAAAGTGCTCCAGGGGCTGTTCAGTATTACTTCTAGATTGTTTAATTTCCAGATTACTGAAATTGACGAATTTGACTCGTGGCACAGCGACGTGAAATTGTTCCAGATCAGCCGCGACAATACAGTAATCGCCCGTTTCTATTTAGACCCTTTTGCCCGTGCTAATAAGCGCGGTGGTGCCTGGATGGATGTCTGCCGCACCCGTAGAATCGATAGCCAGGGAAAATTACAACTGCCCACGGCCTACTTAGTCTGTAACTTCAACGCCCCGGTTGGCAATGACCCGGCGCTGTTGACTCACAATGAGTTAACCACTTTGTTCCATGAGTTTGGCCACGGTTTACATCATATGATGACCGAAATGCAATATGCAGACATCAGTGGTATTAACGGTGTGCCATGGGATGCAGTGGAACTTCCGAGCCAGTTCCTGGAGAATTGGTGCTGGCAGCCCCAGGCACTGGCAATCATCTCCAGTCACTTCAGTACTGGCGAACCGCTGCCTGCGAAGTTACTTGATAAACTGTTGGAAGCGCGCAATTTTCAATCGGCGATGGCGATGGTCAGACAACTAGAGTTTTCACTGTTCGACTACCGCTTACATTTGGAGTATCAACCGGGAGAGAGCCGAGTACAGCCATTACTGGATGAAATTCGCCAGCAAGTTGCCGCCATCATCCCCCCGACATTTAACAGCTTTCAAAACAGCTTCAGTCATATCTTCGCCGGGGGTTATGCCGCTGGCTACTACAGTTACAAATGGGCGGAAGTACTCTCTGCAGATGCTTTCTCACTGTTCGAGGACAAGGGAATATTCCACAAAGAAACCGGACAATTATTTCTCAACAGTATTCTGCAAAAGGGTGGTAGTGAGGATCCGCTAAAATTATTTGTCGATTTCCGCGGTCGAGAACCCGATACTGAGGCGCTGTTGCGGCACAGCGGCATTGTCTTATGAGTGTCATCAAACGCTTTGTAGCGGGGGCTGTCTGCCCGCGCTGCGGGCAAATGGATACTATCCGGGTATACCGCAATGAGATTCGCGAATACCGTGAGTGTGTGCGCTGCGATTACCGAGATGGACAGAATTTAGACGGCAGTCCCGAGCCGGTTTCAGAGCTGCAGACCAGGGTCAACCAACCCTCGACAACTAATGCTAGCGGCGCCAAAATCGCCCCGGTGACTGCACAGCCAGTAAAGTTCGACCCAAACCCGACAACAAACACCGATGATGAGGATAATTAATGGATAGTTCCCCACAGCGCTGTAATTGGGCAGTTCAGAGCGATTTAGAGGCGAGTTACCACGACCAACAGTGGGGAGTTCCGACCAGCAATGAGACTAAACTGTTTGAGTTTTTGGTCTTAGAAGCCGCTCAGGCGGGGCTTAGTTGGCGCACAGTACTGGAAAAGCGCGAGGGCTACAGACACTACTACCAAGATTTTGATGTACAGGCAGTAGCGAATTTCGACCAAGCCTATATCGACAAAATGTTGCAGGACCCGGCAATTATCCGCAATAAACTAAAAATAAATTCGTCGATTAAAAACGCCAAAGTATTTATCGCTATCCAGGGTGAGTTCGGCTCTTTCGCCAAATACTTGTGGGCCTTTGTCGATAACCGGCCGATTCAGGGGCAACTGACTGACTACCGTGACGCACCGGTCGAGACAGAGATATCCAAGGCCCTGTCTAAAGACTTGAAAAAACGCGGCATGAGCTTTGTAGGCCCCACTATCATGTACGCCTACATGCAGGCGATGGGTTTAGTCAACGACCACGAACTCAGCTGTCACTGCCACGATAGCTGCCAGGCTGCCGGTGCTATTTTTAGACTCTAGCGATAGTTAAGCACTGCAAATCACTCTAGGCGATTTCAGTGCCCTCCCTCTTAGCGCCTGCAAATTAATAGCTAAGCTAATCGACGGTGAGACAGCTGCGCTCAGAGCACACAATTAAGGGATCAATTTTCTTGATCAGTGCCGGGCAACCAACGTCGATTTTTCGACAGCCTATAAAAACCAATACAACTGGTTATCCCCCTTCCCGCATACAGTGACAATAAGGCGATCCAAAGTCCGTGATTTAACCAATGCTGAGTAAAATACCACACCGGAAAATATACTAACCCCACCGATACCAACATCGCATTTTGCATCACCCGCACTTGAGTGGCACCTATAAACACGCCGTCTAGCAAATAACTAGTGACAGCAATCAATGGCAGCGCCACCAACCAGGGTAGATAATCACTGGCAATTTTTTGCACGGCCTCAATCGAGGTCAGCAACTGGATGAAAATATCACCCAGCAAGTAGAAAACCAGGCTAAATAATACTGCCACCGCAAGAGAATAAACAGCAGCGGCACTCACTAACTGATAAAATTTATCCATATCCCCACCACCTATAGCTTTCCCGGTTAAAGCTTCCAGAGCGTGTGCGAAGCCATCCAGAACATGAGAAATCAACATTACAAAAGTCATCAACACTGCATTTGCCGCCAGTGTATCAGCACCTAGCTTAGCCCCTTGAGCGGTAAAAAAAGACATCGCCAGCAGCAGTAAAATAGTGCGGACAAACAAATAGCGGTTCACTTTAATAATCGGGTAGTACTGTTTAAGTTGTTTTAGGGCGCTATAGACAATATCGCCGGATACTTTTCTCAACATTATACGGCAGTACCAAAGAGCCAGAAATAAGCCGAAATATTCCGAAATAACAGTGGCATAAGCTAACCCTTCGGCGCGCATCCCCAAGACATTGACCGCCACAACATCTAACACTATGTTAAGTAAGTTGGTACCAACTAACAAAATCAGTAGGACTTTGGTGTTCTGATTACCGACAAACCAGCCCAGCAGCACATAATTACAAAGCACTGCAGGGGCGCCAAAAATACGAATGTTAGCGTACACTTGCGCCTGTGGCATGACCTGCTGATCTGGTGCCAGCAAATACAGCGCCGCCTCGATGATTGGCTGTTGCAAGACGATCAGCAGCAGTGCTATTACCAGCGCCAGCAACAAAGATTGTGCTAAAACAGTACGGTTTGCCGAACCATCTTGCGCACCTACAATCTGCGCTATCATGCCTGTTGTACCCATGCGCAAAAAGCCAAACGACCAATAGACAAATGCAAAAATAGTAGTGCCTATAGCGACAGCTGCCAGAAAACGGCTATCCGGTAAGTGCCCAATCACCGCGATATCCACTAAGCCCAACAGCGGTTGCGATATATTGGATAACATTACCGGCCAGGACAGCAGCCAAATCAGTTTGTAGTCACGTCGCTGTGTCGTAACGAGCACTATTGCAACGCCTTACGTGGCCACAAATAGATACTCATAAAAATGGCCATCGCGGCGACCACTACCGACGGACCGGCTGGCGTATCAAACTCGAACGAGGCCAACAAACCTATCACCACGGCGGCGCAGCCCAACAGGGACGCCAGCAACGCCATTTTTTCCGGCGAGCGACTCAGTGGTCTGGCACTGGCTGCGGGGATAATCAGCAATGATGTGATCAACAATACACCGACAATTTTCATTGCCACCGCAATCACTAGGGCAATCATCAACATCAGCAATAACCGCATCTTTGCCACAGGTACCCCTTCCACTGCGGCGAGTTCTTCATTGATTGTCATCGCGATCATTTGCGGCCAATAATAATACAGTACCGAAAGCACTAACAAACCGCCAAACAAAATCCACAGTAAATCCTCTGGCAAAATAGCCAGCAGATCACCGAATAAAAACGCCATCAGATCTATTCTGGCATCATCAATAAATGAGATGGTCACTAACCCCAGAGACAGGGAGCTGTGTGCCATAATCCCCAACAAGGTGTCAGTGGCGATAAAATGTTGCTTTTGCATCGCAACCAGTAATAGCGCCAGCAGCAGAGCGCAAAAAATGATGGCGATATTTAAGTTAATCTCAAAGAAAATGCCTATTGCCACACCCAGTAGGGCCGAGTGCGCCAGCGAGTCTCCGAAATAGGACATCCGCCTCCAAACTACAAAAGAGCCCAGAGGCCCTGCAACTACAGCGACTCCCACACCACCTAATAAGGCATAGATTAAAAAATCGTAGAACATGTTAGTGGTTGCACTCCTGGCCGTGTTGCTGGCTATCTTCTGCTTCACTGAGAGTAGCTGGCAGCACATCGCCGTGTAAGTTGTGATCGTGATTGTGGTGATGGGCGTACAGCGCCATAGTTTTTGCACTGGCTGCGCCAAACAAATCAATATAGGAGGGGTCGCTGGTAATTTTTTCCGGGTGCCCTGAACAGCAGATGTGCTGGTTCATACAAATCACGTGGTCGGTGGCCGACATCACTAAGTGTAAATCGTGAGAGATCATTAATACCGAGCAGCCACGCTGCTTGCGAATGTCTGAAATCAACTGATAGAGCTCAATCTGACCGTTGATATCCACCCCTTGCACCGGCTCATCCAACACCAGCAGATGTGGGTTTCTCAACAGCGCCCTAGCGAGTAGCACCCGTTGCATTTCCCCTCCCGACAGGCCGTGAATAGAGCTCTTCAGCAAATCACTTATATTGACACTGGCCACCGCGTCGGCAATCGCAGTACTCGGCAAGTCCCTGGATATCTGTAAAAAGCGCTGCACCGTTAAAGGAAAGGTACTGTCAATGTGGAGCTTTTGCGGCACATAACCTATCACCAGTTCATCTTTTAACCAGACACTGCCGCTATCGGGCTTTATCAGCCCCAAAACTGTTTTTACTAAGGTAGTTTTCCCGGCTCCGTTGGGCCCTATCAAAGTGGTAATGCAATTCGTATGCAAATTGAAGCTGACATTTTTAACGACCTCTTTGCCACTAAAGCTGATATTCACTTGCTCCAGTCTGACTATATCTGTGTTCACGCGCTCTCCCCGCCGCTATCGGCACTAACACTGCCTTTTACCGACTGGCAATTAGGGCACTGGCCGACGATTTCTAAATGTTCACGCTGCACCACAAAGCCCATATCCTGGGTTATTTCGGCAATCGCGGTGGCCAGCTTTGCGGATTCTAACTCCACCGCCAGCTGACACTGATCGCAGATCAGGAAACAGCTGCTGCACTGGTGCCCTGGATGAGAGCAGCCAATATAGGCATTTAACGATGAGATGCGATGCACTAATCCCTGTTCTTGTAAAAATTCCAGGGCACGATAGACAGTCGGAGGTGCCGAGTTAAAGCCTGCTGATTTAATCGCAGGCAACAGCTCATAGGCGCCCAACGGCCGGTGGGATTGCCATACTAGCTCTAGCACTAGCTGACGAATTTTAGTAAAGCGCTGACCGCGCGCTTTGCAGATCAGTGCCGCATCCGCTAATGCTTTGCTAATGCAACTGCTGTGATCGTGTTTAGTTTGAAAAGTAAATGTCAAAATATCCTCGCAGATATTGCCGATAAATATGAGAAGTGCGATAATTGTTACATTATAACTTTATATTTCAGGCAGTACTAATGATATTCAGCGACAAGCTACACAAACTTTTTTTTAGCTTAGCCTTAACCACCTCCTTAACTTTCAGCCAGGCGCTACTCGCCTCTGACACAGCCAACAGAGAATCCGGTTTCATCTTAACCAGCATTAAACCGCTTCAGCTAATTGCCGCTGATATCACTCAGGGTATTATAGAGTCTGTCAGCCTACTGCCGCCAGGCGCTTCCCCGCATCAGTACTCGCTGCGTCCCTCTGAGGTAAAGCGCATCCACAATGCCAAAAGTATATTTTGGGTCGGGCCCGAACTGGAACTGTTTTTGAGCAAGCCCTTTACTGCCTATACAGACAAAAGCCACGCCCTTTCTGCACTCATCGAACAACCCGCAACTATGCAGCCAAGCGCTGAGCAGTTATTGGCGATTGCCGGGGCAGCTCATTCAGAACAGGAGCACCATAGTGACGATGGGCACAGTGAAGAAGAACATCAGCCACATAATGAGCAACTGCATCAGCACCAATATCAGGGCAGGGATCCGCATATCTGGCTCAGCCCGGAGCAGGCGCTGAAAATCGCCGCGACTATCAGAGATGTGGTAACGATCCAGTACCCAGATCACAAACAGCGCCTGGCCGCTAATTATGAGGATTTTGCGCAGTCAGTAGACGCTTCAGATCGGCTGTTAAAACAGCAGTTTGGATCACTCAAAGGGGTGGGCTTCCTGGTATTTCACGATGCATACTCCAGATTTGTCGAGCATTATAAACTCAATCAAATCGGTGCGTTGACGGTAAATCCCAGTAAGCGCCCGGGGGCAAAACACTTGGCTGAAATACGTCAGCTTATCAACCAAAGCCAGCCCAGCTGCATTTTTTCTGAACCGCAATTCGCCGGGGTAGCTATTGATAGCATTGTGCGTAATTTAAACATAAAAATAGCGCAACTAGACCCGCTAGGTATAGATGCTAATGCACAGAGAAACCGCTATGCAAATTTTCTCAGTGACTTCGGCCGCCAGTTCAGCGACTGCCTGGGGAGCTAGTGCGCAGCGCTGTCTAGCCTGATTAAAGCAACACAACAGCACGCTGCTGCAATGTTAGTTCAGGCGGGCTAAATGATTGTCCCACTGCACAGTTTTACTGCTTAGAAATTGCGATTTTTTCTGGCTGTGCGGGTTTATTTGATAGACCCGCCCCCGCCCACTGCTGACAACAAAGCTGTTAGCTTCATGCCCCGGTGCCAACCCGCAACCATCACGCACTTTTACACTGCCTAAGTATCGCCTCTCATGGAAATCCCAAAACAGTATTTTATCGCCTTTGGGCGCAGAGACAGCCACTGTCTTACCGGTGCGATCAAAGCAGGCGCTGCCACAGTAATGCTTGAGTTGATAGTATTCCATATCGGGAATTTCCAGGAACCTCAGCGAGTCTGTTTGACTATGGGTCGCCACCAGCGGCACCCTTGCGGTACGCTCTCCCTGATACTGCATGGCAATTAAGACAGAGTCATCCCCGCTGACATCTATATGGCGGATACTCAATTGCGAGTACTGCTGATCCAGCACTAACTGCTGTTCGATCTGTCCACTGGTTAAATCAATGTAGGCCAAACTAGGTCGCATCTGCTGCAGGTTTAGCTTCACTCTATCGCGAGTATGAATACCGCCGTTGGCCACGATTAGCTGCTGACCGGCGCTACTCAATTTGAGCTGATGCGGACCTATCCCGCCACTGGAAAATTGCGCCACTGTAGCGTAGCCACCCGCTAATTCACGCACCGCAATCAAACCTGCACTGCTGGCACTGAGATTTTCTGTGGTATATAAATAGCGTCCGTCAGCACTGATTTGCAGGTGTCCACAAAAGTGCTGCCCGGCCCGGGGCGACAGCTGCACAATCTTTTCCCCGCTTTGAATATCAATCAGCAACAAATACTCCCCGGGACGCCGAGCAACCACTAACAGCCAGTCCTGGGTCGGATGTTTGATCACCTGATGCGCTCGCCCTGGCAGAGGATAGCGCAGCTTCTCCACCGCTAACTGATTAAATACCACCAGCCAGTGTTGACCACTGCCATCGACACTGGCCGATGCGTAGTATTGATCGACACTGGCATGGCCTAATTTTGGCAACAGTGCACTGAGCAACAAAGTGCCTAAATAACTATTAAATTGTCTGCGTCGCAACGGTTATCACTCCAAATTGGCCAGTTTAACTGTGCGGGACACTTGAGTAGCACACCACTCAATCTCCGTCCCTGCGGTTAAAGCCTAAGTTAATCTGCAGCGGCTTCATAGCTGCCAGTAAACTATCACCCAGACGTTTGAGTTGCTGCTGAACTTGCGCCAATTGATCAAACTGCTGTTGTTGATATTGCATATCGTTCGGCTCAGTAACGGCCCGTAACTGCAGCGCTAACGCCGAAAACTGCTGATCAATTGTCTCCGCCAGCTCGGCTGCTCCGCTTTCAATTAACAGCGCCTTGGCACTGTCAGCTCCTATCCCCGAGTATAAATGCTGTAGTGAGGTAACATTGCTGCGCAGATTCTCAATCGATTGAGCACTGCGCCAGGACTCGCTTTTACGCCAGCGCATTTTCTGCAGCTGCCGACCTAGTGGCACTGCTATTTTTGCATCGCTGATCCCTTCGACGGGCTCTACTAAAGCTTTTAAAATTTCAGTGGCAGCTTCCATGGAGGATTGGTAACTACTGTCTTCCCCGTACTCCCGGTAGTTTGCTAACTCCAGCTGCCACTCGCTAACAATAGCGGCAGTATTCTCGCCAATGTGACTGGCAATAGCTTGCATCAGAGGGCAGTAACTTGCATTACTGTGCAATTGCACTAGCAATTTTTGGTCAAATAACATCCGTTCTAGCGCCGGATAGCCTTTAACAGCGACGGAAGCTTTAGCAAAGAAATCATTGTCGTAACTCGGTTGTGTAGACGAGACCATAGCCTTTTTAAGCAATGTATTTAGCTGTCTCCCGCCGAGGTTTTTTTTATCTGGCCAATACTGCAAACTGAAGTTGCGCATCAACATGGTCACCGGTCCGAACTGAATGTGCTGTATTTGCTGCCACGCCTGCTGCGTCTGTTTAAACTGTGCTTTTGCATTTCCCAAAGACACATCCGAGCGCTGAGCACAGAATTTGTTAATGCTCCGAACCAGTAGCGACGACTGACTGGCCAGCTGGCGGTACTTAGGTGTAATGTGCTCTGCAATCGCAGACTGATTAAACGCTTGCCAACGCTCTAAACTAGGCCCCTGAGCATAGAGATTAGCTGGCAACAACAGACTGAGCGCGGCAGCACTGGCCGCTGTTTTGATCGATAACGCAGTGTTCATTATAAAGACTCCAAGAAGGCCAAAAGCGCAGCCCTTTGGCTGCCATCGATGTTAATGATTTTGTCTCGGCTCTGAGCTGCTTCCCCCCCGTGCCAGAGAATTGCCTCCAACAAGTTGCGCGCCCGGCCATCGTGTAAAAATTCAGTTTTTGAGGAGACCGCCGCGGTAGCTCCTATACCCCAGAGAGGGGCGGTGCGCCACTCCGAGCCGTTGGCTAGAAACTCCGGACGATGATCAGCTAAGCCCTCGCCCATATCGTGAAGCAATAGATCTGTGTAAGGCCATATCAACTGGCCTGCCTGCTCGTCAGCGGCATCTTGCTCAGTGATAAAGCTCGGCTGATGACAACCGGCGCAACCACTGTCGTAAAATACTTTTTTCCCGGCTAATACTTGAGAATCTGCAACATTTCGGCGCTTAGGTACCGCGATATTGCGGACAAACAAATCCAGCATCTGCGACATCTGCTGCGCCACTTCCAGGCCTCCTAAATGCGCCGAGCGGCCATCCGCAGCTTGCAGGCACTGCTGTTGCGCCACTGTACAGTCGCCCTGATAGGCATCCTTAAACAACGGCGTTGATAAACCCATATCCGTGGCGAAGGCGGCGCTATTTTGCTGGTTGAGACTAGGGCTTCCCGCTTTCCAGCCAAATCGGCCTAACACTATCGACTGACTACTGTGCTCCCATACTCTGTTGGGCCGACCGGAAATACCTTCTGCACTGCGCTCTTGCGCCTCTGCCAGAGACATAATATCCCGTTCACTGATCGCCTCTAACAAACCCAAACCAAGCATAGGGTTAGCAATTCTTACCGAGAATTTAGTGTCTGGATGCAGTGGCCCATAGTTCAAATCTGCCAGACTGTAGCTTGGCATACGCAGTGACACCAAAGTACCATCGGCCAAGGTTAGCGGCTGCTCTGTATAACTGATACTGATTCGCCCCTCGGCCGGCATCCCCTGCAAGGCAAAGTCCTGTAACTGCGCACCGTAGGTCGGCTCGGCAATGAAAGGTACTTCGCCACTGGCCAGCAGCGCTCGCTGTTGCTCATTTTGCGGCTCAATACTCAGGCGCATCAACATCGAAATAGCGTTATCTATCGGCCAGTTCCCCTCGGGCACATGGCCCCGTCCACCGCGAATATGACAGCCCATACAAGAGCGCGCATTGTGCAGAGGGCCCAGACCATCACTTGCCTGGGTAGAGGAGGGTGAAAATACCCAAAATTTGGCAAAGATACTTTCGCCAATTTTAAAATCCAGCTTATTCGCGAATGACAAATTGGCGGCGGGCTGTAGAAAAGCGTTCTTACCGCGTTTGCCACTGCTGCCTGCTCCTCCTGGTAAATGCTCATAAAGCTGTGCGCGGGAAAAATCCGTGGCCGCCTCTGGTACTGCAGCCACAGTATTAACAGCACCTAAAAGGGCAGCGAAGAATATCAGAGAAAAAAGATAATGATGCAAGTTTTAACCTATTAAACGGATGATATTATTAACTAATTAGCGATATCAGTGGATTAAAGAGTGCTATTGAAGACTTATTGACAAGCTCCACCGAGCACTATTGAGTGGCAGACATGGCCCCGCCACTCACAACTGCCCTCAAAGCAAAAAAGCCCGCCGAGAAACTCGACAGGCTTTTAACTTCAAACAGTCACTCAGGCCAACTATTATCCAGCGGTGATGCTAGCCGGATCATCTAAACTGTCAGAACCTTCAAGCTCAATGTCACTTAGCTTAAGTACATTGATTGCCGCTTCAATAGTCTTGGTCTGATCAGTTAAAGCATCCACTACATCTTGAACGATAGCGTTGCCTGCAGTGTTTCCAGAGCCAATCAGCACGTCAAAAGTGTTGCCTTTTTGCGCTTGGTCAACCATAACCTGCATATAGTCTTGAGTGGCGTTTAGCTGTGAGTTCAACTTGCTATCTACAGCAGAATCGGCAGCGGCCACCAATGCAGAAAGGCTAGGTCCTTTTAGCAAAGTACCATCAACACGGCGGTATTCACCTGTGTATACATTCTTTATGCTCATTGCATCATAGAAATGCGAAAAGTGTGTATTGTCTGAGAAGCAATCATGCTCTTCTTCCGGATCGTGAACGATAAGCCCAAGCTTAATGCGCTCACCTGCTAGTTCTCCATAGGACAAGCTGCCCATGCCGGTAAGAATAGTTGCCAATCCTCCCCTCTCGCCTTTAGCGGCAAGTTCTACACGAGCAGCGCCGTTCGGCTGCCAGTTAGTTGCCATCTCTTGCAAATCGGTAACCAGTAATGCTGTAGCCGCGTTCAGGTAATCACGACGACGATCACAGTTGCCATTTGTGCAATCTGTTAAGCTGTAATCGGTAGCCGCTCGGTTGCCCGCGCCTTGGTCAGTGCCATTCAAATCCTGGCCCCAAAGCAAAAATTCGATCGCGTGATAGCCGGTCGCTACGTTTGATTCAACTTCATCGATCTCTTGTAACTTCTCACCAAGCAGCTGAGGTGTAATCTTAGATGCATCAATTTTGACGCCTGCGATAGAAAGCGACTTGTTAGCGATAACGTTAGCGGCGTAAAAAGGATTTTCATCTGACTCGGCACCATAGCTTGAGTCTACATAGTCAATCAACCCTTCATCAAGCGGCCAGGCATTAACTCTCCCCTCCCATTCGTCAACAATTGCATTACCAAAACGGTAAGCTTCTGTTTGCTGGTAGGGAACACGTGCAGCAATCCAAGAATTTTTAGCCGATTGCATAGTGGCTTCTGTAGGCTTATCTAAAAATGCGGCAATGTTTACTTCTAGATCTCTGGCCGTTTTTAAAGAATCTTCAAAAGTTGCCTGTGCGATATCGCCATAATGCTTGATAACCGCCGCAGCAGGTGTTGCTGCTTGTGCTGCAGATGTCATTGCGATAGCAACAGACAAAGCAAGTGCCGAAAAAGATTTCATGAATTAACTCCGTGTTTTTTTAGTTAAAGACGTTATTGTAAAACAAGGCGCAATCATAAATGATAACGAATATCATTACAATAACGATTTAGATACTCGGTTAATCAAAACTGACTGGCTACGGCGTTGATATTGCGACTCTTAATAGAGTATTTAGTAAAGATCAGTAATCAAACAGCGCATTTCTGCGAAAACTAAACCAATTATGTATATAATCTGCTAACTCATTTATGACGGTATTTGCATAGATCATTTTGATCTAAAAAGCATGTTTAATATGCTTTGCATATCGGATAATATTCTATTAATGTTGTGCTAAAGATATTCGCTATCTAGGCCGAGCTAGGGGCAGAGCATTTGCTGCCCCGCTAACCTATATAAGCGCCGAATGGCTTGAATTGTTTTTTAGCGCCCAGTGTAATTAAGAATCGCCTATGAATACGGTTATTTATCCCGGAACTTTCGACCCTATCACCAACGGTCACACCGACCTGGTAGAACGCGCCTCACGGCTTTTTGACAGGGTTATTGTCGCAGTAGCTTCCAGCCCTAAAAAGCAGCCGCTATTGCCCATCGATGAAAGAGTTAGATTGGCTAAACTCGTCACTAACCATCTAGACAATGTCGAAATTATCGGTTTTAACTGCCTGCTTGCGGATTTAATCCATAAAGAACAGGCTAATATAATTTTACGCGGCCTGAGAGCCGTCTCGGATTTCGAGTACGAATTTCAGCTCGCCAATATGAATAGGCACTTGGCGCCTCAGGCAGAGAGTTTGTTTTTAACCCCTGCAGAGCATTTATCATTTATTTCATCTACTTTGATTAGAGAAATATCCAGATTAAACGGCGATGTCAGCAAGTTTATCCACCCCGCTGTTGAAGCTTCGCTTATCGAGCACCACCAGCAAAAGCACTAATTTTCTTATTCAAGGGCATATAAATGCCTACTTTAAGCAAATTAGTATTAAAATATTAGAACCCTGTATAGCATCACCCGACAGTGCTGCTAAAAGTGAATTGCGCCACTCATGTGAGCAATGAGGTAGAAAATGTCCTTAATAATTACCGATGAATGCATCAACTGTGATGTCTGTGAACCTGAGTGTCCCAATGAGGCGATCACCCCAGGTGAAGAAATTTACGAAATTGATCCCAATAAGTGCACTGAGTGTGTGGGACATTACGACACTCCGCAATGTGTCGAAGTGTGCCCGGTAGATTGCATACCTAAGGACCCTGATCACGAAGAAACTGAAGACGAATTAATGATTAAATACACGGCTTTAACAGCCTAATTTTGGATTTATCCCTCAGTGCCAGACAGTGTTTTGGCGTCCGCGCACTGAGTTTCTGTTAAACAGTTAGCAACTACTAGCGATCGTTACTGTTGTACTTGCTGCGCTATAGGGCAGTGATACCGACAACAAAATTAATCGTTAGTACTTACCAACTAATTCAGTAGTGATCATTAACGAAAATCGGTTTTGACTAAAAGTTTATGCAGCTCAAATTGCTGATCTAGCAACTCCCCGATAATATTGCCATCGACTAAGTGATGCGCATATTGCATATGTAGACAGCGTACTTTATCCCACTGCGATATACCGCCAATACCATAGCGCTGAAACATTTCACTAAAACCACGCTGCTCAATAATCGCTCTATCTTCCACTGTCATTTGCTGTAGCCGCTTGTCGACATACTGCTGTTGGTTGGCGAGATACTGGGATTTCAGCTGTTCATCTGTGGCAATTTTTTGCTCTACCTCTTTGACCCAGCCCTGAGTTTCTATGCTGCCAATGGCCTTGGATAAATCCTTGCTGCACAGCCAGTACAATGTCGGAAATGGCTTGCCATCTACTATGCTGCGCATTTGCAGTACAACTGGCACCGTGTTTTCCGCCCTGGCGGCGATCGCTACTATGCCCTGAGGCTCACGACCAATTTGTTGGCGTATAATGTCTTTATCTGTCTCTGTTATCTGCAAAATATTCTACTCTGGCTATGCTGTTTAAATACCGGGCAGGTGACAGCAAGGGCTTTCAAGTTGCTGCAATATGCGCCGGTTAGTATATATTTAGACGTGCCCGTACTCTTCACCTTGGCCCAACCAACGCCGGGTGATAGCCTCTACCAATTGTTGGTTAGTATTCACTTGCATTGCCAGTTGCTGAACTTGCTCTAACAAGTCTGCGTCACGTTGTAGGTCTGCGATCCGAAATTGCATCTCGCCAGTCTGGCGTGTGCCCAATACTTCACCGGGGCCGCGGATTTCCAAGTCTTTTTCGGCAATTAAGAAGCCGTCATTGGTATCGCGCATTATCTTTAGTCGCTTCTTGCCCACTTTCGATAACGGCGCACGATACAGCAACAGACAAAAACTCTCAACTGAGCCTCGCCCTACTCTGCCGCGCAATTGATGCAATTGCGCCAGCCCTAATCGCTCCGGGTTTTCAATGATCATGACACTGGCATTTGGTACATCTACACCTACTTCTATAACGGTAGTGGCCACTAACAAATCAATCTTCGCAGTATTCTCTGGGTCACCTTTAAACTGCTGCATGATAGTCTGTTTTTCAATCGATTTCATGCGCCCGTGAATTAGCCCTATATTAAACTCAGGTAGCTGTAGCCGTAGCTGCTCGGCGGTCACTTCTGCTGCCTGACACTGCAGCAACTCTGACTCTTCTATCAAAGTGCATACCCAGTAAACCTGACGTTTTTCCCTACAGGCAGACCTGACCCTCTCAATCACTTCATCACGGCGCTCATCGCTAATCACCACCGTGTGCACCGCTTTCCTACCGGGCGGTAACTCATCAATGATCGAGCAGTCCAAATCGGCATAGGCACTCATTGTCAGTGTTCTCGGAATGGGAGTAGCAGTCATGATCAGCTGATGCGGCGAGCGCACTCCGTCACGTCCTTTTTCGCGCAAACTCAATCGCTGGTGCACGCCAAACCTATGCTGCTCATCAATTACAGCCAGCCCCAAGTTGTAAAAACGCACTTCCTCCTGAAAAAGTGCGTGAGTACCCACTATCACCTGCGTCTCGCCATTGGCGAGTGCCTCTAGCTGAGACACTCTTTTTTTCCCTTTTATTTTGCCGGTTATCATGCCTACTTTTATCTGTAGCGGCTCCAGCCAGTTTTTAAAGTTTAGATAATGTTGTTCCGCCAGAATCTCAGTTGGCGCCATGATGGCCGCCTGAAAATTATTCTCTACAGTTTGCACTGCTGCAAAAGCTGCCACTATGGTTTTACCAGAGCCGACATCTCCCTGAATCAATCGGAGCATCGGTAGCCCCTTACTTAAATCAGAGGCAACCTCCACTCCCACCCTTGTTTGCGCATTGGTCAGGCTGAAAGGAAGTTGCTCCAGTAATGCGGCACATGAACCCCCAGGAGAGCTCAGCGCATGGCCGCCATCGCACTGGATTTTCTGCCTTAAATTAAGTAGCGTTAAATGATGTGCCAATAGTTCCTCAAAGGCCAGCCTGCGCTGTGCAGGATGCATCCCCACAGCCAATAACTCTCTGTCCGCCTCGGGTGGAGGTGCATGCAGATACTGCAGTGATTTATGCAGCTGCGGCAGTGACCACTGTACCCTCAGCTCTTTTGGTAACAGCTCTGCCAACTCACCGGAGTCAAGCCACAATAGCGCCTGAGCCATTAGGGAGCGAACTCGGTTTTGCTGCAAACCCTCTGTCATTGGGTATACCGGAGTTAGACACTCCTCTATTGCAGTGTTTACCGCGGCATCGATACTTTTATACTCCGGGTGCACCATCTCCAGCCCATGTGGGCCCGGTCTTACCTCGCCGAAACAGCGCAGTAATTTCCCCACCTTTAAGTTATTTTTCTGGGCGGCGGAGAAATGAAAAAATCGTAATGTGATACTGCCACTACCGTCGTGTAAACGACACAACATAGTGCGCTTTTTGGAAAACTTGATTTCGCTGTTAACAACTTCTGCTTCGATGACTGCCTCATCACCAATCTGCAAAGAACCAATTTCCTTGACACTAGTGCGATCCTGATAGCGCATCGGCAAGTGAAACAGCAAGTCCTGTAAATTGTAGATTCCCAGGCGCTGTAGCTTATTGACCATAGCTGCGCCCACTCCTTTGAGGACACTTACCGAGGGGACTTTGTGATCACCGCAAGACATTATCATTGATTCTCCGCAGTATATTCAGCGAGCACAACAAGCAGATGGTCAGAGGCTCTGTTACACGCAAAGCTGTCTGCCATTCCAGCGTTACTCGATAGCGCAACTGCGTCAATGTCATATATAATCTCCCTCTGTAAAATACAACAGTCGCTGTACAACATTATTTGTCATGTAGCAGATTCGCGAAGTTCAAGCCCAAAGAGTAATTATTACCTATATAGCACTGTGCTTTAAAGTAATTTAATTCAGTTTAAAGGTTAAATATACCCAAACTATGGAAAAATATCGTATTTTGATTGCCGGCTGCGGTGATGTCGGCGGCGCTTTAGGAGAGCTACTGTCCAGGGAGCATCTGGTCTATGGGCTGCGCCGTAGAACTTCCCAACTGCCCTCGCAACTGCAGCCTATCGAGGCAGACTTGTCCGCCCCCTGCACGTTAATAAACTTACCCGCTATTGATATTTTAGTCTATTGTGCCGCACCGCGCCGCGGTGTTTCTGGTGTCTATACCCAGACCTATTTGGATGGCTACCAGAACTTGCTGGCCGCCCTACCAAAGATGCCATCACATGTGTTTTTTACCTCAAGTACTTCGGTGTATGCGCAGGCTGAACATCAGTGGGTTGATGAGCAATCTCCAGCTATCGCAGACTCTGAGAAAGCGCAGATAATGCGTGCAGCAGAGCACCAGGTACTGGCCAGCCCCTGCCCTGCAACCGTCGTTAGGTTTAGCGGTATATATGGCCCGCAGCGGCTGCATTTATTCAATCAAGTACTGGCGGGCAAAGCATTGCTCGCTGACCCGCTGCAGTACAGCAACCGTATTCACCGAGATGATTGTGCCGGCGTACTAAAACATTTGATTAACTTAGTTGCACAAGGCAACAGTATAGCGCCTGTATATTTAGCTTCAGACTGTTCACCAAGCCCTATCAGCGACGTAATGGACTGGCTTGCCGATGAAACTGGCACAGCAGTTGAAAAACTAAAAAGCCTTCGCAGTACTACTAGCAAGCGCTGCGATAATAGCTTGCTACTAAAGTCTGGCTACCAATTTATATACCCTGATTTCCGCACAGGTTACCGGCAGATTATAGAATCCCTGTGACAGGATTAGTTCACTTGGGCTGATTTTTGTGTCACCGGCAGCTATTTTTTATGTGCAGCTACAAAAAGCTGGCTGTTACTGCTAAAATTGCGGCATATTATTTTTAAATTAGGGGTTATGTATGTCTGATCACGATCAAAACTTCAAAGATCGCTCTGGCCTTGGCTGGGTAATCATTGTGGTTATTGCACTAGCTTTTGTCACTATGCCTGTCACTATTGGCATCGTAAAATATGTCCTCTAGCACTACTGTTGCCTGATTTCTAGCGCAGATGGATTTATTCAAGATTGGGGTCATCGCAAAGATGACCGGGATCAGCGTACAAGCTCTGCGTTACTATCAACAGCGCGGGCTAATAAGCCCCAGACAACAACTTGAGTCTGGGTATCGCCTGTATTCAAAAGATGTTATTGAGCGTGTCCAGTTTATTCAGCGCTGCCAGAGTATCGGCTTTGCCCTGGAGGAGATCCTGGAGCTGCTCAATCTGCAGCAGGACCCCAGTGCTAAGGCTGCCCAGGTTAAACAGCGAGTGGACAGCAAAGTACATTTAGTGGAACAGAAACTGATTGAATTAGAGCAGCTAAAAATTTCACTTAAACAGCTTTCTGCAAGCTGTTCAGGAGAAGGTAATATTGATGACTGCCCTATTATCAGCAATTTATGGAGCTAGTACCGCTATTTAGCGGTCAGAGTCTGCACCCCATCTGCACAACCCATCAATAACAAATCGGCGTTGCGCTGAGCGAATAGACCATTAGTAACCACGCCGACAATGTTGTTGATCTTAACTTCCAGAGCTTTAGCATCGCTGATGTCTAAGTCTTCAACGTCTAATATAACATTGCCATTATCTGTTACTACTCCTTGCCTATACACGGGCTGAGCATTTAGTTTGGCCAGTTCGCGTGACACGTAAGATCTTGCCATTGGAATCACTTCAACCGGCAGCGGATAGTCACCTAGTACCTCTACCTGCTTAGTGTCGTCGACTATGCAGATAAACTCCTTAGCCACTGCTGCAACAATTTTTTCTCTGGTCAGCGCTGCTCCTCCACCTTTGATCAAATTCAATTGCGGGTCGAACTCATCTGCACCATCGACATAAACGACCATTTCATTGATATCGTTAAGCTCCAGCACTTCTATCCCCAGGTCCTGTAGTCTTTTAGCAGACTCATCGGAGCTGGCGACAGCACCCGCAAATAAATGCTTAATTCCAGCCAGCTCTGCGATAAAGAAATTTGCTGTTGAGCCTGTGCCAACACCCACTATGCTCTCTTTATCTAACTTAGGGGTTATGTATTCAATCGCAGCTTTTGCCACTGCCAACTTCAATTCATCTTGGGTCATAATAGGTATCTTTCAGCTGATTTTTGCGGCAATTATACCGACTTACAACCACGTCTGACAGGGATCATTAACGCTATAATTTTCCTGCGTGAGAAACACCGGAAATGGTAATTATTTACCCATCAACAGAGTTTTTGTCAACACCTATAGACGGGGCTTACCCCAGCTTGTAGCATTGACCTAATTCTGGGACTCCCCATGGTTTATGCACTCTCTAACAACTGACGATAGAACTATTACAATGCCTAATCCGTACATAAAAAAGATCCTCAAAGCCAGAGTATACGATGCTGCAATAGAGACTCCGCTGGAACAAGCTAAAGTTCTCTCTAAACGTATCGGCAATACTGTGTTTTTTAAGCGTGAAGACCTTCAGCCCGTCTATTCATTCAAAGTGCGTGGCGCCTATAATAAAATGGCCCAGCTAAGTGACGCGGAGCGTGCCCGAGGGGTAATTACCGCATCTGCTGGCAACCACGCTCAAGGTTTGGCTATGTCAGCTAAAATTATGGGTGTTAAGGCAATCATTATCATGCCGACCATTACTCCAAGTATTAAAGTGGATAATGTTGTAGCACTAGGCGGTGAAGTTGTTCTGTTCGGCTCAAGTTTTGATGCGGCCAAGAAGCACGCCGAAGATCTAGCTGCAGAGCATGGATATACTTACTGCCCGCCTTTCGATGATCCCGATGTGATTGCGGGCCAGGGCACTATTGCCATGGAGATTTTGAAGCAGCACAGCGGCCCTCTGGACGCTATTTTTGTACCTGTAGGTGGTGGTGGCCTGATTGCAGGAATTGCGGTGTACATAAAATATTTAAGCCCAGAAACCAAAATCATCGGTGTTGAATCCAGCGAATCAGCTTGTCTGAAGGCCGCTTTAGATGCTGGGGAAAGGGTGATATTACCTCATGTCGGCATCTTCGCCGACGGTGTTGCTGTGGCCCAAATAGGTAAACACCCTTTTGCAATTGCACAACAATATGTTGACCAGGTAATTACCGTTAACACCGATGAGATTTGTGCTGCCCTTAAAGACATATTCGAAGACACCCGCTCAATCTGCGAACCATCAGGGGCGTTGGCGGTGGCTGGACTAAAAAAATATGTCCAGCAAAACAATGGCCTTGGCGAAACCTACATTGCCATTAATTCTGGTGCAAACATGAATTTCAGCCGCTTGCGTCACATAGCTGAACGCACAGATTTAGGAGAAAAGCGCGAAGCACTAATTGCCGCCCAGATCTCAGAAAAACCCGGCAGCTTTCGACACTTCTGTAAGACCCTAGGCGAGCGCAATATTACCGAGTTCAATTATCGATACTCTGACACTGAAGTAGCCAATATATTAGTGGGTGTCAGCACTGATCCCCACGGCAATGAAAAGCAACAGCTTATCTCTGATTTAATCTCGGCGGACATCCCGGTTGAAGATCTGTCCGATAATGAGATTGCAAAAATTCATATACGCTATATGGTCGGCGGCCACTCACAAAAGCCACTGCAAAATGAGCTTGTGTTCCGTTTTGAATTTCCGGAAAAGCCGGGAGCTCTGTTAAAATTTCTTGATACCGTAGGCGGGCGCTGGAACATATCGATGTTCCACTATCGTAATCACGGATCAGATTTTGGCAGGGTTTTAGTTGCAATGCAGGCCGAGGAAAATGAAAAAACCAGTATAATCAATTTCTTAGACGAAGTTGGTTATTACTATACTGAAGAGACACACAACAAAGCTTTTAAGCTGTTTTTAGGGTAAACCAATAGCAGGAACAGGCTATTACCAATATGTCGCCTGGAGGCCCTCCAGGTGTCATTTATACCAATAACAACAATAATATTGGATTATTTACCTGCTACTGCCCGCAGTTGTCGGTTTGGTACTTCTGCTGAGTAATTGAAGTCAGGGCTAAAGAATGCTTTTAAGGTAAATACTAACATAGAGATCAGGCCCCAGCTCAATCCTACTACTACACCCACATCCATGATTCCGCGCCAGGGCATTGGCATATGTTCAACTACTTGAACAAGCAAGATAATGCCTATGCTTAAACAGATAATAAATATAATACGTCGGCGCTCAGCATCGAAGAAGCCCATACAAAACAGTGGGGCTAAAAGCAATCTTTTGTAAGTGACATTTTCAACCAAAAAGTAAATCCTTGCGGCCACTCTCGGTGAAAAGCCTTTTTGAAACCCTTGATAACCCTCGTAGTAACCCATAAATAAAACCCAGAGCAACATTACCAGCCAATGATATAACTCGAGTTCTATGGCCACTAATTGCCAGCTGATGATTGCCAACTTGAAAATGGCGCTTGCCAAAAACAGGCAAACCCCAACAAGGCCCCAAGCCGCCGCTATACGTCCCAACACATTATCACACCCAAAAAGCTAGATTATAGCAATTACTGTTATATTTTCCTATGAAATTCTGCCGACTATACTCAGCAATTAAAAGTAATATAATTGCATAAAATCAACTAGTTGCGTGCATTAATTGATATTACATATGGCGTCTAAACTTAAACCTTGATCAGACATCATTTATTGGCTGGTTCTAGATGCTTGTTGCTATTAGCCTATTGATCGTTGTAAGTTATTGGGAACAATACTTTACAGCAATACAAACCACGAAGATGACCTACACTTCAATCTCCAGAGCTTGTATATATCTAAGTTTCCAGCTCAGATAGTACATAATTACCCACAGTAGTTTCACGTGAAACTCTTGTGGGTAACTCTTAGCAGACCAAGGTAACCTGGTAATATACTTAGCTTTTCACTTTTGACATCTTTTCAAAACAGTCAACTGCGATAGCATTAACACTGCCTGTTGTGAAATTATCATCTCCATCCAAGCTACCGACGTCACGTCCCATCAATAATGCTAAACACTGGTCCACGGACTCCACTACATAGATAAAAAACTGTTCTGCTTTTACCGCATCTAATACTTCTTTTTTCAACATCATATTTCTAATGTTAGCCTTAGGCACTATTACAGCTTGAGGGCCACCGGCAAATCCCCGGCGCTTACAAATTTCAAAAAAGCCTTCAATTTTTTCATTCACCCCCCCTATCGCCTGAACTTCACCATATTGGTTTATAGACCCAGTGATAGCAAAAGTTTGCGATATGGCAATTTTGGTTAAAGAAGATATCAGCGCACAAACTTCTGCCAGTGATGCACTGTCCCCATCAATAGCACCATAGGACTGCTCCATCGCAATGTTTGCCGAGATTTTAATCGGAAAACCTTTGGCATATTTATAGCCTAAGTAACCAGAAAGTATCAATACACCCTTGGAGTGAATCGACTGGCCTAAATCGGCCTCACGTTCTATATCCAGGATACCTTGCTCTCCAGGAAACACAGTTGCTGTTATCCGAGCAGGGGTACCAAAAGACACATCGCCAACTTGCAAAACTGTTAAACCATTACATTTACCTATCTGCTTGCCCGCTGAGTCTATCAGTACTACATTGTTCAAAATGCTTTCGTAAATCTTCTCGCTTAAACGTCCTGTTCGCGCCTCCTGTGCTTCTAAGGCCAAATTCACATGCCTATCTGTCACTAGCTCATCATCACCCTGAGCTCGTTTAAAATCCGCCTCACAAAGCAAGTCGACAATGTTTCCAATATGTGATGACAACATCGCAGTGTCATCTGCACTGCGAGAGCTATGTTCAACCAAACGAGCGATAGCAGATCGGGTAAACGCAGCCAGCCCCTCCTGATCTGCCAAAGTCTTAATCAGACGAGCATAGTTGCGAACTGATTTATCGGTGCGCGGCACCGACTCATCAAAATCCACGACCACTCTAAAGGTTTTTTCAAAATCGGGATCAAATCCTTGTAACACATAATATGTGTTTCGTGAGCCCACTAAGGCAACTTTTACTTTTAACTCAACGGGCACCGGACTTTGCGAGATTGAGCTTGCAGCAGCGGTATCAGCTAGGGGATGCTCAATACGCAGCTCATGTGCTTTCAACGCTCTTTTTAGCGCTGAGTAAACGTGCGGCATTTCCAACAGTTTCTCTGCATCTAAAAGCAAGTAGCCGCCGTTGGCTTTGTGTAGAGCACCCGCTCTTATTCTTTGGTATGAAGTAGCCAGTGCAGCCAGCTCGGTTACGTACTCTACTCTGCCAAACAAATTTTCATAGGTTGGATGCGCCTCGTAGATAACCGGAGCACCCTTAGTCTTACTGTTATCAACCAGCAAATTGATGCCGTACCACTCTTGCAGCATCGCACGTCGCGATGTATCAGTTAACAGTTCCGACGACTTTTCATCATGTAAAAAATCATCGGCATTATTGGCCACATGCTTAAGCATATCCTTATAGTAATCAATCAGTTTCGGACGATCATTGTATGTTTGCTTGATTTTATCTAACAGTGGTTCTACTGCCTGAATTGCGGTATCTGTCTCTAGCCGTTTTAATTTTTCTGCTGCTTCTCGTCTCCATACAGGCAGAGATGTCAAACTTTCTCCTAAAATATCTTCCAGCTTAGATATATTCAGACTGAAACTCTGACGCAGCTCTTCGTCAAGCTGAGAAAATTGCGCCTCGTCCATGGCCTGGCCTTCACTGATAGGCGTAAAGCCAATAGTCCCACCGTCTCTGTATAAAGCTATACTGTGCTCCCTTGCCTGCTGTTCTACATTGTCAATAGCCTGATCATAGAGCGAGTTAAAGTCCTTCTCTATCTTGCTCTTTTTCCTCTGAAAATTTGGACTCTCATACGCCGCGGGGAGCTGTGTAGCAATCGCTTCAAGCAGGGCCAGGTTATCCCTCTTTAATTTGACAGCTTTACCAGCCGTTAAATGAATCGCAATCGGTGACCGCCCCTCCTCAAAATTATTTATGTACACCCAATCGCTAGGCTTACGTTCTTTCTTAGCTACACTCTTCAACATGTCCATTGCAAAGGAAAAACGCCCAGTGTGCGGGTTACCCATAACAAAGAAATTATAGCCGGGCCGACGCATGCCGACACCAAAAGTCATCGCTTCCAGCGCGCGGCTTTGACCAAAGAAACCACTGAATTTTTCGAGGGTAGAAGTATTTTTGAAAGGAAGTAATTCGAGTTCACAGCTTTTATATAACTGATCGATCGTTAAAGGTAACAAATTTTTCATGACATATACCCCTAAGTGAAAAACTGCTCGGCATCAAATTGACACCAGGCAACTTCAACTGCGTAGAAATATTTCATATCTTAGGTAAATTTTACCCATAAACATAGTATAAAAACAGATAGATACACTAGTATTTTAAAAAGCCCTGCATACTGCGGACACCACCCGATGCCCGGTCACAAAACAGTTGAGTGCATCAATACAATATAGACACTCAATTTAACGATATGTCAGATTATTAAATTATTTTTGTAACTCATCTCTCAAGCGGGTAATAACCTGCGCAGTATCCGGCTTGACCCCACGCCATAATCTAAAAGATTCCGCTGCCTGTTCAACCAGCATTCCAAGACCGTCTATACATTTTTTAGCACCTAAATCTTTGCCCCACTGATTAAAAACAGTTACTTGCGAGCCATACATCATGTCGTACAAGTAGCTTCCAGTGCTTACTAACCCATCAGGTATTGGCGGTAACTCATTGTTTAGAGAGGCAGAAGTACCATTGATGATTAGATCATAATGACCTTCTAACTGCTGGTATTCGCAACAGTTCAGCGTATATATATCGGAAAAAATAGTGGCTAATTCTAATGCTTTAGACAAAGTACGATTCGCTATCGTAATACTGGAAGGCCGTTCAGCGATAATAGGTTGCAACACTCCCCGCACAGCGCCTCCTGCACCTAAAATTAGTATTTTCTTATCGGCCAACTGATATCCATTATTACTTATCAGATCCCTGACCAAACCGATGCCATCCGTGTTATCGCCTTGTATTTGACCGTCTTTTATCCACAAGGTGTTAACTGCTCCCGCTAGCCTGGCCGCATCGGAGAGTTGATTTGAAATATCCCATGCCTGCTGCTTAAAAGGCACTGTGACGTTCAATCCACAACCTTGGTCTGCAAAAAAGCTATTAACATCTTCGGCAAATCTATCCAGGGCAACCAGTTTAGTGACATAGTCTAGTTGCTGATTACTCTGCTGAGCGAACATTTTATGAATCAATGGGCTTTTGGAATGCCCTATAGGATTGCCGACAACAGCATACTGATCAATTTTGTTCATCTTATACCTCTATTTCAGCCAGTCTCTGACAGGTAAAAACTTTGAATATAACTCAGATTCCTTACTACCATCAGCTACTTGATAGTCATAACTCCATTTAACTTCTGGTGGCAAAGACATAAGAATTGACTCTGTGCGACCATTGGACTGTAGACCAAACAGAGTACCTCTATCGTAGACCAAATTGAATTCTACATAGCGACCGCGACGGTGCAATTGAAAATCTTTTTCACGCTCTGAAAAACTAAGCTGTTGGCGCTTTTCGACAATAGGCAAATATGCGGGCAGGTAACTATTTCCAATAGAGCGCATTAGTGCAAAGCTAGTAGCAAAATCAGGCTCAGACAAGTCATCGAAAAACAAGCCGCCCACTCCCCTAGCTTCCTGGCGATGCTTGATATAGAAATACTCATCACACCATTTTTTGTATTTAGGATAGACATCATCACCAAATGGCCTACAACTCTCCCTGGCAACGTTGTGCCAGTGCACACAGTCTTCCTCAAATCCATAGTAAGGCGTCAAATCCAGCCCCCCACCAAACCACCAAACCGGCTCTTCGCCCTCTTTACTGGCAATAAAGAACCTTACATTTGCATGGGATGTAGGCACGAAAGGGTTGTTGGCATGCATGACTAATGACACCCCCATCGCCTGAAAACTTCTGCCCGCCAGCTCAGGCCGCGCAGCCGTTGCTGAACCCGGCATGCTTACTCCGTGTACATGAGAAAAATTAACGCCGCCCTTTTCGAACACAGCGCCATTAGTGATTAGCCGGGTTCGCCCGCTTCCGCCTTCTGGCCTTATCCAATTGTCTTCAACAAAACCAGCAGCGCCATCTTGCCCGGCTAACGCCTGACAAATGTTATCTTGTAAATCGTGCAAATAATGCTTAACTGCATCCACATCAACTTCTGACATTGCTGGACCTTTATAATAGGAATGGGTTGCGGGCTATCGGAGAATAGCTCCGCCATTTAATATTCGTATACTACTAGGTGTTGTACAACCACCGAGACTACCAGACAAGTAACAATCAACTGCAGTGCCAAAATAGCTTCTACAAGCACCCTCAGTGGACGCTGGCTGCAAACCCGAGGGGTTTGCCGAAGTAGACACTAAAAACCCGCCATAGGCATCACAAAGGGCCACGACTAATGGGTGATCACTCACTCTAACTGCCACTGAGCTGAAATCCCCTTTAACCCACTGCGGAATTAAATCGCCATGATCTTCAATGATCCAAGTGACTGGCCCGGGCCATGAATCTTGCAAGGTCTGTAATTGATTATCACTGACGCCCGTTAACAAACTGCTCAGTTGAGTCATTGATGCTGCTACTAGGATTAAGCCTTTGGCTTCAGGTCGGTCTTTAATAGTAAGGATTTTTGAGACGGCCGCCTGAGAGTATGGGTTACACCCCAGACCCCAGACAGCTTCTGTGGGATAAGCTATAACACCGCCATTGCTTAAAACATCAATGGCAGTGTTAATTTTTTCTTGATCAACTTTCAAGTCGAACCCTATATTTCGCCATTTTCGATTTGTACCTGTAGCGCTTTATCTTTGGCTATAACGGCATCAGCACTAGCAGCGCGATCTAAACGCACTCGCTCAGCCAGCGCCGGATCAGCTACCGCCATGATCTGTGCGGCCAGATAAGCGGCATTTTTAGCACCTGCTTTACCGATAGCAACAGTAGCGACAGGGATACCACCGGGCATCTGCACTGTTGAGAGTAGCGCATCAAGACCGTCCAGAGACGATTCGATAGGTACGCCTATTACCGGCTTAGTCGTAGCGGCAGCCACGGCACCTGCTAGATGAGCTGCCATACCAGCGGCACAGATAAAGGCAACAGCACCACGCTTATCAGCATCTTTCACATAATCGTGGGTATAAGCAGGCGTGCGATGAGCAGAGCTAACTTTCATTTCAAAATTGACACCCAGGCTTCTGAGCACTGCAACTGCAGATTTCATTACTGGTAAGTCAGAGTCGGAGCCCATTAGGATTGCAATAAATTTTTGCGACATGGTATTTTCCATATGATTAAAATAATTGGCGCTATTGTCCCGATCTGGCTGTTAAATTACAAATACTTTCAGCACTGTGCTGCTAATTTCCTATTACTGCTATAGATACCAAAAAAATCATATTGAACATAAAAACTATTTCAAGCGGATGTACCCATCCCCTGATGACTGGATAAACCCTAACAACTCCAGCTCGACAAGCGAACTTGTCAGAGAGGCAATTGCACTCTGGCTCTGTGAAGCTATTTGAACAAGACTTGTATGAGTGTAATCTATATTACCCAACAAACCATATAGCGGCTCTGCAAGAGTTTTAGTAGATTCATTAGTCGCCTGCTCATTCACCCCCAAAACCTGGTCAGAGAAATTCAATTCAGATAAAATATCGTTTGCAGATTGCACCAAAACTGCACCATCACTTATTAATTGATGACAGCCGACACTGCCTGAATACTCAATCGGTCCAGGAATGGCAAAGACATCTCTATTTTGTTCCAGAGCCATTCGTGCAGTGATTAAAGTTCCGCTTTTAAGCTTGGCCTCGACAATCAATACACCTAAAGCCAGACCACTAATGATGCGGTTTCTCTGAGGAAAATTGCCCGCTAAAGGAGCAGTACCTGGCAGATACTCGGACAACCAACAACCTGATTTCAATAATTTACCAGCCATTTGCTGGTGTCCCCTTGGGTACACGACGTCCAGCCCTGTTCCCATTACCGCTATACTTGGAAAATTATGATCAACAGCGCCACTGTGCGCAGCACCATCTATACCTCTGGCTAAACCGCTGGTAATAACTAAGCCTGATTGCGCCAGCTGCCTTGAAAAGCTATAGGCATGGCGCAAACTGCTTCTACTTGCCTGCCTGCTACCGACTATGGCGATCTGTGGCTTACTCAGTATTTCTTGATCACCCTTACAGAACAGTAACAGCGGATAATCCGGGATTTGCAGTAGCAGTGGCGGGTACTCAATGTCAGTATAATTGATGCATCTTATCTGCAGTTGATGCAAAACCTCAGTGGTAGTACAAACTCTTTCGTACAGCTCGCCAGAAGATTGTAAATAATTTTTTAGTAACCGATAATTATTTGCACCAGTCATTGATTGCAGCAAATCTAAGTCTGGCTGGAGACTCCCTGCACTCGCAGAGAGAAGCTTTCGAATAGTCTGGCGCCCTACTTTTGGCAAGATACTTAATGCTAGCAACAAGCGGCTGTTTATTGTGAACATACCTACCCCTAAATTTTTAGCGACAGGCAGGTCTTAGCTCTGGGGAGGCTATTCTATGCTAGTTAATGAATCCCCTGGAGCAACCGCATCAGAGGCGCTCAAAACAATGCCATAGCTTAAGTTTTCAAAGACATTCACCACCATCAATACAGCATTGGCTTGATTTGAAATAGTGATTAATTCTTTAGTCCTAGGATCTTCTACTTGCACCGGGGCTTTTACCACATTAAAGACGTGACCTGGGTAAATACTTGATTTCGCGCCTAGATTAATGACTACACCATCATATTTGGCAATTTGATAGGCTTCATTGACTGCGGCTATAACTTTCCCTTCAAGCGCTTGCGGCGCAGCTGCAAGGTGGTACAAAGGTTTCAAAGCCAAGGCATTACTCCTGACGATGATATCCCCCTTGCGAACCAAGCCTTTCGACTTAGTGACCAGGGCTCTGCTTATATCACCTTGTTTACTAATAACATCCAGCGTACCTACCTTAATGATTTCAGTATTTTCTGTGCTTAGACCGTGCTCTGCACCATAAGTCTTACCCACCCGATATATATCGTAAGTAATGTAATCGGGGTCTAAAACACCGCGGATAAAAATTTCATCTCCAGAGGCAATCAAATTTCTAAGACCGGCTCCAGCAAGGACATACGGCATTCTTGCTGCAGCATCGGCTGCTACTATTCGGTGCCCTGCCACGAAAGACTGCAATGCGATTTTGGGGATTGCAGAAATAGCTGAGAATCGACCAGCCTCACGGACTCTGGGAACCATTTTAGATTCAGAAAACTTATTCGTCGTTAAGTAGGGCTGGCCATTTCTATAGCGCAAATAAATAACATCATCCGGATAGATCAAATGAGGATTAGAGATTTGACTGTTGTGCTCCCATATCTGTGGCCAAAGCCAGGGAGATTTCAGAAACACAGCGGATATATCCCATAGCGTATCCCCCTTCTTAACTATGTATTCATTAGGATAATCATTCTTCAAGATTGATTGAGCATTGAGAATTGGAGCAAAAACTACAATCAGAACTATAAATATGGCGTTTCTTATACTATGAACTTTGTTCATAACAGCCTCAATAAATACATAAAAATAAAAGGTAACACTCTGAATAACAGAATATTCTGTACTGGGCAAATGATAATACTCCCCAGCTAAAAAAACCGTAAAATAGACTAACAGAACAAGCTCAAGACTCAGTATAATACATGCTGAATATTTGCGGTAACTTTCATCACAATCCATCTTTAAATTGGTTAGTTATTATGACTCTATTAACAATTTTGGAATTTCCTGACCCCAGACTGCGCACTGTAGCCAGCGATGTACAAAACTTCGACCAATCACTCGCCAACATCATTGACGACATGTTCAGCACTATGTACCAAGCTCCAGGAATAGGACTGGCCGCCACCCAAGTGGATATTCACCAGAGAATAATTACCATAGATATCTCAGAAGATAGAAACCAGCCACTGGTTTTAATAAACCCCAGTTTCAGCATCATCGACGCTGACACCGATAAGATGCAAGAGGGATGCCTCTCTGTTCCCGGCTTCTATGAAGAGGTAGAAAGACCCAAACATATCCTAGTCGAAGCCCTCGACAAAACAGGCAAAGCTATCAACTTTGAAGCCACTGACCTTCTCGCTGTCTGCATCCAGCACGAGATAGACCATTTAGATGGCAAACTTTTTGTTGACTACTTATCGAAGCTGAAACGCAGCAGAATCAAATCAAAACTAGAAAAAATCCACCGACAACAGCAGTAGCATCACTCATCCAACACCTTGCGCATAGGTACAAAATGTCCAAATCACTTAAAATCGTTTTTGCCGGTACTCCAGAATTTGCCGCACAATCATTAATTGCGTTAATAGACAGCCATCATCAACTAGTTGCAACTTATACACAGCCTGATCGACGTGCCGGCAGAGGCAAAAAAATCAACCAAAGTGCTGTTAAAAAAGTTTCTCTTGCTCATGATATCCCCGTTTATCAGCCTGATAATTTCAAAGACCCAGACAGTGTCAAACAGCTAAGTGAATTGGACGCTGATATTATGGTGGTTGTAGCTTACGGTATTTTATTACCGCAAGCCGTATTGGACACCCCAAGATTAGGCTGCATCAACGTACATGCCTCACTACTGCCTAAATGGAGAGGTGCAGCTCCTATCGAACGCGCCTTGCTCGCGGGAGATCTATCCACGGGTGTCACCATCATGCAAATGGATAAAGGGCTGGATACCGGTGATATGCTCAACAAACAAACTATAGATATTACAGCTACCATGACAAGCGGCCAACTACATGATGCTCTAATCCCTATCGGCTGCAATTCGCTTCTGAAAACTCTTCAGCAATTAGCCGACGGTACTAGTACAGCTACCCGCCAAGACGATCAATTAGCCTGCTATGCCAGTAAACTTTTCAAATCCGAAGGCCAGATAGATTGGAATCAAGATGCATCACAAATATCTCTACTGATCAGGGGCTTATCACCCAGGCCAGTGGCGCATTCTAACATAGGCACTACAGTAATCAGACTTTGGAATGCCGTTGCTAGTAACTCAGAAACAGACCCTCTCTTTGATTCTGCATTAGTAGGGACTATTTGTAGAACAGATAAATCAGGGATAGAAGTACTCTGCAAAGGAGGCACTAAGCTTCTTATTAAGTCACTGCAAGTTCCTGGTGGCAAACAACTTTCTGCTCGTGATTTAATCAACTCAAAACGTGAGCTATTCTCTCCAGGTAGCTGCTTTACAACCCCCTGTATAGACGAAACCAAATAATGAATGTCAGACAACTCGCTGTAAAAACCCTCACTCCGCTGCTATGTGACAGTGGCGCCCTTAAATATTCGCTGCAGAAGAACCTCGTTGATTGCCCTGACAACCTCAAACCTTTGTTGCAGCAACTTTGTTATGGCAGCATGCGCCATTACCCGCAACTGCTGTGCATATTAAATAAGCTTGTTAGCAAACCTTTAAAACCAAAGGATGCTGACATTCAGGCTCTCCTCTTGATCGGACTGTATCAACTTTACAAACTGCGAATTGCTGAACATGCAGCGATCAGCGAAACAGTTGATGTCTGTAAAGCACTAAAAAAGCCATGGGCAACATCACTTGTCAATGCCACCTTACGTAACTTCCAAAGACAGCAAAGCACAATCATAGAACAGCTCTCTTCTGACAAATCCTTTAAATACAATCATCCACATTGGTTTATTGAGAAGCTAAAGCATAACTGGCCAGAGCAATGGCAATCTATCCTTGCTGCAAATGACCTTCACCCTCCCCTCACGCTGAGAACTAACATCAGCAAAGTTTCACGTGAAACATTGTTGAATAAATTACAAAGACAAGGTATTGCAGCAAAAGAGACCGAATATTCAAAATATGGACTTATTCTTGAGATACCTACAGATGTAACAGCAATTGAAGGTTTTTCCACTGGCGAATTTAGCGTACAAGACGAAGCAGCACAGCTAGCGGCGCCCTTGGTTGACCCTCAGGAAGGTGAAAATATTCTCGATGCCTGCAGTGCCCCTGGTGGTAAGCTACTGCACTTGTTAGAGCTAAACCAAGGTAAAGCAACAACTTTTCAGGGACTAGAGCTAGAACAACATCGTGCCGAGAGGATTGCTGAAAATTTCCAGAGAATAAACCTAGCGTGCAAGCTACACATTGGCGACGCAACCAATCGAGATTGGTGGAATGGGAAACTCTTCGATAAAATATTATTGGATGCGCCGTGCAGCGCTACCGGAGTGATACGCCGCAACCCAGACATAAAATTGCTGCGTAAATCAGAAGATATACACAATATTGTAAAGCTACAAAGAGCTATTTTGGAAAACTTGTGGGGACTGCTTAAAAATAAAGGTAGGGTAATCTATGCAACATGCTCAATATTTCCCCAGGAAAACGAAAACATGATCGCAAGCTTCTTGCGCGAGCATGAAGACGCCAGACACATAGAGATAAATGAAAACTGGGGAGTGAGCAGAAAATACGGACGCCAACTGTTTCCTGCGGCAGATGCAAACGATGGCTTCTATTACGCGATCATCGAGAAGACGGATGCTTAATGACAAAGGACTCATAACCATTATACTGAGCACTTGATGCAAATAGATTAGAATAAATGCCACCAACAAAGACAACAGAGCAACCTATATGAAAATCATCATTCTCGGCGCGGGCCAGGTCGGCGGAACGCTAGCGGAAAATCTGGCAAGCGAAGCTAATGACATCACTATCGTTGACAGGGACGCCGACCGTCTTCGAGAGCTCCAAGACAGATTGGACATTAGCACCGTCGAAGGCATGGGCTCTTACCCCGGTACTTTACAAAGGGCCGGCGCAGAAGATGCTGATATGCTAATTGCAGTCACAAGCAGCGATGAAGTTAATATGATTGCCTGTCAACTGGCACAAACACTGTATAAAACACCTACCAAAATTGCCCGAGTTAGAAGTCACGATTATATAAAGTACGCCAAGAAAATTTTTTGCAAGGACGCGGTACCGGTCAATGTAATTATTAGCCCAGAGCAATTAGTTACGAAAAATGTCAAGCGACTCATAGAGCGACCGGGCGCTTTACAAGTATTGGATTTTGCAGAGGGCAAAGCTCAACTGGTGGCCGTCAAGGCTTATCACGGAGGCCCGTTGGTTGGAAATCAAATTTCCTTTCTAAAACAACATATGCCCAATATCGATACCAGAGTTGCAGCAATATTTCGCAAGGGCAGCCCCATCACCCCTCAGGGAGATACTGTAATTGAGGTGGATGATGAAGTATTCTTTATTGCTGCCACAGAAGATATTCTACCTGTTATGGGCGAATTACGACGTTTAGACAATCCCTACAAAAGAATATTAATAGCGGGCGGAGGCAACATCGGCGCAAGGTTAGCAGCTTCCATTGAAAACGACTTCAAGGTAAAGATAATTGAACGAGTCCTAGACAGATGTAACACCCTTGCCAACACTCTGACAAAAAGCATCGTCCTGCATGGAAACGCTTCTGACCGCGACCTGTTACTGGAAGAAAACATTGAAGACACCGATGTATTCTGCGCCCTGACTAACGACGATGAAGCCAATATTATGGCATCTATGCTGGCAAAGAAAATGGGCGCCAAAACCGTAATGACATTAATTAACAACCCAGCGTATGTGGATTTAGTTCAAGGTGGAGTTATTGACATAGCAATTTCACCACAACAGACGACCATTGGAGCGTTACTAACCCACGTCAGAAAAGGTGATGTAGCCGCAGTCCACTCTTTGAGAAGAGGGGCTGCAGAGGTTATGGAAGTAGTTGCTCACGGTGACGAACACAGCTCAAAAGTGGTAGGCAAAGCACTGCGCGATATTGAATTACCGCAGGGAACAACCATAGGCGCTCTAGTCAGAGATGATAAGGTAATTATTGCACACGACCACGTAGTAGTAGAAAACGATGATCATTTAATCTTGTTTCTGGTAGACAAAAACAAAATACATGAAATTGAGAAATTATTCCAAGTTGGACTGGCATTCTTCTAGGAGTAATCGATCGCGCAGCTACATACCCTGCCCGCGATACAGACAAGTGCTAATTGACAACAATAAAATCAACATAACAAGAACCCACTCATCCAATAGCAGTTATAAACTATGCATTACAGAATAATACTAAGAATACTCGGCATCTTATTGATGATATTCAGTATAACAATGATCCCTCCGGCTGTAGTTTCACATATATACGACGACGGAGTGCACTCGATATTCTATCTCTGCTTGGGTATCACCTTTACAACAGGATTTATATTCTGGCTGCCAGCCTACAAAGTTTCACAAGACCTGAGAACAAGAGATGGTTTTGTTGTGACAGTAATGTTCTGGCTGGTTTTGAGTATTTTTGGCTCTATACCATTTGCATTGGCAGCAGAATTAGACTTAAGCATAGTAGATGCAATGTTCGAGTCTATGTCAGGCCTAACAACAACTGGCGCAACAGTTATCACCGGCATAGACGAGCTTCCAAAGTCCATCCTTTTTTACCGTCAACAACTGCAATGGCTTGGTGGCATGGGTATCATCGTCCTCGCCGTCGCGATCCTGCCTATGCTAGGTATTGGGGGAATGCAGCTGTATCGAGCAGAAACCCCTGGCCCGGTTAAGGACAGCAAATTAACGCCAAGAATCGCCGAAACAGCCAAGGCACTTTGGTACATATATGCATCTTTAACCTTGGTCTGTACCTTAAGTTATTGGTTGGCAGGAATGAGCTTCTTCGATGCAATTACACACAGCTTCTCGACGGTGGCGATAGGCGGATTCTCAACCCACGATGAGAGCATAGGGTACTTCGACAGCCAACTAATTGAGTCCATCGCCACTATTTTCATGATCGTATCAGCACTCAATTTTAGCTTACATTTTTTTGCCTGGCGCAAACAATCTATTGGACATTACTGGCAGGACCCAGAAGTTAAGTTCTTCATAACTACGTTGTTGCTGACAATTATCGTCAGCGTTAGCATATTGTCTATAACCAAAACATATGAGCCACTAAAAGCCATAAGTGAATCGGTTTTCATGGCTGTTTCTATTGCCACAACAACCGGATTCGCTACCACTGACTTCACCAGCTGGCCGACTGTTCTACCCTTCATGCTGATGCTCACTGCATTCGCCGGAGGCTGTGCGGGATCAACCGCCGGGGGCATGAAAATAATCAGGGTATTACTGATATTTAAGCAAGGCCACAGAGAGATAAAGAGACTGGTTCACCCCAACGCAGTGTTCCCGGTAAAGCTTAGTCAAAAACCGATATCAGAGAAAATTCTACAGGCGGTATGGGGATTTTTCTCAGTGTACATGATGATGTTTGTACTGATGCTGTTAGCCTTGATGGCAACCGGGCTAGACCAGATAACTGCATGGTCGGCAGTTGCAGCCACGCTTAACAACTTGGGCCCTGGACTCGGCGATGTAGCGACTAACTACGGGGGCATAAATGATACAGCAAAATGGGTATTGTGCTTTTCCATGTTATTGGGCCGGCTCGAAGTATTTACCTTATTGATACTCTTTACACCGATATTCTGGCGAAGGTAATACTCATAAGATTCAATAAAACTTGGCCATCCCCGGCGGAGTTTTCTTGAATCTTTTATATTCCCACTGGTACTGTTCTGGGTTAGCGGTGACGATGGTCTCGATAGTGTTATTTAATACATTCAGGGATATATTAAGATCGCTGCTGTTAATATCAGTGCCTACCTCGCTAAACTCTATGGCAAAACCTTTACCACCGGGCTCTCGCAGGGCAACTCCTGCGATCACTTTACAGTTTGTTTTTCTGGCGAGCTGAGACAGCAAGGTCATGGTATATGCAGGGTGACCAAAAAAAGAGCAGAACTGGCCACTACCGTCGACAGGTTCCTGATCGGGTAAAATTGCGATTACGCCATTGCCACGTAATTTTTTAATCAATTTTTTTACTCCTGCTGCATTGGCAGGAGCCATGTCCCCGCCCAGCCTCTTTCGCATTTTGTTAATGAGCCAATCAAAAAACTTGAGTTTAGGCTGTTTGTAGAGCACGGTGATTGCATATTTATTAGAGGCAAACAGGTTTAACACTTCCCAGTTGCCAATGTGCGGCGCAATAATCAGAACCCCCCTCCCCTGTGCTACGGCTGCGGTTAGAAGCTCCTCTCCCTTCACACTGGTCACTTTAGCCAGTGACATAGAAGTAGGCCACAGCCATGACATACCCATCTCAGCGTATGACATTGCCGTGTGTTCTAAACTGGACTTAAGCAATTGTTTTTTATCTTGTGCAGAAAGGGCCGGAAAACAACTATCAATGTTGCGCTTAGAGACAGTGTAGCTTCGAGAGTGTTTTTGCCAAGACATCAGTTTAGCCAAAAAACGGCCAAATGACTGACTGACCGCCAAAGGCAAAAGAGCCATGCAGAACAAGAAAAAAAGACCCACAATAATTTTAATATATCGCATACAGCTAAATAATCTCTCGAGTAAAAGGCTAGGCATTATATAATGCGGGCTAGAAAATTACTTAATATACCAGCTACGCAACACAATCAAACCCAGTTGCCGGCTGAGAAAACTAAAATTAATAATAAAGGGGATTAAAATGCAATATACAGTCTATCTATCCGGTGAAATACACAGCGACTGGCGTGAAAAAATTAAAAAATCAGTAATCGATAAACAACTTCCGATTACCATTTTAACACCCAATACAGATCATCAATCTAGCGATGACTGCGCAGAAAACATCCTGGGCCCCGAGAGCAGTAATTATTGGAAAGACCACAAAGCCGCCAAGATTAATAGTATGAGACAGATGACAGCTATAGAGCGAGCAGACATAGTGGTTGTCAGATTTGGAGACAAATATAAGCAGTGGAATGCCGCTTTTGATGCCGGCATTGCTGTCGCCAAAGGCAAAGCGCTGATAGTAGAGCACGCAGATGATATTATTCATCCTCTCAAGGAAATAGATGCAGCTGCTCAAGCGGTGGCCCAAAACACCGAACAAGTGATAGAAATTTTAGAATATTTAACTCGCGACTATTAAAATTACAATAACTGATATCTGCGCGGCGCAAAACAGTGCCGCCTAGACGTCAACAGCCTTGCAAGACAGCCACTGGGACAATACAACGACTGATACTAAAAATTTCAGGCGCTAGCATGCAGAAATATTTGTCCACAGATGAAACTAATAAATCAATTATTGTTGTATAATTCTCGCCTTATTTTTTCCAACAATGGAAAAACTACCAACATTAACCAGAAACTAAAATACAGGTGAACATTGTGACTGCTACACCGGCACCCAAAGGAGCTACATTCCAAGATTTAATTCTTGCATTACAAACATATTGGTCAAAACATGGCTGTGTGGTAATACAACCTTTAGATATGGAAGTCGGGGCCGGGACCTTCCACCCAGCTACATTTTTACGCGCCATTGGCCCGGAGTCATGGAAAGCAGCTTATGTGCAGCCCAGCAGACGACCAACAGATGGACGCTATGGGGAAAACCCTAACCGACTGCAACATTACTATCAGTTCCAGACGGTTTTAAAGCCCTCCCCTGACAACATCCAGGAACTCTATTTAGGCTCTTTAGAAGCACTGGGTGTCGACCCTCTGGTTCACGACATTCGCTTTGTCGAAGACAACTGGGAATCTCCTACACTAGGTGCCTGGGGTCTGGGCTGGGAAGTTTGGCTGGACGGTATGGAAGTATCGCAATTCACCTATTTCCAACAGGTAGGCGGCCTGGAGTGCTATCCGGTTACCGGAGAGCTTACCTATGGCCTGGAGCGCCTAGCGATGTATATCCAGGATGTAGATAGCGTCTACGACTTAGTCTGGGCAACAAACCCAGATGGCACTAGCATCTCCTACGGTGATGTATTTCATCAGAATGAAGTTGAGCAGTCCACGTATAACTTCGAACATGCGGATGTGGAGCACCTGTTTTCCACATTCGACTTTCATGAGCGAGAGTGCAATAAACTGTTAGAAGCTAACTTACCACTACCCGCTTACGAGCAGACCCTAAAAGCGTCTCATACTTTCAACTTGCTAGACGCAAGGAAGGCGATATCTGTAACCGAGAGGCAGAGATACATCTTACGGGTACGCACCCTTACCCGCGGCGTTGCAGAAGCCTATTTAGAATCCAGAGCAAAATTAGGCTTTCCTCTTGCAGAGGAAGGGATACGTCTTGAAGCATTAGCTGCATTAAAGGAGAGTAAATAATGGCTGCCGTAGACTTTTTAGTTGAGCTTGGAACCGCTGAACTCCCCCCTATGTCACTACAGACACTTTCTAACGCTTTCAGCAGCGGGATAATTGAAGGCCTGAAAGCTGAACTAGGAAAAGATGCACAGGCACTGTTAGAGGGCTGCAAAGTGGAAAACTTTGCTACGCCAAGGCGCCTTGCGGTAAAGATTAGCGGCCTGATTGACGAAATACCTGCCTCAGTAAATAGCGTGCAGGGGCCACCAATAAAAATCTGCTACGATGCCGAGGGCAATCCAAGCAGAGCATTAATAGGTTTTGCCAAGAAGAACAATGCTGAACTCGATCAACTTAGTGAGCTGGGCGGTAAAATCAGCTATACCCAGGAGATTGCGGCTAAACCTTTGGCTGCTTTGATGCCAGCTATCGTTGAACAATCTTTAAACAAGCTACCGATAGCTAAACGCATGCGCTGGGGGGCCAGTAAGCTTGAATTCGTGCGACCGGTTCAATGGCTAGTCATGCTGTTTGATCAAACTGTAATCGATTGTGAAATTCTCGGCGCCCAAGCTGGCAACCAAAGCCGCGGCCATAGATTCCATCATCAACAGCCAATCACTATCAACAACCCAGCTGAGTATGAAGACAAATTAGAGCAAGCCTATGTAATTGCCGACTTCTCTAAACGCAGAGAAAAGATAGTACAGCAAGTAAAAGAGCAGGCTGCGCTAATTAATTGCGTCGCTCATATCGAAGATGATTTGTTGATTGAGGTCACCGGACTGAACGAATGGCCAGTAGCACTGAGCGGTGCTTTCGATAAAGAATTTCTATCAGTACCTCAAGAAGCATTGATTTTATCAATGAAAGAGCATCAAAAATATTTTTATACTACTGATGAATCAGGCCAATTAATGCCAAATTTCATTACAATCAGTAATATAGAATCAAAGGATCGTAATAAAGTTATAGCCGGCAACGAAAAAGTTATCCGCCCGCGACTCGCTGATGCAAAATTTTTCTTCGAAAATGACCAGAAGATCAGCCTGGAGTCGCGCTGTGATAAGTTGAAAAAGATAGTTTTCCAGCAGCAGTTGGGGACTGTTTATGAGAAGAGCGAACGAATTGCTGCCCTGGCGAGCCATATCACAGTACTGATAGGCGGTGACCAACAAAAAGCACATCGCGCGGCAATCCTAGCGAAAACCGACTTAGTCACAGATATGGTCTTTGAATTTACTGATTTACAGGGGCTAATGGGCTATCACTACGCCTTAAATGACGGTGAAGATGCCGAAGTAGCACAAGCCATATTCGAGCAATACCTGCCGAAATTTGCCGGGGACCAATTACCAGCCACTAAAACCGGTATAGCACTGGCTCTGGCAGACAAGTTAGATACCTTAACCGGCATGTTTGGTATAGGCCAGCCTCCAACGGGCTCTAAAGACCCTTTTGCACTGCGACGGGCAACCGTTGGCGTACTGCGGATTATTATCGAGCAAAAGCTCGATTTGGATCTCAAACAGCTGGTAGAGTTGGCTGTTGCACAACATATGGCCATAGCAGAGACCGACAAGCAACAGATTACAGAACAAGTCGTGTTGTTCATGCTGGAGCGTCTCAGAGCCTATTATGAGGATCGCGCCATACGGATTGATACTTATCTTGCCGTTGCCGCTTTAGCCCCTAGCAAGCCACTAGATTTCGACAAGCGAGTGAATGCGGTTGAGCACTTTCGTTCATTAGCCAGTGCGCAATCTTTGAGTGCAGCCAATAAACGCGTTTCAAATATTCTCGATAAGCAGCAACTCGATAAGCATCTGCCAATCGATGCCAGCTTGTTTACTGAAGCTGCAGAGATCGAGCTGGATACTTGTTTAAGTGAACTCACGGCAAAACTAACACCAATGTTCGAAAGTTCAGATTATCGCGGCGCGCTAACTTTACTTGCAAGCCTGCAGCAACCTATAGACCATTTCTTTGATAATGTCATGGTGATGGCAGAGGAAGACGCAGTACGGCAAAACCGTCTGGCACTGTTACAAAAGCTGCGCCAGTTATTTTTGCATATAGCGGATATCTCGCTGCTAAACTAGCCGTCGACAACACTCGTTACGTTTGTCTATTTGCAGTGCGGCAAACGTAACTTCTCTCGCGCATAACAGCCTTTTATGCCAACCTAAATACCAGCAAATTTCTTCATTACAACTTTCCTGATACAGCACACTTGCCCGCAAATTTAAGCGAAAACAACAATCCAGTTCAGCTGGATATGTGACAAGTCTAAACTAGAATTTGTAGCCTTTTTCAGCTTCTTAAAAGTCACTTTAATCAGCAAATAATTGCCAGCCTTTTGCTGTTGATTATTGCAGCACAATCAAACCCGAATAAATAAGCCAAAAGCCAATAATTTCTCGGTTAGCAATAACTAACAAAAGCATGTAAGGAGGCACTAACTGATTTTTAATATATATAAAACAAAGTGTTAATGGTTTATTAAAAACCTCATAAAATATGCCATAAATTGATTTTAAATTTGGATTTAGACAAAAATTAACAGTAACCGACGCTTGATAGCTAATATATTGGCGAAAACAAAGCATTGATATCACCTGATATTGGACGTTAATAAAATCTAATAACAGATAATCAGCCAAGGAACGAAGTCAAAGAGCCCGACACTACTGGGTAAAAACTGATATTTGATCGTCAGTATTTATGTTATATATCAATAAATTACATCATATTACTAGATTTAAATTGGAAGTAAAATCAGCTACCTTAAAGCCAAAAAACATAGGTTAAGTTGTTGTTTTATATGATCTTGAAAATTCAGATAATATTGATTGCGAAATTTATTTACAATTCCCATTAGAGAAATTAACAAGAGCATGTAAGTATCTGTTTTTACGAGCTTTGATTGACAATATAATTTCAACAAAAATTATTAGCTATTTATAAGGAAAGCGATCAATAAATTAGCGCGAGGAAAGTATCAGATAGAAATTTGACAGTTATTAAGCTATATATATCAGCCCTATTTACAGTCACATAAAGGCGCTAATCTGCAAAGGCCTAAATCATTCGATAATCGTTTATAAAAGGAATTCACATGAACGCCCGGTATCTACCCGCTTTAATATGCAGCGTGATTCTAAGCTCAACTCTGACAAGTACTCTAACTGCTGCAAAAACGACCAACATAGTTACAGATACGCAGGTCTCGCAGCTGACTAAAAACCCATGGATGAGAGAAAAGCTGCCCGCTAATACTCTGTTATATGCGAGAATCCCCTCCATCTGGAGCAGCATTTCCTACAAAGACGACAGTTTCAAATATGCATTGGGAAATAGCAGCTTTACGCAAACGATTAACAGCATCCAGGAAGCTAGCGGTCAGTGGGTCGCTGAAGCCGATGCCCAAATCAAACCATTTTTGGCGCTGCTGGCAGGACAACTCAATGGACCGATAGAGATTGCCGCAGTCGCCAATGGTCCTATGCCACAATTAATGATTACCGCAAGTCTGGACTACAGCGACACTGATCAGCTGCAGTCACTGATTGACAGTTTACTAAAAGCAAAACTGGTTAAATCCGAGATTGAGAAAATGCAGGGTGGAACCGGCTTATTAATGACCGACCTTGGGCCTACCCCCTATCGCTGGGATGGGAAAAATAAGCGCTTAAACATCTTAGTCGCTCTGGGCGGCGCAAATTTAAATGCCCTAGACAGCGTATTTAATGCATTAACAGAGAATACCAACAGCCCAATGCTGGCAAACGAGCAGCAGATGGATAGTAGCAAACAGGGACTGTACATTTGGTTTAACAACCAGGCCGCTTTTCCACTGTACCAGGGCATGACACCAAAACCTATGTTGCAACAAATGCAGCTGTTTGGTGTTCCCGATATGAAATCTTTAGCATTGAGTTGGGGGGTTAGAGATAACAAAGGTCGAATCAAATTACAGCTAGAAGCTGCAAACAGCGGCTTGATTAGAAAGATGCTACCTGTGAACAACAACGATTTATCGATTTTAACCGCCGGCGAGCCGAACTTAGCAACATTACTAGCACTGCCCTCGGCAGAGCAATATAGCAGTATTGAACAAATGCTCATGCAAATGGCAGGCGACACTAGCAGTTATCAGCAGCTAAAGGTCGCAATAGTTGAAAAACTCGGCTTTAGCATTGAGGATATACTGGGCGCAATAGGACCAGAGCTAATAGCTGTATCCGACCAATCCGGTGAATATTTAGCGATGCGTATTCGAAACTCAGATAGCTTCACTGCAATACTAGATAAACTGTCGTTAATGCCGGGAGTTCAGAAACAACAGCACACAATCAATGATCAGATCACAACCTATCTGAAATTACCCAGTATATTTGATGATAAAAATACTGACCAGATGCAAGAGTTACCTTATTTCGTCACTGACATATTAACCAAAGTAAGTACTCACTTATATTGGCAAATTGAAGGCGAATATCTGATTATGGCTGACTTGCCGCAGGTACTGCTTGACCGACAAATGCTGCTTTCACAGCAGCCATTAGAACAGTGGCTGAGTAACACTCAACACCAAGATCTAAGACACAGTACACTGGCTATTTCCGGTTCTATTGATCATGCACCTAGACGCCTTTATTATACTTACCTTAATGCCATACAGGCGCTTGCGGATATCACCGGTGCCAAAATAGATCCATTTTCACTGCCTTCTGCACAACAACTATCTCTGTCCAAACAGGGAACCTTAGGCCTGCAGATAGATTCCAGTGAACAAACTATGGCCATAGAGTTTACTTTTGAGTCCACCCCTGCTGACATTTTGCTATCGGGTCAGGGAATGGCTAGCATGGCGGGAGTAGGCATACTGGCCGCCGTCGCCCTGCCAGCCTATCGGGACTATGTATTACGTGCTAAGACTACACAGGCTCTGTACGCGGCATCTGAATTAAAACAGCAAATTGCAGATTTCTATTTCAAAGAAGCCAGGTATCCAAACGGCCAGGAAATTGAGCAAATTGATTTAGCCGCATATTTTAGCGATGATTACTCCATAGAGCTGCAAGGGGACAGCGGCGTAATATTGGTGTTGTTTCCGGCAGCTGATATTACCCGAGTACAGACAATCCGGTTAACTCCCAACGCATCAGAGCAACAGATTAACTGGGATTGCAGCTCGGACCTACCTCTGTCTGCCCGTCCTCAGATGTGCCGCCGGGATTTGAATTAGCCTTTTTCTACTCATAAGTCATTCTGCTAGTCAGTTTGGCTCTCTGCCCTGGCATAACTGCAGGGCGGGGAAAGTACCGGCCTGATTGGCGATCAGGTCAAGTTTTAACAACTCATATCATTTTCAGTCTTTAAATATTTATAACTAAAGTCATAGTCTACGAATAGCAGAGACCTTTGCTGTATAGCCCGTTATACCGCCAGGGTGCGTAAGACTCAGTTATTGCCTAATAATTCCCTCGCCCATCAGCCTTACTGGCAATAATAAACTCCTGTATTACGCCAAAAAAATATAACTTTGGTCGTACAGATATACTGTTACAAATCCAATATGCTATTTTTGATCAAAAATTCATCAACTCATTGTTTAAAGGATTAACAAGATGAAATTAAAGCATAAAATACTTATTGCCTTGATGGCCACCAGCTTAGTTCCGTTACTATTTTTAGGCTTCAGCGCTTTATATACCGCCAGCAACTCACTGGAGAAAGCGGCCTATGATAAATTGAACGCGGTACGAGAAATTAAGAAGAGCCAGATTGAACAATACTTTGTAGCTCGCCAGGCCGAATTAGAAATTCTGCAGCAGAGCGTCGCCAAGATATATGCTGATCACGATCATGAAGCTGTCTCAATCAGTGAGGTGGCGCACAACCATGACCAGTACTTCAAAGACTTCATCGAGACTTTTGGCTATTACGATTTATTTCTAATTAACCCCAGCGGAGAAGTCTTTTACAGTGTAGAAAAAGAACCTGATTATCAAAGTAATCTATTAACCGGAGCATTTAACAACTCAGGATTGGCAAAGCTGTTCGTCAAAGTCAAAAACAGCCAATCCTATTATCTGCAGGATTTCAGCCCCTATCAGCCCAGTAACAACGAACCGGCCGGGTTTATTGCCATACCTTTAGTTGATAGAGGACAAGTACAGATGATAGTTGCGCTGCAGTTATCATTGAAAACAATTAACGATGTCATGATGCAGCGAGAGGGAATGGGCGAAACCGGTGAGAGTTACCTGGTAGGCGATGATTTACGCATGCGCTCCGATTCATTCCTGGATCCGCAAGGTCACAGCGTATTGGCAAGCTTCGCAGGCAGCATCGATACCAACGGGGTTAATACTTTAGCCGTCAAAGAAGCGCTAACAGGTATATCCGACAGTAAGATAATTAATGACTACAATGGCAATCCGGTGTTGTCGGCCTACACTCCGGTTAATGTAACTGGGCTGAAGTGGGTATTACTATCAGAGATAGATGAAGCAGAAGCTTTGGCACCCGTGCAGTCGCTGCGCAATATCATCTTATTACTACTCACTTGCACCCTCGCCGTCGTCAGTGCTGTTGCGATGATTGTCACTCGCTCCATCATCAAACCAATTGGCGGGGAGCCTGGCACTATGGCTGAACTGGCCGAATCCATTGCCGGTGGGAATTTAACTTATAGCTTCAACAGCACTGTTAGCAACACAGGTGTATATGCCGCCATGGACAAGATGAGCGCTAATCTAAACAGTGTTATCAGCCGCATATCCGGTATGACCCTTGAATTAGCATCCAGTGCCAGCGAGAGCAGTAAAATTGCCGAACAAGCCAATCTGAGTATCACTGCACAACAGGACAATATCGGTAACGTTGCAGCGGCAATGCAGGAAATGTCGGCCACTATAAAAGAAGTTGCTGATAATGCACAAAATGTCTCAGGGAATACTCACAATGTACAACATGCATCCAGCGAAGCTAAACAAGAAGTTGAAAAAACAATAAATACTATCAATTATTTATCCCAAGAACTCAACATTGCTAGCAACGCCATACAAAAGGTTGACAACAAGTCTCAGGAGATAGGCTCTATCCTGGAAGTCATTAGGGGGATAGCCGATCAAACTAACCTGCTAGCCTTAAACGCTGCTATAGAGGCAGCCAGGGCCGGAGATCAGGGACGGGGCTTTGCCGTAGTCGCAGACGAAGTAAGGCAGCTGGCACACAAAACCAAGCTATCAACCAGCAATATTGAATCAATGATACAAGTGCTGCAAGAAGGGGTTGCTGATGCAGTGCAAGTAATGAATAAAAGCAATCAAATGGCAACTGAAACAGTCAGTACTGCCGAACAGGCAGCGGCGGCTATTCACAAATCTCACAGTGAAATTGACGCTATCACCCATAGTGTGACTCATATTGCCACTGCTGCGGCCCAGCAATCGATGGCTTCTGAGGAAATTAACCAGGCAATAGAGCAAATCAGCAATGCCGCTATACTTAATGCCTCGGGCATAACAGAATTATCCAGCTCCAGCGAGCATCTGAATCAACTGAGCTGTAACCTTAAAGGAGTGACAGACAAGTTCGTGGTCGCTTAATGCGAGGCTGATAAGCTAACTTCTGCCGGCTAGCGGATAAAAGCAGTGGCCTTAGCGCTGCTTTTATTCACTAAGGCAAACAGAAAGTATTATTTCAATAACAGCTGCAAACTCTGCTGGTAATGGTCGATTTTATAAATAGTGCGACCTGCAATTTTACCATCGTCGTCGTAATAGCGTAGTTTTATCGCCGCTTTATGGTGTGGATTGGCTTCAAACGTCGCAATTTCCTCTGCGTTCATTTTCCCCCCCTGTAGATTCAGAGAGTTGACAGACGCCGCCGATAGCCGTGCTTGATAACTGTTATCAACGGCACAAAGATAACGCTTGGCCGCGACATGTAAGCGAACCGGCTCACTGACTTCTGGGGGATAGAACTGCTCAAGGATAAGTGCTCCGGCGTCCTCATGGTAATTATCCATGCCGTTTTCCAGCGCATCCAATGGGAAGTCACCGATAAAATGCCCTATATCATGCAGTAGAGCAGCAATGACTAACGCTTCATCCGCACCATCTTCAACAGCACATGCAGCAGATTGTTCCATATGATCCGCCATGGAGACTGACTCTCCCAGATAGGACTCTGGGCCCCGACGAGCAAATAAATCTAAAATAAAAGGAACCACTGTTTCCCGGCTTAGTTGATCGCTATTCACAATACATTATCTCCTGTCAGGGCAAAAATTCAGCACTACGCTAAAAGTCTGGACAGTGAAGCAAAAAAAAAAATTAAGTACAAGAGCCGAATAAAAATCCGCTCATTTACATGTCGCTAACGGACCCATTAATGGAAATGTAATAGCATTTTCAGCATAGACCCACTATTGAATATGCGTATCCGGCAGATCATAAATCTTAGTTTTTCGATATTCACTGGGAGTTAATCCGATACTCTTTTTGAAACTTTTTGAAAAATATAATGGATCTTCAAAACCACATTTATAGGCAATAGCCTCAATTTTATGATTGCTAAATAACAGCAATTTACAAGCGGCATCAATACGTTTACCAATAATGTATTTTTTAGGTGAAACACCGACAATAGCACTAAACCAACGACTAAAGTGTGCGGTTGAGGTTCCATGAAACTCAGCTATATCACTAATTGACAGTGGAGAGTGAATATTAGCCGCCACTAATTCGATTACTTTTTCCAACTGCCGATAGTTTTTATTAAGACTGATTTTCTCCTCACTTTGCTCAATAATTGGCGTCAACAATTGATACATCGCGGCCACTGCTGAAAAATAATCACTGTCACTATTACCAGCGTTTATCACTTGTTCAATGAGTTGCTTGTCGGCTATTACAATAGGCTTTAGCGGTGGATTATATAACTCAAAAACATCCAGCCCGGAATTTGCTTGCAAGGTAAATGCACAGGAACCCAGTTGCATCGGCTCAGAGCATCGGTAGTGGGCAAGTTGATTTAAAGGCAGTATCACTACGCTATTTTGCTGCAGCGCAATACTGCGATTTTGCAGCTTAACTTCACCGCGTCCACTGAAGGTATGTATCAACCAGTTATAGGGGCGCCGATAGGCAGGATAGTTCCAATGCTGACCGGTACGCTCCCTGTATGAGCGAATTAAATTGAGCCTTAAGGGCTGTGATGCAATTGACATATTTTTCTACAGATCATAAAAGTCCATATTTTGTCGGAAATTTACCTGTTAATACAGCTTTTATTTTTTTAGCATAGCAATACCGTCTGTACGCTGCAGAGGAAGCGAGCTAGCAGTAGCTTACTAATGCAGTTTCTTTTCTATATTTTGGCAGGTCAGTAGGCTGCAAGAGACTTAATATTATGAATAATTTCATTGACTATAATAACCAGCGCTTCCACTATTTATGGTTGCGGGATAATTGCCCTTGCAGCGACTGCCGTCATCCCAGCGGCCAACGCATTCTTGAAACCTGGCAATTAGATGCCAATATCGAAATTGAAAGCTACAGCATCAGCGAAGCGGGTCTGGAAGTTCGCTGGGCAGATCTGCAGCAGCATGTATCTCACTTCAGTGCGCAGTTCTTGCTGGCGAACAGTTACGATAATCCGCGAAGCCCTACTGATAACATACACAAATGGGGGTCTGAGCTTACCGGAAATTTACCCAGTTATGATTATAATCAAGTCATCACTGAGGATAATGTAAAGGCCCAATGGCTGGATGCGGTAACTAAGTATGGAATAGCTCTGCTGAAAAATGTCCCCACCGAGCCTGGCACTATTTTGCAAGTTGTCGATTTATTTGGTTATGTACGAAACACTAACTACGGTGAACTGTTCGAAGTCATCAGTGTCGAGCAGGCAGTTAACTTAGCATTCACGCCTATTCCCCTGAGCTTACACACGGACAACCCCTATCGTAACCCGGTACCTACACTGCAGTTACTGCACTGTCTGGAGAAGGCGGAGCGCGGAGGCGTCACCGCTCTGGCGGATGGTTTTCGGGCAGCAGAAATTTTACGTGAACAAAACCCAAAGGCGTTTGATTTGCTGTCAACACAAGCAGTTACCTTTAGGTTTAGCAGTGCTGATGCAATTTTAGAACATACGGCTTGCATGATTGAGCTCTGTGCTAATGGCGAGGTTAGCGCTGTGCGCATTAATAGCCGCTCCCTTGCCCCTATAAACCTACCCTTCGACATGATGCAATCCTACTATAGTGCCTACCAGGAATTAACGGCGATTATCCAGGGCAGCGCCTGCAAAGTGACCTTAACATTAGACCGCGGTGAGCTAATATTATTTGATAATCAACGGGTCTTGCACGGCCGGGAAGTACAAGCTGTTGGTGCCAGACACTTGCAAGGCTGTTATGCAGATCGCGACGGTTTACGCAGTACTGCTGCGCTAATAAATAAACAGCGGCAGAACTGAGTTCGAAGTGTTCTAAATATGTGGCCTAAATGCGAGCCTTTTGGCTCTCATAGGCAAGCGCAGAATAACGTTACATCTATAATACAAAGCACTGTGCAACTAAAAACCTAACCCTGAGTATCAGTAATGAACAAACTTATTCTTATTATGATCGACGGTATCAGCGCCGGTAAATTCAAGCAAATGCGCCACAGCTTGCCTCATCTGGATCAGTTGGCTAAGCAGGGAACCCAAGTGTCAGCGCTCACCCCTGAAATATGCGGTACTTCTTTTCCCGGGCGCACTTCAATGATTGTCGGTCGCCCGCCCAGTGAGCATGGTATATACGGCAACAAGATATGGGATGGTGATGTATTTCGCTGGTCTAATCCCTACGATGTTCGCACTGAAACTCTGGCCACGTTAGCCAACGATGCCGGGGCAGATGTCGTTAATATCGGCTACGGCATGGTGAGACCGGAAGACTGTAGCTTATACGTCAAGCCCTGGTGGGTTAACGATGTTATGAGCCGCGGCCGTGACAATCAACCGCACCCGGCAAACGATCTCTGGTCAATGAAAGATAAAGTGCTGGATCCAAAGGGTAGGTTAACATCACTGGGACTCTCTACACATGACATAGTCAACCCTTATTCTGACCGCAGCCAGACCTTGCAATTAGGGATGTTGGCTGATGCTCAATTAATGGAAATGGCAGCCGATGTCATCTGCTCTGATCAATCCCCCGACTTGGTCATGCTAGAGATAGGAATTACCGACTATTATTTACATCAATACGGTACAGATCACCCTCTGACGGAACTCTCTTTGCGCACTGCCGATGCTCAAGTTGGCACATTATTAGAACGACTGAAAAACGCCGATAAGTTGGATCAGTACAACTTTGCCATAATGAGCGATCACGGTCATCACTTAATGGCTGAGGCCATACACTGCGACCAATTGCTCCCAGAAGGAGTGCGCTGGTCCAGTGAAGGTAGCATGTTATTTGTCGCCCCTAGGTCGTCTGCAGAAGCTACTGAAGTGACAAAACGACTGCTAGATCAGGGCATGGAGATATGGACACAACCACTGCTACCGGACGAGCTGGAGAATCAGCTGTTAATTTTCTGCTGCCCAGAGGGCCAGTACATCAGTTTTGAAGCAGACCTAAAAGGTAGCGGAGAAATAAAAGGCACCTCCAAGTATCAGTCTAATCACGGTATGCGCCCGGGCACTGAAGAAGACTATCGTTTCTGTATTTTTTCCGGCCCCGATGTGCCCCAACAACAACTCGATTTTGCCGAAGCTATTCAAGTAGCCCCTACTATGGCTTCCATTATGGGAATAGCGACACCCTGGCAGGCTAAAGCTATGATTTAGCATGCTAAAGTAACACCAAGAATCTACAGGTTACTAGTATTGGCGATCATAGATTTTGTTTAAAGAGCAGCTAATCGGCTGCTTTTTTATGTCTAACGCCCCGCTTTAAAAGTTGTCTCGGTTATCTGATGGAAGTGAAATTCGTTACTGACAAGGCCCGTACTCAACCGGTATGAAGAAAACACCATTACTTTAGTCATGACAGAGCTGATTTGAGCTTCCTTTAAGTCACGCTTGCTATTTTCAACACAACCACCTCAGACAGCGATGATAAGTCCAAGCGGGTGTATTTGCCACCACCCGCTAATAAGCAGCATATTCCCTATTTATCGGCTAGCAGGCTAGCAAACACTCCCTGACAGGAAACATGTTTCTTAAAAGAAACCAAAATCATCCATCATTCCCAATAGCAAACAACTAAAACATGAACAGGAATTCACTTTATAGCTATATATTTCGGCACAATACCGGGAAATACAATCATCATTATCTCTGATCATCATCAGATAAACTTATCCATCGAGGGACAATTTTATGAATTAGTTTCGTATAAGAAATATTATTTCCTAAAGTGATTTATTGTTGATATCATGATCAAATCTAATGCCAATTTAGATAAAAAACCTTCGCAATAACCGCTTTTCATTCGGAGAAGCAACATAAATATAATAAAGCTATTAGAGATAAAAACCTTATGGAATTACTAACCTCTATTTTTAAAGAAATAAACAGCATCGTTTGGGGACCAATGATGCTAGTCCTGATTCTTGGCGTCGGATTATTCCTGATGCTGGGTCTAAAGCTAATGCCGATCTTAAAACTGGGTACCGGCTTTAAATTACTTTGGAGCGGACGATCTTCATCTGCTGCCGATCAGAAAGAGGGCGAGATCCCCCCTTTCCAGGCATTGATGACAGCTCTGTCTGCCACTGTAGGTACCGGTAATATCGCAGGCGTAGCAACCGCAGTGTTTTTGGGCGGACCCGGTGCGCTGTTCTGGATGTGGTGCACCGCCTTAGTAGGGATGGCAACAAAATACTCAGAAGCAGTGCTGGCCGTTAAGTACCGCGAACAAGATAGCAATGGCAATCATGTCGGCGGACCTATGTACTATATTAAGAACGGTCTGGGAAAAAAATGGGCCTGGCTAGGTACCTTATTCGCTTTTTTCGGTGCTATTGCCGCCTTCGGTATCGGCAATACTGTACAGTCGAACTCAGTTGCCGATGTATTAAACACCGATTTTGGCCTACCACACTGGTTAACAGGTGTTATTTTGATGCTGCTAGTGGGCGCTGTACTGCTCGGTGGTATTAAGCGTATTGGCTCGGTTGCCGGCTCTCTAGTACCGCTAATGGCTATCGCCTACCTACTGGCAGGTTTAGTCGTCTTAGTGATCAATGTCGAACAGATCCCCAGCGCATTAGATTTAGTCTTTACCCACGCCTTTAGCTCTACAGCGGCAGAGGGTGGATTCGCCGGCGCAGCGGTGTGGATGGCTATTCGTTTCGGTGTCGCCCGCGGGATTTTCTCTAACGAAGCCGGTCTGGGGTCAGCACCTATAGCGCATGCTGCGGCACAAACTTCTAGCCCAGTTCGTCAGGGCATGGTCGCCATGTTAGGTACTTTCATTGACACTCTCATTATCTGTTCTATCACTGGCCTGGTTATCATAACCTCCGGTGAGTGGACCAGTGGAGTTTCGGGAGCATCACTGACATCCGCGGCCTTCGCTCAGGCACTGCCAGGTGTTGGAAACTATCTGGTGGCTATTGCACTGGCTGTCTTTGCCTTTACCACCATCATTGGCTGGTCTTTTTACGGCGAGCGCTGTATCCAGTACTTGTTTGGTGAAAAGTCAGTTAAGCCCTATAGAGTTCTGTGGATCTTAGCAGTCTTTGTGGGCGCCAACACCAGCTTAGATTTCATCTGGTTAGTAGCCGATACATTAAATGCGGCAATGGCAATCCCCAACTTAATTGCCCTGGCACTACTGAGTCCTGTGGTCTTTAAGCTGACCAAAGAATATTTTGCAAAGCACTCATGATCTTAAAACCCCGCTTATAATTAAGTGATAAGTACGCTCTCCCCCGCTGTGCAGCAGGGGAGATTTTAAATCTAATTACCTTCGCCCTTTATTCAAAGACCGGACTGAAGTTCACCGACAGGTAATACTGCATAACACCCCTCACTTTACCCGTCCAAAACCCCAAATAATGCCGCTATGTCCTGAAAATACATGGTTTTTAAATATTTTCCTTTTATATTCTATTCTTTTCGTATAAGGTCGCCGCTGCAATTAGTTGAGCGTTTTTTGTACTCCTTATCGATACTTTCCCTTAGCCAAATTTGTCTCTTTTCAGAGACTGCTATGGTTGAAATTAACTTTAATGATATATCTCACAAAAACAAAGAATGCTTTTCGTATGAATGCATACTGCACTCGACACTAAAAATCTCACTACTGACAGCACCAAGGTAACGTTTTGCAAAATTCAGAAAAGGACGACAACTTCAACAGGTCGATCAACATCATCCAGGCTGTTCAACAAATGGCTAAGATAGGCGGCTGGGAAGTAGATCTGATAAATAATACCCTTTTCTGGACAGAAGAGACTTACCTGATTCACGATACTACGGCCGCCGATTACAGCCCGACTATCGATAGCGCAATCAACTTTTATACAGCTAAATCCAAGGCGGCGATTACCCTTGCTCTGAATAACGCTATCGACACTGGCACTGGTTTCGAACTCGAACTTGAGCTGATTACTGCAAAAGGGAGAAAGATATGGGTGCATACCTATGGCAAAGTAATTATGACCCGAGGAGCGCCGACCAAAGTGCTGGGGGCGTTCCAGGATATTAGCGAGAAAAAGCAAGCAGAACAGGAGATCTGGCACAAAGGGCATTTTGATTTTTTGACCGGCTTGCCTAATAGAAGGCTGTTTCAGCACTGCTTGCTAGAAAAGATACAAAGAGCCAGCAGCAACAGCACTAAAGTAGCCCTGCTGTATATCGACCTGGATAATTTTAGGGAAGTTAATGATTCTTTTGGCCACAATTGGGGGGATACTCTACTCAAACATGCAGCCAAACGTATGCGAAGTTGTATCCGTGATGATGACGCAATGGCGCGCCTTGGCGGCGATGAATTCACCATTATGATCGGTGATCTGGATGACTGCAGCATGCTTAACAGTATCGCCAACGACATCTTAGTCGCACTGTCTGAACCTTTTAAAATAGAAACGAAAGTCGCTTACATAACGGCCAGCATCGGCATCACTATATATCCCGATAATGCGACAGAACCGGACAAGTTACTAAAAAATGCCGACCAGGCGAGATATGTGGCAAAAGCAAAAGGCCGCAATGGCTTGCAATTTTATACCCCGGCTATGCAGCAGGCACTGGAAACCCGCGGTGTGATTGTCAATAACCTGAAAACAGCTTTGGAAAATAACGAATTCCGGGTGGTATATCAACCTATAGTGTCGTTAAAAACAGGCGACATCCATAAAGCTGAAGCGCTGATTCGCTGGCATCACCCGAGCCTGGGTATAATCAGCCCCGCTGATTTTATCCACATTGCTGAAGAAACAGGCATGATCATAGACATTGGTGAGTGGGTATTTCAACAGGCGGCACAACAAACCAAGCAGTGGCGGGAGACTCACAACCAGGAAATTCAAATCAGCGTTAATACTTCTCCTGTTCAATATCATGACCGAGGCAACAAGCTAAACCAGTGGTTAAGCTACCTGCTTGCCCTTGGGCTGGACGGAAATGCTATTGTTGCTGAGATCACTGAAGGTGTACTTATGGGTTCTAATAGTGAGATCACCGACAAACTGCGAGGGTTTCGCCAAGACCACATCCAGATATCACTGGATGACTTTGGAACAGGTTATTCATCCCTTTCCTATCTGCGCAAGTTTGAAATTGACTACATTAAAATAGACCAATCTTTTGTCCGCAACTTGAAAAGCAACTCAAAAGATTTATCGCTCTGCGAAGCGATAATTGCCATGGCGCATAAGCTCGATCTCAAAGTCATCGCTGAGGGGATTGAAACACATGCGCAAAATGAACTGCTATTGGCCGCCGGTTGCGATTTTGGCCAAGGTTATTTCTTTTCCAAACCCGTAGCCGCTACTGAGTTTGAGCGGCTATTCACTGCGAAGTAAGGTGTGCCTGTATTACACAAGTCCCTGCAAAATGGATGTACTGGAAATTATTTGAACGGGGATCGCACTAGGTAGTGGCTGCTGTATGCATGTAACAGAGTACATTCTGACTTTACACTCAGCAGATATGCTAAATTAGCCCCGTGTGCCCCACCCCAACTAAGGATAGCTCTTAATGTTTAACCTAAAAACATTGCATCAATCTATGCAGCGCCTGATATCTCTTGTCACAGTGCTAGTGATGTCATTTCTCTTTCTCGGCGCCACTGTTAATGCTGCTGAAAATGACCCCACTGCACTTGATGATATTATCCAGGCAGCTAACAGAGCTGGGGTACAAGTCATTGTTGTAAACCCTAATAACCCAGCACTTCAGCCACAACAGCCAATAGTGGTCGATCAACGCTCTGATCTAGCCAAATTTCGCGCTGATTCGGATCAGTTTAGAAACGCAGCGCAGGCCTTTATCCTATTGCTTCCTGAAGCGAAAATCGAAATGCTGTCAATCTTGCGAACCAGCAGCCCAGACGGCAGCATCTTCTTTTATTTTAAGATGGTCATCTATTCGCTGTTATTTTTTGGCGTAGGTTATGTCTTTACCCGGGAGGTGTACGGCAAGAGAATGGTGGGGCCATGGTTTATCGCCAAGCAAATTAGCGACCCGATTGGCTACTGCGAAAAATTACCTATTTTAGTGACCCGGTTCTTGCTCGGTGTCGGCGGCATCTTGCTGATAATGTTAGTCGCGTACATTCTCGACAGCATTATTAATGGCAAAGCGAAAACTGACACTGAGATGTTGACCATAGGTTATATCTATTTCGGCTTCGCTATGATCAATTTGGTTTCACTGCTGTGGCGGATGATTTTATCCCCGTTTCTTCCAGACTATAGAATTCCAATGTTTCACCCCGATAATATCCAGATATGCACCATAGCGGCTAAAAAGCTATACCTGTGGTTGTGGATAGGTGCAACCATGGGAATCAGTTTCAACTTATTGGTCTCCTGGCTGGGCGAGCTGGGTGTGTCATCGACTATTTATGGCGTTATGAACCTCTACCTCACTGGCATCTCTGCGCTGTACAGCATCGCCTTGGTTATTTTCAACCGCTCTATTTTAAGTGGCGCTATTTTACAGGGAAAAAGCATCCGCGAATCTTCTATTCCCGCCAAAATTACCGCCAAATTTTGGGCGCCTTTTGCGGTTGGCTACTTCATAGTGGCCTGGCTGGACTTGGCTTACGATCTGATAAATGAAAATGAAACCCGACTGCCACTCATTGCCAGTGCCTATATCATTATTTTATCTGTCATTGTCGTCTATGCCCTGGTCAGTTATGTCATAGAGCAATTTTTTCAGCGTAAGAGACGAGTGCATCAGCATCAATCAGCACAGCACAGCGATGAACTGCTGTCCCCAGCCGATGGGCAACCGCTGCTAGAAGGGGAAGAAATCCTCAGCAGCCAGACACGCGAGAGCGAAATGGCGCAATCATCGATCCTGACCTTTGAGGATCTCGCGACCAGAGTTGCCTCAATGTTAGCCTTTGTAGCTGGGTTCTACGCACTTTTAAGTGTCTGGAATGTTGGTGATGTGTTTGAAAACAACACCCTGATCAGCAATAGTTATGATGTCATCTTCATCTTGTTTGTCGGCTACATCACTTACAATTTTTTCAAAATCTGGATCGATAACAAAATCGCCGCTGAAGGGGGAGGAATTGAGCTGACTCCCGGTGATGAGGGGGGCGCTGGAGGTGCCAGTCGACTGGCAACACTGCTTCCCCTGTTCAGAAACTTCTTATTAGTGCTGATCTTTGTCTGTGTCACCCTTATCGCCCTGACCGAAATGGGCATTAATGTGGCACCGCTGTTCGCCGGTGCCGGTGTGGTCGGCCTGGCCATTGGCTTTGGTGCACAAACATTAGTCAGAGACGTTTTTTCAGGTGCTTTTTTCCTTTTCGATGATGCTTTTCGCAAAGGTGAATATATTGATTTGGGTGAGGTCAAAGGGACCGTAGAAAAAGTATCTGTGCGCTCATTCCAACTGCGCCATCACTTGGGACGCCTGCACACTGTACCCTTTGGAGAGATAAAGTTTTTGACTAACTACTCCAGAGACTGGGTGATGATGAAACTGCCATTGCGGGTAACTTATGATACAGACATTGAAAAAGTCAGAAAACTGGTCAAAAAGCTCGGCCAAAGACTGCTCGAAGACCCTGAAATTGGCCCGCAATTTTTGCAACCTTTAAAGTCTCAAGGGGTTATTGAAATGCAGGACTCAGCGATGATTATCCGGGTAAAGTTTATGACTAAACCCGGCGATCAATGGGTAATCAGGAAAACGGTGTACGCTCAACTTCGAGAATTGTTTATACAGGAGGGGATAAAGTTTGCCCACCGCGAAGTGACTGTTCGCCTGGCTGATAACCAGTTGGACCAGCTATCGGTGAAACAGAAACAACAGCTGGCGGGCGCCGCTGCGCTAACCGCCGAGGAGCTTCTGAATGAGGATAATCAGGGCAATAGCGATGATCGATAGTAGGTTTTAGCCTCTGACCGGACAAAAAAACAAAAGTGTATAGGCACAAAAAAGCAGCCCAGGGGCTGCTTTTTTAGGTCATTTCAATCAGCTACAGCCAATTAATAATCCGCGGTTGCCTTTAGGGCATTGTCTTCAATGAACTTCCGGCGCGGCTCTACTTCATCGCCCATCAAGGTAGTAAACATCTGGTCAGCGGTGATAGCATCTTCAATGGTTACCTGCAGCATACGACGCGCCTCCGGATCCATGGTCGTCTCCCACAACTGCTCAGGGTTCATCTCACCTAGTCCCTTATAACGCTGTATGTACTGTCCACGGCGAGACTGATGTAGCAACCAATCAATCCCCTCTTTGAAATTACTCACCTCTAAGGTACGCTCTCCGCGTTTAAAGAAGCTGCTCGGCTGAATCAGACCGTCCAGTGCCTTAGCCATTTCTTTGAACAGCTTGTACTCGTGAGAGCCGATGAAGTCACCGCCAAAGACGTATTCAGAATCTACCCCGTGGTGCGTGTAAATTAGCTTGGGAACATAGACGCTGTGCTCTTTATCCAGCTGCACTTCACAGCGGTACTGCTCACTGGCCTCTGCACCTGCGTTTAGCTTTTGCTGATAAACTTCTGCCCAGGCCTCAACCACTGCCTTATCATGCAGTTGCTCTTTATCTAAGCCACTGACATACAATAATTGGGTCAGGGCCGCCAGTGGATACAAACGGCTGATACGGGTAATAATACTATCGACTTTGCGGTACTGATTAATCAACTCTTCCAGAGCACTGCCAAAGATACTTTCGCTGTCACTGATATGCAGGCTCGCGCCTTCCAGTGCTCCATTAAGTAAATAGACCTGCAGCGCCTCTTCATCTTTGAGGTACTGCTCTTGCTTGCCTTTTTTGATTTTATACAGCGGTGGCTGGGCGATATAGATATAGCCACGCTCTACCAGTTCCGGCATCTGACGGAAGAAAAAGGTCAACAGCAAAGTACGGATGTGCGATCCATCGACATCGGCATCGGTCATGATGATGATACGGTGATAGCGTAACTTGTCGATGTTGAATTCTTCTCGACCGATACTGGTGCCCAGTGCAGTGATTAATGTGCCCACTTCCTGAGAGGCGAGCATTTTATCGAATCTGGCCTTTTCTACGTTTAGTATTTTACCTTTAAGCGGTAGTATCGCCTGTGTTTTACGTGCGCGCCCCTGCTTGGCTGAACCGCCAGCAGAGTCCCCTTCCACTAAGTAGAGTTCGGACAGCGCCGGGTCTTTTTCCTGGCAATCAGCCAGCTTACCGGGTAGCCCTGCGATATCCAGTGCACCTTTACGGCGTGTCATCTCGCGGGCTTTACGTGCAGCCTCACGGGCGCGGGCGGCGTCTATCATCTTGCCGACTATCGCTTTAGCGTCCTGTGGATTTTCCTGTAGGAAATCGCTAAACAACTGCGAAAAGCTTTGCTCGACCGCTGTTTTAACTTCAGAGGACACCAACTTATCTTTTGTCTGTGACGAGAATTTTGGATCCGGCACTTTAACTGAGACGATGGCCACAAGCCCCTCGCGGCAGTCATCGCCCGAAGTCGCCGTTTTACCATTTTTATTCATACTCTCTGATTCAATATAATTATTCAGAGTACGGGTCAGAGCGCCGCGAAAACCGGATAGATGGGTACCGCCATCACGCTGCGGGATGTTGTTGGTGAAACAGTAGATACCCTCTTGGTAGCTATCGTTCCACTGTAGCGCCACTTCAACACCAACGCCATTTTCATGCACGCAGTTAAGGTGGGCAATATGGCTTACCGGAGATTTGTTTTTATTCAGATATTCAACAAATTCAGCCAGACCACCTTTATAAGAAAACACATCGGTGCGACCATCGCGATCATCGGTTAATACTATGCGCACTCCAGAGTTCAGGAATGACAATTCGCGCAATCTCTTCGCCAGTTGATCGTAGACAAACAGCACGTTGGTAAAAGTGTCTGTAGAGGCCGTAAAGACAACTTCTGTTCCGGAATTCTCCGTCTCGCCTACTACTGCCAGAGCTCCTTGAGGCTCGCCGTGGATATAGGTTTGCTCATGCACTTTGCCATTGCGACGAATAGTCAAAACCAATTCACTGGAGAGTGCGTTTACTACCGACACACCCACTCCGTGCAAACCACCTGAGACTTTATAGCTATTGTCATCGAACTTACCGCCGGCGTGAAGCACCGTCATAATAACTTCTGCGGCTGAAATACCTTCTTCAGAGTGAACATCAGTGGGGATACCACGGCCGTTGTCGCTGACCAGAACAGTATCGTCGGAGCGAATAACTACATTGATTTCACTACAGTGTCCGGCGAGAGCTTCGTCGATAGAGTTATCGACGATTTCAAAGACCATGTGATGCAGACCGGTGCCATCGTCAGTATCACCGATATACATTCCAGGACGTTTTCGCACAGCATCGAGCCCTTTTAAAACCTTGATACTGTCGGCGCCGTACTCTTGTTCTTCACCACTCATGGCTATCTCCTAGCTAGTGTGGACTGCTTATCGCAGTCACATCCCCAGTTAATTTTTATATTTAATACCAGCGCAGTGTTATTTCTATGCATCGCGCAACTGGCCATTATCAATTTGAAAACTTTTTATTTCTGTAGTGCTCTGCCAGTAACTCATCAGCGGCTGGGGCTCTACACAAGTAATAAAACACTGACTCTCGGTCTGTTCTAAAAACTGACAAAACAACTGGCAGTGCTGAGCGTCTAGCTCCGACGGCAAGTCGTCGATTAAATAGATACAGCTATCTTCTTTGAGCCTATTGTAAACTGCTCCCTGTGCCAGTTTTAAGGCGCTTACGACCAGTTTTTTTTGCCCGCGAGACAAGCGCTCGGCCGCGCTTACTCCGTCGACTTTAATCCGTAGGTCTGCTCTTTGCGGCCCAGCGGCAGTATAGCCCTGTTTTAAATCTCGTTGTAATTGCTCGTCTAATAACTCATCCAGTGGCCTTTTCTGATCCCAGCCAGGAGAGAAACTCAAGCTCAAATCAACCTCGCCCATCAAGCGCTCGCTGATGGCTAAAAAATCGGGTAACAGTTGATTAATGTAACGCTGCCGTATCTGTGTGATCTGCTGTGCATGCTTAACAAACTCAACATCCCAAACACGGCGAATTTGCGGATCTATTTTACCACACTTTAAGAGAGAATTACGCTGTTGTAATACACGTTTAAAGCTTCTCCAAGCATGAATATAGCTTTGATCGGCATGAAAGCTACCCCAATCGACAAATTGCCGCCTAATCGCCGGGCTGCCCTCGAGAATTTGAAAGGTATCAGTATTGATTACTAGTAGCGGCACTAAGCTGGCGAGCTGGGAAATATCGATATTTGAGCCGTTGTATCTGACATTCACCGCACCGGCAAGGTCTCGACTGACTCCCAGAGAATCGCTGTTTTGATCTAAAGAACTTTGTAACTGGGAGAACACTATCGACTCTTTTTGCTCACGAGTGACAAAGTAAGGGAATTTTCGGGTGCGAAAAGAGCGGGTCAAACCCAGGAAATTTATAGCTTCCAGCAGTGAAGTCTTACCACTGCCATTGACCCCGTGGATAAGATTGACGTTGGCAGAAGGCATAAATTCAACGTGCCGCAAGTTGCGGATATTTTGAATTTTTAGTGATTTTATCGCCATTTTAAGCAAATAACCGCGAAAGGCTGTGAAAGCGAGTGCTCACAGCAGTAAATAGCATTGAGGGGTGTGTACTGCAATTAAGTCGCTGTTGTCTAACAGACAACAGCAGCCCAATGCATAGTATTTTACAGCGCACTAACAAAACAGTGTAAAGCAGCAATTACATCCGCATTGGCATAACAACAAAGACACTTCCCTCTTCGTCATAGCTTTCAACTAACGCACTGCTGTTTGAATCTGAGAGGGTAAAACGTACTATGTCGGAATTGATAATGGAAAGCACGTCAATCAGGTAATTGACATTAAAGCCGATTTCCAGAGACTCTCCTTGATAATCGATCGCGATGGTTTCTTCCGCCTCTTCCTGCTCTGGATTATTGGCCATTACCTTTAAGAAACCGCTAGTCAAGGTCAGACGCACACCACGGTATTTCTCGTTAGAGAGGATCGCGATACGGCTAAAAACCTGGCGTAACTCCTGACGATTACCCAGCACAATCTTATCACCACCGCGCGGAATAACTCGCTGGTAGTCGGGGAACTTTCCGTCAACTAACTTTGAAGTAAATATGTAATCTGCGACATGGGCGCGAATATGGTTAGAGCCGACCACCAATTTAAGCGGCTCATCACCACCTTGTAACAGTCGGGCCAGTTCTAAAATCCCCTTGCGTGGGATGATGATTTGCTCTGAAGTCTCATTGGCTGTTTCAGCGACTGTAACACTGGTTGCCAGGCGGTGACCGTCAGTGGAAACCGAACGCAACATGCCATCGCTGACTTCCATCATCATACCGTTAAGGTAATAGCGGACATCTTGTTGAGCCATAGAGAAACCCGTCTGGTCGATCAAATGGCGCAATTTTTCCTGCGGCAAGGTCAACTCAAAACTCTGATCACAATCTTCCACGTTGGGGAATTCAGTGGCCGGCAGTGTCGTCAAAGTAAAACGCGTGCGCCCCGCTTTGATAACAACTTTAGCATCACTAAGCTTTACTTCGATGATTGCATTATCGGGAAGCGATTTACAGATATCCATCAATTTTCGCGCGGGAACAGTGATAGACCCCGCTTCAGCTGGCTCATCCAGAGTGACCCGTCCAACTAATTCTACTTCCAGGTCAGTACCTGTCATAGAGAGCTGGTCACCTTCTGCGACTAACAAAATGTTAGACAACACTGGCAGTGTCTGGCGACGTTCAACAACACCGGCTACAAGTTGTAACGGTTTAATAAGTGCTTCACGGGAAATGACAAATCTCATGTTTACGCTACCTTTTTCAATCGTTGCTACGCTGTCAAATGGCGCAGTAGATTTTGATAATCTTCACGGATATCCGCATCGGATTCACGCAGTTCTTTAATCTTGCGACAAGCATGCAATACCGTTGTGTGATCTCTGCCACCAAAAGCGTCGCCAATTTCCGGCAGACTGTGATTGGTTAGCTCCTTCGCCAAACTCATTGCTACTTGCCTAGGTCTAGCCACCGAGCGATTGCGTCGCTTGGAAAGCAGATCAGCTATTTTAATTTTGTAATATTCTGCTACAACTCGTTGTATATTATCAATACTAACTTGTTTGTCTTGTAATGCTAGAAGGTCTTTCAAAGATTCTTTAATAAATGCTGTAGTAATCGCATTTCCAGTGAAATGCGCGTTGGCAATCACTCGCTTTAAGGCCCCTTCCAACTCGCGAACGTTGGAGCGAATCTTTTGCGCCAGAAAAAATGCCGCATCATCGGGTAACATCACCCCCGCTTCCTGAGCCTTTTTCATCACAATAGCCACCCGAGTTTCAAGCTCAGGAGGTTCGACAGCAACAGTCAGCCCCCAGCCGAAGCGGGATTTAAGTCGATCTTCAACGCCGGCGATTTCCTTGGGATACCTGTCGCTGGTTAAAATCATCTGCTGACCACCCTCTAATAGGGCATTAAAGGTATGGAAAAACTCTTCCTGGGAGCGCTCTTTTCCGGCAAAAAACTGGATATCATCAATCAGCAAGGCATCGACAGAGCGATAGTAACGCTTGAAATCATTAATCGCATTTAACTGCAGTGCTTTCACCATATCGGCAACGAATCGCTCCGAGTGCAGGTAGACAATGCGAGCGCTAGGGTTTTTCTTCAGCAGCTCCATGCCCACTGCGTGCATCAAATGGGTTTTACCTAAACCTACTCCGCCGTAAATAAACAGCGGATTGTAAGAGCCGCCCGGATTATCACTCACCTGCTGAGCGGCTGCCAGAGCCAACTGGTTAGATTTACCTTGCACAAAAGAGTCGAAGGTAAATGCTTCATTGAGATTAGACTGATGCCTCAACCCTCCTTCTACATTTACTATTCTAGAGCTTCTGCCATAATCACCAACATCCAACTCCAATTGCGGAGCAGGCTCGTTATAGCTCCTGGTGACAGGTGCGGGGACAGGGACAGGATCATTGTGTTGTCGCTCAATGTTCTGATTGACACTGACTCTTGGAGAAGGTCTGATGCGCGGCTGTACCACAGGCATACTTAAAGGTGCAGCGCCGGCTTGCTGACGCACCTCGATACGTACTACTAACCCCGCGTCGTTGGCAACATCACAAACTACCTGGGTAATTCGTGATAAAAACTTATCGTTTACCCAGTCGCGGACAAAACGGTTGGGAGCAATAAGGATAAGAGCAGTATCTGTGGTATCAGCTTGTAGGGGTCTGATCCAGGTATTGTACTGCTGAGAGGGGAATTCATTTTGCAAGCTTTGCAAACAGCGATCCCACAACTCTATAGACATACACGCGCTCCAGAAAAATAATAGTCACAAACAACAGCGCAGAGTGTAAAAATCGCCTACAAACCAGTCTGATAATTAAAGCCGACATTCTACCTCGCTTTATTTAGGTTATCCACATATTCACAATTTTTTTCAGTGACTGGGTATAAATAATTATTTTGTGTTTAAATCTGCGCGATTGGACACTAAAATGCATCGATCAATTTACAGAAAAATAGCAAAAGCCTAGCTGTAAAAATAGTTATCAACAAAACAACTCGTTGTATATAATAGAAAATAAGTCGTTACCAACAAAACCTTACGACACTAACACCAACAGACGGCTATTATCTCTCATTGCTTATCTACAGATTCCAATACCAGTATTTATCAATATAGATGGGAAAAGGTTTGTATTTTTTTCAAAAATTCTATAAAATCTCGCGACTAAATTTTGCTATGTGGACATCAGGCCACTAAACAAATAATCGTTCAGAGGACTGACAAATGAAAAGAACTTTCCAACCAAGTGTTTTAAAGCGTGCTCGTACTCATGGTTTCCGCGCTCGTATGGCTACTAAAAGCGGCCGTGCAGTTATTAACCGTCGTCGTGCCAAAGGCCGCAAAAAGCTTTCAGCTTAATTATTGCAGCTAAATGACCAAGCAAAACTATCCCCGCGAGTTACGATTATTGACTGGCGGGGACTTTCAAAAAGTTTTCGACGCAGTCGAAATCAAAATACCAGATCAGCGCATTTTAATCCTCACCCGCGCTAACGGACTCGATCATCCCCGGATCGGATTTATCATTTCTAAAAAAAATATCCGCAGAGCAGTGAAACGAAACCTCGTTCGACGTATCATGCGTGAATCTTTTCGCCTCAACCAAGATAAACTCCCTGCCCACGACATGATAATCATGGCGCGTAAAGGTGCCGGTGAAGTCAGTTCTGAAGACTTACACCGTCTGGCGAAGAAATGTTGGTCCAGATTAAATAAAAAAATCAAAAAAGGGAATGCTGCATAGCTCAGGGTATTGCAGCACTCTCACTAATACATTCAGTTTATTAAGGGTTGCAAATTCCATGGATTTCCAGCGAATAATTTTAGGCTCCACTCTAGCAGTCATTACCTATATGCTGGTACTGCAGTGGGGAAAAGACTACGGCACACAACCAGTTGTGGTAGAACAGACACAAACTGTCTCTGCATATGGCAGCACTTCCTCAACAAGCGATGCACCTAGCCTTGCGGTTACCAGCAGTACTGCAGATACCGACAAGCCTCTGACAGATGTACCTGAGATTTCGAGCACAGCAGATGCCGAATCCACAGGGCAACTTATCAGCGTAAAAACTGATGTCTTGAATGTACTGATTGATACCAAAGGCGGAGACATCATTGAGGTATCACTACCTAAGCACAAAGCGCTATTGGGCAGTGATTCACCTTTCGTATTGCTCGAGCAAAACGACGAGCGCACTTATATAGCTCAAAGCGGATTATTTAATAAAGACGGTCCGGACTTTTCAGCGAAAATAGGCCGACCTGTTTACACTTCTGATAGCAGCAGCTACACCCTTGACGGAGATTCACTGCAGGTAAACTTAGTCTTTGTCCACAATGGCGTCACTATCACCAAACGTTTTAGTTTCACTAAAGGCAAGTACTCGGTAGTCCTCGATTACATCATCGACAACAAAACGGCTAAAAACTGGCAGGCGCAACTGTTCGGGCAAATTAAGCGAAATGATTTTGCAGATCCGACCAGTCAGACAGAAATGGGCATGCAATCCTATTTAGGTCCGGTCTTTTCCACAGTGACTGACAGCTACAATAAATTCGACTTCTCAGATATTGATGACGGTAAGCAGTTCAAGGAAAACTCTCTGGACGGCTGGGTCGCAATGTCACAGCACTATTTCATCAGTGCATGGGTTCCCGCTCCTGGTACTGAATATTTGTACAAGAGTGAACCCAGAAAAATTGGCAGCCCATATTATAGGATAGGATTTGTCTCTCCGATGATAGACGTTGCAGCTGGAACCACCAGTACAGTGTCCGCCACTTTCTACGCAGGTCCAAAAGATCAGGCGCAAATGGAAGAAGTGGCCCCGGCACTTAACTTAACCGTCGATTACGGTTGGTTGTGGTGGATCGCCTCACCTTTATATTGGTTACTTACCACTATTCACGGCTTCTTAGGTAACTGGGGTCTGGCTATTATCGGTATCACTATTACCGTAAAGGCAGCACTGTTCCAGCTCAACGCCAAAGCTTTCCGCTCTATGGCCAAAATGCGTAAATTTGGTCCCGTGATCGCCAGCCTTAAAGAGAAACACGGTGACGACAAGCAGAAAATGTCCAAAGAGATGATGGAGCTCTATAAAAAAGAGAAAATCAATCCTCTCGGTGGTTGTCTACCAATAGTCGCACAGATGCCGATTTTCATCGCCTTGTACTGGGTACTGATGGAATCAGTTGAATTACGCCACGCCAGTTTCTTATACCTAACTGACTTGTCGGTTCTGGATCCCTACTACATATTGCCTATCCTGATGGGTGCCAGTATGTTTATCCAGCAGTCACTGAACCCTGCTCCGCCAGATCCGATGCAGGCGAAGATTATGAAAATGTTACCGATTATCTTCACTTTCTTCTTCTTGTGGTTCCCTGCCGGTCTGACTTTGTACTGGGTAGTAAACAACATCTTGTCGATCGCGCAGCAGTATGTGATTAACAAAAAGATCGAAAAAGAAAGTTAACGGCTGAACATTAACCGCAAAAAAAGGCTCCCAAGGGAGCCTTTTTTGTTTTCTGCGCTAAAGCAAACTAGCTCAAGCAGATTCGTTACAGTTACATATGTTCATACTTTTTAATAATGGCCTGATATAAACCACTGGCTTTAATGACCTTCAGCCCGGCATTAAAATCGTCTCTAGTCTGGCGCTCAACAAATTTGACGTTGCGTGGAGAAGCTGAAAATATATTATGAAACTTGAGGCTCTTGTGACTGTTCCTGGAAAATAGCGCTCCCTGTGACTGCGCCTGACTTTTCCAGTAGTTAAAAATTCTCCTCTCGGAGATCACCACATCGACTCTATCCGCATACAGTTGCTTAACTTGTAGTGATTGTTTGGCGTGTTCCCGATAATTTTCATTATTTTTTGCCATTGCAGCGTAGATCGGACCCAGGTACTTAGAGGCGTTTTGAAAGGCCAGTACGCGTTTGTTAAGCAGATCTTCTATTGAGTGAATCTGGAACTTTTTGTCATCAAAGGCGATGGCAAAGTTATGGTAGGTAATGGTCGTGTCGGAATCATACACCGTCATATTTACTTCACGGCCAATATCAAAGATGCTGTTTTGTGCCGTGCCATCTACCTCTTTGTTTTTTAATCTCCTCAATAGCCGTAAGTTCGGCACAAAGTGAAAACTAACGCTATAGCCTTTTACCTTGAGTGCTTCTTTGATGATCTCGACTTCAATACCGGCATTATTTTTATCCAGTACATAGGGTGGCAGCGCGATACCAATCGCTATGCGTAATTCACTGGCCTGAGCCATACAGGAGAAGCTCACAGCAAACAGTGCGCAGCTAAGCCATGACCTGGGAACAAGCCCTAGCAGCGAGGGTGAATGACGGACAAGAAGCCGATTTTTTAGCCTGTAAATAGTTGACCCCCAACGAGCGCAGTAGAATGAGTTCACCACTACTATAGCCATTGCCGAATTTTTATTCCAGTGTGGCAAAATCCTCCCGGACTGTACTTGTACTCGACACTCTGCCCCAGATTTTATACTACATGGGCTGCACTTTGATGTTAAACTAGCAGGAAAATCAAGCTGGATAATACGCTGTTATTGATTGGCGAAACATCTGCGTATTCAGGCATGTCTTAAACTAGCAGCAACAGACGACAAGGCTCCTTCGGGTGCCTTGTTTGCGTTTAGCATAAACAATTTACCTTAGATTACTTACAGAACTACGGAGCAGATCCCATGACCCTCACCTCTCAAGATACTATCGCCGCGCAAGCGACGGCACCCGGACGCGGGGGTGTGGGCATCATACGAGTATCGGGTCCAAAGGCCGCTGAAATTGCAGCGGCCATCATTGGCACTGTGCCTAAGCCGCGCTATGCACAATACGGCCCTTTTCTCGATGAAAATGGCAGCGAATTAGATCAGGGTATTGCCTTGTACTTCCCCGGTCCCAACTCCTTTACCGGTGAAGATGTACTAGAACTGCAGGGCCACGGCGGCCCTATAGTAATGGATTTTATACTGCAGCGAGTGCAGGCGCTAGGCTGCAGGCTGGCCAACCCGGGAGAGTTTTCCGAGCGAGCCTTTTTAAATGACAAACTGGATTTAGCCCAGGCAGAAGCAATTGCCGACTTGATCGACAGCTCCTCGCAACAGGCAGCCAAGTGTGCACTGCGATCACTGCAGGGGGAGTTCTCCAAACGCATTTACAATCTGGTTGAAAGCCTGACGAACCTGCGTATTTACGTCGAGGCGGCGATTGATTTCCCCGAGGAGGAAATTGATTTTTTGGCTGACGGTATCGTCCAAGGTAGACTCGAAGAAATCATCGACAATCTGCACAGCGTAAAAAGAGAAGCTAAACAGGGCAGTATCATCCGCGAGGGCATGAATGTCGTTATCGCCGGTCGACCCAACGCCGGTAAGTCCAGTTTGCTCAATGCACTGGCCGGTAAAGATGCCGCTATTGTTACCGACATTGCAGGAACTACTCGCGATGTGCTGCGCGAACACATCCACATCGATGGCATGCCACTGCACATTATCGATACCGCCGGCCTAAGAGATGCTCCCGATGAAGTAGAGAGGATCGGTATCTCCAGGGCCTGGCAGGAAATCCAGAGCGCCGATCGAATTTTGCTGATGGTTGACAGCACGCAGACCGCCGCCGATGACCCGCATCAGATATGGCCGGAATTTGTCGATAAACTAGACGACGACAGCAAAATTACCATTATCCGTAATAAAGCTGATCTGAGCGACGAATCTATAGGCATGCACCACGGTCACGGCGCCCCCTGCATCAATCTGTCGGCCAAAGCTGATTTGGGCATAGATGTGTTACGTGAACATTTAAAGACCTGTATGGGCTACCAGGCGACAGCTGAGGGTGGTTTTTTAGCCAGACGCAGACATCTGGATGCAATAGACAGAGCAGATGAATTGCTGAACATCGGCCATGCCCAGTTGATCTACAACAATGCAGGCGAGTTATTAGCCGAAGACTTGCGCCAGGCACAACAGGCACTGGGAGAAATTACCGGGCAAGTGAGCAGTGATGATCTGCTGGGCAAGATTTTTTCTAGCTTCTGTATCGGCAAATAGACAGTTAACAGCGACCTAGTAACTCTGCAAGGAACTCAAAAGCCACTGCCGTATGGGGCTTACTGGCCTCTGCGTTGCATATTGTTAGCTAAGTAGCTGCTCAGTCCAAGTCGACACTACTTGCCGACTGCCAGGCTATTGAATAGGCTAGGGGGAAGTGCTCGAAAGCGAACTGCTTTTGCCACTAGCATCCGCGCTATTTTTGCCGCGGCTGCCGCTTTTATCAAATGCGGCTAATTTAAGGCTATCACTATGTTATTACCGGTCATCAGCGAACATGAAGGCGCGCTCAGATTCAGTGTTTTTATCGGGCTTTTTATGCTGTTTCTTAGCTGGGAATGGCTGCGTCCCTCCCGCCCACCTAATGCAAACAATATGCACCGCAGGCTCACCAATGTCGCAATGATGCTGATTAATACTGCGATCATGCGGCTGCTGTTCCCGGCAATTACTGTCGCCAGTGCCGCCTGGGCTAACGGGCAAAATATCGGTCTATTTAATACCTTTACCCCCACTGTGTTACTGTCGCTTATCGGCAGTTTAATCGCCCTGGATCTAATCATTTACCTGCAACACTTAGCCCTGCACAAAATACCACTTCTGTGGAGATTTCACCGTGTCCATCACCTAGATATGGACCTAGACACAACCACTGGGGTGCGATTTCACCCCGTTGAAGCCATCTTTTCACTGTTGTTAAAAGTATTAGCTATAGTGCTGTTAGGCGCACCTGTAGTGGCTGTTATTCTCTTTGAAGTTACTCTTAATGCGCTGTCGCTGTTTAATCACGCCAACATTAATATGCACCAGAAACTAGAACCGTTGCTGCGCTTTCTTCTAGTGACGCCACATATGCATCGTATTCACCACAGCGTAGAACCCACAGAGTATTCTCACAATTTCGGTTTCAATTTATCGCTCTGGGATCGACTCTTCAACACTTATTTAGGGGTGGCAAAAAACGGCGAGCAGAAGATTATCTTCGGTCAGAAATCACTGCAAAATACCTCAGCGACCGGTTCGCTGAGTCAAATGTTAAAAATACCTTTTAGGGTTTTAAAGTGATCAATACTACACTTTGTTACAATTAAGGTCGGGCCGATACTTACTTTCTAAGGCCTTGTAGGTAGTATGTAGTTATTGTTCTACCGAGTAGAGCTTTGCAGTAAGTACGCTAAATATGCGCCATAATAACGATAAAATCCGCGTTTTCAGTGACTTTTTTGCTAACGGCTGTAGATACACAGCGCTGCGCTCTTGTTACTGAGGTTAAAATCACTCCGTTAAGATGTCTCTATATGATTGAAAATAAAAAAATATACGTTGTAGACGACGATCCAGAAATCTGTGCACTGCTGCAAACTTATCTGAGTAAAAATGGCTTTTTAGTAGACAGTGCCCTGAATGGTCTGAGCTTTCTGGACTCAATTGCCAGGGACAACAATTATGACCTGATAGTATTGGACATCATGCTCCCGGACATAGATGGCTTTGAAGTCTGTAGAAGGCTGCGCACTTTTAGCCAGATCCCAGTGATTATGTTAACCGCCAACTCCGATGAGACAGATCGTATTATAGGATTAGAGCTCGGTGCCGATGACTACCTGGCAAAACCCTTCAATCCGCGAGAACTGCTGGCCAGAATCAAGGCAATCCTAAGGCGTTCAGCGTCTAGCGAAACAGTTGTTGCTACTGGGCGCTACTACCATTTTTCTGGTTTTCAGTTAGATGTTACCTGCAGGGAATTACGCGATAACCAGGGACAGAAGGTTGTTATCAATGGTTCAGATTTTGAATTACTGGCACTTTTTTTACAGAGCCCGGGCGAGACCTTATCCAGAGAAACCATCGCCGACAGCACCAGAGGACGGGAGACAAACCCACTGGACAGGTTCGTCGATATGCATGTCAGTCGCCTGCGACAAGTGCTCAACGAAGATGCCAAAGACCCCAAAATAATCAAGACAGTGCGCGGTAAAGGCTACATATTGACAGTACCAGTAGAACAGTCCGATGCTGCGATTAATTAAGCGACTTAAAAATCCACGCTCTCTCAATCAGCGCATAATCTTTATGATGGCGATTGGAGTAGTGCTGGCACAGCTAATCAGCAACACCATTTGGACCGCACAGTGGCGCTCCGACTACGAGACACGGGTAGCCGATATGTCGGTAGCTATGGCCAACCGGGTCACTTCGACAGTGCGCTTTTTTGTATCACTGCCCAATGCCTATCGGCACTTAGTATTAGACCAGCTGCGAGACATGGGAGGCACACGCTTTTTTGTTACCCTCAATAAAGAAAAAATACAACTTGCCGATGTGGTTGATTCTTCGGCAAAAACCATTGTCATTGATGCCTTTAACAAAGCACTGCGCCAGGAACTGGGAGAAAGTACCCCGATCAGCACAGTGTTTTCGCTACCCAGTGATTTAAGGGTGATTAACAACCACACTATGCTCTCAGATTTACCAGAGCGCTGGGGCCATCAGACCTTAATGCTAGCCCCCTACAACGCGCCAATTCTGGTGGTGCAATTCCCTATCAATAAGAGCGAGTGGCTGTACGTGGCCACTATCATCCCCAGTTTGCTACTCGAAGACAGTATCTCGCCGCTGTCTAAAGAGCGAGTAATATCACTGCTGGTCTCGCTGCTAACAGTGATGCTTATCGGAATATGGGGAGTGCGCTACATCACTCGACCTATTCGCCGCTTAGGCCGAGCAGCGGAGCGTGTCGGTAGGGGAGAATCTGTGATAGTACCAGTGCGTGGCAGCAGTGAAGAGCAGCTAACTGCCCAGGCCTTTAACGATATGCAGCAACGTATTCAGAGATACCTGGATGACAGAGAGCGATTATTCTCCTCTATCTCCCACGATTTAAAAACCCCTATAACCCGCTTGCGACTGCGTGCTGAATTGCTGGATGACGACAGCAGCAGAGAGGCCTTCAGCCGCGATCTAGAAGATTTGGACCTGATGGTTAAAGGAGCTCTGCAAAGCGTCAGCGATACCGATATTCACGAAAACCAGACCGCCGTTGATATTTCCAGACTACTGCAATACTTTGCTGAAGATGCCAAAATAGCAGGGCAGTCCCTGCTGTTACTGGGCGATAATGTCTCAAGTTTCAGCGGCAAGCCACTGGCACTGAAACGCTGCATCGGTAACCTGCTAGACAATGCACTGCACTATGGCAGTACTGTGACAGTCAAACTCACTTTGGCCGAGCAGCAATTGAGTATAGAAATTAGTGATGATGGTCCAGGTATCCCCGAGGAGCAGATAAGCCAGGTATTCCAGCCCTACATCAGAGTCGCACCTAAGTTCGGACACATAGGGGGGATGGGTCTGGGACTCTCTATTGCCAGAAACATTGCCCGGGCTCACGGCGGAGATATCGTGCTCAGTAACTTACAGCCTAAAGGGCTAAAGGTAAGCTTAATACTGCCAATACAGCGACCATGACACCGCTGAACAATGCTTAAACTCATATATAGACAGCTAACAGTGTGTGAGCGCACACTTACACACGCATCCAATGGCCGATATCAAAGACTAAAATAGTTTAAGTGACACTATGTGACAAAGTATTTCAGGCTGTGACCCCCATTTAAACAGCAGTTTGATAGTTTAATAGGCAGCCCTCAGATACTGCATCTCGCGATCAAATCGCTTTGTGTTTTCTGAGGATATATCTAGTGATCTAACTATGGTTGTGCCTGGCGCAGCTTAGCTCAGACACTGCTAATAAATATAATAAGGTATTGAGATGATTAAAACTAAAGCTGCCATTGCTGGCTTAGCTCTCGCTGTTTCCGCTGTTGTTGCCAACGCCGGTGAAGTAGAAGTTTTACACTACTGGACGTCTGGTGGTGAAGCTAAATCTGTAGCGGTATTGAAAGACCTATTGACTGAAGAAGGTCATAGCTGGAAAGATTTCGCCGTAGCTGGTGGTGCTGGTGAAGCAGCCATGACAGTTCTAAAATCCCGTGCAGTGTCTGGTAACCCACCAGCGGCAGCACAGATGAAAGGCCTGGATATTCAAGAGTGGGCTGACTTAGGCTTTTTAGCTAACCTGGATGGCGTCGCCACTAAAGCCGGATGGGATAAGCTGCTACCAAAAGTCGTCAGCGACATTATGAAGTTCGAAGGTAAATACGTCGCTGTACCTGTCAACGTACACCGCGTCAATTGGCTTTGGGCTAACCCGGCGGCTTTTGCCAAAGCCGGTGTGAAAATCCCAACCACTTGGCAGGAAATGATCGCCGTTGGTCCTAAACTAAAAGCAGCGGGTATCATTCCTCTGGCTCACGGTGGACAAGCTTGGCAGGACGCAACTTTATTTGAAGCAATCGCACTGGGCATGGGCGGATCTGAGTTTTATAACAAAGCCTTTGTCGCTCATGATGATGCCACGTTGCGCAGCGCAAAAATGGTTGATATTTTCAAGACTTTCAAAGCGACCCGTGACTTAATTGATGCCGACAGCCCTGGCCGCGACTGGAACATTGCCACTTCAATGGTAATCAATGGTACAGCTGCGATGCAGATTATGGGCGACTGGGCCAAAGGTGAATTTACCGCAGCAGGTAAAGTACCAGGTACTGATTTCATCTGTGCACCGGCACCGCAAACTGAGCATCAGTACACTTTCAACATCGACAGCTTCGCTATGTTCGGCCTGGATTCTAAAGACTCTAAAGTCGCTCAGGATTCTCTGGCACGTCTGATCATGGAACCAAAATTCCAGGAAGCTTTCAACTTAAACAAAGGCTCTATCCCGGTTCGTCAGGGAATGAACGAAACACCTTTTGATAGCTGTGCTAAAGCCTCTATGGCAAGTTTCTCGTCTACCGCTAAAACCGGTGATCTAGTACCAAGCTTCGCCCATGGTATGGCCACGACATCTAGTGCCCTAGGCGCTATTTCAGATGTTATCACTAACTTCTACAACAGCGATCAAAGTGCTGATGAAGTAGTTGTGAAACTAGCTAATGCAGTAAAAGCTAGCATGTAAATGCTGTAGGCCTGTTATAGCTGCACGCAGCTATAACAGGCCGCTATTTACACCCTCGACAGACATACCCCCTGAGCTACAACTTATAAAAAACATAGGTGATACCTGTGGCTAATCAACGCCGTTTTACCGACATGCTTGCCGATAGCATGCCCAAACTTGTACTAGCACCCTCATTTTTGATTGTGATGGTCTGTATTTATGGCTACATTCTCTGGACTGTAGCGCTTTCATTTACCAAATCCAGAATGCTGCCACAGTGGAAATTTGTCGGCTTCGATCAATACACTAAACTTGTAAACAACGACCGCTGGGCGGTCTCCAGCGAGAACCTGGTCGTTTTTGGTGGATTATTCATCATTATTTGCCTGGTGATAGGCATTGGCATGGCCATTTTGTTGGATCAGAAAATTCGTCAGGAAGGTTTGCTGCGTACAATTTATCTCTACCCTATGGCGATTTCGTTTATCGTCACTGGTACCGCTTGGAAATGGTTACTCAACCCAAGCATGGGCATTGAGAAAATCGTCCGGGAATGGGGCTTTGAAGATTTTACTTTCGACTGGTTAGTCAATTCCGAAATGGTGGTTTTCTGCCTGGTAATCGCAGCCGTATGGCAGTCATCGGGCTTTGTTATGGCACTGTTTCTCGCGGGACTTCGCGGAGTCGACAGCGAGATGATTAAAGCGGCGCAATTGGATGGCGCCAGCATGCCTACCATTTATAGACGTATCATCTTACCTAGCCTAAAACCGGTATTTTTCAGCGCGTTTGTGATTTTGTCACACATCGCCATTAAGAGCTTTGACTTAGTCACTGCACTGACTGGCGGCGGGCCCGGCTACAGCTCAGACCTACCGGCTAATTTCATGTACGCGCACGCCTTTACCCGCTCGCAGATGGGATTAGGTGCCGCCAGCGGCGTGATGATGTTGGGCGGAGTATTAGCCATCTTAATACCCTACCTCTATTCCGAGTTGAGAGGTAAAAAGCAATGAAACAATCCTACAATCTAAGCTTAAGTAGCGAAGCTACAAAGAATTTATCGCTTCTTGATTCTGTGAAGGGAAAAATAAGACGCTATCTACAGCAGCGTTCTGTCTTACAGCATTTGCTGCGCATAGTTTTATATGTGATCCTATTGACTATGGCGTTTATCTATCTAGCTCCACTGCTAGTGATGGTGATGAATTCGCTCAAAGATGTCGAAGAGATTCGCAACGGCTCGCTATTATCACTACCTCAAGACCCGAGTCTGGCCGCATGGTCAAAGGCCTGGGGTTCAGCCTGTACCGGTAGCACCTGCGAGGGCATAGCACCTTTCTTTATCAACTCTTTCAAAATCGTTCTTCCGGCAGTGGCTATCTCGACAATACTGGGTGCATTAAACGGTTACGTACTGTCAATGTGGCGTTTTAAGGGCAGTGATTTATTTTTTGGACTGCTGTTATTTGGTTGCTTTATCCCCTTTCAAGTCGTGCTTATTCCCATGGCAATGACTTTGGGCTGGCTGGGACTGGCCAGTAGTGCCGGTGGTTTGATTTTAGTACACGTCATCTACGGCATGGCCTTCACTACCCTATTTTTCCGCAACTACTATGTGGGATTACCCAGAGAGCTGATCAGTGCAGCCAAGATCGACGGCGCAGGATTCTTTCTGATCTTCTGGCGTATTATCTTGCCGCTGTCGCCGCCCATTATTGTCGTTACTGTGATCTGGCAATTTACCCAGATATGGAATGACTTTCTGTTTGGGGTGGTCTTTTCGGGCGCCGATAACTTACCAGTGACAGTCGCATTGAATAATTTAGTAAATACCAGTTTTGGTGGTAAAGAATATAACGTAGACATGGCTGCAGCCTTACTAGCAGCGCTTCCCACTATTGTCGTCTATGTTTTTGCCGGTAAATATTTTGTACGTGGCCTATCCGCCGGTGCAGTAAAAGGAGCATAAAATGGCTGCATTATCTATTGAGAACGTCAAAAAGAGCTACGGCTCAACCCAAGTTTTAAAAGGCATTAATATCGCCATTGAGAAAGGTGAATTCCTGGTACTGATCGGCCCCTCAGGCTGTGGTAAATCGACGATGATGAACAGCATTGCCGGTCTGGAGTCCATCACTGAAGGACGAATATTAATCGGTGGTGACGATGTCACACACGCTAACCCTAAAGACCGTGATATCGCGATGGTATTTCAATCTTATGCGTTGTATCCGAACATGACGGTCAGAGGTAACATTTCCTTTGGTTTGGAAGTGCGAAAAATGCCCAAACCTGAGCGTGAAAAACAAGTGCTAAAGGTGGCGCAATTGCTGCAAATAGAGCACTTGCTGGAGCGTAAACCCGCACAGTTATCAGGGGGTCAGCGCCAGCGAGTAGCGATGGGTCGGGCACTGGCGAGAGAGCCGAAAATCTATTTGTTTGATGAACCACTGTCTAACCTGGATGCGAAACTGCGTGTTGAAATGCGCGCAGAAATCAAAAAATTGCACCAGCGCTTAGGGACAACCATTGTCTACGTTACCCACGATCAGGTAGAGGCGATGACCCTCGCGGATAGAATCGCGGTGATGCGCGATGGTCTGTTACAGCAGCTTGCCAGTCCCCAGGAGATTTACGACCGGCCCGCTAACATGTTTGTCGCCGGTTTTATGGGGTCACCACCGATGAATTTCATTGAAGTGACTATCCAGAGCAGCGAGAGCTTAACTATTAGCGCCGGGGATCAGCAACATCAATTGCCTATACCTCAAGGCTACGACTTGAGTAATTATATCGGCAAGTCAGTGATTTTGGGCATTCGTCCGGAGATGATTACCGAACCTGTGCAGCACAAGGCGGGTTTACCAGAAGTATCAATACTGCAACTTAAAACTTTGCTCACTGAGGCTATGGGGGCTGATACAATGGTGTTGACACAATTGGGCGACAAAGAACTGAACTGCCGGATAAACCCAAGTCACGGCGTGCAGATAAACCAATACTCAGAATTTATGTTTGATATGAGTAAAGCGGTGTTCTTCGATCCACAGACAGAGGTTTTGATCTAGAGATCTAGTTTAGAGGGTAATACAAGCCGCTGTAGTTTTAGCCCTCCTATCCTGCGCTCAAAGATATACACTCCGGGCTTCAACACTTGTGTGAGAGTCTGGTGTGTATATATGCTAGATCAGGGGCTAGAATCACCGTATTTAGTGAGTATTTTTTTCAGCGTACCTTTGCTCTGCGCCCGTGTAAAAGCCCTGTCCAATAACTCTCTGGTTTCTGCTGAGACAGACTTTTTACTGACGCCAATATAGACAAAATCTTGATTTAAGATCAGCGGCTGAATTTTATATTGAGTGCCATCAAGCTTGTTTTGAAGAATATAGCTGGCGTTATATTTATCGTTAAAGAAGCCGGCTATCCGCTGCTTCTTCAGTTTTCCAATGTTGACGTCAGTTGAGTTTGCCTCCTCAAATTTTTCAGAAAAGCCAGTATCTTGCTGCATTTTTTGGGCAAATTCAGTGCCGTAATACGCTCCTCTAAGTATACCGACACGTCTTGTCAATTTTTTGATATCAGAGAGGTTGGATATTTCGCTCTCAAGTCCCCTAGGGGTAACCAGAATCATAGTTTCATCGCGTAGCGGGCCGATAAAATGCAAATACTTTTGTCGCTGTGCAGTTATCGACATATTCAACATTATATCTAGGCCACCGTGCTCTAATAAGTGCAGCGCCCGTTTCCAGCTAATGTTATTAAACTGAGCGCTACAGTTCGCTTCTTGCAGTACCGCCTCGATGAGCTCTACCGCCATGCCCTGCCACTGCCCTTGCTCATCTTGTACAAACTGTGGTGCAAAATCAAAGACTCTGACACTCAGTTTACAATCGGCACTGACCGATAGTGACAGTGAAGATAGCAGTGCTAAGCTCAGTATTTGCAATTTTTTCAGCATAATATGGCATCAACTTCTGATTTTCTGTTAATCGTAAACTGCATTTTGTCCAGATGGTTCAATATCATAGACCTATTTATGCGATTGCAAAAGTAATCCGCTTAACTCGCCATAAATTAGTATTTACTGCATGTATTACAATGCATTAAATTAATTATATTTAGCTCTTATTCGATCAAACTCACCATTTTTGTGCAATTTGTTATAGGCTGCCTGCAACCTTTTTAGATTGACGTTAGAGATGGAGGCTCTGCTAAAACCAAAATACACCACATTCTGATTAAGCAAAAAATTATGAACCTTGTACTTATGATCGATTTTTTGTAAACGCAATTTATAGATTGAATTATATTTATCACCAGCGAATGCTGACAAGCGATGGTTTTGCAACTTCAGCAAATTTGTATGTTCACTATCAGCCGCCTCAAATTTGTCGGCGAACTGCGTATCAGAGTGATATTTTTTGGAAAAAATCTCACCATAATATACCCCTCGTAAGTAACCAATACGTTTAGGCAAACCTTTTAAATCTTCTAATTGAGTGAGTTCAAAATGGCTATTTCTACTAACAACTAAACCTATGCTTTCATCGCGCATAGGCCCGATAAAGTAAGTATATTTTTCGCGCTCGATATTAAAACTCAGGCCAGACATCATATCTACACCACCGTGTTTCAGTAAATACAGCCCGCGCTTCCACGGCATGAGAACGAATTTCACTTTACAATTCGCTTCAGCAAACAGTGTTTGTGCCAACTCAACGTCTAAGCCAGACCAAGTTCCGGTTTTTTCTGATGACATATAGGGGGGGAAATCCGCCACCCGATAAGTGATTCGACAGTGACCGAAAGAGATAGAGGGGAGCGTTAAAATAAGGATAGCTAGAGTGATTTTCAGCATTGCAGGATCTCAGGAGAGGTCAATCATTACTAAGTTCAAAGTACAACCCAATGTGTCGCGAGGTAAACAGATCGGCTTGGCAATCATCAATAATGTATTCTGTCTTAGCATATGCAAAAGACTATACCGATCGATAATTGACTGCGCCATGGGATAATTTTGTAATTAATTGATCGCCTGTGCCACCGCTGCAACTGTTAGCTAAGGCTGGTAGAAAACATCTCGCTGAGAAAACTCTTTCGATTATTCGGCCCCTATCCTAATAGACTAGAGCTTCTACGACCGCTTTTGCCTGGACTTTTACCGCATTTGCAGTGGAGGTCGAGAGTGAAAATTTTTGCCGGCCATTATCTTCAAGATTAGTGCGGGTATAACTGATAAAATGCATAGGTCCCAGTGTAGTCTGTCGTGTTTCATCTTGCTCTTTAACCGATTCAAAGCCTGTGGGGACCTCTTCTAGCAAGTTACTAAATGCGCGTTCAATTTCATTAATTTTTACCCTTTGAGCATACACAGTACAAGTATTATCTCTGTCAATAGAGACCAAAAAATTGCCTATTGTATTGGGGATCACCCAAACAGTGCCGACCTTTCCTTGCAGAAAGAACTCTGCTTTAGCCCTAGATAGTTCAGGCACTTCCCCCAGGGCAAAGCGCTCTCGTAGATTATCCATATTAGCGGCATTCGACAGGCAAGTTTTAGCGTATAACTGGGTAAAAAATTGGGTTGTCTCGGTCGGTACGTCAGCCATCGCTATTGCGCTGCTAAACACAGCTGTAGTGGCTAGCAGAGTAAATGTACACAACTTAATTGCCATAAGTAACCTCGAAAAATGTCTGATCGTTCAAATAATAGGAGTTCAAGCAGCAGCGCAGTATATAACATAGGGGCAGCGCTTGTCGGCCCTTGTTTAACTCAACAGTTATTAGTGCCTTGGTGTATAATCGCCGCTGACACTTTAAACTCACTCAAGGCCACATTATGTCACAACTACCCTCCAGTTTAGAAAACTACGATTCAGAGCAACGCTATCAATACTTTATCGAGAGCGTAGTGGCCAATCAAGAAATCTGGATACTTACCGACCAGCAGGGCTGTGTGATGCTCAACAGTGAAGATGAAGACTGTGTGCCGGTATGGCCAAGCTGCGAGGCAGCACAAAGCTGGGCCACCGGTGAATGGCAGGACTGCCAGGGTGAGGCGATTGGCTTAAAAACCTGGCAGCAGCGCTGGAGCGATGGTCTCGATGAAGATGAGTTACATGTGGTGGTGTTTCCCAATGCAGAACTTGAAGGAACTGTGTTGCACCCACAAGAATTAGAGGCGGATTTACGCAGAGAAATAAAAAAGCGCAACAAGAAAAAATAGGCTGTATAACTGCAGAAAATAATTACACACAGCCCATTCGGGATTTACCCTTGTGTATATTTGCATACCCTTATTTTACCCACAAGCGCTGGGGTTTCAGGCTTTGTGGATAAATTATAACTGGCTGATTTTGACTAGATGTCGCTGCTTTTGTGCAGCGGGTAAAAAGCTCGCCTCTATGCTATTTCGCGCCAGCTGCTTTAACTGTACTTTGCTCATAGGGAGATGCTCAGCTAAGGCCAGATAATTAGCCGCCAAATAGCCTCCAAAATAAGCCGGATCATCCGAGTTAACTGTTACTTTAACGCCGCGATCCAGCATCTTCAGAATAGTGTGCTCACTCATATCGCCGAAGACTTGCAGTTTAGTATTGGATAGCGGGCAGACGGTAAGCGGCATTTTTTCACTGATCAGCAACTGCATCAACTTCTCATCTTCTATTGCCCGTACACCGTGATCGATGCGCGAGACTTGCAGCAGCTGTAATGCTTGCCAAATATATTCTGCGGGTCCCTCTTCGCCAGCGTGCGCCACCGTTAAAAAGCCATGCTCTAAAGCTTTGGCAAACACTCGCTGAAACTTCTCTGGAGGGTGGCCCAGCTCTGAACTGTCCAGACCTACAGTTGTTATAAGTTCTTTGTAAGGTAGTGCCTGCTCTAAAGTCTGCAGGGCAGAGTGCTCGGGTAAGTGGCGTAGGAAAGACATTATTAAGGCACTGCTAATGCCTAATATTTTCTGGCCATCGTCCAGTGCACGACTGATTCCGCCGATCACAATGGAAAATTTAATGCCTCGATCGGTATGCGTCTGCGGGTCGAAACAAGGCTCTACATGCACCACCCCTTCCTCCTGACAACGCAGCAAATAGGCCCATGTCAGGTCGTAAAAATCTTGCTCGGTTTGCAATACTTCAGCTCCCTGATAGTAAATATCAAGAAATTCCTGCAGATTATTAAACTGATAAGCTCGACGCAACTCTGCAACAGAGCCATAAGATAAGCTAATATTATTACGCTGCGCCAACGCAAACATTAACTCAGGTTCCAGGCTGCCCTCTAAATGTAAATGCAGCTCCGCCTTTGGCAGCGCCAGGATTAACTCTTGCATAGGGTCTCCTAAATTATTGTCGTTAACCTGTTAATGGCCTATCTTTTAGATCAATAATAACGATTATTTTTCAAAGTATTCATAAGTTTCGGCAAAGCGCGATAACAAATACTCACCTGCTGTTATCGCTGCATATTTCGGCGGGTTATTAAGATCGTGACAGCCCGACAAGGCCGCTACTTGGGTATCAAAATTCGGTTCGACAAAGAAGGGCATTGAGTAGCGCTCTGAGCCGCTGGGGTTAATCACTCTATGCGGGGTTGAGCTATATCTGTCGTTGCTCCAACGCGCCATCATATCACCGATGTTGATTACAAAACTGTTGGCCACTGGAGGTGCATCCAACCATTGGCCGGACCGATCTTGCACTTGTAAACCGCCTATTTGGTCCTGATGCAAAATAGTAATACAGCCGTAATCAGTATGTGCCCCCGCTCCCAGTTGCTCGGCCTGCTCTTTGTTCTCCAGCGGCGGGTAGTGGATAAAGCGCAATACGCTAATGGGTTCAGAGAACTCATGCTCAAAATAATGCGGGTCAAGTTTCAAGGCGATCGCCAGAGCCCGTAATATCGTTTTCCCCAGCGCTATCATGTCCCAGTAGTGAGTCTCAACTAACGCTTGAAAGCCCGCTAAGTCCGGGTATTGATTAGTACCGTGTAACGGTTTCTGGGCGATCACATCCGGGTGATCAGCGGCCAAATTTCGGCCCATATCAAACGTTTCTTTAAAGTCTGCTGGTCTTTTGGGATCTAGCTGCTCTGTGCCAAAACTGCCATAACCGCGGTGATGACGTGTTTTAGTGATATCTATGTCCATTTTTTCGGACATCGGTAAGGCAAAAAACCTCTTGTACAGGCTGCTCAACTGCGCAATTCGCTCAGGGCTGATAGAGTGGCCGGTAACGTAAAAGAAACCGCTCTGTTGGCAGGCCTGGTCCACTTCGTTGGCGACACTGTGCCACTGTTGAGGTTCATCGCTATACAGCGCAGAGATATCAATAATAGGTATATAAGACGTATTCATTACAAGCTCCAAAGTGGCCTATTAAAGTTACCTGGATTAAAAACCGGTAAAAAACAGTACCGGCAAAAACAAACAAGCTCTGCCCACTGTGCAGCGGGCAGAGCTTGTTGAGTATTTAAAGTGCCTCAGCACTTTGCGCGGGTACAACTACCACGCGTCAATTTCATGCATTTACTGAGGTGCTGTGGCTTGCACACCTTCAACGTACCACTTGATGCCTACTAGCTCATTAAGTGGCATTCTCTCACCTGCTTTAACTTTAATTTCACCCGCCTGATTCTTGATAGGACCAGTGAAAGGGAAAAACTTACCGCTGGTGATGTCATCCACTAACTGCTGGGCTTCAGTCGCAACTTCCGCTGGCATATTAGTAAAGGCCGGGATAATAATATCTTTTTCAGCCATACCACCCCAGTAGTTTTCAGGCTTCCAGGTACCGTCCATCACTTCCTGGGTTTTTCTGATATACAGCGCCGCCCAGTCATCTACTACAGACATCAAGTGCGCTTTGGGTCCAAAGCTAGACATATCTGAAGCTTGGCCTACCGCGTAAACACCACGACGCTCTGCCGCTTGCATTGCAGCCGGGCTATCAGTGTGCTGTAAAATAACATCAACACCTTGATCGATCATGACATTGGCAGCATCCGCTTCCTTGCCTGGATCAAACCAGCTGTTAACCCAGATAATTTTCATTTCGGCTTTTGGGTTGTACTTTTTCAGTGCCAACTGCACCGTGTTGATATCGCGAATAACTTCCGGAATAGGGAAAGAGGCAATGTAACCAATCTTATTACTCTTGGTCATTTTAGCCGCGACAAAACCTGCTACATAGCGCCCTTCAAAGGTCTTTGACAGATAGTTACCGGCATTTTTAGCCGTTTTATATCCAGTGGCGTGCTCAAATTTAACTTTCTTGAAAGTTTTAGCCACTTTCAGAGTCGGGTTCATATAGCCAAAAGAGGTGGTGAAGATTAAATCATTACCAGATTTTGCCAGGTTGCGAATGACACGCTCGGCATCGGCTCCCTCTGGAACAGATTCAACAAAAGTGGTTTCAACTTTGTCACCGAAGTGCTTTTCAACGGCTAAACGCCCCTGATCGTGCTGATAACTCCAACCGTGATCACCTACAGGTCCTACATAGACGAATCCGATCTTTAGCGGGTCAGCAGCTTGAGCTATGCCGGCTGTTGCCAGGCTCAAGCCTAAAACTGCGCCAGTTAATAACTTTTTTACGCTCTGTTTCATTTTCTGCATCCTTTATTATGTTATCTATGGATATATTTGTTTAATCTCTATCGAGAATTTTCGGGTTGTTAACTTTAGGCGTATGCAAACAACTTCGAAAATTCTCTGAAATACAGAGAAGCTACGGGCTTATCACATGCGTCTTGGCGACAGGCAGCTAAGCTCCCTATTACCATAAAATTTCGATCTTTCTACTTCCTATCTGCCAGAGGCGTAGAGAAGGAGTACTCCATATCCCAGGGGAAGCGTATCCAGGTATCCTGGCTTACCTCTGTGATAAAAGTATCCACCAGCGGCTTGCCAGAAGGTTTGGCATAAACAGTGGCGAAGTGCGCTTTAGGTAACAATTCTCGTACGTACTTTGCAGTTTTTCCGGTATCGACTAAGTCATCCACCAGCAACATCCCCTCGCCGTCACCTGCAGCAGCTTTCAACAACTGTAAGTCACCCTGAGCTTTATCACCGTCAGTTTCACTTGAGCTATAGCTTGAAATACAAACGGTATCTATGAAGCGAATATCCATCTCACGAGCCAAAATGGCCGCCGGTACTAAGCCACCACGGGTAATAGCAATAATTCCTTTCCAGGGACCCATCTCCAGCAAACGCCATGACAATGCTCTGGAGTTTCTGTGTAACTCTTCCCAGGAAACGGGAAAATCTCTGTTATAAGGTGTAGATGACATGTAAAACTCCGTAGTCTATATTGCCCTGGCACACACTAATGGCTGCCGGGGAATGCTGTAGCAAAAGCCGATTCAGACCTGACAAGTTAATCGCCATCAAGATCTGACCATTTGGGAAAAGCTATAATACCTGATTGTGTATTTGTTTATAACAATTGCCACTGCTACTTTGGTCTTGAATCCATTTATCCGGCTAATATTCAACAGACCTGCCCTCAAAAAATAACCAGTGATATCAGTGCCAGGTATCCAAACCTCAACACTTAATCAATCTTTATGATTGCAGTTTCGAGACTAACTTTTTCGCCAGCAAGTTGTGTTCAGCCATCAGTGCCTGTGTGTCCAGTCCCAACACTTGCCCATGGGTCACTCGCCACTGCCCAGCAACCATCACCCGGTCAGCGCGCTGTGCACCGCAAAGTAACAGTGCCGCTAGGGGGTCATGAGAGCCGCTAAAGCGCATTTCATCTAACTTGAACAGTGCCAAATCTGCTTGTTTAGCGACGGCTATCTCTCCCAAATCCGAGCGTCCCAACAGTTTCGCTGACCCTTGAGTTGCCCAGCGATAGGCATCCAAATGGCTTACCTTAGCCGCACCGTAGCGCAGCCTCTGTAAGTACAATGCCTGTCGAACTTCCTGGATCATGTTGGAGCCATCATTGGAGGCGGAGCCGTCCACTCCCAGTCCCACGGGCACGCCGGCACTCTCCAGCTCTAAATTTCGGGCTATGCCCGAGGCTAACATCATGTTTGAAGTCGGACAGTGACAGACCCCTACGCCGGCGCTGCCCAGTTGAGCAATCTCAGTATCGTTGAAGTGAATACCGTGGGCCAGCCAAGTTCTCGGCTGCAACCAGCCGACCGACTCTAGATAATCAACCGTGCGCAAACCAAAGCGCTGCAGACAAAACTGTTCTTCATCAATGGTCTCTGCCAGGTGAGTGTGCAATCTTACGTCTAGTTTATTGGCCAATTCGGCACTGGCGCGCATGATTTCCGGTGTCACCGAAAAGGGCGAGCAAGGTGCCAGGGCTATCTGTAACATTGCCCCATCGCCGCGCTGGTGGTATCGATTGATCAGTCGCTCACTGTCTTCTAATATTTGCTGTTGATGCTGTACCGCTGCCTGTGGCGGTAGGCCGCCGTCATCTTGACCTAAGCTCATCGAACCACGGGTGAACAGAGTACGCATGCCAATCTCAGCGCTGGCCTCTATTTGCACATCGATCGACTGCTCCATTCCCGCGGGAAACAAATAGTGATGATCCGCCGATAAAGTACAGCCTGACAGCAGTAGCTCTGCAAGTGCTAGTTTAGTGGCCAGCGCTAACATACGTGGCTCTAAACCAACCCACAGCGGATAGAGATTTTGCAACCAGCTAAAAAGCTCCTGATTAAGCGCACCTGGGTAGGCGCGGGTCAAGGTCTGGTAATAGTGGTGATGACTGTTGATCAGTCCCGGTAACAGTACAGAATCAGAGGCGTCGTAGACTTCATCCCAGCTACTTGGCTGAGCGCCACTGGCCACCAGCTCTACGATTTCAGAGCCGCTGACAAGCACGCCACCGCCGGCGTCGATTCCCTCTGCCACTAATATCGCCAGCGGGTTTTTGATCCACAATCGTTTCGAATTAGGCATGGTTGTCACTAACTGTGCGGATGAAAAGGTTTACCCAACCACATCGGGGTATACATTTTACTTTTCATCACATTGCTTGAAATCATCACCAGCACTAATACAGTAGCAGCGTATGGCATCATAGCCAGTAAGTTAGGAGACACCGGATAACCCAGCCCCTGAACCACTAAGTTCAAGATACTGGCCAGGCCAAACAAGTAGGCTCCAAAGATAATTCGATCGGCGCGCCAAGTGGCAAACACTACTAGGGCCAGGGCAATCCAGCCGCGCCCGGCAGTCATGTTTTCAGCCCACAACGGCGTGTAAGCGAGTGACAAGTAACCGCCTGCAAGCCCCGCCATACCACCGCCAAAGGCCACCGCCAGATAGCGGGTACGCATCACCGGCAGTCCCAGTGAATTAGCGGCATGCGGGTTCTCACCTACCGCTTTGACAGTCAGTCCCAGACGGCTGGATTTAAAGAACCAATAAACCAAACCAAACAGTCCAAAGGAGAGGTAGACCACCAAGTCTTGGGCGAAGAGCATTTTTCCGATCAGTGGAATATCACTGAGATAGGGAATTGCGATAGGCTCTAAGCCTACAATCGGTGTCCCTACATAGGCGGCACCGATAAACGCCGATAGCCCTGTGCCAAAAATGGTCAGCGCCAAACCCGTCGCCACTTGGTTGGCATTCAGTCCCAGAGCGATAGCGGCGAACAACATCGACATCAACATACCGGCGACAATTGCCAGCATGAATCCCAGCATTAAGCTGCCGGTAGTGAGAGTGACGATAAAGCCAACCACTGCCCCCATTAACATCATCCCTTCCTGACCTAAATTCAGTACCCCGGATCTCTCACACACTAGTTCACCAAGCGCGACGATTAACAGCGGAGTACCTGTGCGCACCATGGCGTAGAGAACATTGGTTATTAAATCGATATCCACTATGAATTCTCCAGTGTTGCACTAATCTGAGGTCGATTAAATTTAATTTTAAAGTTGATAAAAACATCACAGGCCAGCAGGTAAAACAACAACATTCCCTGAAACAGTGACGTCACTGCCAAAGGTAGATTAAGCTCTATCTGTGCCAGTTCACCGCCAAGATAAATAAGTGCCATCAGCATACTGGCAAAGAAAATACCCACTGGGTGCAATCGCCCTAGGAAGGCCACTATAATTGCCGCGTAGCCATAACCCGGAGAGATTGAAGGAATTAACTGTCCTATCGGGCCCGCTACTTCACCGGCTCCCGCCAGGCCCGCCAGGGCACCACTGATAATCATTACTACTGCTACCAGGCGCTTGTGTTTAAAGCCTGCCAATTTGGCCGCGTTGCTGTCTAAACCCAATACTTTGATTTGAAAGCCAATGAAAGAGCGCGACAGCATCACCCAGATAACCACTACTGCCAACAGGGCAAACAAAATACCTATATGCATACGGGTATCTTCAAGCAGGATCGGTAGTAAAGAGCTGTCGCCAAACATAGCAGACGCTGGAAAGCCGTAGCCATCCGGATCTTTAAATGAGCCGTGTACAAAATACAGTAACAAGTACAAAGCTATATAGTTGAACATGATAGTGGTGAGTATTTCATTGGCGTTAAATCGGGTGCGTAACCAGGCTGCTAATAATCCCCACAGTCCACCGCCTAGCATGCCGCTGAGCAACACCAAAGGCAGCGCCCAAAAAGATTCGACATCCATTAACTGCAGCGCCACGGCACTGGCCAATAGACCGCCCATCAGCAACTGACCCTCGGCACCTATATTCCACACTTGCGCTTTAAACGCCACAGCCAGACCAATAGCACAGAGCATAATGGGTGCCGCTTTAACGCAGAGCTCACCAAATCCATATAAATCTTCGACCGGTGCTATCAAAAAAATTCTCAGCGCTTCTATTGGGTCGTGACCGAGAAAAGCAAAGAAGATGCCGCCACTAACCAAGGTCAGCAGTCCTGCTAAAAGTGGTGACAGATAAGACATTGAGCGGGACGCTTCACCCCGTGGTTCTAATTTTATAAACATATGGTCCCCCTAATTTATACTGCTAGTGTTGAGCATTTCATCGACATGCTGAGCCGCCGTCGGCTCAATCTGTTCGAAAACCCCGGTCATCCAGCGTCCCACCTCTTCAATTGAGGTATCAAGAGTGGCTTTTGCCGGTGATATTTCACCATCGCAAATTGCGCATAGACGGTCGCTGATCAAAAACAGCTCATCGATATCTTCCGAGACCACTAAAATAGCCGCCCCTTTATCTCTGAGCTCGATCAATGCTTTATGGATAGCCGTTGCTGCGCCTATGTCAACTCCCCAGGTCGGGTGAGCGGCCACCAGCAGCTGCGGATTCTGCAGTATTTCTCTGCCAATAATGAACTTCTGTAAATTCCCTCCCGATAAGCTCTGTGCTGCCGTGCGGTTATTGGGGGTTTTTACTTTGTAATCGTCGATGATCTTCTGGGAAAATTGTTCGGTTTTCCCCTGATTGATAAAACCAAAATTGACCAGTCCCTGCAGGAAACCTGTCAATAACGTGTTATCGACTAAACTCATTTCTGGCACTGCACCGCGACCTAATCGCTCTTCGGGAACAAAAGCCAGTCCCAGTTCCCGACGCTGACGGGGGTCTAATAAGCCGACACCACGTCCGGAAAATTTAACCGGATCACTGCTATCCAGTAAATGCTCTCCGGAAAGCGCGGCCAGTAATTCTTCCTGACCGTTGCCAGCAACCCCGGCGATGCCGAGAATTTCACCGCGGCGCACGCTAAAGTTAACCTTCTTTAAACTAGTGCCAAAAGGGTCTTCACTGCTGTTGGTCAGGTTTTCAACCGCTAAAAACACTTCCGTCCCCGTGGCTTTGGGGTAGTTACTGCTGATCGGGGTGTCCGACCCCACCATCAGCTGCGCCATTTTAGTGGCTCCAGCCTCTGCAGGTACACAATCTCCTGTGACTTTCCCGCCGCGTAAAATAGTCGCGTTATGGCAAAGTGCCTGCACTTCCTTCAGCTTGTGGGAGATAAATAAGATACTGCAGCCATCCGCCGATAGTTGTCGCAAAGTGACAAACAGCGTTTCGACTTCCTGAGGGGTTAAAACAGAGGTCGGCTCATCTAAGATAAGTAGTTTAATATCCTGCACTAAACAGCGCACTATCTCCACGCGCTGTCGCTCACCAACACTCAGCGAGTGTATGTGCCGATCGGGATTGAGCTCCATACCATACTGTTTAGAAACAGTGCTGATTTTCCGCCCTAGCTGCTGCAAATCTCCGGCATCGTCACCCAACGCCAAAGCGATGTTCTCAGTAACGGTTAAAGTTTCAAACAGAGAGAAGTGCTGAAACACCATGCCGATGCCCATCTTTCTTGCCATGGACGGATCTTTGATCTCAACGACGGATCCCTGCCAGAGGATTTCTCCGGCATCGGGTTTAGTGACGCCATAGATCATTTTCATCAAAGTACTTTTACCGGCACCGTTTTCACCGAGTAAAGCGTGGATTTCACCCGCGCCAATTTCCAAGTCTACTTTGTCGTTGGCGAGACATCCTGGGTACTGTTTTGTGATGCCCTTCAACTGTAACCGCAACTGGCCACTAAGGGTGGCAGATACTTGCCTGTTCATCTTAGCTGTGTCCTCGTATTTCAAGAAGTAAGGCTGAGCCATGATTCGTTATACTTCTTGCTGAACTATAGTTTGCCAAGACTGTAAAATGCTGCAGCTGGGCGAAATTAGATAGCTCGATATTTTTTATTTTTTTTACACAAGCTAAGAATTTATAAAAAAGCTGACCCAAAAGACAGGTTTTTTTTACTTATTTATAATATTACAACTAATTTACAGCGCATTAATGAAGATAAGTTGGCTATATTTGCAGTAATTTTCTTAAAAAGTGTCGTTTAAATAAGCCATGGCACAGCTTCAAAAAAGTTGCCGAATACTAGCATGAATACAGAGATTTCTGGAATGGGTTGAGCCGGGAAATTGTTGAGTTTTAGAGGGGGACATGTTTGAAACTTAAAGCTCTATAGCCTGCTATAAAGGCGGTACTTGTACGCCCACTGTTTAATTATCAAAAAACCACAGGTAACAACGTCTGTCTGTGATGCGCAGAGTCCGACAAGCAATCAGGAAATTGCAGCTGTCTGGATTCTCGGACTCTGGGTTGGTCCTAAATTAAATTCCGCCTTTGGTTAACTTGGCCGGATCTAACAGCTGCTCTAGCTCAGCGCGGGAAATATCGGTCAGTTGCTCGGCGACATCTAGTACCGGCCGGCCGTCTTTATACGCCTGCTTGGCGATTGCAGCAGCTTTTTCGTAGCCGATGATAGGGTTTAGCGCGGTCACTAAAATGGGGTTGCGTGACAGTGCCGACTGCAGGGCCTCTTCATTCACACTAAAAGTGGCAATCGCTTTATCCGCCAACAAATTACTGGCATTGCCGAGCAATTCGATACTGCCCAGCAAATTATTGGCGATCAGTGGTAACATTACATTCAGCTCAAAATTACCCGACTGCCCCGCCACTGTTATAGCACTATCGTTGCCAATCACTTGTGCCGCCACCATTGCAGTAGCTTCCGGGATTACCGGGTTGACTTTACCGGGCATAATAGAAGAGCCAGGTTGCAACGCCTCTAATGCGATTTCACCTAAACCTGCCAGTGGGCCGGAGTTCATCCAGCGTAAATCATTGGCAATTTTCAGCAGTGACACCGCCACTGTTTTCAGCTGCCCCGAAATAGAAACCGCTATGTCTTGAGTGCCTATATGAGTAAATAAATTCTCTGCCGGAGTAAATTCAATCCCGGTCAAACGGCTGATCTGTTTAGCAAATTGGCTGCTAAACTGAGGGTGGGCATTAATCCCGGTGCCTACAGCTGTCCCCCCCTGTGCTAGAGTCTGCAGCACCCTCTGGTTAGCTTCAAGCACAGCAATGTTTTGCTCTATCTGCCCGGACCAGCTCAACAAGCTCTGACTCATACGCACCGGCATCGCGTCCATCAGATGGGTGCGACCCGTTTTAATATGGTGATCGACACTGACCGCTTTGCTTTTAATCACTGCAGATAAATGTCGCAGTGCCGGTAATAAACGCTTATGCAACTCTGTCGCGGCGCTGATGTGAATAGCACTGGGGATAATGTCATTGCTACTCTGGCCATAGTTAACATGATCATTGGCCCCCACCTTTGCTGTATGCCTGGCACTGGCCAGAGTCGATAATACCTCGTTGGCATTCATATTAGAGCTAGTGCCCGAGCCTGTTTGGTATACATCCACCGGAAAATGACGCATCATCTGCTCATCTGCAAGTAACTCATCTACAGATGCAATGATCGACTGGGCCATTTCTACACTGATCAAGCCCAACTCCGCATTGGCGGATGCCGCTGCGGATTTAGCCAGTAATAATGCTTCAATGAAAGCTTTTGGCATCGTCTGTCCACTGATCGGAAAATTGTTCACCGCCCGCTGGGTCTGTGCACCGTATAAAGCTTCGCTGGGAACGGCGAGTTCACCCATGCTATCGCGCTCAATTCGAGTCTTCATCATAAATCCTTACATTGCGTTTATTTAAATATATGCCAACAGTGACAAAATTAAAGTTTTCGAAGCATTTAAAATGCTCAACTCAGCGCATATTGGAAATAATGGCTGGTTACTCTCAGCTCATGCTGTAATTTTCGCAGTTGCTCTGTTTGCTCCCTACTGACAACCAAGCGCTGCAGATTGCATAGAGGTTTACAAATGTTATCCAGGCAGGTAAACCGCCAGTGTTTTATAATTAAGTCATCGGCGAAAGTGTCCAGCAGTAATTTGAACTGAGCGACATACAGCGACCAGCGCAACTCATACCGGTAGTCTAACTCTACTTCTTCCATGCTCAGCCACAGGGCGATAAGACTAGGGTTATCTGCTTCCAGTCCCTCGCGGATTTTACGTCTTAAGCTGTTTATTGCAGGATCTTGGATATGAAAAGAGGGGAAACACTGACACATGAAACAACCAATTAACGATAATGATATTCGATCTCATTATCGTTTGACTCACTAATACTGTCAAGTGTGTTTTTGCAATTTGTCATACAATCAACAGCTTGCGCTAATAGTTAGGCCGTAGTAAGTGATTCATTTAAAGCAGTAAGGATGCAGCGTCAAACAACATTTTTATCGCCAGCAAGGTCAATATTACCGTCAACGCATGTTGAAAATATTGTTGTGGCAGTCGCTGCAATATTGATCTGCCGCTATAAGTACCAATAAATCCAGTGCCCAGCATCATCAGTAAAAATATTGCCCACTCTTTAAACTGAAAACCCAGCGCGCTGAAAATAACAATTTTTAAACCGTGCTGGACTATCATCAAAGTGCCGTGGGTAGCCGATATTTGTTTAGACAACATCTCTTTACGGGGTAATAATGCCATCGCCAGAGGACCAGTAGCACCGATAAACATGGTACTAAAAGTGATCAATATACCGCCCAAAACGTGACTCCATTTACCTTGTTTAATGGCTTTAGGCTTAGGGCCCCAAACTATATAGAGAATAAATGTGCCGAGTATCGCCAGCAGTATCCCCTCGGGCAGAGCAACTACAAACTGCCCGCCAAGCAGTGCGCCAACCACTGCCCCGATGAAAAAATAGCCGATGATTGGCCAGGCAATGTGCTGGCGTAGCAACAGCGCCCGACTGCAATTACTGCCCGCCTGGATAACGCCGTGAACGGGAATAACGACGGCAACCGGCAGAAAACTAACCAGTAAAGCCAGCATAATCACCCCGCCCCCCAAGCCAAAGGCAGCGGTGAGCGCCGATGTAAAAAGTGAGGATATAAGTAATATGATGCTGCTATCTACAGCCAGGATTTGCGGCCAAAGGCCGGCTTCGATCATACGTGACAACATACCATTCCCGATAATATACATTGCGAAAAATATTGATTTTATACACTATAGCGACCATAAACTAGGGAGTTGTGCTCAAGCTCTCTGAAAAACTGTTACAGTTTTCAATACTTTATAACTAACTGAAAATCGATAGATCACAATGGGAATGGCTTAAGGATATATGTTTTACCAAATGGTCAATCTTTTAGTCCCGAACTATTGATCTCAGCCAGCTGTTAGTTTATACAAGTAGACGGGTAAATTTTGAGTTTATAGTTTTGCAGGGACAACAATATGGCAGAGGCAGCTCCAACAGCAGATTATCAGGCGGATTACATCATCATTGGTGCAGGTACCGCCGGCTGTGTGCTCGCCAAGCGGCTATCTGAGAACCCTGCCAATAAAGTGCTGTTAATCGAAGCGGGAGGCAAAGATAACTACCCCTGGATAAAGATACCTATAGGTTATCTGTTCACTATGAATAACCCTAAAACGGATTGGTGCTTTAAAACCCAGGCCGAACAAGGGCTTAATGGTCGCGCTCTGAATTACCCCAGAGGAAAAACCTTGGGCGGATGCTCTTCGATCAACGGTATGATCTATATGCGTGGCCAGGCCCAGGATTATGATCACTGGAGAGATTTAGGTAACTGCGGCTGGGGCTGGGATCAAGTACTCCCCTACTTTAAAAAATCAGAAGATCACTATCTAGGTAACAGCGAAAATCACGCCAGCGGCGGTGAATGGCGAGTGGAAAAACAACGACTCTCATGGCCAATTCTGGATACTGTCATGCAGGCGGCTGCCGAAGTAGGTATTGGCACAACCGAAGATTATAACAGTGGTGATAATCAGGGTTTTTGTTACTTCGAGGTCAATCAGAAAAAAGGCCGTCGCTGGTCCAGCGCCGATGCCTTTTTACACCCTATAATGCAGCGGCCAAACTTGAAGGTAATGACCCATACTCAGGCGATACAACTGCAACTAGTTGATAAGCATGTTGTAGGTGTGCATTTATTAGAGGGCAAGGATCTAAATCAGGCAAGATCCAGCTATGCCAGTGCCCATTGCGAAGTACTGCTCACCGCCGGAGCCATTGCCTCGCCAATGTTGCTACAGCGATCCGGGATCGCTGCAAAGTCTCTATTAGATTCCCTGGATATAAAGCAGCAACACGAACTACCTGGAGTAGGAGAAAACCTACAAGATCACTTGCAAGTACGGATGGTGTTTAAATTGGACAATGCCAGTACATTAAACGAACAGTCCAACAGCATTCTTGGCAAGGCGAAAATGGCACTACAGTACGCTTGGTCCCGCAGTGGCCCACTGTCTATGGCGCCTAGTCAAATGGGCGGTTTCGCCAATAGTTCAGCAGCTTACACTTCTGCCAACATCGAATACCACATTCAGCCCTTAAGCTGCGATAAACTCGGTGAGCCTCTAGATAGCTTTCCAGCAATTACCGCATCAGTGTGTAATTTGCGCCCAAAAAGCCGTGGTCACGTACATTTGAGTACTAAAGATGTTTCTGCTGGGCCGATAATCAAAGCCAATTATTTATCCCATCCAGAAGATCAACAGGTCGCTATAGATTCATTAAGGCTCACTCGCACCCTCTTTGCGGCGCACGCTTTAGCGGACTTTAACCCCCTTGAATATAAACCGGGAACAGCAACCGTCACTGATCAGCAGCTGCTTGTGGCAGCCGGGGAATTAGGGACAACCATCTTCCATCCGGTCGGCACTTGTAAAATGGGTAACGATAAAATGGCAGTAGTGGACGATAAATTACAAGTGAGAGGATTGTGCGGCTTAAGGGTTGTAGACGCCTCAATCATGCCTACTATTACCTCGGGAAATACTTGCTCTCCAGTCATTATGATTGCGGAAAAAGCAGCAGATATGATCTTAAATAGTGAGCAACTGCACAAACCTGAACACAATTAACCAGCTGTTGATCTGTAAGTCATCACTGACAGAGAGATACGGGGAAAAGCAGGAAACAGCCATATAATGAGAATCGTTTGCATTTAATAATGGATTGCATTAACATCTATACCTGTTTGAATGTGTGTACAACATAATGCTTAAGACAAAGGGAATTGATATGCGTGCTAATAAGAAATACTCACCGACAACCTATCCTATTGCTGTCTGCGCCGCTGCACTGTTACTTTGTCTGGTCTTTTTACCTTTAGCGAATCTCTAAACAAGCCTGTGTCGATGACTGTATCAATGACAAGATAAAATCCATTGTGCATAGCGACTTAATCAGAAATTAGCTGCTAGAATAGCCTCTCACTACCGACTTTAACAACATGGCTGTTGCATGCGTCTAATCTTTATTTTTCTACTTATAGTTAGTTCTGGGCTACAGGCGGCTGTTAATGCCAGTGTCGATAGAGTCAAAGCAAGCTATGGGCAAAATATTCAATTAAATATCAGCTCTGATAATGCGCTGGGAAAATCGCCAAATTTAACCTTATTAAAACGAACTTTTAAAGTCATCGGCAGCAGCAAAGTCAGTCGTCCCTACATTAAAAATAGCCGCCGCAGCCAGAAAACCTTGTGGTTTTTCATCTTAAAACCAAAGAGGTCTGGTCATTTAACTATCCCGGCCATTGACGTAAACGGTGAAAAAACCCGTCCTATTAAAATTCAAGTTGTTGCTCGAAAAACACAAGCTAATGCCAGTGGCAAAAAAAAATCAGTCCCAGGAAAACCGGTAATCAGCCACGATATTATCGTCAAAGCCACCATCAATAAAAACAAACTCTACCCCAATGAGATATTAATCTACCAACTCAGTGTTGATTATCCGGACAAAAGTAGCGGTGATTTTCAAGTCAAGCCGCCTTTTATCGCCGGCGCGATCATCCTGCCACTGGCAGAGCCCAGCTATAGCAAACACAAAATTCGCACTAAAAACAGAACGCTGAGAACTCAGAGCTTTGCTATCTTTAGCGAAAAGGTAGCCTATTACCAAATAGAGCCTGCCGCTATTAGCTTCAGCGATAAAACAAATGGCACTGAGGGCAAAGAAATAACCTTAAAGGCCAACAATTTACATTTCGAAATAACCACCAAAGCTAATCAAAATAGCCTCGGCTATTGGCTACCTAGTAGTCATATAGAGCTCATTGATAACTGGCAACAACCGCAACAAATAGTGGTAGGTGATAGCTTAACCAGAACCATAGAGCTGACTGCGCGTGGTCTAAATGTAGATATTTTGCCGCTGATGAGCGTATTAACCCATAAAAATATGCAAATAAAATTACTGGACGTCAGTACACAAAGCTCAATTGAAGATGGGACAATTGTGGCAATAAGACGAGAAAAAGTTTCTATGACCTTCACCAAAGCTGGCAATGTTAGTCTGCCACCGTTAGATATTCACTGGTGGAATACCGATGTAAACCAGGCAAGAGTCGCTTCTATAAATGCAAAATCGTTGCTTGTCACAGCCCCTCCAGAACAGCCAGATCTTTTAATAACCCCAACCATCACAGCGACAGTTGAGAACCTCTCTGAGGATACTCAGGGAAGCCCTGCGACCGCAGAGCAGTCGCAGCTTGTTAAACAGAGCCCTTCTATCGGAAAATCTTGGTTATCTGCCGCTCAATTGAACGGGTTAATCCTAATTTTGTTCATGCTTTTGGTCGCCAGCACTAGCGGCTGGCTCTATAGTTCACGCAAAAGAAAAAAATAACGATTTTTTTATCCACATTGCAGATAATTTTTTATACCCACTCTTAATGGCACTGACATTAGCAATTGAACAGCACAAAGTGTCGTTTTAGGCGCCAAATTACGCTTTAAAACTCTTTGAATAACTTCTTATTATCAATAAGTTACACATATAAAACGCAATACGTAGTGCTCAGCTGCGATATTATTCCTATATATAAGAAAGTTATAACGAGCTCTATTTACTTATACAAAAAAAAGAGTTTTCTATTTAGCACACAAAGTTATGCACACTTAACAAATATAATTATCAATTTCATTCAAATAAAAATGGAATTTTTTTTTATATTTATTTCGGCAATAGAAATCCACTTCAGATACAGCTTGTGCATAACTGTAAAACTTACGCACAGGCTATTCCAAGAGCTTTACAGATGTTCCACGGAAGATATTCAGAGGTTTATCCACTATCCACAATTTATTAACCAGATATCCCGTAATTTATTCACATTCGAATAGAATCTGCTATCATCAATATCCGCGAAAAAAGTTTCATGTGAGTAACTTGTCGAAAAGTGTAGGCTCCAATGAGGATAAAAATGTGGATAAGCCAGGTCTTGTATAAGTCCTACTTTTATACACAGAATCTCCCGAGCATAAGCACTGTGAATAAGCAGGAAAGCTCTATAGTTTCAATTCCGCTAGATATTTGTTTTATAAGGTAAAAACACCTTTATTAACAGAAACAGTCGCCCTTAATAATAACAACCATAACAATCTTATATATATATTCTTAAGTAATACTATATATAAATAGAGATCAAACAACGTGGTTAAAATCTGTACATTTCTAATTCGAATTCAAAACTGTATACTCCTGCTTCGAAAATCAACAATCAAAAATTTTCAACAGATATATATTTTGGTTAACAAAAAAAGAGAGGCTTGCTAAGTGGATTATCCTGATAACTTTGACGTCATTATCATCGGTGGTGGTCATGCAGGTACTGAGGCCGCATTAGCGTCAGCAAGAAAAGGTGCAAAAACCTTACTTTTGACCCATAACATCGAAACGTTAGGCCAGATGTCATGTAACCCAGCGATCGGTGGAATTGGTAAATCTCATTTAGTTAAAGAAATAGATGCACTCGATGGTGCTATGGCAAAAGCCACTGACCTGGCAGGGATCCAATTTAGGGTATTAAACTCCAGAAAAGGTCCAGCAGTTAGAGCAACCAGAGCACAGGCGGATCGCATTCTCTATAAAGCGGCAATTCGACATATCCTGGAGAACCAGGAAAACTTAGTCATCTTTCAGCAGGGTGCTGATGATCTAATTATTGAACAGGACTGCATAAAAGGGGTTGTTACCCAAACAGGGATTAAATTTAAAGCTGAATCTGTAGTGTTGACCGCTGGTACCTTTTTAGCCGGGCTGATCCACATAGGTTTAGCAAACTATTCTGGTGGTCGTGCCGGAGACCCTGCATCTATGACCTTAGCGAGTCGTCTGCACGAAATGCCATTTCGTATTGACAGATTAAAAACAGGTACACCACCACGCATAGATGCTCGCTCAGTTGATTTTTCAAAAATGCAGGAACAACCTGGTGATACGCCGATACCAGTAATGTCTTACATGGGCAACCTGGCTCAACATCCTCGACAAATAAGTTGCTATATTACACATACTAATGAGCGTACCCACGATATTTTACGTACCGGCTTGGATCGATCTCCCCTATATACGGGTGTAATCGAAGGTGAAGGTCCCAGATATTGCCCATCTGTTGAAGATAAAATAATGCGCTTTGCCGATAAAACTTCCCATCAAGTTTTTGTCGAACCCGAGGGGCTTACGACTCACGAGCTATACCCCAATGGAATATCAACAAGTTTACCTTTTGATATTCAACTACAGGCAGTTCGCTCTATATTGGGTTTTGAAAAGGCGCATATCACCAGGGCAGGTTATGCGATTGAATATGACTACTTCAACCCGCAAGATTTGAAACACACTTTAGAGACGAAATTCATACAAGGTTTGTATTTCGCCGGGCAAATTAACGGCACCACTGGCTATGAAGAGGCTGCTGCACAAGGATTGTTAGCGGGGCTTAACGCAGCGGCCCGCGCCTTGGAACAAGAGCAGTGGTATCCTCGAAGAGATGAAGCTTATATAGGTGTATTAGTGGATGATCTAATTACCCATGGCACCTCAGAACCTTATCGGATGTTTACCTCTCGTGCGGAATATAGACTAATTTTACGTGAGGATAATGCCGATTTACGCCTCACTGAAATTGGCTATAAGTTAGGTGTAGTTAGTGAAGAACGCTGGCAGGCCTTTTCGATTAAAAAGGCAGCCATTGACGCTGAAAATCAGCGTTTAAGAAGTACCTGGATTCAGCCTGGCACTGAACAGGCGGCAATATTGGACAAAAAGTTTACTAAACCTATGAGTCGTGAGTTTTCACTGGCTGATTTAATCAAACGTCCTGAATTAAAATATGATGATGTGGCGGGATTAAAAGGAGAGCCAGTCACCGATTTGCAAGTCAAAGAGCAAGTCGAAATAGAGTTCAAATACTCAGGTTACATCGACAGACAAAAAACAGACATTGAGCAGATGCGCCGCCAGGAAAATACTAAACTTCCCGAAGATTTTGACTACGAGAACATCAGTGGCTTGTCGAATGAACTAAAAAGCAAATTGCTGGCTAACAAGCCTGAAAATATCGCCCAGGCCGGACGGATTCAAGGGATGACACCGGCGGCAATATCGCTGTTGCTGGTCTATATAAAGAAGCACAAAATGTTGGCAAAATCGAAACATCAGAGTTGAATATGTAACGGAACGGCAACCTATTAACTCTTGAACACCAGGTTACCAACAGGCATAAAATATTCCAAGGCTGTGGATAATTACTTATCTACAGCCTTTTTTAACAATTGAACAGTGAATAAAAAGGTAACTGGCTAATGTCAGATCAGCAATATCAAAACTTGTTAAATAAACAAATTAAATTATTAAATTTAGATCTGGATCAGCAAATAATCTCTCAGCTATTGGCTTACCACGCACTGTTAATAAAATGGAACAAGGCCTATAACTTAACGGCTGTACGCGATCCCCTACAAATGATCACCCGGCATTTAATAGACAGTTTAAGTATCTTATCCTTTATTGATAACATGAACCTCAAGACGGTTGTCGATGTTGGCAGTGGCCCGGGATTGCCGGGAATTATTTTAGCCATTTGCAGACCAGAGCTGGCCGTGACCAGCATTGATAGTAATGGTAAAAAAACCCGTTTTCAGAACCAGGTAAAAATAGAGCTGGGTCTCGCAAACTTAACTGTTATTCGCGGACGCGCAGAAGACTGCACTGCAGAGCCCTTCGAAGCAGTAATCTCCAGAGCATTTGCTTCAATCGCCGATATGCTCAAGTGGACAGATCAGCTGTGTGCCCAAGATGGAGTGTTTCTGGCGATGAAAGGTTTGATTTCTACCGAAGAGATATCGCAACTGCCTGAAGGATATGCTCTAATTGCCAGTCATGTATTACAAGTGCCAAGTGCCGATGGCGCTCGACATTTGCTGGAAATAAGGAGAGCTTAAGCGTGGCTAAAATACTGACAATCACAAACCAAAAAGGTGGCGTTGGTAAAACTACGACTTGTGTAAACCTATCTGCATCATTAGCGGCAACCAAGAAACGGGTGCTGTTAGTAGACTTAGATCCTCAAGGTAACGCCACTATGGGCAGTGGCGTCGATAAATACAATTTAGACAATTCAGCTTATGAACTGCTAACCGGCAAAGCCAAAGCTGAAGATTCAATCGTGCGAAGTGCGGAGTCGGGTTACGACGTGATAGGCTCAAACGGTGATTTGACCGCTGCTGAAGTAGAATTACTAGAGCTGCCAAGGCGTGAGTTTCGTTTAAAAATGGCGCTTATGCCGATAAAAGATAACTACGACTACATCTTAATCGATAACCCTCCTTCTCTGAACTTACTGACTGTCAATGCACTAGCCTCCTCCAGTGGAGTCATCATCCCTATGCAGTGTGAATATTATGCACTGGAGGGAATCAGCTCACTGATCGGTACTATCGAGAAGATTAATGCCCGATTGAACCCCTCATTAAAAATTGAGGGTATTTTACGTACTATGTATGACCCGCGCATGACCTTAACTAAAGATGTCTCCAATCATTTGATTGAATATTTTGGAGATAAAGTGTATCGCACTATCATTCCGCGCAACATACGCCTAGCCGAGGCACCATCTCATGGTTTACCGGCACTTATATACGATAAAAACTCACGTGGCGCCTTGGCCTATCTTGCACTGGCGGGTGAGTTGAGTAGAAAAACCGAACAGGAATTAAAACTGCAACGTGATCAGGAACAGGCGGAACAAGAGTGATCAGCGCCCGACTAAGGAAATAAATAATGGCTAAAAAAAGAGGTTTAGGCCGCGGTTTAGATGCACTGTTGTCAAGCACCCATTTAGAAGAGCAAATTGGCACAGATTTAGCGGTGGCGGGATCTGCAGATCAGCAGCTAGCAATCGATGGTTATATGCAGTTATCGCTGGATAAAATCCAGCGCGGAAAATACCAACCGCGCAAGGACTTAGAGCCTCAAGCACTAGAAGACCTGGCGAATTCAATCAGAGCTCAAGGTGTGATGCAACCCATCATTATTCGACCAATCAGTGATGATATGTTCGAAATCATTGCCGGTGAGCGCCGCTGGCAGGCCAGTCAATTGGCAGGCTTAGAGAGTATCCCAGTGATAGTCAAAGATGTCAGCGATGAAGCAGCTATCGCCATGGCATTGATTGAAAATATACAACGCGAAAACCTCAACGCTATGGAAGAGGCAATCGCTTTAAAGCGGCTGCAAGATGAGTTCGAATTAACTCAACAGGAAGTAGCAGATGCGGTAGGTAAGTCGCGATCGGCGGTAACTAACCTACTGCGTCTAACTAAGTTGACTGATGATGTGCGCAAGTTGTTGGAATACGGTGACATTGATATGGGCCACGCTAGAGCACTCTTGGGTCTTGAGGGAGATTTACAGATAGAGGTTGCCCGTGACGTCGCAGCTAAAGGCATGTCGGTGCGCCAAACTGAAGAGCTAGTACGAAAATGGCAATCAGGTGAATTACCAAAGCAGCCCCAGAAAAAGCCACCGGTTAATGACAATTTACAGGAAATTTCTAGTCAATTAGCCACTAAGTTGGCGACAAAAGTGGATATTAAACAAAATGCTAAGGGCAGGGGGAAAATTACTATATCCTTCGAGAATGCCGAAAAATTAGAGGCGATACTGGCTTCTCTATAACGGCGAGATTTGATGACAATCAAGGCAATATAACAGTTGGGGTTAAGAGACTTTTATATTGTCAACTAGTTGTTAGCTCTGTGTAAGATCGAAGTTAGAACGAATCTTAGCATCTGCAGCGCTTCTAGGGCTGCAAATACTTGGTTTTGCTATCTGAATACCATAAAAACAGCTGTTTTGACAAAATCACCATAGAATTAGTTGAGTCTGCACCGACAACCCCATATAATCGCCCCCTAATTTGGGTCTGTGCGCAAAAAAACAAAAAAATGAGAGTGAAGAGCGCTAATAATGCTAAAAAATAGCCGTAAAGCTCGGGGTCACACTCAAGCAGTACGACAAAAAACACTCAAAATTCTTTTTGTTCAATTAGTTACGATATGTTGTATTGCCTTAGTGCTAAGTATTAAGTCATGGGTTATAGCTTACTCTGCCTTTTTAGGAGGGTTGATTTACCTACTGCCTTATACATATCTGGCAAATCGCATTTTAACTAAACGTCGCAGAACAGACGCAGAAAATACGCCGAATCGTGCTTTAGCTGAATTATATATTGGCCAAATAGGGAAAATGGTAATCACCGCAATGTTATTTGCGCTGGTTTTTGTTCTAGTGAAACCGCTGAGCCCCTTTTCCCTATTTGGCACTTACATCGCAATCCAGGCACTGGGCTGGTGGTTGCAGATGAACGCTGATAAACGTTTCATAAAACTTTAATCTTACTGCAGTGTAAACTCAGTTTAGATTCAACAAGAGAGATAACAATGGCGACGGAATTAATGACTTCCAAGTCCTATATATCGCATCACTTAACCAATTTAACTTTTGGTAAATTGCCAGAGGGGACTACCAGGTACGACGGTTCTGTTGTTGGTGATGGCGGCGTTTGGACTTTTGCTCATAGCAGTGCAACTGTAAATGAAGCGGCGACAATGGGCTTTTGGGCAATTAACGTTGATACGATGTTCTGGTCAATATCATTGGGTGTACTGTTTTTGTGGTTGTTCCGTAAAGTAGCAGTAAATGCAACTTCCGGTGTTCCCGGCAAAATGCAAAATTTTGTTGAAAGCATCGTGGATTTTGTTGAAGAAAACGTCAACAGTATCTTCAGTCATAAAAATGCCTTAATAGCGCCGTTGGCACTGACAATATTTGTCTGGGTATTCCTGATGAACTTAATGGATTTGGTCCCTGTCGACTGGATTCCATACATTGCTTCACAGATGGGTATCCCTTACATGAAGGTAGTACCTTCAACCGATATTAATGCAACATTGGGTATGGCGCTGGCCGTTTTTGCCTTGATTATTTACTACAGCATTAAGATGAAAGGTGTAGGTGGCTTTATGGCTGAGCTATCACTACAACCTCTGGGAAAATGGTTACTACCATTTAACTTATTCCTGGAAATAGTTGGATTGATCGCAAAGCCTATATCTTTGGCACTACGATTATTCGGTAACATGTACGCAGGTGAGATGGTTTTCATCCTGATCGCACTATTACCATTCTGGGCTCAGTGGGTACTTTCAGTTCCCTGGGCAATATTTCATATTCTGATTATTACGTTACAAGCGTTCATCTTCATGGTGTTGACTATCGTCTACCTCGCCATGGCGCATGAAGAGCACTAACGTCGTAATTGAATGTTTTTTTAAACTTTAAATTTTAACTTAGAAATCGGAGATAAACTGATGGAATTAGCAAGTGCAATTTTGTACATCGCTGGCGCATTAATGCTCGGTCTTGGCGCAGTTGGTGCGGCAATCGGCGTTGGTATTTTGGGTGGTAAATTTTTGGAAGGCGCTGCGCGTCAACCTGAATTGATTCCTATGCTACGTACACAATTCTTCATCGTAATGGGTCTAGTAGATGCTGTACCTATGATCGGTGTTGGTCTTGGTATGTACGTACTGTTCGCAGTAGCTTAAGTAGCAGCCTACTTTTTAGATAACTACTTAATTAACTACGAGAGGTAATGGCGTGAATATTAATCTAACCATTATTGGTCAGATCATTGCATTTTTCTTCTTCGTTGTATTTTGTATGAAATACGTATGGCCGCCTATTACGGCTGCCTTGGAAGAGCGCAAGAAGAAGATCGCTGAAGGTCTGGACGCTGCTGATCGTGCTGAGCGCGATTTGCTTGCGGCTAAAGAACAAGCCGAAGCGGATATGCAGGACAGTAAAGAGCAGTCAGCCGCCATCATCGAACAGGCTAACAAGCGGGCTAGCCAAATAGTCGACGAAGCAAAAGAAGCTGCATCTGCGGAAGCAGAGCGCATTAAGCTAGCAGCTCAAGCGGACATCGAACAGGAAGTTAACCGTGCTAAAGAAACTCTTCGCACCCAAGTTGCTGTATTAGCAGTAGCCGGCGCTGAGAAGATTCTTGAAGCATCTGTTGACGAAGCAGCCCACGCCAAGCTAGTTGATAAACTAGCGGCGGAGCTTTAAGCGAGGTTTACGATGGCTGAACTCAATACAGTAGCTCGTCCATATACTAAAGCCGTTTTCGAATTTGCCCGCGACGCTGGCACTATCGATAATTGGTCCACATCATTGCAAGACGCCGCACAAATTACTGGCGATGCTGTGATGCAAAGTATTTTGGGCAATCCTGCACTGACCAGTGAACAGAAGGCAGACGCGGTAATTACTGTGTTGGCAGACTTGGATGAGAGTGGTCAAAACTTCATCCGTCTGCTGGCGGAGAATCACCGTCTGGCTTTAATTCCAGAGATCGCCGTGCAGTTTGAGCAGCTCAAAGCAAATCAGGAGTCAAACGTTGAAATTGACGTGACCACTGCCTATGCGCTTAATGAGCAACAGCAACAAAATTTAACTCAGGCGCTCAGCGCTAAATTAGGTCGTGAAGTAGCACTGACATCTACAATAGATAAATCTATTTTAGGTGGCGTTGTTATTCGCACACAAGACCTAGTTATCGACGGTTCAGTTCGCGCACGTATTGCGAAACTGGCCGAAGTATTGAATTCCTGAGTATCGAGGAATAACCATGCAGCAACTGAATCCATCTGAGATCAGCGAGATCCTCAAGAAACGCATCGAAAAGCTGGATGTGTCTTCACAGGCAAAAAATGAAGGCACAATCGTCAGCGTAGCCGATGGCATCATCTTGATCCACGGTCTTGCGGATGTAATGTACGGGGAAATGATTGAATTCCCTGGCGGCGTATACGGTATGGCACTCAACCTTGAGCGCGATGCAGTAGGCGCGGTAGTCCTTGGCGACTACCAACAATTAGTAGAGGGAATGACGGCCCGTTGTACTGGCCGTATCCTAGAAGTACCAGTCGGCCCTGAATTACGTGGCCGCGTAGTCGATGCACTAGGTAATCCAATCGACGGTAAAGGTCCAATTGAAGCTAAATTGACCGATGCTGTTGAAAAAGTGGCACCGGGCGTAATCGAACGTCAATCAGTTGATCAGCCTATCCAAACGGGTCTGAAAGCGATTGATGCGATGGTACCTGTCGGTCGTGGACAGCGCGAGCTGATCATCGGCGACCGTCAGATCGGTAAGACAGCTATCGCTATTGATGCGATCATCAACCAAAAAGGCAAAGGCATTACTTGTGTCTATGTTGCGGTTGGTCAGAAGCAGTCTACGATTGCCAACGTAGTACGCAAATTAGAAGAACACGGCGCAATGGATCACACTATTGTAGTAGCCGCTGGTGCTTCAGATCCTGCAGCGATGCAGTTCTTAGCGCCATACGCTGGCTGTTCAATGGGTGAGTATTTCCGTGACCGCGGTGAAGATGCACTGATTGTATATGATGATCTGACTAAGCAAGCTTGGGCTTATCGTCAAATTTCACTATTGTTGCGCCGTCCACCTGGACGTGAAGCATACCCTGGTGATGTATTCTACCTCCACTCGCGTCTACTAGAACGCTCAGCTCGCGTAAATGCAGACTACGTTGAGAAGTTCACTAACGGTGAAGTGAAAGGTAAAACCGGTTCTTTGACAGCTCTACCTATCATCGAAACACAAGGTGGTGACGTATCAGCATTCGTTCCTACTAACGTTATTTCGATCACTGATGGTCAGATCTTCCTGGAAACTGATTTATACAACGCTGGTATTCGTCCTGCGATTAACGCCGGTCTGTCTGTATCGCGTGTTGGTGGTGCAGCACAGACTAAAATCATCAAGAAGCTTGGTGGTGGTATTCGTCTGGCATTAGCGCAGTATCGTGAGCTGGCGGCATTCGCCCAGTTTGCATCAGACCTTGATGAAGTGACTCGCGCACAACTAGAGCACGGTCAGTCTGTTACTGAGTTGATGAAGCAGAAGCAGTACTCTCCTATGTCTGTCGCTGAGATGGGCCTAAGTTTGTTTGCAGCTAACGAAGGTTTCCTTAAGGAAATCGCGATCAATAAGATCGGTGACTTCGAAGCGGCATTGATTTCGTTCTTCAACAGCGATTACGCTGATGTTATGAGCAAAATCAATGAAAGCGGCGCTTTCAACGATGAGATCGCTGCAACTTTCAAAGCGGGTATTGAGAAGTTTAAGTCAACTAGTACTTGGTAGTCGCAGCTTAACAGCGCACCTGCACATTTTAATGTGCAGGTAATGTACCGAGTTCAGTTACTTAAATAACATAGGCGGAATAGCTATGGCAGTCGGAAAAGAGATAAAAACGCAAATTGCGAGTATTGGTAGCACACGTAAGATTACTAGCGCCATGGAAATGGTTGCAGCTAGTAAGATGCGTAATGCACAAAAACGCATGCAATCTTCCCGTCCGTACGCTCGAAGTATCCGTGGTGTTATTCAGCATTTGTCTAAATCAAATCCTGAATACAAGCATTTGTACATGCAAGAGCGCGAAGTAAAACGGGTAGGCTACATCGTAGTTTCCTCGGATCGCGGTCTCTGTGGTGGTTTAAACGGCAATTTGTTTAAGACCACTATTAAAAGCATGAAAGAGTATGACGATGCCGGTGTCGAAATAGACATTTGTGCACTGGGAGCTAAATCCGCAGCTTTTTTCAAAAGCTTCGGTGGTAATGTGGTAGCAGCGAAAGCGCAAATGGGTGACAAACCCGCAGTAGCCGATTTAATCGGTGCTGTTAAAACCATGTTAGATTCCTTTGCAGATGGCAAATTGGACCGTTTGTACATTGTGAGTAACGACTTTGTTAACACAATGACGCAAAATCCAAACGTTCAACAAGTGCTGCCACTGAAAGCAGAAGACGACGACAAACTGCTGGACCATTACTGGGACTATATCTATGAACCAGATGCTAAAGAATTGCTTAATAGCCTTCTTACGCGTTTCGTAGAGTCTCAGGTATATCAAGCGGTTATCGAGAATAATGCCTGTGAACAGGCAGCTCGCATGATTGCGATGAAGAGCGCCACAGATAATGCTGGCGACTTAATTGATGAACTGCAGATGATATACAACAAGGCCCGTCAAGCGGCGATCACTCAGGAAATTTCTGAGATCGTAAGCGGCGCGGCAGCAGTTTAATAACGGTTTAAACGTTAAAGAGGATCCGAACATGAGTAGCGGACAAATTGTTCAGATAATTGGCGCGGTTGTCGATGTGGAATTTCCACGTGACGGCGTACCAAAAGTGTATGACGCACTGACAGTTGCTAAAACTGGTCTGACGTTAGAAGTACAGCAACAACTTGGTGATGGCATCGTACGCGCTATCGCCATGGGTCAAACCGAAGGCGTTAGCCGCGGTTTAGACGTTGAAAATACTGGTGCACCTATCTCAGTACCTGTAGGTACTAAGACACTAGGTCGTATCATGGATGTATTGGGTAATCCAATTGATGATTGTGGCCCTATCGGTGAAGAAGAGCGTATGCCTATTCACCGTAAAGCGCCTACTTATGCCGAGCAAAACGCTTCTGACGATTTGTTAGAAACAGGCATCAAGGTTATCGATTTGATCTGTCCTTTCGCCAAAGGTGGTAAAGTTGGTCTGTTCGGTGGTGCCGGTGTTGGTAAAACTGTAAACATGATGGAGCTTATCCGTAACATCGCGATTGAGCACTCAGGTTTCTCAGTATTCGCAGGTGTTGGTGAGCGTACTCGTGAGGGTAACGACTTCTACTACGAGATGAAAGAATC
>MAAC01018150.1_pt1 | contig 128019 bp, 91 predicted proteins | sample 1115981 | NCBI WGS metagenome assembly MAAC01 (sample SAMN04961126, study PRJNA320927) | seawater metagenome | isolation source: sample BD02T64 sea water enriched with oil for 64 days | place: USA:Gulf of Mexico | collected 2013-07-27
TATCGCTCATTGAGACTGCATATTTTACATGGTAGTATTTGCGCCACTTTTTTGCATAGTGCAGAAAGAGCAGGCAAGAATGCAGGAGTATCGCTTACATGTCTTCGGTTTTAGAAATAACTCAATTACCTACCGGTGAAATTGTATTACGACGTGCGGATGGTGAAGGTGAGCCTTTAGCGACAATACAGTTTTCTGCAGAAACAACCGTATTTTTAGGTGATTCATCTCTTGAGGTTGGCAAGGCAATGATCGGTACAGGTGTGCAGATGGTTGGAGAGATGTATGACTTATATGAAGTAGATGAGAGCGGGGAATCGCATTCATCTCGAGTGGTGCACTAACGGCTACGCTATAACCACTACGCCAGATGGTATTACCTGTTTGGTGTAGTGGCTTCTTTATCAGTTGATTCTTAGTCGACTTTCCTCAATATCGGCCTAAATACCGTCTCTAATGATGCCGACTCCGATGCCTTCAATGGCGAAATCTTCTGAGTTTGAGTCTACCTCAATAGGATCAAAGTCTTCATTTTCAGGCAAAAGAAACACCTTGTTTCTTTTTTTGTCGAATCGCTTTACGGTAACTTCGCTTCCTATACGAGCAACAACAACCTGCCCTTTTCGAACATTTGTTGTTTTATGAACGGCAAGTAGGTCACCGTCATAAATCCCCGCATCCTTCATGCTGAGGCCTTTTACCCTCAAAAAATAATCTGCTTGTGGTGTAAACATGCTTTGGGGGACGTCGCAATAGCTGCTGATGTTTTCTTCTGCTAATACAGGGCAGCCCGCTGCGACTTCACCAATAACTGGGATTCCTGGTTCTGCCTCATCCATAAGACGAATTCCGCGAGAGGTTCCCGGTAGCATCTCTATTGCACCTTTTCTTTCTAAGGCGCGTAAATGGTCTTCTGCTGCGTTGGGAGAACGGAAACCAAAATGGTTGGCAATATCCATTCGGGTAGGGGGCATCCCAGTGTCGATGATGTGATCGCGAATAAGATTGTAAATTTCTTGTTGACGTTTGGTTAGCTTTTCCATAAATAGTTGCCGTATTAGGTAAGAAAAGTGCACGAAACAATGAGCTGTTTCAATATACAGTTCTGGAAGTATATACAGCTTTATGGATATTGCAAATACACGGGTATTGCAACTAGAGTATTGCAACTACATGGAATATAAAGAGAAATAGTTGCGAGTTGTTATTCGACAATTCTCATATAATCTGGTTCTAGACCTGGTTCTTGTTTGTTTTCGTTGGGAATCGAGAAAAAATCACTTTCAAAGCGGTCTTCAGCATCAACCTCAAAGGGGCCGCCCCAATCTTCCGGTTGCTCCGTCGTACGTAAAGGCATTTTGATAAAAGTGTCGGTATCTAGCTCCTCTATCTCGCCGTCAAAGTATTGCGTTGCGATAAGCCCTTGGTCGTCGATAGCCACAACTTCGAATAAAGCGCCGGTATCTTTGTTTTCATACCAATGGCCAATTTCAGGCAAGGTTCTTGTTAACATAAGTCACTCCGTTTGCGCACGAAGTCTTGAGTGCGCAATTTCTTCCGTTGGTAGTGTAATTTTAGTTCCGTAATCGTGACTTGCTAGTCATTTCAGGTTGTACAGGAAAGGTTATACTTGTCCGTTCTGTTGATGAGAAGGCTAGTTGAGCGTAAAAAAAGAGTGATAACAATTGCTTATAAAGTACCTAGCAGAATAGGGCTGTTCAATGTGTTTATAACAGACGTTTTATAATCTCCAATTAGTCTAATAAGCAATAACAGAATAGTCTGTTCTTGAAATGAAACTTGCAGATCTCTGTGGGACGGTGGAAAATGGTTTCATGTCAATAAATGACGCTGCGTCAAATTCAATAATAAGAAAGGTGGAATAATTATGATGAGGTTTGCAAAATCTGTTCAGTTATTGGTGTTGCCCATAATAAGCGCCAAGCGATTTGACGTAATTCGACGTCGTGCAATGCGGTCTTTTGTACTCCTTTTTTTAGTAATGTTGGCTCCCGCATTTACTGTAGCTTCAGAAGGGAGTTTAGGTGAAGGCGAATATAAACTGGATTGGGAAGTGGGAACCCAAGTTAGTTTGTTTGCAGAAGAGGCGTCCTATGGACAAAGTAGATCTGATGTTTCTGTGCGGGCTCAGGCAGAGTTTTATTACCAGTGGAATGATGGTATGGATAGCATTGAGTTTATTCCGTGGTTTGTGATCGATAAGGAGGATGACGAGAGAACTCACGGAGATATTCAAGATTTAGCTTGGATTCATGTTGCTGATGATTGGGAGTTGCGTACCGGGATACGTAAAGTGTTTTGGGGGGTGACGGAAAGTGTGCATCTTGTTGATGTCATTAACCAATCAGATCTATCTCGGGGGTTAGATGGAGAGGAGAAGTTAGGGCAGCCGATGGTTAACCTGTCGCTGGTGAACGATTGGGGCATAATAGACTTTTTTATTCTGCCTGGGCATCGTAAGCGGCTATTCGCGGGTGTAGACGGGCGGCCCCGTTCTACCTTTGTTATTACTCGTGACCATGCAGAGTATGAGTCGGGGGAGGACAGTCAGCGTATTGATGCGGCTTTTCGTTGGCAAGTTTCTATAGATGACTGGGAATTAGCATTGTCTCATTTCAGTGGTACTTCTAGAGAGCCAACCATTGTTGGTTTAACCGATAAAAACGAATTACTCACCTATTACCCTATTATCGATCAGACCGGGGTTGAGGCGCAGTACATTGCGGGAGAGTGGATTTGGAAATTGGAAAGTGTTTTCCGTAGTGGTCAGGGGAACCGATATACCGCTGCAGTGGCGGGTACTGAATATACTCAAGTTGGCATATTTGATACCGATATTGATTTGGGATGGATTGCTGAATATAGTTTTGATGATCGTGGGTTTGATGCACCTCATGCATCTGAAAGGGATGTGGTGGTAGGTACACGTTGGACATTAAATGATGTGGCCAGTTCACAGGCGTTGGTTTTTGTGAGTGTGGACAGTACCACAAAGGAGCAATTATGGACGCTGGAGGCAAGCCGGCGGTTCTATGCAGATTGGTTTGTGACTATTGATATTTTTGTGTTTGCGAATACGGGAGATGCCCCTACGGTTGAGGAAAGCTTGAATCAGCTTGGGTCAGAGGGGGGGGGAAGTAACCGAAAATTAGCGGCCTTTACTCGAGACAGCTATATTCAATTCGAAGTTGTAAGGTATTTTTAATACTTACTAAGCGGGGTTAGGGTAGTCGCGGCTATTTGCCACCTTGACAGAATACATTTGCAAACGTATGTTTCAAACATCTGTTTATGAATCAAAAGGTGTTCCATGGCGCAAAAAGATACGGTTGATCGCATATTAGACGCAGCGGAGGCGTTATTTGCTGAGCGCGGTTTTGCGGAAACCTCATTGCGAACCATTACTAGTACGGCGAATGTTAATTTAGCGGCGGTAAATTATCACTTTGGTTCAAAAAAAGCGCTAATTCAAGCCGTATTTGTGCGATTTTTAGAGCCTTTGGCTGACTCTCTCACATTACGACTTGATGAAGCTGAAGCAAGCGCTAAAGAATTGTCGTTAGATGATTTGCTCGTGTTGTTGTCCAAGGCTATTTTATCTGCACACGGAGATGACGTTACTCGAACGGCCTCATTTATGCGCTTGTTAGGATTGGCATATACTCAGTCCCAGGGGCATTTGCGAGATTATTTGAGCGAGCGTTATGGGCGGGTTTCAACGCGGTATGTAGATTTATTGCGCCCAGCATGCCCAGCGCTTACCGATACCGATTTATTTTGGAATACACACTTTGCATTGGGTGCTGCGGTTTTCTCACTGTCAAATTATGGCGCTTTGGAGGCTATGTTAAGTGATGATTCTGGAGAAGAGTCGAAAATTCAAAATGTAATTAGACGTCTTCTTGCCTTTATTCTCTGTAGTAATGTTGTGGTAGTAATATCATTGTAGTATTCGCTTCAAGATATTATTTTTTACACATTACCCTGAACACAAACGCATTAATAATTGGTGGCAATATTAGCTCCTATTCCATTGTTATCTCAATTGATCGGCAAACCCTTGAATTATATGACGGCGACTCATTGCTAAATGAGTGGTCTATTTCTAGTGCATTAGCAGGGGTCGGGAACGCCCAAAATAGTGGTAAAACACCCCTAGGGTTCCACCGTATCAGAGCAAAGATTGGCGGATCACAACCTAAAAATGCGGTGTTTGTTGGGCGTAGAGCTACAGGAGAGGTCTATTCTGACGATCTAGCACAGCAGTATCCACAGCGAGATTGGATTCTTTCACGGATTTTATGGCTGTGTGGCAATGAGGTTGGATACAATCGGTTAGGTTCAGTGGATAGTATGAGGCGATATATTTATATTCATGGAACCCCTGACAGTGAACCCATGGGGCGTCCCCTTTCACATGGGTGCATTCGCATGAGAAACCAGGATGTTATTGAATTATTCAACCATGTCAGCGTTGGTGTTGATGTAATGATAACGGCAGAGTGACTTTAGATAGTGTCGCGTGATTTTGATTATGCTGTGTGATTTTGGATTATGTTAGTTGTTAACGAAAAACAAGCATCTATAACGTATTTTCGGTATCATTCTCTCATTTAACTAATCGTTATTTATCATTATTTGATGCCGACAAAATCACAGGAGTTATTATGCCTTTGGGCCCATTAATGCTAGATGTTGAAGGCTTAGCGTTATCCCCGCTGGAAGTTGAAACATTAGGTCGCCCCGGAGTGGGTGGTTTGATTTTATTCCGTAGAAACTTCGAATCAATAGACCAAGTTACGGCGTTAATTGATGATATTCGTAACGTCCGTCCTGATATCATTATTGCCGTGGATCAAGAGGGAGGCCGTGTTCAGCGTTTTCAGGCCGGGCTTACTCGACTACCTGCTTTGCGTTTGTTAGGCGAAGCCTTTGAGCGTGATGGTGAAAGCGCATTAGTGTTAGCCGAGGATTTTGGTTGGCTGATGGCTGCGGAAATGTTGTCTTTAGGTGTAGATATATCCTTCGCCCCGGTGCTTGATCTTGATTTTGGCCGCAGTGCTGTTATTGGTGACCGATCAATTCACCGAAATCCAGAAATCGTTATTCAAGTAGCAAGTGCTTATATTGCGGGAATGCAAGAGGCTGGGATGGCTGCTACAGGCAAACATTTCCCTGGTCACGGTTGGGTTGAGGCGGATTCCCATGTGGCAATACCCACAGATAAACGTGCTGAATCTGTGATAGTAGCTGATGACATTAAACCTTTCGCGGCACTATCTCAGCAATTAAAAGGTATTATGCCTGCTCATGTAATCTATCATCAGGTGGATCCTCAGCCTGCAGGTTTTTCCCGTTACTGGTTGCAAGATGTGCTTCGAGAGCAACAACAGTTTTCAGGGGTGATTTTTAGTGATGACCTTACGATGGAAGGTGCGTCAATGGCAGGAAGTTACCCCGAGCGTGCACAGGCTGCAAAAGAGGCCGGTTGCGATATGGTGCTCGTGTGCAATCAATTTGATAAAGCGCTGGAGGTGCTCGATTGGGTTGAAAGAGAAAGGTGGCAGCCCGACCAGGAGCGTTTAATGGCAATGCGTTCGCAATGTTCGTGGGACCTGGGTACGTTAAAACAGATGGAACGTTGGTGTAACACTCAGCGATTAATGTCTAAACTTGTATAAATGTAGTATTTAGAGCAATAACAATAACGATAGGGTGAATGGACGATATGGATCAATTTGATCAGCTTATTAGTTTGATGATTGGGAAGGAAGCAACCCATGACTGGGTGATGCACGTTTTTATTGTGATTTTTCTGACGTTGTTGCTGAATTACTTCTTGAGAAAGTTTTTCACAAAATTAGCGATACAGGCGAAAAAAACTAAAAATTTGTGGGATGACTCGTTACTAGAAGCAGGACGTAAACCCATTCGTTATTTTGTTTTTCTCGTCGGTGCACGTTTGGTTCTGAAGATCACGCAAGAGCTGCAATCGACCCAGGTTCAAGAAATCGTCAAACCTGTTGTTGGTGTGATGTTTATTGCGATAATAGCATGGGCGGTTATTCGATTTATCTCTGAGGCAGAGAAGAATTTGAAAACCCCGGGTTATGTTAAAGAGCCGTTGGATGAAACAACGGTTACTGCCGTTGCCAAACTTCTTCGCTTATCCGTCATGATTACCGGTGTTTTGGTTATCTTGCAAACTATGGGTTATAGCGTTTCAGGTGTGTTGGCATTTGGTGGCGTTGGTGGTATTGCTGTAGGTTTTGCAGCTAAGGATTTACTTGCCAATTTCTTTGGTGGCATGATGGTATACATGGATAGGCCTTTTTCTGTGGGTGATTGGGTGAGGTCTCCTGATCGTAAAATTGAAGGAACCGTTGAGCATATCGGTTGGCGCTTAACACGTATTCGTACCTTTGATAAACGTCCTTTATATGTTCCGAATTCAATGTTTACCAGTATCGCGTTAGAGAACCCATCCAGAATGACCCATCGGCGTATTTATGAAACGATGGGCGTTCGTTATGATGATGTGAGTCAGTTACCTTCTATTATTGCTAAGGTAAAACAGATGCTGATTGATCATGACGATATTGACCATACACAAACATTGATTGTGAATTTTAATTCTTATGCGGCCTCCTCGTTGGATTTTTTTGTATATACCTTTACGAAAACAACCAATTGGGTGAAGTTTCATGAAGTGAAGCAAGATGTGCTATTTTTAATTGCAGAGATTGTTGAGCAGCATGGTGCGGAATTTGCGTTTCCTACACAAACGCTACATATGGCTGGGGAGGTTCCCCCTGAATGCACCGAGGCTCAAGGTTAGCCTGTCGTTGATAATAATAGAAATAAGGAAACACTATGTCAGTAACACAAGAAGAGATAGACCGTATTTGGAAAAATGCCGACTGTTTGTGGTCGAAGGAGCAGGTTGAGCGGGCTATAGACACTGTGGCTAAGCAAGTTGAAGTGCAGCTAGAAAAATCAAATCCTATCATACTGTCAGTAATGAAGGGTGGTTTAGTGTTTACCTCAAAGCTAATGATGCGTTTAAGCTTTCCAATGGAGCTTGATTATATTCATGTTAGCCGTTATGGGTTTGGTTTGTCTGGCAACGAGTTGCAGTGGAAGGTGACACCTCAGGATAATATCGAAGGTCGAACGGTGTTGATTGTGGATGATATTCTGGATGAAGGTCAGACATTAGCCTCCATAATTGAAGCCTGTAAAGCACAGGGTGCCAAAGAAGTACTTTCTGCTGTGTTGGTAGATAAGAAGCATGATAGAAAAGCGGATCCAGAATTTAAGGCCGACTTTACGGGGTTGGATATTGAAGATCGGTTTATCTTTGGTTATGGCATGGATTATAAAGGGTATCTGCGTAATGCTGCGGGCATCTATGCGGTAAAAGAGGGCTAGATGTTAGCGATTATTGGCGGTACTGGATTAACTGCCCTAGAAGGGTTAACGCTGCAAGATTCTATTGGCATGGAAACACCTTACGGCACACCTTCAGCAAATATTGAACAAGGTGAGCTTAATGGTTCGACGGTGTTTTTTTTGGCTCGCCATGGGAAAGAACATAGCTTAACGCCACACGCTGTGAACTATCGAGCTAATATATGGGCCCTGCAGTCACTGGGTGTGACTCGTATTGTTGGGGTGAATGCTGTCGGTGGTATAAATGCCAGTATGGAGCCAAAGGCTATCGTGATCCCCGATCAGATTATTGATTACACCTGGGGAAGGCAGTCCTCGTTTTCGAAAGAGGGAGACGTGATCCATGCAGATTTTACGTACCCATATACAGAGGCGTTGCGGCAGCAGTTATTACAAGCAGCCGACAATGCTTCTGTGAGTGTTTCTAATGGAGGCGTTTATGGTGCGACTCAAGGGCCACGATTAGAAACGGCTGCCGAAATTAATCGATTAGAAAAAGATGGTTGCGACATTGTAGGTATGACCGCAATGCCAGAAGCCATATTGGCAAGAGAATTGAATATACAATACGCTAATATCTCGCTTGTGGTGAATATGGCTGCCGGTCGAAGTGCAGGGCTGATAACGATGGACGATATTCAGCGTGTGTTGGATGCAGGAATGGGACGGGTGAGACAGTTGCTTGGTGCAGTGGTGTAAAGCAGAGCATGGAGAGTTTAAATGATGCTTGTCCGTACACGTAAAACCTCCCTAGCTAGACGAGGCGCGTCAAAATCCACGCCGGTTTATCGTTTGTCTAAAAAAAATAAAGGTGAGATGGTTCGTTTATCTTTACGGGGGTTTAGTCAGCAAAATTTAGTTGATGTCCAGGATGTAGCTAAGATGCTAAATCAACTTCCAGCGAAGCACTTGAGTGGGTTGGATTCAGTCACTATATTTCCAAATTCAAACAAGACGGTGAAAGCTGCTTATAGAGTGAAAAAGACATCCTTGTGGTGGGAAAAGTATATAGAGACAAATCACAGAATAGAAATTTATGGTGTGAGCACTGAAGATATATTTTATTGGTCAATGTTTCATGAGCTAGGTCATTTTGTTATGGATATGAAGCTTAGGTCGTCTGACAAAAAACATTGGGTAGTTGAATGTCACCATCAAAAGGGGGCTGTATCTGAATATGCCAAGCGAAATGCTCAAGAGGATTTTGCTGAAACTTACGCTTGTTTTTTAATGGATCCACAGCGTTTATTAATGAGTGATAGTAAGCGTTTTTCTTATATGAAGAGTATTGTGTTTCGGACTGCCGGTGTTGATATTGTTCCAGTAAAAAAGGCAAAGCGAACCCTCGACTTCACGGTATAAATTGTTAAAATATCGATCAATCTTAAGATGTAAGTCCAAACACAATAGGTATTGAAATGGAAGCAACCGGTGTAACTCTGGATCATGAGGAATTATTTCATTTGGCTCTTCAGGCAAGTTCTAAAGGTGATCACGACAAAGCAATTCGTTATTTGAAAGAAGGGTTGGCCATATCACCTTCGGCAAAGTTTTATTATATATTGGGCGCACAACACGCAGAAATAGGCATGTATGAGCGCGCGGTAGAAGAGATGACAAAAGCTCTGGAGCTGGACGGTTCAATGGATACGGCTCGTTTCCAACTAGGGCTGCTGAAGATGACAATGAATGATGTTGAGGGTGCTAGAGACACATGGTCTTTGTTGGATGAGAAAGACGAGAAGGAGCCACTGAGGTTGTTTAAAACAGCTATTTTGGAGGCCGCTTCAGGCAATTTCATTAAGGCTTTGGACATTGCTCAACAAGGAATTGACGCTAACAATGAAAATCCAGCGCTTAATGTTGATATGAATAACCTTGTTGAGCGCTGGAAGGCAAGTCTTGAAACTGATGCTGGTTCTGCTGAAGTTGTTGATAGTGAGGAGACAAACACTAATCATTTCTTCTTGTCGGCCTATAAAGATGAAAAGAATGATTAAAGTGTTGCTTAATGGTTATTAAAACAACCTTGAATACCGCACCCCTTGAGTCTGCAAGAAAGGCTCGGGGGCAGCGTTTTGAAAATCGCATCGAAGGTGAGGCTCAAGAAATACAGTCGATGAGCATTAGCTCATCAATAAGACTGCGATTAATAAAACGGTTGCGAAAGATTAATCTCGACTTGACGAAAATTCCTGCGCAGAAAAAGCGGGATGTATTCGTCAAAGTATCGTTAGAGCAAAGCTTTGGCCCCCAGTTTGTACTGAGCTCACAGTACGAGGAAATTCACCAAAAGGTTTTGAGTCAATTGGGGCGTTCAAAAAAAACAGCTGCTTTGGATGCACTACTTAAGAAGTTGATGTAAGGATCTATTCTTTGGTTGGAGTATTTGGCTTAAATCGCAGGATCTTTAGTGGAGCTTCTTATCGTTACTCTTTATGTTGTTACCCTTTATGTTGTTACTCTTCGATGCATATCGCTGGAGGCCTTTGAGCATAGACTGGCCTTCTCCGATAGGCCTGTTCATTAAGTTTTCCATCCTTTCGGATATGGTGTTTTGATCTTTCTCGGGAGATAGTAAAAGCGTTTGTGCAAAGTGCGCTGAAATGCACATAGGATCAAGTCTTAAAGCGATTTTAATTGAGCGCTCAGCATCTTCTCTTTGATTTTCGAGGATTTGAACAACGGCAAGTGTGCCGTGGTTTTCAGAAAATGTTCTGTCTTTTTCCATGGCAGCATTAAGGGCCTCTTTTGCGCCCGGTATGTTTTTCTTGAGAATTCGTAGCCACGCGAGAGTGTTCCATGTGCCAAGGTGGTTTGGCATAAATGTGGTAGCGGTAACCAAGTGCTCCTCACCAATATCCATTTCCTGATTAAGTAATGCCGCTAGCCCCATGCCAAGCCAAGCTCTACCATCCTTTGGTTGTATGTCGAGTATTTTTTCAAAACTACCTTTTGCTTTATTTGCATCAAAGTCTTCCAATGCCAAATGGCCAACGGTAGATAATGACTCTGTATTGTTGGGGGTGTTTTGTTGGGCTTTCTGTGCAAAATGTAGTGCCTGAGCACGGTCGTCTAAATCTAAGAAAAGAAGCGAAATAACACCGTTTAGATCACCATTGTCAGGCTCCTTTTTAAGCAGGGTCATTGCCAAGCTGAGCGCTTCATCCAAATCACCTGCATGGTGCTTGAGGCGAACGATTAAGAGGTCGCCAGCAAAAAAATGTTGAATTGGTTGTTTGTCCGGTTCAGTCAAGATATCGAGAGCTTCTTGCATTTCACCTGTCATGGAGAGGCAAAGAGCAAGATTATAACGAATACCGGTATTCTCTACACCAGACTGTAATAGAGATTGTAGTATATCCTTTGCGGGCTCATATTGTGCTTCAGCCATGTGAAGAGTACTGCGTTGGAATAACAAACGGGTATCATCAGCTTTTACATCAAGGCCTTGTGAAAGCAGAGTATGGGCCTTTAGTAGGGGGCCTATTTGTAGATAAATATCTACAGCATCGGCAATGAGGCTGATGTTGTCTGGATCGGCATCTAAATAGGACAGAAGCTGTTGAAGTCGCGCTTGTAATTCCATGAGTGTTAAAACCTGAGCTATTGGTAAAGCGAAGAGAGTGCTTTATCTTGAGAAGTATTTTTCTTGCCTTGAATTATATCATCGAGGACTTCTTTTGCTTTTCCAAAGTAGAGGTTGTCGGCAGGAGCCGATTGCAAAAGTACATTTAGATTGCGTGTGGCTTCATCTAGATGGCCTTGTTCCAATTGTGCGATTGCGCTGTAATAAAGGCTCGGTGGATGTGTAGCATTTTGCTCTAGGAGTTGAGACCATATATTGATGGCTTCTTCCTTATTGCCGGATTCAAGGTTAACCATACCCAATTGAAATAGTTCAGTCATTGATTTTGGTGATATTTTTAGATATTGAGTGTAAAGATCTTTTGCCTTGTTAAACAATTTTAGTTGTGCGTAGAGGCGAGCGGCCAGACCCTTCGCTTCAAGAGGGCAGTCTTCTGCTATAAGCACTATTTTTATTTTTTCTAGTGCTAAATCAATTTTATCGTGATCTAGATCAAATTTCGCGAGTGCTACTAATTCTTCAGTGTCGAATTTTGCCAAATCCATCTTTTTTTGTCCTTTGATTATAAGTGATGTCGGTTTCTATAAGGGTGAGTGGCAAATCATAAGTTACTTTCTTTATCGCATACACAGGTAGACCCAGAAGGTATTTCCCAGCAACACTAAAACTATCGCTACTTGCTTGAAGTACGCTGTCATAACCTTTGTTTGGATCATCATGTGTTAGCTGGGTAACCACAGCACCAATGAACCCTAAGGGTACTCCGACAATGAAACCAATTGAACCGAACAAATTACCTCCAACGATATCTGCCCCTTCAACGAGTGGTCCTTCACCTTTAAAAGGCCTGTGCACTGTATTCCACGTTTCGGTATAGCTATTGCTGTCGGCAGTTATCGTGACGTCGCTATGTGCTGGTGACGATGCGCCAATAATAAATGAAATTATAATGAAGTATGTGAAAATCGATTGGGAGAGGAAAGCTTTCATCCGTGAACCTTATTAATAACTTAGCATACATGCTGATTTGCGAAAAGATATTACACAGGTAGCTTAGTTTAGTGAAGAGACTTTTGAAAATATTTCTTATATATAAATCAAGGGATTGTAAACGATCACGTTTTGTTTCTTATTGTAACTGTCGTGTACATCACAAAATAATTAATGTACTGTGCCCGGAAATTCAGGTTGGCTATGAGTTGGCCGAACTAATTAACGAAGAAAATATTAAATTAGTGTTACTTGTTATCAACTTCAAAATACGCATCAAAACATTTGACGTTGAATAAGAAATCTATAGAACAATAATTATACTAAGTACATTCGCTCAGGGAGGGTTGTTGTGAATACGGATTTGGCATTAGCAATGTCTCAAGAAATGTTGATGACTGCAGCAATGGTTGCCGCTCCGGTATTAGGTGTTGCATTAATCGTCGGTCTTACGGTTAGTATTTTTCAAGTCGTTACACAAATTCAAGAAATGACCTTAACCTTTGTACCCAAGATATTAGCGGTTGTCGGCGTTTTTTTTGTTTGTGGGCCGTGGATGTTACAAACGCTAATGGCTTTTGCGACCCATATGATAACCAATATCCCCAATATTATTGGTCACTAAATGATTTTTCAGGGAGAGATTCAATGGATATATACAGTGATGTTAGTGGCCGTTAGGATGGCGATACTATTTTTTGCAACACCTCTTGATGGTTTTGGTAAAGTACCAACACAAATAAAGTTGTGGGTATCGATAGCCTTGTCGGTGTTAGTTGTATCTACAATGGATATAAACTTGATCTCTATACCTAAAGATGCACTGTCATTCGGGATGATGGCAGCTTCAGAGTTAGTTGCAGGTTTGGTTATGGCCTTTGGCCTATATGCGGCGTTTGGTACATTAATGGTCGCTGGCGGGATTTTGGATTATCAAACGGGTTTTGCAGCCGCGAATATATTTAATCCCGCTCTAAATACACAAAACCCTTTGTTAGGTACTGTATTACTGATGTTCGCGACAATGATCTTCTTTTTTATTGATGGACATCATATGGTTTTACGCGCCATTGTTTTTTCCTATCAGATGATGCCAATAGGTAGTGGTGTACTGGATATTAATTTTTCTTTAATTGTGGCTCAATTTGGCATGATGTTTACATTTGGGGTTGTGCTCGCAGGGCCAGTTATTGCCGTGCTTTTAATGCTCGATGGTGGTGCCGCTATTATGGCGAGAACAATGCCACAAATGAATGTGTACTTTTTGTTTTTACCACTAAAAATATTCGTTGGATTAACATTGCTGGCAAGTATGTTGACATATATTTCTCCACTGATGAATGAGGTTTTTAACAAAACCTTCCAATTTTGGCATTTTACCTTCGCCGGTAATGGCGTTAGCTAAGGGAGTGTAAAAATGTCGAGTGAAGAGCCTGATAAGCATGAGAAAACCGAACAGGCTTCCCCTTTCAAATTAGAGGAGGCTAAAAAGAAAGGTTCGGTTGCAAAAAGTCAAGAGGTGAATTCACTCATGGTGCTATCTGCAGTGTTACTTTTGTTACTGGGGTTAGGTAACGATATTGCGAAGAATATGCTGAAGTTATGTCGAGATATGTTTCTTAGCATAAATCGAATGCAATTCTCTCCAGAGCAGGTGGCATGGCAATGTGGTGAGTGGGTAGTTAAAGGTTTGTTTGTAATAAGCCCAATTGCAGTGTTTATTATGATGGTGGGTGTTTTGGCGAATATGATGCAGACAGGGCCCATTTTCTCGACGTTTCCATTGAAACCTGACTTGAAGAAGATAAACCCAGTAAAAGGATTTAAGAAACTGTTTTCGAAGAAAACAATTTTTGAAACGATTAAAAATATCATTAAGTTGACGTTGTTTTCGACAATACTGTATTTCACGATTGTCCAAAGCTTACCGGATTTAGTAGGGCTTTTTAATAGACCACCCAATTCGTATATACCATTTTTCATTACGGTCTTTAGCGGTGCGTTATTTAAAATATTAATGGCAATACTACTTATAGCATTGATAGATTTTATTTTTGTGCGTTGGGAATTTTCTAATAATATGAAAATGACACGTAAAGAAGTAAAAGATGAGGCAAAACGTAGAGATGGCGACCCATTAATAAAATCAAAAAGAAAAGAGTTGGAAAAAGAGCTTAGAAAGCGTAGTGAGACAGCACAAAATATACCGGGCGCCGATCTTATTATTACCAACCCTACACATTACGCTGTTGCGCTGAAATATGACCGTACAACGATGCTGGCTCCGGTCGTGGTAGGTAAAGGAACAGGTAAAATGGCATTAAAAATACGAGAGATTGCTTTTAGACATCGAGTCCCAGTTTTTGAATCTCCTAGGCTAACTCGAAAGATATATCGAAAAACTGCTGTAGAAGGCGCGATACCAGAAGATACCTACGTATTGGTAGCGAAGCTTTTACGAAAAGCATATGAAAACAAAACACTAGACTTAAGAACTAACCAAAATGCTATGGGTAGTAGAAACACATGATGTCCAATGATTCATTGTTGAAACAGTTATTTGGAAGTAAAAGCGAAGTTGTATTAGTTGCTGCAATGATCGGTATTCTATTGGTCCTATTTTCGCCAATACCTGCATTCGTATTGGATTTTTTATTGGTAATTAACTTTAGCTTCGGTTTGCTTGTGTTGTTGTTGACATTTTACACGGATAAGCCGACGTCTTTTTCTACTTTTCCATCGTTGCTTTTGATTGCAACGTTGTTTCGCTTATCTCTAAATATTGCAGCGACACGACTAATTCTATCAGACGGAGATGCTGGTGAAGTTATTAACGCTGTTGGGACATACGTGGTGGGAGGTAACTATGTTATTGGTTTGGTAGTGTTTCTTATCCTAATTGTTGTTCAGTATGTTGTGGTTACAAGCGGCGCTCAGAGGGTTGCAGAGGTTGCCGCTCGATTTACGCTGGATAGCATGCCAGGAAAGCAGATGAGTATCGATGCTGACCTTAATATGGGGTTAATTGATGAGAAAGAAGCTAAAGAGCGACGAGAAAATATCGAGAAAGAAGCAAACTTTTACGGGTCAATGGATGGGGCAAGTAAATTTGTAAAAGGCGACGCTATTGCAAGTATTATTATCATTCTCATTGATATTGTTGGCGGATTGATCATCGGTATTGCCCAAAAAGGAATGCCCTGGGGTGATGCTTTGCATACCTATACATTGCTGACTGTAGGTGACGGTATCGTAACGCAGATACCCGCATTGGTGATTTCAACGGCTACTGGCATCATTGTGACCCGTGCTGCAAGTGATGCAATGTTTGGGGAACAAATTGCACAACAAATTTCTAAATTCCCTAAAAGCTTAGTTATTGTGAGCATTGGTTTGTTAGGTTTGGCATTTTTACCAGGAATGCCGTTATTTCCTTTTCTTGTGATGTTTGTAGTGTTTGCTGCGTTAGCCTATTTTGCATTGATTCGCTCTCAAAAGGATGAGGGGGCTGACGAAGATGTTGACACCGATACCGCTGATGAAGATGAAGATCTCTACAAGATAATACAGGTTGATCCTATTGAGATTTTTGTAGGTGACAATATCGCGGAATGGATTGGAGATGAAAGCGGTGTTTTCATGGAAAAGATCAAAGCGTTTAGAAAACAGTTTGCTATGGATATGGGCTATGTATTTCCCGCTATAAGAATAAAAGAGGATTCTCGTAGCAATACTTGCGGTTATGAAGTGAAAGTTTTTGGTGCCAAGGTAGCTTCCGGCGAGCTATATCGAGATCGAGTAATGGCGATTTCCGCTGGCGAGGTGAAATCAAAAGTTGAGGGTATTGCGACGAAAGAGCCTTCTTATGGTCTTCCAGCTATATGGGTTGAGAAATCTAATGTAGAGGATGCAAAGAGTAAGGGGTATACGATGGTTGACCCTTTAACGGTTATGGTTACTCATTTTAGTGAAATTATAAAGAATCATACTGCAGAGTTACTTACGCGTTCTGAGTGTGAAGGGATGATGCAGCGTATTCGGGAGACGCAGCCGTCTTTACTTGAAGAGCTAATTCCCAATGTACTCTCTATTACCGATATACAGAAGGTGTTGCAAGCACTGCTGAATGAGAAGGTATCAATTCGAAACTTGGAAATGATATTGGAAACGTTAGTTGATTGCGGTAAGCAAACCAAAGATCCTCAAGGATTAGCTGAGTTAGTGAGAGGAAGCCTAGGGCGAATCATTTGCGAACAGCTCGTCGATAAAAATGGTCAACTAAAAGTGCTTAGTTTGGAGCCTGCATTTGAGCAGATTTTACAATCTGGCTTACGATCAACAGAGCATAAAACTACATTGTTGGTTGATCCTAGTGTTACAGATCAGTTATTTAAACGACTGAGTAAATATTGTGAATCCATGATGTCAGAAAATATTCGGCCTGTATTGTTGTCGTCTCCGGCGCTACGGCGACATATAAGAAAGTTGATTGAACGTATGATGCCTCATTTGCACGTGCTATCTCTTACAGAGATTCCTACATCGGCACATATAGTGTCATACGGAGTGGTAACTTTGGATAGAACCAAAGTGAGTGCGACATCAGCTGCAAATACATTGTCGCATTCAAGAAATGATGTGAAAAAAAGTAACCTACGAACCAAACAACTGGAAATTCAGGGGGAGTAAATGACTGACATTATGGCGATAGTGAACCAAACGATGAATGCTGATTCAGAGCGTTTACGTTCGTTGGGTCAAAATTTGGCAAACGTAAATACAGAAGGTTACAAACGAGAAGTGGTGACACAACGATTTGATAGCTTGATGTCACAGAACTCGCTTACGGGTAAAGGTTCGAATGGTTTAGTCAGTGCTCGTTCGCTGAATCCTCATATTAGCTATGACCTATCTCAGGGCGCGTTGAAGCAGACTGGGCAACCTATGGATGTTGCCTTAAATGGCACAGGATTTTTACAGGTTACAAGGGATGGCAATACATATTTCACGCGCAAGGGGCATTTGGCGTTGGATGCGCAGGGTGCTTTGTCGTTGACCAGCGGTGAACAAGTATCTGCTAGTGGTGGTGAGTTAAGGTTGGATGGAACAGATATCAATATTGACGCAACAGGACAGCTAAGTCAGGGTGGATCAAATGTTGGCCAGTTGGATGTCGTGCATTTCGAAGATGCTCGTCAACTGCATTATATTGGCAGTGGCCTTTTTGAAATAGGTAGCGCAAGTGTATCGAGCGAAGGAAGTACACGGATACAACAAGGGTTTATTGAGGTTTCAAATGTTGATTCATTGACAGAAATGACAGCCTTAATAGAAACCACACGACATTTTGAAGCGGCCAGCCAAGTATTAAAAGGTTATGATTCAATGTTGGATTCAGCAATCAATACATTAGCAGATTTTTGATATTTGCATTTGAATCCACCTATTTTCAGGTTTAAAAATAATTAATAGATTAAGGGAATGAGTATGTTTGATGCACTCTATATTGCGGCTACAGGAATGCAGTCTGAAAAAACGCTAATTGATAATATTTCAAATAATTTGGCAAATTTAAATACCCCTGGATTTAAAAAAACCAGAGTTGAATTTACCGACTTAATGTATGCAGATTCAAGTAATGCGACATCAGATATTGCCAAATTAGATTCAGAAGTGAAAATGGGTATGGGTGCGTCAATAACATCGGTTAATCGGGATTTTTCAGAAGGGGACTTAAAAGCAACAGAAAATCCAATGGATATCGCAATTAACGGAGCAGGTTTTTTTGAAGTGGATTTAGGGAATGGCGAGTATGCATATACTCGTATTGGTTCGTTACGTTTGATGGATGATGGATTTCTTTCCACCGTAGCAGGCAAGCGGTTGTCAGCAAATATTAATGTTCCTTTAGAAACTACTCAGTTAATTGTTAATAAGGATGGTCTGGTACAAGCAAAAATTGCTGATGAGGACGCCCCTATTGAGTTAGGTCAGATAGAAGTCGTTAAGTTTCCAAATGAACAAGACTTAGACGCAATTGGTAATGGCATGTATTTGTCGAATGAAAAGTCTGGTGGCGCTTTGTATTCTCAACCCGGTGAAAATGGTGCAGGTCAGTTAGTTCAGGGTTTTATTGAAACGTCTAATGTAGATTTGGTACAAGAAATGATTAGCTTGGTAGTTGCTCAACGCGCTTATGAAGTGAGTTCGCAAATCATTCGTGCTTCTGATGAAATGTTGAAAATTACCAATAACCTGCGTAGCTAGCGGTAGAATTACCATGAGTTTTTTAATACGATGCTATTTTTTGTGGGGGGGATTACTGTTTTCAGCGACAGCAGCGATACCTGCTTCCGAAATAGAGACGCTAATTGAAAAAAGAGCGATTACATTGCAGGTATATCCAAAAATCACATGGGAAAAGACAACGTTACCGTTATCAATGTTAGTAACGATATATGCAGAGAAATCCAAAAGAAAAGAACTTGGAGGAGTAGAGATAGATATATCTTCTCTAATAATCGAAGCGGGAGCAGGTAAAAAAATTGACTTACGAAGGATTAGTGATGTATTAGCAGCCAAGCTTGTAGGGCTTGGATATAAGGCTAATGTTGTAGGTTCAGAAAAAATAATATTGCAAAAACGACTTAACCCTACGGATAGTCAGCGGATCATTGACCTGGCACAAAAGACGCTTTTTGATGAGTTAGATGAACAGTTTGATGTGGTTAAACTTGTACCCACGTTAAAGTCTGTGAATGGCTACAGTGTGATACCGAGTGATACGTTACGTATCAATCAAACTGACTATATAGAGAATATTGCAAAGTTAATGGTGGTGTGGGTTGACGTAATTCGTGAGGGCTCTTTGATTGATAGCATACCTGTAGGTTTCGCTGTTAGCGCGTATAGAAATGTACAGTTACTTACTAGAGATCTTAAAAAATATCAGGTTATAGGGTTGGCTGATGTTACGAGTGCTTCTGTTGATGTTGCAGGGTTAAAAAATAATGCAGTTTATAGTGATCAAACACTTTTCGGCAGTATTACGAAGCGTAGGCTTATTAAAGGGCGAATACTGAAGCTAAGTGATGTTCTTCCTCGCCCAGATGTAGTGAAAGGCGAGATAGTGAGTGTGGTGTCAAAAGTTGGCATTATAAGTATTACAGGAAAAGCACTGGCTCTGTCTCACGGGTATGCGGGACAAATGATAGCGGTTAAAAATGAGCAAAGCGGTATGACCTATAAGGCATATGTTTCGGGAAAAAGCCTGTTGCATGTGGGCGATCAAGGTTAGGTGGATGAAAGGCAATGCAAATGATATTGGGGAATAGGATAGCAATGAACAGAAGCCAAATTTATAGCGTAGTTGTACTTATGTTGTTAAGCATAAGTACAACCGTTATTAGCGAAAACTTGTATTCGGAAAGCACGTATGAATCACTCGTTAGCGATCATAGGGGGTTGTTTATCGGTGATACCGTAACGCTGCTTATTGTAGAAAACGCACGAGCCAGATCAAAAACAGATGCCTCATTAAACGAAAGCATAGGGCTCTCGGGCTCTATTGGACAAACCAATAAAACTGAAATTGGATCTGTTGATCTTGGAGTGGGGCGTAACTCGGGTGCATCTACGCAACGTGAAGGGCAAATGAGTGCGAGAATAACGGTTGTTATTGAAGAAATTGATGCGACAGGAAAGCTGTTTGTTAGAGGTCGTCAAGAGCTAATGGTAAACGGAGAGAATCAGCTGATTAAGGCTGAGGGCTGGTTAAGAACAGAAGATATCAGTGCGAATAACGTAGCAATATCTACACGCCTTGCAAATGCGAATATTGAATATTCAGGCTTTGGCTACGGAAGTGATACAGAAAAACCAGGGTTTGTGTACTGGGTGTTATCAAAAATAGGGCTGATCTAGGAATGAGTACAATGGGAATTAAGATAAAGGCATTACTGGTTGTCCTCACCACAATAGCAGTGTTTTCAGCGTCAACACAGACATTATCAGCCGTAAGGTTAAAGGAACTTGTGAGGGTAGAAGGTGTGAGGGATAACCCTTTATTGGGGTATGGCATTGTCGTCGGGTTGGCTGGTTCTGGGGATAGCGCACGTTCAAAAGCGACCTTGCATTCAATTGCGAATGCGCTGCAACAATTTGGAGTGGTTGTTAGTGAAGATCAAATACGAAGCCGAAATGTTGCCACCGTCATGGTGACCGCCATGTTACCGGCATTTACGTCCATTGGTAGTCGTTTAGATATAAGTGTTTCTTCAATGGGAGATGCAAGAAGTCTTGTTGGAGGTACGTTGCTAATGACTCCGTTAAAGGCAGCCAATAATAAAACATACGTATTAGCCCAAGGCCAAGTATTTGTAGGTGGGTTTAAATATGATGTTAATGGTAATTTATTACAAAAAAACCATCCAACTGTGGGTCGTATCCCGGATGGTGGAGTTGTAGAGAAAGATACAGAAACAACGATAAATAAAGATGGGAAGCTTGTTTTGGTTTTACACAAACCTGATTTCACAACGGCAAACCGTATTGCATTATTACTAGAGAATCAATTGTCAGGGGTCACAGCTGTTCCTGTTCATGCAGGTAAAATTCAAGTTACGTTGAAAGATCCTCCAAATGTTATTGGCGTTATCACAAAAATTGAAAGTATGTCTGTAGAGCCTGATAGAGGGGCTGTTGTCGTGATCAATGAGAGAACAGGAACGGTTGTTTCAGGGGGGGATGTCAAGCTAGAAAATATCACCATCTCTCATGACAACCTAAAAGTTGTTGTAACAACGGATTTTCTGGTATCACAACCCAGTTTTGTGAGAAATACAGGTAATGCAGTGGCATCGGTTGTCGTGCCAGATACAGAGCTTGATGTTAAAGAATCTGTTGCTCAAGCGGTAGACCTTCCTTCAGGAGCGACGATTGCGGATCTTATTAGTGCGTTAAGACAAATTAAAACCAGTACCCGTGACGTCATCGTGATATTGCAAGCCATTAAAACAGCAGGCGCGTTAAACGCAACACTGGTTATTCAATAATAGAATAAATAAACACTACTTAATTATTTTTGCAGGCAAAAATATGGATAGCATAATTGGTAACGTAACAAGTACCTTGATTTCAAAAGCATTGGATGTTGTATCACTAGAGCACAAGGCGATAGCAAATAATATTGCGAATGTTGATACTCAAAATTATCGTGCAGTGCATGTGGATTTTGATGCGGTTTTTTCCTCAATCAGTGATGTTGTGTATTCAACTGATCCTCAAGCTATTAGTCAGGCGATTAACAGTTTGGATGGAAATAATTTGCCAACTGTGGAAGAGCTTTCTGCAAAAGTGGTGTTAGATAGCGAAATGGTAAAAATGACCGAAAATACAATGCGATATCAGGCGCTAATAGGCTTTAAAAAAGGGCTTGGTGCATTAACGGGTATTGCCATTAATGGAGGGAGAGGGTAATGGACGATACTATCTTCGCGATCAGTGCTTCTGGGTTGGACTATCAGCGTCTCAGAATGGAGGTGATCGCTACAAATATTGCCAATGCGAATACAACTCGCGCAGAAGGTGGTAAAGGGTTTGCGCCGTTGGAAGTAGTCGCTTCCACGTCATCGGGAAGTTTTGGTAAAGTCTTTGATGATGTTGCAGGCGAGTCGACATTGCGTGGTATCGACAGTGTTCATGTAATAGAGCGTGATGTACAGCCGCGGATGAAATTTGATCCGGCTCACCCTGACGCCGACGCACAGGGTTTTGTTCATCTGCCTGCAATAAATCCTATCAACGAAATGACCAATCTTGTGGAAGCAACGCGAGGCTATGAGGCCAATATTAAAGTGCTAAGTGCTGCCAAATCTATGGCGGCTCGAGCAATGGAATTAGGGGAATAAAATGACTATAGAAGCAATCAGCTCGAGCATGATCGGCGATATACAAACAGGAAACGTTATAAAGTTGCCCAGTGCTGCGCCATCAGCGGTAGGTTTTGAGCAATGGCTGACAAGCGAGGTCTCCAATACGAATACAAACATCGTAAATGCCGAGAAAGCTGTTCAGCAATACGTTGTTGGTGAGACAGATAATCTGCACCAAGTAATGATTTCAATATCAAAAGCACAAACTTCCCTTGAACTGACGGCACAAGTGCGTAACCGTTTGGTGGAAGGGTTCCAAGAAATTATGAGAATGTCGATCTAGGGTAGCAGTTAATGTCAACAATACGTGATTTATGGGTGACTTTGAGCGCCGGTAGAAAAATATCCCTTATGTTAGTCGCAGCGCTTGCATTATTGCTTCCGTTACTTGCTTTGAGTTTTTTATATCAGAAAGAGTCTGTGGTTCTGTATTCGGATTTACAAAATGAAGATGCTTCTGCGATAGTTAGTCATTTGGAAGATCTTAAAATTGAATACGAGCTTTCCGGTGATGGTAATACGATTTTAGTTCAAAAAGAGGATCTCTATTCTACTCGATTGAAGATGGTTGGAAAGGATGGTCCTGCTAGGGGCAGTGCAGGTTTTGAATTATTTGATGATGCTGATTATGGTATGACGGAATTTACTCAGAAAGTGAATTTGCAACGTGCTATGCAAGGTGAGCTTGCCAGAACAATATCATCTATGGATGAAGTTAAGTTCTCGAGAGTACATTTGGTTATACCTGAAGCGGCACTTTTTAAGAAAGATAAAAAAGAGCCAAAAGCGTCAGTGACGTTGGTATTACACACTGGCTCAAGTGTGACAATGGAACAAGTCCAGGGTATTCAAACATTGGTAGCATCATCTGTTGATGGGTTAAACGCGTTAAAAGTCACCATTCTCGACGGGCAGGGACGTGTGCTGAGTGCAATTGATGATGGAAGGATGTTTGGTAAGAAAGCAACACAGCGTTCGCGTGATATAGAAATGCACCTAGAGCAGAAGGTTCAGCGTGCTCTCGACATGTTGTTTGGGTTTGGTAACAGTTCTGTAACGATTAATGTGGCACTGTCTTCTAAAACTGTGGAGCGAATCGTTGAAGAAGTACTACCACCTATCGGCGGTTTTAAAGGGGTACTAACAAAACGTAAGCATACCAAAACCGTTAATAATGCGCTCACCAACAAGAGTAAAAAAGGTCGTCAGGTTGCAGATATCAAAGAAAATACCGAGGAAACCTTTGATTTTGGTCGATCGAGAGAAAATACCGTTGAAGAACCTGGTGGTATTAGCCGATTAACCGTTAGTGTCTTATTGCCAACAAACCTAGCAAATACACGTATTTCAGAGGTGGAAGCAATTGTCAAAAATGCAATTGGCTATAATGACGTTAGGGGAGATGAAATTAGTGTTATCTCTGCACTTGGCTCTACACGTATTTCGGAGGCAGTATTGCTAGGTACTAATCTTGATTTGCCCGTTGTACCGAGCACAGGAATAGATGGCGTTATGGCATCGAGTAATATGGCAGTCTCAAACAGCCTAGCCACAGGTTATTCAATTCGACCAGTCGTAGTGTTTTTGTCATTCTGTATTGTTGTGCTGTTGATAGCCTTAATCGTCGTATCGCGATTGCGTAAACAACCAGCGCGGTTAACGCTTGAAGAACGAGATGAATTACTAAATGACATACAGCTTTGGCTTACTGATGAAAGTAAGACTACTGTATCGATGGAGCGATAACCGATGCAAAAAGCGATAAAAAACACGGCGGCGGTGTTACATCCTTTGCACGAAAAAGATAGAGAATGGATACTGGCGAATCTAACGCCCGTTAGTCAAAGCGCAGTACGAAATGCGCTTAACGGGTTGAAAAAAATCAAATCACTTAAACGCGCCAAATTTGATGAAATATATGACCTAGTTAAGCCAGCTGAAGTTAGCCTTATTGAGGCTGTTGTGCCAAAGGAGACAACATTAGAGGCACTAGCTCGCTTATTGGATACTTGCACAATAAAAAAAGGTCAAGATGTTGTCATAACAATGTCACCAGAGTCTTTAGCTCAACTTCTTCCCGTTATGGAGCACTCGAAATTACGCCATTGTATTGCATCATCAGCCGAAGCTTTTAGCCGTCGTGTAAAAGACGCTGAAAAAAATATAACAAGAGCTGCGTCAGAAAGAGTGATTGATAGTATGGCAAGATATATGATATCCCAACTTGAAATGACGATAATATCCGATGAGTAAAGTTATTCGGTCACATCCCGTTGTGGGAAGCAGAAAATTACAAGCCCCTTATCAAGACGATGAGGGAAGGGCACGTTCTAGTGCGCGCAAACCTGCTGGTTCATTAAGTCATGACAAAAAATCTACAAGGAATGCTATTGATGACCGAATCGAGAGGCAGCCAGAGAAAGACCAAGACTTAGCTGAAATATCACCGGCACTGTTCAATGAAATAAAGAAAAGTTTGGATGTCGAGACAGAAAAACGGGTTGTTGCAGAGCAAAATTTTGCTGCTGTAAAAGAACAGCTGGATGCTCTTAATCGTGACCTGGACGATGAGAAGATCAAAGGGTATGAAAAGGGACTGGCTGAAGGGAATAAAGCCGCTGAGGATAATATTGCCCATAAATATAAGGAAGTTTCTGAGGTGTCGGTATTTTTCAATGAAAATTTGAAATCGAAGATTAGCGATGCAGAGAAACTTGCCGTTGAAATTACCTTTGAAGCCTTGTGTAAAATCATAGGTGAAAACTATGCGGCGGAGTCGTTTCGTCGAGCAGTTATAGAGAATGTGATTTCGTCCCTGAAAGACTTGAGTGACCTAAAGGTACATATCAATCCAAATGATATTTCTGCCGTATCATCGCTTTCAGATAAAATTGGGTACTCTGATGTTACATTTGTAGCCGATGACCGTGTTGCCAAAGGTGGTTGTATAGTGGAATCAAGCTCAGGAAGCTGGGATGGACGATTGGACACACAACTACAACGACTTAAAGAAACACTGGTTGGTGTAATCAAATCCGATGAACTGGGGGCGTAATGGATAATCGCCGATTTCTCAGAGCAATAAAAAACTGTGAAACAATTCAGCGTACAGGGCGTGTGCTTCAGTTTTACGGACTTGTGCTAGAAGCCTCTGGGCCTGATGTGTTTTTAGGTGAAATCTGTGAGATATATACCCCACAAGCCTTGAAACCTGTACTTGCTGAGGTAGTTGGTTTCAGAGATGGCCATGTGCTAATGATGCCATATGGTAATTTGAGCGGCATACATGTAGGCAGTGAAATTGTAGCGACAGGACGTGCGGCGTCTTTACGTGTCGGTGAGCATTTATTAGGCCGAGTGGTGGACGCATTTGGTCGACCTATGGACGGAAAAGCGTTTGATTCTCTTGGTGAAGAATACCCACTGTACCCTGAACCGATAAATCCACTGGATAGACAACGGATTACTGAGCAGTTTACGACAGGTATTCGTTCCATTGACACTATGTTGAGTATCGGTGTTGGTCAACGAGTAGGGCTTTTTGCTGGTAGTGGCGTTGGTAAAAGTACGTTATTGGGCCAAATAGCCCAAGCCTCTAACGCTGATGTCAATGTAATAGCATTGATTGGGGAGCGTGGGCGAGAAGTCTTGGATTTTGTTGTTGAAAATCTAGGTGATGAGGGACTTAAAAATAGCATTATCGTGGTAGCAGGGGCCGATCAACCTGCCTTGGTAAGGGTTCACGCTGCATATGCTGCTACAACTGTTGCGGAATACTTTAAAAATCAGGGCAAAAAAGTATTCCTGGCAATGGATTCTATTACCCGTTTCGCTATGGCTCAGCGAGAAATTGGGTTGGCGATAGGAGAGCCGCCAACGGCAAGAGGGTATACCCCTTCTGCCTTTGCACAGATACCAAAATTGGTAGAGCGTGCTGGAAATTTCAGAGATAGTGGGTCGATAACTGCTGTGTATACGGTACTTGTAGAAGGAGATGATTTTAACGAACCGGTTTCTGATACAACACGAGCAATCTTAGATGGACACATCGTGTTATCAAGAAAGATAGCTACCCGAGGGCGCTACCCAGCAATAGATTTGTTGGAAAGTGTAAGCCGACTTCATAGACAGATAACAACCAAAGAAAATCAGACGCTGGTTGATCGGGCTCTTAAACATCTAAGTTTATATAATGAATCAAAAGATTTGATAGAACTGGGTGCCTATAAAGAGGGTAGTAATAGAGCTCTTGATTCAGCGATTGCATTTTATTCGGAATTTGAAATTGCTATTACGCAGGCAGCTCCTGAGAAAAACGCAGAGAAAGTGTTGCAGAAGTGGTTAAGGGATAACCTTCGAAACGATAAGGAATCGTAATGGAAGCGCAGTCATTGTCTCAACAGAATAAAAAAATAAAGGCACTTCGTTATTTGTGGCAATTGAATGAGCAACGAATTAATGAGAGAAACCTGGAGTTGCAGGGGCAAGAGAAAAAGCTCAAAATTTTAACGAATGCCTTTAATGAGGTTGAAATACTGATCACGCAGTGTGAAGAAAAAGTGTCTAAGGCTTTCTCTCCAGGCAGTCTGATTTCACCCGAAGATATTATGAATATCAATGACTTTATAGTGGGTCAACGACAAAAAAAACAATTGCTTAAAAGTGAATCCGATAATGCCGAAAGGATTTGTGAGAAAACGAAAGATATATTGATTGAATTGAATGTTGAAAGGCGTCTGTTGGGTGAAAAAATAGAGCAAAAGCAAGAATCGACGATATTAATGCTGAATAGTATGGAGTTGAAAGAAGTGGAAGATCTGTTTTTATCGCGTATGGAAAGGAAAACTATATGAGCGTGGACTCATCAGGCATTGGTGTTGGCGCAGGTGTTAGTGTCGCTGTGCAACAAGCATCTACTACGCAATCAACTAAGAGTGAAAACCAGCAACGTTGGCTACGTGCCTTGGAATCGGAATCATTTGATGAATTTGGGGAACAAGCCCATACCAAAAAGGTTGCTGAACCTAGGTTAGCTAATGATGAAAATAATCACCAGAATAATATAGAAGCCATCGGTCGAACTCAGAGCGAAATTTTGTCTGGATACACCGAGGTATCAGGTTCTATTAAAAATACATCTCTAGAGTTTGGGCAGGTGCAGCAGTTTATTAATCAGTCACCATTTGCTGTTGGAGAATTAAGCAATAAATCAGTCGATGCCGCTTATGCGCAACATCAGTCAAAAGAAGCACCCTTGAAAATGTCAGTGCGAGACACAAGTGCGATTAAAAAGGTGTTTGAAGGGTTAGTAAAACAGGATTCAAAATTTAGCGAGGTTAATATTCATCTTTCTGAAAATGACAATAAGAAAACGTTGCTGTTAAGAAATTTCTTTATTGGCAATGAGATTGATAAAAAACGTTGGGTAGAGCGACTGCATAATTTGTTTCAAAGTGCAGGTGTGATAGTTGATGAAATTATTATTAACGGACAAGAAATTAAATTGGAAGGAGATCAACGGTATGGCAATTGAATCAATAGGACGCGTAGTTTCCAATGATAGCGCAGCAACACAAAGCTCTGTTGGTATTGATGACTTTTTGGAAATATTTCTGACACAGTTGAATTTTCAAGATCCTTTAGAGCCAGTAGATAACCGAGAGTTTATTGCGCAATTGGCACAGTTTTCCTCACTACAAATTGCTAGCGAGACCAACGATAATCTAGAAGGGCTATTAGATGTGAGTTCTGTAAATCAATCAGTAGAGCTTATCGGTCGTGATGTGAGTTTTAATGGCGGAGCGGCAGGTCGAGTTATTGCCGTACGTTTAGAAGGAGATAGTTTGGTTCTGGACTTGGAAAGTGGTGGCGACATAGTGCGCGGAGTTAGTCCAGCAAATGTTACGTTGATTCGATAATAGACCTTGATAACACATTAAAAAAGCGAGATGACAGGATGAGTTCTCTAAGCTCCCTATACAATAGCTTGACTGGCCTGACGGGTTTTACGAAAGCGTTGGACAATCTAAGTAACAATGTTGCTAACTTAAATACTCCAGGATACAAAGGACGTGACGTATTTTATCGGGAGCTAGCGGGAGGTAATCCAGAGCGAGGGATACCGGGTAATGGCGTGCAAGTTGACGGAGGCTCGGTGCGATTTTCTGCAGGAGACTCGAACGCTACTGGAAACTCAACGGACCTGTTTATTGATGGTAACGGCTTTTTCATATTAAGAGATGGTCGTGGTGGTACTACCTCAAGCGGCACTGCTCAATCGTATACGCGTGCCGGGCAATTTACATTTGGTGAAAATGGATTTCTAATTGATGCCAGTACTGAGAAACGTGTTGCTGGAATTACCGCAGGTGGCAAACTCACCGATATCAATATTCAAGATCACCTTACCAGTGACCCTATTGTTACCAGTGTAGCAAAGATAAGTGGAAGTTTAAGCTCAACAGCAGCAGAAGGAACAACATTCCCGGCCGATGACCAGGATCCTATTGAACTTTCATTGTTTGATAGTGCAGGAAGAAATGTTGCCGTACACCTTTCATTCGAAAAGCTTGATGGGACGGATTGGCAAGTGATGGTTACGGACACCAATGGTGTACAGCTAGCAAGTGCTCAGACATTAGAATTTTCTAACCTAGGTAATGCCATCACAGAAACTGAAACATTTTTAGCGAATATTCAATTATTTGATGTGTTAGAACAGACTGAATTGTCCGATTCATTTAAGCCAGGGGGAGACGTTGCGTTTACTGAAGGAATGCCTGAAAGTGGTTCCGCAACCACGTTTTCTATTGAAGATGCATTTTTTATCATTCGTGATGAAGGTGATGTTCAGTTTAGTAATACGGGAACGTATCAGTTTGATGACAAAGGCTTTCTAGTGGATCCGGATACCGGGTTTCGTGTGGCAGCAAGAACCGATAGCGGAAAAATTGAAGATTTTTCTATTAAAGATGCGCTAACAACCCCTGCCGCTTCGACAACAAAAGTTAACGTTACGGGTAACCTGGATGCTAGTGTTGATAACGGTGTTGAAATACCGCCTGAAGGAGGAGAGCCGGTTACTATTGAGGTTATGAGCCCAGAAGGTGAAATTCGTACCATTCAGCTTCAATTTTTAAAAGAAAGCTCAACCTCAACGAAAACAGCATGGTCTGTTATCGCAATGGACGCTGATGGTAATGAATTTGGTACTAATGATGGTTCGGTCTCGTTTAATCTTTTTGATGCAGATGACGACGCGCTAAATGGCGAAGTTATTGCTAGTGAATCCGGGGTTACCATTTCTTATGTTGTAGATGGCCAAGAATCATTTGATTTTGACCTGGTATTTACAGATGAGAATGGCGTAGGCACATTTACCGCCATTAATGATCAAACCTCAACTATTGCGGGTGAACGTGCAGATGGAAAAACGGTAGGCGAGTTAACCACAGCATCATTTGATGAAAAAGGTGTGCTTACGGTTAACTACAGCAATGGTGATACCGAAGTTCTTCAACAAATTGCTGTTGTTCGGCCTGAAGGCGACGTGATTAATGATGTGACTTTTGACTTCTCAGGAGTAACAACGAATACAACGCCCTCAGAGGTTGAGGTTGCAGACATTGATGGGCGTTCAAAAGGGCTATTAGTAGATTCTCGGTTTGATGAAAACGGCCAGCTGATATTAACTTATTCCAATGAAGATGTTCTGGAGTCTGATTATGTGGCTTTAGCGCATTTTAGCGACTTAAATGACTTGATTTCGGCAGGGGATACACAATTTCGGCTAACCCATGGTGGAAATATTTCAATTGGGCGACCGAACGATGAAGGTCTTGGAAAGATTAAAGGAGGTTATATAGAGCTTTCAAACGTGGAGTTGTCCCGTGAATTTGCCGATATCATTATTGTGCAGCGAGGTTATCAAGCCAGTTCTCAGGTTCTTAACGTAACCAATCAAATATTAGAAGAGCTGTATAACAGCGTAAAAGGACGATAAATCGATGGCGTTACCGTTTACTTTATATTCCTCTGCTCAAAAAGACGCAATTGTTGCTCAACTAATGGTTGTACTTCAGCGATGGAATAATTCTTGGGTGGGGAAGCACAATGTTTTTTGTGAATTAAAAGAAACCCAAGAGTTAGCTCCGAAGAAAGTTACTACCCTTCAGAACCTGATTAACGAGAGTGAAGGTGACGACCTAGGGGTAGAGCAGTATTTTTACAAAAATATAAATATGTTCCTTCGCGTAGATAATGCTTCATTAAAACACCAGATGAAGTTGTTGCTTGGAACATCTGATGTTAGTGAGAATGTTTCAGGTGAGCAGAATCAACTTATTGTCGATTGTTATCGGGAACTAGTAGAAGAGTTAACCGCCACTGAAAACAGCAAAGAAATAAACGATACAGATGTGTCGCCTTGGGTTAAAGGTTGTGGCTGGTGTTTTTTCGAAGTATCTATTGATGGGCACTCCTTTGATTTAGCGATTAGTCGTAATGTTGTTGATGGGTTTATCTCATTGCCTGTACCGATAATGGATAAAAAGAAAGGGTTACAACCACTTAAAAAAGCTGTGATCAATGGAGATGTGGCATTAAATGCAGTTGTTGCATCCTTAGAGTTAACCCTTGGTGAGCTTCAACAGCTTCAAGTTGGAGATGTTGTTCGCCTAGGGAAGAATATAAATGAAATGATACCTTTATGTAATGATAATGGTGATGCCGTTTGCGCTGGATATTTGGGTAAACGTAACAATAAAAAAGCCATAATGTTAACGAATAATTAACTGGAGTTCGACGTGACCAATAGCACAATGAATAGCGATGCAGAAAATATTGAATTAAGTGAATTGCCTGAGAAAGAGCAAGGAGTTGCCGTAGTGGGAAATAACAAAATAGATTTAGTGAGCGGTGTTAAAGTCGAGTTGACGGCAATTTTAGGTAAGACTCAGATTTCAGTGGGCGAATTGTTTAATTTGAAAGAAAATAATGTACTTTCTTTGGAAACGAACACCGTAGAGCCTATTGATTTAATGCTTGATGGGAATTGTGTTGCCAGAGGGAATCTCGTCGTTGTTGATGATCAGTTCGGTATTCAGTTAACTGAAGTTGCCGTTAAAGGTTAATGTGAGCAGTGATGTTGATACGGATATTTATCGTCGTTTTTTGTCTTAACTTAAGTTGTAGTTTTGCAATAGCAGGACAAGACAATGTTAGGTCAGAAAGCGACGTCGTTAAAAACTCTGAAACTATGGAAGAAGCAGCGCTGAAAGCGGGTTTTAAACATAGTGATGTCTCCTATACGCGTATCTATACTCGAATAGCCGGTGTGGGTATTGTGTTGCTTGCCGCTGCAGGGGTTTTCGTTTTTATTAGAAAAAAAATGATGCAACAAGCATCATTTCCCAATGTACAACACAAAGGGAAAAGAATAACTACCTTGGAGACCACACAGGTTTCTTATGGGGTTAAGGCGATTTTATTGGATGTCGATGGGCTGAATGTGCTCGTTGTACAAACGAAAGAAAGCCATACCGTAACTCCTTTAGATAAAACAGAATAAGAGGTTATACCACGTTGTCTAGACTGTTTTTTATGCTAGTGCCATTGGCATTTATGCTGGTGTCCTCAAATACGCTTGCTGGTACGGCAGGGGATATATTTACCTTAAGTATGCCGTCAATGGACGGTGAACCTGAGACGGTATCCAATTCATTAAAAATACTTGCATTACTGACGGTGTTAAGCCTTGCACCGGCAATTGTGATTATAACGACATCGTTTACTCGAATTATTATTGTTTTATCGATGTTGAGACATGCTTTTGGGATGCCATCAACGCCTCCAAATACGGTGATTATTGGTTTGGCTCTATTGTTGACTCTCTTTACTATGACGCCTGTCATCGACCAAATTCAAGAGAAGTCCTTACAGCCCTACATTGATAAACAAATCGATGATACCACGGCATTAAATAATGCCAGTGCGCCGGTGCGTGAATTTATGATTTCACAAACACGGGATAAGGACATTGCGCTTGTTTTAGAGCTTGCTAATGTGGAAGTGCCGGATTCGGCAGATGACATATCGATGACCCAGTTAGTGACCGCATTCCTACTCAGTGAGCTTCAAACTGCATTTCAAATAGGTTTTGTGATATTTCTTCCCTTTTTGGCTATTGATCTCATCGTTGCGAGTATTCTCATGTCAATGGGGATGATGATGGTGCCCCCGATGACAATATCCTTGCCAATAAAGATATTGATGTTTGTACTTATTGAAGGTTGGGCATTGGTTGCTCAAGCTTTGGTTTCAAGTTTTTAGCGTATTTAGAGCATGGATGCTTTAGTTGATGTTAAGTCGCCTTCATCTACAGGTCTTTCGATTCCCCATAAGGAGTGGGAAAAATATTTTTGCACAAAATGCACTCAGTCTCGTAACGTATTGGTAGAGCATTACCTGCATCTAGCAACAACATGGAGTTTGATGTACTTTTCTCGCTATGCGAGGTATGGCGTTTCTTTAGATGACTTGAGACAAAATGCACGCCTTGGATTGATTGACGCTTTAGATCGATTTGATCCTACGCGTGGCGCAAAGTTTGAGACGTTTGCATCGTTTCGTATAAAAGGGACGCTACTAGACGGTTTAAAGCACTATTGCCACGATATAGAAATTTATCGAGAGGTATATGCAAAAGAACGGCGGGAGTCATTGCTTCCATCAGGGAAAACTTCGGGCGGAGATCTAGAAGATTGGTCAAATAGTATTTCTAATATAGCTGTATCATTGCTTTTGGAAAGTGAGGGGAGTATTGACAGCAACATCAGTGGAATTATCGATGAAAAATATAACCATACAGCTGAAGGTGAAGTGCTTAGTAAACAGTTATGGAATAATGTTGCAAAAATGAAAGAGGAACATGAATTGGTTATATTATACCACTATATGTATGGTTACAGTTTCGAAGAAATCTCCCGTTCGATGGGGATTTCAAAGTCAGCTGCATTTAAGCGCCATCGCTCTGCAATAGATAAGTTACGAAAAATGCAAAATGATGAGGCCCCTACGATAGTTGTCTAGTTTTGGTTAAGAGCATACTGGTCTTTTGTTGGTGATTTACTTTTATTTATGGCTGTCGGCTCTTTAGCCTGTAGAGCCTTGTATTGCTTTGCAACGTTAATAAACCCGAATGACATGGTGTCGCCGACTGTTGACTTATAGTCCTTGTCGATTGATGAATACTGGTTATGGTATTTTGATGTGACATTCTTATACCAATTAATGCTTTCAGTACGGAATTTTTCTACAAGATCGGGGTGCTCTTTTGCTATGTTGGTTTTTTCATCAGGGTCATTTGTTATTGAGTAAAGCTCATCATTTTTATGATCAAAATAATGTTGATATACGTAATTTTTATCTGTTCTGACTAGACATTCGAAATCATACCAGCAAGCTGAATATGCAACACGCTCACCTTCCTCAAGTAATGACTTTCCTTCGCCCCCCCCTGAAATGGAGATATCTAACAATTCTAGAACAGTCGCAACAATATCTTTTTGTGAGGTGGCCTCGGCTACTCGATTGGGTTGCGATCGAGACTCTTTACTATGAATTAATAAGGGAACACGGAGTCCTTCTTTATAGGGAATGGCACTGTGCAATGTTAAATCATGCTCTCCAAACCCCTGTCCATGGTCAGCAACAATGACAAAAATGGTATTCTCATAGAGATTTTCTGATTTGTATTGATCAAACAGCTTCTCAATAAAACCGTCGATATATCTTATGGAATTAAGGTAACTATTAAAGTCAGGATTAGCTGAATATTGTTTTATGGGAAAACTTGATGGTGGCTGGTAACCATGGTGGGTGGTGCCCGTAAAATAAAGCGCAAAGAATGGATTTGTAGTGTTCTTAATCCACTTTTGACTTGGAGGAAGCATTATTTCATCTTCATAACCAAAATAATTCACCATCTCAAACCCATCTTTTGGAAGGCTTTCCATGGGGAGGTATTCGTTAAATCCAATGTTGTTTACCAGAGCAGTGCGATTTTCGAACGTTTCAGTCGATGATTCAAAGAACACGGTGTCATACCCATATTCCTCAAGAATATCAGGAAGACAAGTCGTAGGAACCCCTAGCGTTGATTCAAAAATAGGTTGTCCTAAATAGGGTTCAATGCCGCAATTTATGGCGACTGTAGATTTTGATGTATGTGGGACTATAGTGATAGCTTGTTCTGCCACAAGGCTGGAGTCTGCTAATGTTTTAAGAAATGGAGTGGTGTCCCCATATTTCTCACCATAAATCGATGTGGCGCTAGCGCGAACGGACTCAAGAACAATAAAAACAACATTTCTTTTTGTTTCTAACGGTGATGAGGTGTACGAAATATCATCTAGTTGAATAGGCTTCCATGTGGAATCGTCATATTGTTTAAACTCATCCTTTGACTCTGTTGCTGTGAGGAAAAAATAAGCAAGTGCATTGTAGGATCTACTTTGCGAAAACTGGGTTTGAATCGGGGGAATAAGAGCTATAGATAAAAATAGAAAAATGAAAGCAATATGCTTTGTATAAACGTTTTTAACGGCAACGTTAGACATTTTTCGAATTTGATTCCATTTTGTAACAATAGAAATGACGGCAAGAGTAATTGGGGAAACGATCAATATGAACCAAAGAGATGTGGGGTTTAGAAAAGAATAATCTAAAAGGTAGAGGAAGTATGTGCCTGCATCATAGGTCCAGCTTCGCCCCAGCGCAGCAGAAGCGAATGTAAATTGTACACTTAGGAATAATGAAGGTAGTAATAGGGTAGTCACTAATATACGAAATATATTATTGCTTTTTGGTGTTTTTAGTAAAAGAAATGAGCAAAGCAATAGCAAAAATAATGAGAATGAAATTTCCATTCTTAAAATATCGAACGTTGTTAATACTGAGTAAGATCCGTTCTTAAATATTTCGTATATTTTGCTTACTAGGGGAAGGGAGGATAGTGGTAAAGCAATGAGTAATATGAATATTAGGTCTAACTTTCCAAAAATAGATTTTTTATTATCTGAACGAAAAAACATGATCAAAATCCTTTTTTAATAAACCTAAGCAATAATCGGCAGACTTTACGCGTAAATGGAATGGATAACAAATTGAAATTGTAAAAAAGGCATGGGATTTTTGTTTTTTTATGTAAGCTTGAAATGATCATTATTAGCAAAGGAAAACCTACTTCATTAATTGATGTTTTCTATTTTGGTTGCACAAGTCAATTAAAATATATTTTAATTTTTGGTGCACGATTGCATTTTTTTTAACGATATATACGCAGTCAACATTGTTATCGATGTTATTGCATATTCGAAATAGAATTTAGGAGCAAAAAATGACAGCCATTATTACCACTGAAGGAATAGGTTTGTTCAATAGTTCCAAGACTCAACTTGGAACAGATGGTATTGGATTTGGTTCGGCTGGAGATAAAGCTTATGTGAATGCAGAAACGGGTAATCTGATTATTCAACGTAAAGATCAAGTTGTTGTTGGTCATGGAATGGATACGTCCGTAGTTAGAACGTATAACAGCCTAGGTAACTTTTCAGATTTAGATGGAGATAATACCTACTTTAATTTCAATCAGAGATTAGATATTAGCCAAAGTGTGCCTACTCGAACTTCACGAGACGGGTATACCCAGAATTTTCTTGGTGAAGCAGACTCTTATTATAGTGATGAAGGTGCAGGGGCTCAGGATACTCTTAAACGTGTCGACAATGAGTGGATATGGGAGGAGGGTACTTCAGGAATAAAGGAATATTATGATCTTGGTGGAAACCTCAGCAGAATTCAAGATCGAGAAGGGTTTGGAACAACATACGTTCGTGTGGATGATACCCTTTATATTACCGATGAAGGTAATCAAGTTACAGAAATAGGATATACAGCCTCTCAACAGGTTGTATCAGTTAAAACTTACCTGGCGCTTAATATTGATGGTGGCGGCATACCGACACCAGACGAAAGCACAGATGCGATATATACAACCTATCGCTATACGGCTGAAGGCCAATTAGATCGAATAATTACCGATCTAACCCCGTTTGAGATTAGCGACAGCTATTTTTATGTTACTCAATATACTTATCACGCAACAACGCCTTCATTAATTACTCAGGTACAACAAGGTAATGTATACGGCACAGATATAAACTCCGTTCAAGCTGACGGGCGAATCGGGCCTGTGCTTTCTGCAGATGACGGCATGATTATTCAATTTGAATATGATGCTGCTAATCAAAAGGTCGCCAAGATCATTGAAGGGCGTGAAGGGAATGAACGAGTTACTGCTTATAATTATCAGCAAAGCGTTACAAACGTAGAAACTTATATTAAGACCTTTGGTGATACTGCAGTTATCAAATCAACTACCAGCTATCATTACGATGCTGATCATCAAATAGTCAAAGTAGAGTCGCCCGTTGATTCTGTCGGTCGTCGTTATACAACACAATACCGTTACAGTGATCGAGGTGATCTTGTATATAGTAAAGATGGCGATAATAATATCACTCGCTTTCACTACGATTATCAAGACGACGGCTTAACGAACGACCAGCAAGTCAGTATGCCTGGATTATTGGAATGGCAAATAGATGGTGAGGGAAATACAAAACGCTTCTATTACAATGCACACAATCAAGTTATAAGTGAAGCCCGTTATACTACTGCGGATAGTGATGCTGCAGACGACGTGTTATCAGCATCAAATGCTGAAGTTACTCGCTTTATTTATGATGACAAGCAACGTTTAGTTTTCACAATAAGTCCAGGCCTTAACGTCACTGAAATTCAATATGCCGACCTTGATTCTACAACAAAAGAGCGCACGGTTAAAACGTACAGATACCTCGAGACATTAGATGCTGGAGTTTTGCTAGACCCAAGTGTTGAAATGAGTGAGTCATCCATACAGACCCTTGATAAAAGTGGTGCAGAACGAACAGACACACTTTATGATTTTCGTGGACAGGTTAAACAGATAACAATGTTTTCTGAAATTGCCAGTGCGGGTCAATATACTGCCTCATCACAAAATACTACTGCACATTTCATTTATGATCAGAACGGAAATCTGATTAAGCAGATTGATGGGCGTGGAGTGGCACCTAGCGAATCTGCTTCTACAGCACAAAATGATATTCAGCATAATAGTGCAGGCTACGAAACACTTTATGTTTACGACGGTTTAGGGCGACTTTTAGCAACGGCTGTCGCCAATAATGTCGATCAGGAGGGCGCTGTATTACAAGAAGATAATACCATTGATGCCGTGGGAGCCCTCCTTGATAATAATACAGGGGCAACTAAGTTCAATAGCATTACTACGTACTCAGCAAATATCGATAATAGCCACCAGCAAGTTATCACCACAACGTATGCCAATGGTTTGGTTCAAGAAGTACTTGTTAATGATGCCGGAGAGCTTATACGTCAGAGACAATATGATAGTAATATTGGCGATAATGTAGCTGGAAATCTCGGTACGGTTTCATATTACTATGATGAAGCTGGGCGCCAGCGAGCAATTAAAGATGCAGAAGGTGTAATAACACACACGTTGTACGATAACCGTGGTCTTGTTCTTGCGTCTGTTGATGGTAGCGGAGCTATGACAGAGTATGAATATAATGCATCTGGCCAGGTTTCTCGTGCAATTCAATATGCCAATTACTTAAGTATAGCTCAGCTAAGTTTACTAGTGCGTCATGAAGCTGATAGTAGTTTGACGGCACTTGATACCAATATTGAAACAATTAGACCTACTTACAGCGGCGATGATCGTGTGTTAACGAGTCTTTATGATGCATCAAATAGACTAGTATTCTCAATTGATGGTGAAGGCTATGTGACAGAGTTTGAATATGATGGAGCGGGGCAACTCATTAACACCATTCAACATTCAACACCGTATGAAGGCTATAGCGTTGTTAACGAGTCAGGTGTTTATGTATCGAAAACACTGGATCTTGAGCTGGAAACTGTACGTGAATTTTCCCAGTATAGTTATTCAATTGATGGTGCATATAGCCAAAAGGCTGCAAAAAGCGATGGGGATGCCTCCGAACCAGTAAGCGTCTGGGGTGAGTCAGTTTGGAATTTAAATAGTACTGATAACTCTTTTTGGGCAAGTGGCGGTACTGAAATATTATACCATGGAAGCGTAGGTGGTTGGATTGAGCCTGTTAATAGTTCAGTTACAGAAGGCCATGTAAGTGAATTAATTGAAATTGATATTATCACAATTCAGTCAATCGAATATGGAAACACCATAACAATAACGACTTCTACTGATGAGTCTTCCGAAGACGTGGTTGTTTCTTTCGTTCCAGATGGTATTTCGGGTACCGATTTTGGTGATGGTTACCGTAAATATACTGTGCAAATAGATCAATCTGGGCTGCATGGAAACCTTAATAGAATAACATTTGATCAGAATGATAATGGCCCCAATTTTCTTGTTACTGATGTCCGATTTGTTCCTGGTGTAGATCAAGGCAGTTACGCCGTTGACAATGTAAGCTGGGAACAGGGCCAGCATTCTGTGACTGTGCCGTTTAATCTTATACAAAGTACGCAAGCTCTTGCACTTAGTCCACAAGGTGACCTTGATGCTCGTGATAAATGGCTGGCCAATCGTGTAGGTTATAACCAGGTTTTTGTATCAAATGCCTATGTAGTAAGTGATCAACTCAATCGTCCCGATATGGAAGTGATAGGGCATACAGTATGGGAAACGGATTTTACTTCGGTTTCCAATACGTCAGATTCAGAACAAGTAGGTTTTGTAGGGATTAACTCTGATCGCGTGGGGCTTGCAGGTTATGTTGTTGATAACAATTACTTTAGGGTGCAAGACGGGAGTTTGGTTTTAACATCAAACAACGTTAGGTACGCGGGAGACACGAATTGGCTTGGTTCCAACTATGCTGATACAAACCGGTATTCCGGAACCCGAAATTATAGTCGAAATGAAGCGATAAAGGTTAGTTATGTCTTTAGTGAAGACCAGTTTGATGACAATAAATCGATCCTTCTTGGTGTTGCTGATGAGAATGGCTATCAGCATGGAATGCGATTTTACGGGGATAAAAGTTATACCTCTTCTGGGTCAACAGCGAGCATTATAAATTGGAAGACAATAGAACGGGTTGTTGGCCAAAAGTACCAAGTTGATATTGATGTTGTAGGAAATCAACTTAATTATAGTTTTTACAGCGTTGGTAGTGATGGGCAGTTAACAGCTTTAAACACCACGGGAACGGTATCTGTAAGCTTGAGCAGTAGTTGGGGGGAAAGCTTACATAGTTTTATTGATATCGGCGGAAGTAACGGCGAGTTGTTTGTACATTCTATTCGAGAAGAAGGGGATCTTCTAGCATCACCCTATATCGATGTGATTAATGGTAAAGGATACCTACCTACAAAAGCGGTTCATGATTTTACTGATAGCAGCCAAGATGCCTTTAATTTCGGATTCAGTGGATACGATATTGGTGAGAAACTTTTTTCAGATGACCCCTTCGCTTATTTTAGTATTGACGATGACAACGGGACAGATGTACTTAAAGTAACTGCCGTTGATAGTGCGAATGGCTCTCAAACGGCTAGATTGTTAGGTCAACAATCATATGTTAAGAAAGCCAATACCCCAGTAAGTTTCAAATACCAAATTACGGGTGGAAAGAACAGCAATTACTCACGAACTTTCTTTGGTGTTACAGATGGTACAAATCAACTTGGCGTGAAGCTATATCGTAACGACGCCACAGCCTCAACAGGGGTGAAGGGTTCGGATAAGGGAAGCATGACTTCTAACCGTGATCTGAACGATATATGGAATATCGAACTCAGAGTCCACAGCGGCAAGCTTGAAATCTATTACTACAAGGACGGTGAACCCAAAACACTCGTGTATGAGGAGTGGCTTGGTGGTTGGGGTGAAAGCATCACCAGTGTGATTGAAGCCCAGGGAGAATCAAGTTATCAGAATTATTCGCTTTTGGTCTTAAATGCGGAAGAAGAGGGTACAACCAGTTGGAGCTCAGAGCTAGCTACAGTCAGTGTTGACGGAGGAGTGGGAGACACGGCAGGTCGTTCACTTGATGCAGTATTTGATATAGATGACGTTAATGCATCAAATTATCTTAATCTTGCCAATACAAGTAAATTGGAAGCACGTCTTGTTCGCACTGGTTATCTCAACGTAACTGATGATATGGCCATTACCACTGATTGGGTCGAGACTCGTATAAGTCTTGAGGATTATGCTGGTCAGGTAGACCTTTTTGAAGGGCAATCATTAAGTGCAGGAGAATATCATGTAGAGTTCCGGATAACAGACAGTGAGGGGCATGTATCCGCAATAAACACGTTGCCTACTTCTTATTATGAGGGTGCTCAATATCAAGAAGATGCTCAAACAGGAACGATGTTGGAGGGTTTTTACACAATAGGAGGCAATAGCGGCCGAACGTTAGATATTAATCAATACCAGTGGCTAACGGCTACAGTTACTAACCTAGATACTGGTGTAACACACACTGCAACGACAGATTTTTCACTAAATGCTGATATATATAGTGGTTACCTTCATCTATCTGACGACCAGATACTTGATGACGGCTTATATCAAGTATCTGTAAAAGGTTATGGTAAGGGTGCAGTAAACGCCAGTGGAGACGAACTAGAAACCTTTGAGGTTCAGCATGGTGACCGGTATGACTTTAGCCATCAGCTAACTGTTGATTTAAATACGGACCCTTCCGCCCCAAACGTTGACGAATCAAAACCGGTCACATTGTATTACTGGAAGGCTGATGCAGGTAGTAGTGCCAGCGGAGTGCTTGCCAATAGTGTCGCGCTAACAAAAAGTGATGGAGTTTGGTCGGCGGCAGCCGAACATTTGTTAGAAGGCACTTATAAATTCACTATTCACTATTCACAAGAAGGTATTGACAGTGAAGCTGTTATTTCAGGTGATTTTCAGGGCAAGCCTGATGGAGTAACGGGCGATGCTTATACTGTGGTGACAAATTTACAGGCTGAAGCTGCGTACTCAACAAGTGAATTAGTAGAAAACGACTACGGAGTGAGTGTCACCAATTATCTAGGAGCAATGATTGACAACCCCTACCATTCGGGTCATCAGATTCGTCAAGCGTTTGAGGGTGTGGATATCATACCGGATGTGGCGTCTATCCAATGGTTGACGGCCACGATATTTGATACTCATGGTGTGCAGGTGAGTAGCGTTGTTACCCATGTGCAAGCCAGTGCCTGGGCTGATGGGTATGATAATCAGTTGATGCTGCTAAAGGATGAAATACTGCCGAGTGGTGATTATACGGTGTCGGTTAGCGCAACCCTCGTGGGGAATGAAGTACGGCAATTAAGTGGTTTTGAGTTTTCGGTATCGCCGAACCAAGAGCAGCAGATCCTGGGTACCTCCAATATTGTGTGGGACGGCGATGATTCGGCGGCCAATGCCACGATTCGATACGGCGTAGAAAATTCGACGGAATATGCAGAACTTAATATCAGCGATATTGGAGGTGACGGTGCGCCGACGGCAATGCTTCACCGCTACCAAGAAAGCCAAAATGCGTATAATGAACAGTCACATGAATTGTTTGCTGCGCAAGGAACTGATGGGTATAAGGGCCTTAACATTCAAGGGCTGAGTACCGATGTACAGTTTTCCACGACAGCAAGGCATGAAAATGCGGGATTAATCAATGCCGCTACTAGCGCACTAAAAACGTCAACCGAAGAGATACACACGACGGTCATCGATTTTGGTGATAATAGTGTTGAATTGTCACTGTCATGGCAACCTGCTACTACCGAATACGATCTTACCAATGGTAATGTGGCATTATTGGGTATTGATGGTAGCCATGCGTTTGTTGATAGTGACGGCCTTAACCTGTCTCGTAGCATGGGTGATGATTGGTATCGTGTTCAGGGCGAAAGACAGTACAAAGGCCATGATGCGTCTGCGCTTGCGAGTGAATTCCACTTTACCTTTGATACGGGTAGAAATGGATATACGGGTTTCATCGGATTGGAAAACGGCGTTGAATCAGAATCCCTGGGTATCTTCCTCGATCAAGGAATGGCAATGTCAGCGGCGGGGAATTTGTCTCAAAATGCCCTGTCATTGTTTGCTTCTGACGGGGTTCAGCTCGAAGAAAGAACAACCTATGAGTTAGTTATTACCGTTGATAATGATATTGCCACCATTGCTGTGGTCGATGATAACGGAGTGGAGATTCAAACTGCACAGCACGCTTTTGTTACCGGTGGCGGCATCGTAGATTGGAGCACGTTACATTCCGTCATGGCAATTCGCGGTGAGGAGACAGCAATTGGCGATAGTTTGATTATCACTGCATTGCAAGAGCAAGGCAGCCAAGTTGGAAGCAGTATTACCGCAGAGTTTAAAAAAGAAAGCGGTGATGCGTGGGAAAGTGCGACGCAGATTGAAATGGTATCAGGAAAGAATACCTACAGTGCAAACTTCCTATATGAAAAAGAGACGGATGAAAATGAAGGCCGTTATGAATTCCGTATTGTTGAAACGGTTAATGGCGCAATCGTCAAAAAAGGCATGGGCAGTGTATCCATTGCGGAGTTATTGGTTGGCGAGTATGAATCCACATCAAGCATTGAATTTGATGTGCTTTCTCATACTGCAGAAGGCGTCGCGGGCAGCGCTATTTCCCACTTTTTTGATACCGAGACAGCCAATGCGTTAGATTTTGCGATTGCGACGATAACCGATAGGGAAGGCCAGGTTGTTGATACTGTGATGACTTGGGGAAGCGATAAAGATAGTTATTATGAGCGTCATCTGAATTTAGCGCAGAGAAGATCCTTGTTAGCGGGGGATTATCGTATTGGTGTTAAATATGTTAAACACAATGATGCCACTCTCTACAATATAGCGGCGTTTGATTATGTGGTGGTCGATAATGCCCAATCAGTTACGCAAACCCTTCGTTGGGATTTGCCTGATGTTGCCGTGGACAGTAACGTGAGTTTTCATTTTAGACCCCAAAAATCACAAGAAGCTTATCAACAAGCGGACATTATTGTCCAACCTAATGGTACCTATACCGCCAATATCACCGGAGCAGAACAGACGCAGTGGGAATATAAAATTATAGAAACAACCGGTAATAGTGAACACATACTTGCCGAGACCGTTGGAGAGTTGACGTTAGGCGAAACGCAAGGAACGTCACTCGCAAATTATCTTCCGCTAAGGGATGCGTTAAGCGTAGATAGTTTAACAGCGTATATTACCGGTACCACCGAGTTAGGCGTTGCCGTTAATTGGACGGTAAACACCGAAGTGGCCAATGATGCGGGCTATGACGGTAAGCTTCTACTGAGTGACGGACAAGCATTAGAGAATGGTGATTATCTTATTGAAGTGGTGGTGAACTACAGTGATTTATCACAGGTGACACGTACGCCGTTTTCTCATCGTGTGGGCCCAGAGGAAATTAACACCGCTCAAGCGGTACTGATCAATGAAAGTGCCTCAGGGTATCGGCTGGAATATAACGACCCTATTTCTGGCCAAACAACGCAGTTGTTTTTGGCAAAAGGTGAGGGAAAGAGCCAGTTGGACTTTGGGCAGCTCAATGCTGGTCAGTATGCGTACGGTATTGAATATCATGATACGGGCATGCTTAACACGGTTACGAAAGAGGGTGTTGTGAGTGTCGGGGCTCAGGTAGCGCCCACTGTGGATGAGCTACGCACGCATTTTTCGTATCAGTCTTCTTTGGAAATAAGTGCGGGCGCGTCAGAGAGTATCGTTGGTAGCAGGAGTGAGGATGCTGAATTTACATTGGGTTATGTAGCGAATGTGGATTTGGTTAGGGGTGTTACGGCAAATAATCTGACGTTAGCGACCCGTATTTATCAAGAGAGGAAGAATTTTGATACGTTATCTTCCTGGGATAGTTACGTCACGTTAGATCGCAATGAAGTACAGTACTATGTTGATGGGGGGCTGAACGGTAAAAATGGGAATCCAGACCCTAGGACAGAGTACGCATTTATCTTTGATCAATTGGATAATCCAGATTCTAACTGGAGCGATGGTTTCCGAGAGTTTTTTGATTTTGGTAAAATTAGTGCGACCGCAAAGTTATCGAGTGACCATGGTTTTGTCACAAACCTGGCAATGTATCATCATGTAAACTATATCGATGTGCAGCTGTATGGCGATGCGACTACCATCGATAGGCCACAAAGCTATATATCTCAAGACCCATATCATTTGGATACTATTGGTTACGAAGATACATGGTATAGCGCGACTATTAATGATTTTGTAAATGGTTATGCACCGTGGACGTTAGCGGATAACCGGAATGTGGATTTGGGCGATGTAGGAACCAATAATGGCATCGATGCTTTTTTTGTTCGTTACGGCACGTCAACTGGACGCGGTGATCAACAGAGTTACGGTGAATGGCAGCATGGAGGCTCTTTCTCCCAAAATACTGGTCGCAGTAGTAACTCTGTTTCGGAAGTCGTGTTGAGTATTGATGATGTTATAGTGGGCGATGAGTTACTTGGGGATAGTTTCGTTGAACGTGTCGTGATACAAAATTGGGCTGGTCTAATGGGGTACTATACACCCCATGGTGACGACTATTGGATGGCATCAACAGGGGGGAACAACAATGGGACATATTCGCAACTAACTATTCAGGTCGTTCCCGACACGATTCTAGAAATCGTCATACCTGATCTACATCCAGCCGATCGCGTGGTTCTAAATTATGCGGGTAGCCAGCGAGAAAATTTCACGATTAACCCAGTGGACAATATAGCCACTATCAATTTGGGTAAACTGTATCGAGAAGAGACAAACTCAAGTATTCGAGAATTGATAAAAGAAGGGCATCTTGGTGTTAGCATCACGCGAAATGGCGTCGATTCTTACACTCCGTTGGGGAATACTGATGGAGAGTTTTATACTTTAGCGTCAGGGGTCTCATTGTCGAATAATTTGAGTTCAACACAGACAAGCGAAGTGTATTCGAATAACGTATCAGTATTTTCCCCGACGGGCAATGGCGCTACCATCAATGTATTGGACGCTGGCGTTATATTGGACCAAGAGGATTTGGTAACCATAACGACGGACGTTTGGGATTATAACGATCCTGAGGTCAAAATGCTCTATGACAGAGGGATCGACCTAAATGACAAGGTGATGCAAGGAGGGTGGTTTTCGGAAGACGGCAATGTGGTGACGGTCTCGGGTAACACCGCAAAATTACATTTGTTAGCAGAGATACCGAATGTTACTCAAATTGTCGTAAATGGCGAATCATACGATTATGCCGGACAGTCCAGCATTGAACTTTCATCGGATGAGTATCAGCATAAAGCAAGAGGCCAATACTACTATCAATTAATAGATAGCAATGGAATTGTACTTGGGGAAGGCGACTATCAGATCACCAAAAGCACCCAAGGCGTCGAAAGAACCGACGTATCTTTGTTAAGCGCAGAATATGGCTATGATGTATATTCGCTAAATGGTGGTGAATCAGAGTATGTGGAAGGTGGCTTGTGGCATGGGGTGGATTTTCATGCGACTGATTGGGATTCATTAGACCTATACGGCGATGGATCGGTTGATTGGGAAGTTGATGTACGTTTCGAAGGCGTTTTAGGTCAAACTGAAGTCATAACCTATAGCTCGAGAGATTTGCCAATCGAGGGTTGGCAGTCCGGTGGATTTGGAGGTACCTATCTAGACGGTGTCTTGAAGGGGCCTGGCGGTGAAAATTTGTTGCTAATGTATGATGCAGGGCAGGATGCCGTTGCATTTATGTCTGCACCAGAAGGGATTTTCGATGATCCGGATTTGGAGACAGTTGGTCGCCAATATCGAGTGCAAGGGATTGAGGGTCTGCGTGCTTGGAAAACAGTAGTAGATGAACAGCATCTCATGATAGACAGCACATCCGACAGTAATGGTGGTAACTGGTTGGAACTCGAAAATCTGGCATTGGGTACGGATACGGGGGTAGTACGTTATAAACTTCAAAATGCGAGCGGGCCCAATGCGTGGCAAGAACTGACGGTCAGTCAATACAGTGACAATTTTTACGCCACAAAATACGATACGATTCCCGTCGGTATCTATCAATACGAAGTGTTTTCGAACGCGGATTTAGGGATACCTGTTGCCACTGGGCGTTTCGCCATTGATAGTGATCACGTTGTTGAAAAGGTCAATCACGAGGAAATCTACCCATGGTATATACCAGATTGGACAACAGATGGTCGTGTCATGGTGCTGTCAGACGATCGGTATGATGAATTTTATAGCGATCCAGAGAAACAACAGTATGTTAGCCCAGAGGGTGGGTTAGCCGACGGCGCCTACCTTGTTCAGGTGAATCAAGTGAATGACGGGTTCTCATTTACGCAAGTGTTAGAAGTAGGAGAACAAAACACCTACCACACAAGTCCGGTTTTTTCCTTAGATGTGTCTCATCGTCCTGAAAATGCCAATATTAACTTAAGATATAAAGACGCTGAAACCCATAATTGGCAGTGGGCGAGTGTGGGCGAAATCAATGATACGGGTAATGTTGATATCCGTTTGGATCAAGTAGTTTTTGACGGTCGGGGCGCAAATTTCAATCCCAATGACCCGCGGATTATAACCTCAATAACAGACTATGACTTTGAGTTAATCTATACGGATACAACGACACAAAAAGAACTCTTTTCTGCACAGGGTACATTCTCTGCGGATCCGTCGAATCAAGCAACACAAGCCATTAATGTCACGTTTGAACGTGACATTAATGGTCGAGAATTACGTCAGTTCCATGATGTTAACGGACAGGTGCATGCACAACTGGGCAGTGATGGTAGCGTCATCGAGTATGTTTATGATGGTATTGGGCGAAAAGTTGAAACTATTCAATATGCAACACGAATTGAAGACGAAAGTCTTCGAGTGAATGGAACGCTTACAGATATTTTTGCGATAGCAAAAGCCTCTTCCACAACAGAAGAGACAGAAGCGCTAGCGGAAGCAATACACCAATATGCGCTTTATAATAGTAAAGGCCAAGTTGTCGCGACAATTGATGGCGAAGGTTATGTCACAGAAAGTCAATACACAGATGATGGCTTGTTGCTTAAATCCATTGTACATGGTGCTCGATTAACTCCTGGAGCAATGCCATGGCTTGAATCAAATCATGGCATTGGCGTGTCAATGTCCGATCTGCAATTTGTTACTTTACCAGCGGGAGATTTGCAGGAGCAATCCGTTCAATTTTCCTACGGGGCGCAAGGGCAAGTTTTAACACAAACAGATCATACGGGTACGCGTACAAAGAGTATTTATGATGCTATGTCACAGGTGGTTCAGTCTACTACCGGCATCGCTGTAGTGAATGACATAGAGAGTTTCGAAGAATCGCGTACCACTCAAGCAGATTACGATGCTGCTGGTCGAGTTGTTCATGAATATGGGGATAGAAATGAGTGGAATTATACCTATGATCTGAATGGACGTAGAACTCAGGCAGAGCTTGTTTCTGATGAACAAAATCATGGGGAGCGTGTTACCAGAGGGTTTTTTGATGCGAGTGGTCGTCAAGTCTTCACGTTAAATGGTGAGAATGAGTTATCAGAATTAATTTACAATACATTCGGCGAAGTGATTGGCAATCGTCAGTATACCAACCGTGTTGACCCTGAGTTAGTTAATGGGCTGATGGGTGGTTTGCTAAGCCAAGAATTGTTGTCGTTATTCCGAAGCTTTAGAACCAAAGAAGATTCAGTGAATCTTGCTGCTTTCGATCGAAGAGGTAGTTTTGTTATAAAACAAGACGCTTTAGGGCATCAGGTAGCTACTCAATATAATGCGTTTGGAGAAAAGGTTCGAGATACGCGCTTTGTTGATGGTGGTGAACTAGACGGCCAGGAAATTCACAATGATTATTTCCGGGATGCAAGTGGTAGGGTGATTAACACCAGCGAAGATAGCCTAGGTCTTCGTCGGAATGTACATGTTAGTTACGATGCTTTTGGACGTGTTGTTGAAAGTACCGATGCCAAAGGGAATGTATCATCTTTTGAATATGACAAACGAGGTCGTCAACTCAGCGTAACGCAGTTTGTCAATAATGGAGATGAAATTAAGACCCGCACAATTTATGATGCATTTGATCGGGCATTAACAACAATCGATGCGAATCAACAAAGTACCGTTTACCAATATAATGACCAACAGCGTTCTGTAACTATAACGACGCCAGAAAATGTTTCTATTACGACGTGGAGCAACCGTCATGGTGAGCAGCGTTTGATACAAGACGCTGAACTTGGTAGGACGTTATTTGTATATGATGATCGAGGTCAATTACAGAAAACATTTTTGCATAGTGATAATTTGGCATCTGTTGATTTATCGGGAGATGAAGTTGCCATTGCTAGTGCGATCAGTGCATTTGTATCGAGCAATAGTGAGCTTGCTGATCATGAAAGTACCTATTATTCAAGTGGGTTATTAAAGGAAAGCGTTGATGCGAATGGCGTTAAGGTATTTTATCGTTACGATGCGGCACTTCGATCTTTATCCCGTCAAGTTGACCCTGACGGCTTAAACCTGGAAAGTCGTTATATTTATGATGCTAAAGGACAGCGAATTGTTGAGCAGCAAGTGCAGCAGCATGCCGCTGCAGGTTTGCAAGAGATTCTGATAGAAACGCAAACAGAATATGATGCAAAGGGTAATGTGACCTCCGTTAGTGTGATGGATAACCTTAATGGTGAACAAGTTGCTATTACCAATACAACCTTTACCTATGATGACCAAGGAAAACAATTGAGTGTTGGCGTCGGCGGTTACACGGGTGTTGTTGTAGATGAAGACTCAGGCGAACGTATTGCACTGACGGCGACAAACTATACTCAGAATGAATATGACCGATTGGGTCGATTAGTTAAAACAACAGTTGACCCTTCCTGGATTGATAAGGCAAGTGGAGAGGTTCAACGTGAAGGGTTAGATATTGTTACTCAGTATCGTTACGATCTGAACAATAATGTTATCCAACAAACTAATGGTAATGGTAATAGTACGTGGTTTGTTTACGATGAAAGAAATCTTCAACGTTTTAGTATTAATTCCTTAGGTGAAATAACAGAAACCCGATATGACGATATGGGACGTTCGATTGCGAATGTACAATATCAACATCGAATCGGCACCTATGCTTTACACACGTTTACCACGGTAGAAAGTGTCCAGAACATTATTACAGCTGAAGCAGATGATCGCTTAACAAGCTTTGTATATGATAACGATGGTCGTTTGCGTTTTGTGATTCAACCTGATAATACGGTGGTTGAATCGGTATACGATGACAACGGAAGGGTTGTTGTTTCTATTGCTCATGATGGCATGCTTGCAGCAGACTTTGTGTTAAATGATACGGATAATGGCGCCAGAGTTGCCCAAGTTCAGGGGGCACTTGATGCGATAAAAGCAGTTATTGAAAGTGATCCACTGCTTGTTGATAGAACTCGCCAAAGCTTTAGCTACTTCGATGCTCTTGGTCGAGTCACATCAAAAATTGAGGCTGCAGGGTATCTAACAACGCATCAATATGATCGCGTGGGTAATACATTAAGTACTACAACCTATGCAGAAGCAATAACGGCAAGTAATCCATCTGATGCTGATGTTAATCTGCATATTAATGCCCATCAGTCAGATGCAGCTAATCGCACGAATTACTTTGGGTTTAATGCTGCCGGTCAATTACGTTTTAATGTTGATGCGGAAGGCCGCCTCACCGAAAATATTTATGATGAACTCGGGCGTAAAACCGTATCACGAATTTTTGAAAGCCCAATACCATCCTCTTATATTAATAACGGTGTGCTGGATGTTGAATTGGCAGCAGCTTATACCGATATACAAGCTGCTATTCAAGAGCAAGGTAATCAACCTGTTAATCCTTATCGAGAGAATACGACGGAATATGACGCTGCTGGGCGTGTGATATCCGAGACGGATGCGATGGGTGGGTCGGAATATTATGAATATGATGGTGCTAGCAATAGAACTGGCTTAATTAATAAAATGGGAGATCGATGGGGCTATCAATTTGACGGTGCTAACCGACTTATTGCAGAGGTAACCCCGCGCGTAGTTCAAACTCGTGTAACTGGGTTGAATTATGAGCAGGATTTCTCTGAGAATCTTGATGGTCTACTGGGCTCACTTGTTGCATTACCCGTAGGTGTTGATCATGTTAAAGGTGAGCAAGGATATTTAACCTATAACACAAAGAACGCAACACAACCTCATACGTTATCGACAGAAATGGTAAGCCAGAGCGTAGACCGTTACCAGTGGCAGATGGAGCTGTCTTTTGGTGGTGATATATCCGCTATGGACGCCACTGTTGGTCTTATTGGTTCAAATGAGAGTGAAGTCAATAGAGAGCTTTCTGTGCATTTTTCGAATGGTACAGCCAAGCTTCAATCGTTACTAGATGACACAACCGGAGCATTGTCTGAAGACTTGCTGGGCCTTGATGGTAACCCTGTCCAGATTGAAGCGGGAACGCATTATGTCATTACCACACACCTTATTAAGGACGGTGATTATGTTGCTGATGACAACGTACCTCCCCAAATTGTGTGGCAACCGAATACATCTGCCGTTATACAGCTATCCAGACGTGTTGGAGAGCAACTAGAAGTATTGGCTTCAACAGTGCTTAAAACCGATTGGATAAGTTTGTATATAGGCACTACAGCAGAAGCAAATATGCAACTGCTTAGTGGCAGCAGTACACAAGTTGATAGCACCGTAAATGTGTACTCTGCTTATAGGATGACACCAGCCCCTGGTCTTGGGGAGCTTAATGCCAACCAACATGCAGAAGAATATCTAGAATCTTCAATCACCCGCTTTGAATACGATGGCTTAGGTCATGTTACACGCCAAATTGATGCCGCAGGGTCAATCGAGCAGCGTGAAGTTGGTTACGTGTATGACAAACTGGGCCGTCAAATTAGCACGTTATATCCAGAAGTTTTGGTTTATCAAGATACGAATATCGAAGGAGATTTACTTAACTCTCAGCGGTTCGATATTAGTACCCGACCAAGAGAAACGACGTGGTTTGATAGTGTCGGTAATGCCGTGGTACATGAGAGCGCACTGGGTCATTACAGCTACAAAATTTATGATCAAGCCAATCGAGTAGCCTATGAAATTGACGGCGACGGTTATGTGACAGGTTATGGTTATGATGTATTCGGAAATGTTGTTGAGCTAACTCGCTATGCGACAGCAATCACTGATCCAGTTGTTAATGCTCCACCTCACATAGCACCTAGTGCGCCTGATCTAGTGAAATTGGAAGTCAGCATTAACTTTGAGGCATTTGATGTATGGATTAACGGGTCGACGGGTCTTGCAAATATTAACGGTGCAGATAATAGAACCATTAATACAGTTTTTGATAAGTCCAATCGTAAACTTGAGGTTTACCAGCCAAACGTACTAACGGTTAATAGTGGTTCCGAGAATATCATTGCACTAGAGCAAGCAATAACGCACTACCAATATAACGGTTGGGGTGAACTGCTCAGTGAACAGAAATGGTTGGGAGACGAGGTAACGACCAATACCCACCGATATTATGACAATACCGGGAAACTTAGGGCTGAGGTTGGTGCAACAGGTTACGTTACAACACAAAGTTATGATGCTAATGGAAACCTTGTTGATCAGGTCGAGTACGCAAAAGCGCTAGATGTTCCTAACTTACTAACAGCGCTGACATCGTCGAATGACATAGATTGGGAGGTCGTATGGGAGCACGCACAGGTTATTGCACATCGTCCAACGGTTGACCTGCTGGACGGAGGGGAAAGTGGTTTCGATCGGATTCGACATTTTGAATATGATGCATTAAATCGACAAGTCAGTGAATCGTGGTTAGATGTTGTTGTTGATAGTGTGATATTTGCTGATGCAGAAGTATCTGAATACTATCCAGAGCGAGAGTCAGCGACTCCTGTTCGGGAATTTAAAGCATCTGTGTTGGTAAATGAGGCTCAATATGATGCGCTAGGTCGTGCTGTAGTGATGACGAGTCATAACAACGCTAATGATACCATTGGCGCCAGCACTTATACCTATTACGATGCACTTGGCCGTATATCGGCAACGATTGAACCAGAGCGATTTAGTGAGATACAAGATACTCCTGAAAGAACGGTTATCACGCATGATGGCAAAGGCACCTCTAGTGCAACATTAAGCTGGCAACGACCTCAAATTGCAGGTTTACAAAAAGCTATATTTGATTATAAGTCGCTGGATGGTTCAGTGTCAGGGTCAATTGAAATTGATCTTAATATAGAAAGTGACACAATTGAGCTTAATGTGTCGGGTTTGATGACGGATCGTTACGAGTATCAAATCAGTTATATTCGCTTTGGTGAATCTGAAACATTTGGTGTTGCTAGCGGTGAAATTGATATTATTACTGATGATAGCTCGTCAAGTCTTCAACCTGTTAGTTGGGTGACGGTTGATGGTAACGTGGCGACGCTTCATCTTGCGGGTAAAAAATCACTCATAGATAGTATTAATGTAAACGGAGTCACCTACAGTTATTCAGGTGAAGATGAGATTGATTTAAACGCAAACAACCAAGCCGCTAGAGGTCAATATCATTATGCACTAATGAATGGTGTTGCTGTTGTTGGTGAGGGCGATTACCAAATCATTCGAACCAATGATGATGCGTTGGTAAGCCGGTCGGATACATCGTTACTGAGTGTTGAGTATTCATCATTCACAAAAATAATTTCTCAGCAATATTATGATTACAAGAAAGAAAAATGGCGGCACGAGAATAAATTCAGTGTTAGCTGGGATTCTCTCAAAGCTTTTGGCTCTGGTGATATTGAGTGGGAAGTAAAGGCCCGTTTTTCAAATGTTAGAGACGGAGATGACCTTGTCACCTTCCGCTCATCGGATGCTGGTCATAAAATGGGAGCGAGCATTAAAGGGTTAGGCGGATCGTTCCAAAATGGATTGTCGTTTAGGTCCGAGTCAGATCGTAGTAGTAAGGGTCGCAGTCTTCGACTTGAACAAGTTGAAGGTTTACGTGTTTGGAAAGTGGTTGATGGTCAGAAACGCCTTCTTATTGATAGTGGGTCAGGCACCTCGCTTCAGAAGAAAATGGAAGTGGTTAATCTCAATTTAAATTCAGAGACAGCCGTTATTCGTTATAGACCCAAAGTGAATGATACTCAGCGTGATGCATTGGGTGTTTCAAAAGAAGATGCTTTGATTTGGCGCGAACTAACACTGACTAAAGTTGCTAACAACACCTATACCGTAGGAACAGAAGGCATTCCTATCGGTCTTTATGAATACGAGATTTCTGCTGATACAAACTTTGATGCCCCGATTGTTTCTGACAACGTTGTAATTGGTGGTCAAGTTGATGCTTATGCTGAGATTGAATCATCTCATAAAGCCATCATTAGCCCGTTAACAACGTTTGGTTATGATGCGCTTGGAAACCAGGTTTCTCAGTTGCGCCATCAAAATGGTGCAGCGATGCACGACCAATCACAATTTACCGTCAAGTCCTCCTCCCATGAGCAGGATCAGCAAAGTTATTGGCGTTATGACGCCAATGGCAATATGTTGCAATACTACGATGCCGAAGGGGTCAGTACTTATTTTAGTTACGATGAAAAGAGTAACGTAAGAAAAGAATGGCGACGGGTATCTAATGTAGAAGATAGCAACTTTGCCACCTTTGGTCAGGTGCATGAGTATGATGCGCGAGGCAACAAAACAGCAGTTATAACATTACGTCCTAATTATGAAGGTGATGGGCCACAATTAGCCACGACTGAAATGCAAATTAATGCATTCGGTGAAATGTCAAATCGCCGATTAAAAGAAGATGCCGCTAATGATGAATGGCATGAATATTTTAAATATGACGCTGCAGGACAGCTGATTAGAACCAATAGTGGGAGCGGTGTTGATCGGGTGTACTTCTACGATCAAAAAGGCCGTACCACACGCGAAATATCCAATAGTGGTATGGGCTTTGAGAGTGGCTCTGCATTGGATGTTACAAACTACGACTTAGACCTTGCAGGTTTGACTGAGTTGTTATCCACAGGCAGGGGACAACTCAGACATACCATCTACCAGCATGATGCGCTGGATCGAGCGGTGTCGCAGACTGGTGTTCAGTTCACAAGTGATGGGCAAACATATACCCCTGAAACTTTTCAGCGTTACGATCGGTGGGGTAAAACCATCGAGAGCGAATCAGCCGATGGTGAAAAAACACTGATTAGATACAATCAGCAAGGTGGAATGATAAGCCAAACACAAGCGGCGGTTAATGGCGTATTGGTTGTGGATGAGCATGGTGTTGAAAGCACACAGAGCCAGACGACGACATTCTATTTTGATATGTCTGGGCGTGGTATTGCGAAGGTAGACGCCAATGACCATACCAGTGCATCAAGTTATGATGCTGCAGGTCAAAAGACAAAAATTGTTGCTGCAGATGGATCGGTTAGTTACAAGCGAATGGATGCCTTAGCGCGAGTTCGGGAAGACACTGATGGTCTCGGTCATAGCCAATATTACCTTTATGATCGCCTAGACCGAATGACAAACCATTACACGCCATCGGGTGGTGAAATTCAGTACGAGTATGACGAAGCGGGTAATCGTGTTCGCACTAAGCAATTACTGGTTCGTGAAGGTGATGGTACTTGGATTACAAATCAATCACTTTTCGATGCTGAAGGGCGTGTTATTAGCCAATTTACACAAAATAGTGAGGCCTCAGGAAATCTAACCGGTACATTGTACCAATATGACCGTAGAGGAAATAAAGTCTCGGAAGTTAAACAAGATCATTCACTTCATATAAAGGGTGGAAACTTTCAATGGGTGGCTGATTGGCAGTATGACGCGTTTGGTCACTTGACTGGGCGTACTGATTTTGTTGCAAGTAGCGCTGTTGAAGGTGGTATTACTTATAACTATGTTTACGATAACGCGGGTCAACTGCGTGTAGAGACTAATTCACTGGGTAAAAATAGACAAAATACCTACCTTAATAGCGGTATGTTAGCGGAAGATAATGATGTCACGATAAATCTTAAAACGGTTTATAGTTACGATGAAATGGGTAGGCAGGTTAAAGAGCAAGGGATCTATGACAAGTACTTAACCGGTTTTAATAATACCATTGAGCTTACGGGTAGTCAGACAACGGAAATAAAATACGACTACCTAGGGCGTATCACCCAAGTAGCATCTCAAGGTGAGGGCGATGCAGCGTTAACAGATTATACGATGGATTTACGCTATTACTATGATGCTGTGGGTAACCGTCGAGCTGTTTCTCGTGTTGTTGACACTGTTGAGCAAGACAAGCTTTGGTATGCATTTGATGAAATGGATAGACTTACCGTTAGTCAGGGCCAGCTTCAAGATCAAGGAAATGGCACAAGTAACATTGTTATTACAAAGAATGAGAAAAGCCAATCACTTGTCTATGATGCTGCTGGTAATCGTGTATCCGCGGTGCGTTATCTTAAAGATGATGCAATTGTAACTACGACAGAAAAGTATCTTTATGATGCCGATAATCGTCACCAGGCCACGGTGATTTCCGACCAAGGCAATGGTGGTTTTGTCAGTAAAAAACATTATGACCGTCTAGGTCGTATGACAATACAGTTTAACTACGACTATACCGCTGAAACTGATGAAGACGGTTATGCAAAATTAGGCGACACACCTTCTCAAGTAATATTGACGGAATACGATACTGCTGGGCGTACCACGGCAACGCGTTATTATGACTTTAATGAAATCGCGGGTGTGTTGGGTCAGGGTATTGATATTGACGATGAGAATTTGTTTGCAGCTATCAAGGGCGCAGGTGTAAGTGCTAGTTTAACGCTTGATAAATATGAATATGATGGCGCTGGAATGAGGGCGTATACGTATACCAGTGAGAGTGCGAAGATTGAGTATACGTATAGCTTTATAGGCAATAATGGTATTAAAGCGGATAGAACAGAAGGCAAAGAGACTTCGGGTAAGTTACTCGATGGCACCGTCAAGAATCATTATGATGTAAATGGTAATTTACAACGTGTTGATGACCAGCATACGGACGATGGAAAAACAAAAGACCGTTACTTTATCTCTAATAGCCAAGGTCAATTTATTAAAACGGTTAGGGTTGATGAAGGTAATAAGCAGCAGTTTTACTTCTACGCTAACGGTCAAGGGGTAGCAACTAACGGTGAAATTGACGGCTTAGATATAGACTATAATTTCTCAGCTATCAATGACAACTATCCGTCTGCAGCTCCAGGTAGTTACACGGTTAACCGAAACGGGGAAACATTACAAAACGTAGCAGTAAGTGTTTGGGGAGATTCATCACTTTGGTACTTAATTGGGGAAGCTAATGGGTTAAGTGCTGGCGATGCGTTAAAAGCTGGCCAGACTTTGATAATCCCTAACAGTATATCCAATGTGAGAAACGCTTCGGATACCTTTAAACCGTATAACCCGAGCAGCATTATTGGTGATACAACGCCAACGATGCCAATTGCACCACCACCTAAAGAAGATGGAGGTGGTTGTGGTGTTGCTCAGATTCTGATCATTATTATTGTTATTGTTGCATCAATATTTACTGCAGGAGCTGCAGCAGCAGCCTTTGCAACGGTAGGGGCTGGGGTTGGTGGTAGTTTGTTTGCCATCGGGTCTGCCGTGATGGCAGGAACAGCTGGGGTTGGTTTTGGGGCAACTGTAGCTATTGCCTTTGTGGCTGGAGCGGTTGGTAATATTGCGGGTCAGCTAGTTGGAATGGCTGCTGGGGTGCAAGATGACTTTTCCTGGAGCCAGGTGGGACAGGCTGGTTTAACATCGGCAGTGACGGCAGGTATTGGGCAATGGGCAAATGGGGCCAAAACTGCCGCCACAGTTAGTGAATCATCCACTTTCTTTGAGAAGATGTCGTCCTACTCTAGAACTGCGGGTAACTATGTTTCGAAGCAAGGCAGCTGGGCCAAGGCTGGTGTTCAAGCTGTTGGATCCTACGCCGTTAATGCTGCTACAGGAATTGGAGAGAAATTTAGCTGGGCTGGTGTCGCTGGAGCGATGGGGGCATCTTATGTGCAAGTTCCGAGTCTTGACGGCAATGTGTTAGGCAAAACAATCAACGGTACCGTAAGTGGTATAGCTAAGCGGGAAATCATACGTGGCATGGGTAAAGGCGGAAAGCAGACGGATGAGCAAATTGCAGCGAATGCCTTTGGACAAGCCATAGGGGACGGTATTGTTGATAAGATGAAAGAAGGCGGAAGTTTTACGGTTACGGATGATAATGGTAAGGTATGGGAAACTAAGATAGTTAATGGAGAGTCAAAGAAAACGTTAGTTGGTGTGAACAGTACAAACGGCGACACAGCCTTAAGCGATATGTTGATGGGTGAAATGCAAGCGTCATACGGAGATAAACCTTTATTAGATTCTGATGATCTTTTTGAGAATCTTGGTGATGATGTTTTAGTTGCAGGGCTTTCTGATTGGGTGCCTGATGTTTTAGATATTCCATATAATATCGCGACGGGAGATATCGAAGATATTCAAGAGCGCTTGAATTTGTTAACCGAAAAAGCAAGGAATAGTGAATCTTTTAATGAATCCGAGAAGGAATTTATGGTTGATTTCAATCGTTCATTGGCTCGAGGGGGTAAATTCAAATGGTTAGAGGGCCTGAAGGATGGGGTTTTCTCCCCTGAGAAAGGGCTTTGGGAAGCTGCTGCACTTACCGAGCGATACGTTGACCAGTCTCATTTAGGTGAAACGCTGATAATAGACTCGGAAATATATGAGACATCAACCATTGTTAATTATGCAATGGATAAGATGAAGGAAATGATGGTGTTAGATATAGAAAAGTCTGGTTCTATAAGGAGCGGGGGGGAATTTAGCTCAAAAGATGTTTTCTCTAAAGTTTGGTTGGGTGATGTTGATAAGTATGGGATGATTCTTAAGGATGGAGCGTTGTTAGCTGAGCAATCAAATGCAAGGTTAAAGTATGCGAATAACAGATTCGAATTGAAGTCTAGTAGTCAAATTATACTTGATGATAGCGGCGTGATTGAAATAGAGACGACATGGGGGGTAGTTGATAACTGGGATTTTGAGTCGTTTGCAGAACAAAAAGCTGCTGGAGTTAACTATGTGACTGAGCTGCCTGTGAGAGGTGGTCAGAAGATTGAATTTCATGACGGTTTGTCTGCATATTTGACTGAGATTGGAGTTGCTAAGGAATTTGAATATAAGTCAGAATGGAAAGAAACTTGGAAAATAGAAAAGTAGTAAATTATATTGGCACCTTTCTTTTTTGGTGTTTAGGATTCCTGGTCTCATTAGGAATCCTTGCCTATTTTTCGGGGAAAGGAGTTGTTAAAAATGGAAAAGATTACTCATCCCAGGCTTGTATCCAACAAAATTGGATTGGACGATCAATCTATCTTGATTCCAAGAACAAGAAATACAGGGGAAAGGTATCAAAGTGCGGAAAAATTGAGATTGATAATGAAATATTTCCGATCCATGAAATCTCGGTGACTAGAATTTCCGATGGGGCAAATGTGTTTAAGGTAAAAGAATATTGTGTTGGATGCAGTCACGCGTGGGATGTTTTTGGAAAAATAGAATGGAATGAGGATGAAAACGAGGTTGTTTTTCGACATCATAACGATGTGGGAATGTTTCAAGATATTGATATAAAAGTGAATATCGCAGATGAATAAAGGAAGAAGTTTTCTCGTTGGTATCTTTTCTGTATTGCCTATTTATATCTTATATTGGTATTTTGAAATTCCAGGAGGCGAGGAAAAAATCAACACTCAATTAGTGGAGGAGAGATCTTTTTGTAGTAATAAATATGGTGTGAGCGTCTTTTTAAAAAGGAAGTCCAATACAAAATCTGCCGATATCCTATCGAAGGAGTATCGAATAAAGGATAAGCAAAGGAATATTGAGTTGGTTTTTGGTTTGGATGTTGATTCTGATTTACTCCAGTCAAGGGAAATAGGTTGGGATAATGAATCACTTGTTTTTTATACTCCCGGTGACGATAGTACAGATTTTAAGCTTGAATTGGAGTGCTTTAGTCTGAAAAAGGGAAGCGAGGGGGACACAAATAACTAGGGCATCCCCTAATTTACTACGATTTAAAGATGTAAGTGGCTGTGACAGTCACAAAGAAAGCCTTGTTGGAGAAAATCTAATGAGGCTTTCTTGTTAGTACAAACGGGAAGAGCAATAGTTATGATCCTCTACCAGCTTTCTCTCGCGATCTTAATTATGATGAAGGTTGGTTGAAAAATGAGGATGGAAGCCCCTATGCGCTTGCAAGCGCCGGAACTGATTTACCTCCTATAAAAGCGTTGACAGTCGAAGAGAAAATACGCCTGAAGTTGGGAGAAGCAGGGTCTACACCTGTCAGTAAATTTGATCGCCATAGAATCGTAAATAATGAAACGTCAGCATCCTACAGTTTTTGGGATGCAGTTTTATTTGAGCCGGTTGGAAACATTATAGCCCAAGTTGGTAGCGACTTGTTTGGGGCCTTTACTACTGATGACGGAACAGTTGTTAATCCATTGAATGGCAATTTCCTCACGATGAAAGATAAACAGGAAGCCGGAATGGATATGGTGCTTTCTGCTGGTACCATGGGAATGGGGTTGGGCTTGAAAGGGAGCGTAAATCTCATTGAGGAAGGCGCGAGCCATTTAAGGCGATATTATGATGAGACTGATGGCGCAACACGTTACTTTGATGAATTTGTAGATTTGCCCCGTGATGGAGTGTTAGATCTGGGATTTAATGTCAATAGCGCTACGTTGCCAGATGGCACATTTGTTGAGGGAAAAATTCACGAAACGTTATTTCATGGTACGGATGATGTAACAGGCTTTGTTCCCGGTAATTTATAAGGTAGGGAAAGATCTGAAGCGCTATGGAATGCTATCATCGAAAATAATGGCATTAGTCCAAATGGGGCTGATGTTGACTTGTTGAAGCACCTTAATGGTAATAAGAATTCAGCATTTAGGGGGGCAACTGGAGGCGCAGGAAATGCAAATTCAGGTGCGATTGCCTGGGCAGATAATGGAGGTATAGTTCTTAAACTAGATAATGTGCCCTCTTGGGGGGGGGGATTCATTGGTTTCTGACCTATCAGATGTTACTAGAAACATCAGTGGTCAAGGCAACCCTCTGCATTTTGAGTGGAAGAAAACTATTCCTGGAGGGATACCCTTAGAGCGAATAAAAGAGGTTGGGTATGTATACAAGAGTCAAAGAGGAAGAACACAAGTCGAGTACGTGTCAACCCCCTATTTTAAGGCGGCAGAGTGATGAGTAAAGATATTGATGATAAAGGTGTTGTTGATCGCTGGCTTACGGATACTGGCAGTAAAATTGCAGAAAAGGTAAGAAGAGAGTTGGTAGACAGTGGTGATGTTTCTGATGCAACTCTTGCGGCTCTTAAAGGGTATGATATAGGTGAATATGAGTTAGATTTACGTGGTATAGATTTAACTGGATTAGAGTTTTCCCAGTTGGATCTTTGTTTTGCTAGATTGGACTACGCTAAGTTTACGAATTGTAAAGCTGAATCAATTCTTGCAAATGGCAGTAGCTTACTGGGTGTTGATTTTGGAGGCTTAGATGTACTTAAGCTTCAGGCTGGGGAATCTACGATGAGTCAAGTGAACTTAGCTAACGTTAATGTAGGAGAGCTGTATATAAGCAGAAGTAATGCACAGAGGGTTTGCTTTAAAAATATGAAATCAAAGGCTATTAATATGAGTGAATCGAATGTGGTTGGTTCTCAGTTTTCTGGTCTTGTTGCAGGGCGAATTGAACTGTCTGGAGCTTTGATTACATCTGGTGAAACAAGCTGGATCGAAAATATACCGGAGGTCACAGGTATAGAAAAAATCATCTGGGTGTAATGCCCGTGTTGGATTTAATGTGAGTTCGGGGCTCTGCAAGAGGAATCTTGTAGGGGTTTTTTGATAGTACAAACGGTGCAGCACGTAGGGATATTATTGCTGATATAGGCGATAACCCTTTTGCCAGGTCTGACAGTTATCTTTCAAATGACCCACTTGATATTGATCCAATACCAAACCAGGTGCTAGACAATTCTTCATTTGTTGAGAATGAACTTTGATAATTTTGCAGATGTTTTTTTGGGGGGCAATAGTAAATTCGTTCGATTAAACGGTTCATGGGTGATACCAAATGTGGATTTACTAGAAGCTGATGGTTTAGCTGACAGTGCTTTGTTGCTGTCTGGGAATGAACCTCATGTGATTGCATCTGGATTTGAAGGTCAACAGTAGCCAGTAAATTTTCAGGTGTCGTTGCTATTAATTGGTTGTTTAGCATAAATAGATAGTTGATAAGCATACAGAAAATATTGGTGGTCTAATATTTTTTGTATGCTATCTGTCATAAATCAAGCTGAAATTTTATTTGTGTTGCCATTTGTTCAGACCCCACTGTCGTTGGGTGGTAATTGTCTTTTCCAAATTGGTTTACTTTTTGAATGATGGGGTGTCCTGCACCATAGGTTTCAATAAATGTCACTTTAGCGTTATTGTCAGCTAGCTGTCGGTAACTATCATTAAGTTGTTCAACGTATGGGAAACACTCACCTATGAAAGAGTTGGTTACCTCGGCAGGGTAATAAGCCATAAGTGCTATCGTAGCATCTGATGTTGAATGAATTGTGCCAATAACATCGTTCATTCGTAGAGTGATATCTTCAACTTCTAATAGGCAGGCCTCATGATCAACGGTGCCGTTGCAGTCGCATGGTATTTCTTCTGGTGACCCTACCTTTTCATTTGCAACAAGATCATTAAGTCCGCCGTTAGCAATGATGTATTCGTAATCAGGCTCACCTTCCGCTGGGGGAATATATTGTTGGTGAATTTCATGTACCTTAGCGCCAATGATAGGGTTGTTTAAAACTTTATCATCAAGTTTCAACCCTAATCGATGGCCAACACTTTTGCAGGTTATGTTGTGGTAATTAAGAATTGAGTCACCAATAACTTGAAATCGATAATCGGCAATCTCATTTTCATTTCTATCTGGTAGGGGGATTGTATTGTATTCATCACACAGACTATCGGCTATACATCCGGTTAATGAAAAGCTTGCGATAAGTAACGTGGTTTTAGCTTTGATATTCATTTCATATCCATTGAATGTTTTCTGAAAAAATGTATTTACTGGTTGCTCGGTTATTTATCGAATCTACGAAAAATATCTGCTGTAAATAATTGGACGCAATAATAGCGTCGATTTTTTAAAAGTAAATGAAAATTTGTTTGTTTGATACTTTTGTTTAATTACCTTGGATACAAAAATATTTGTTCGTGTTTACAGTGGCGCTTATTGAAAAATCATAAAAATAATCTAATTACAGCTGCCTGAATGAAATACTGTAATTAATATTTACCAATACGTTTTTTTACTGAACATTTTTAAGCTTTTTTAAATTTATTTCATCTTTTTTTCAGTTTATGGTGCACGTTTCCGAAAAATCGAAGATATATAACTATCGATAACGCGAGTGCGCGATCACAAAGACAATTTACGAATAACAATTGCAGTAGATATTGCATTAGGAGTAATACCATGACAGCCATTATCGCTACTGAAGGATTAGGATTATTTAATAGTTCCAAGCAGGCATTGGGAACAGCAGGATTGGGTTTTGGTGGGGCAGGGGATCAGCTTCATGTCAATGCAGTTAACGGTAACCTTGTGGTGCAACGTCAAGATCAATTAATCGTTGGTCAAGGTGTGGATGCTTCAGTTGTACGTACGTACAACAGCCAGGCGATTTTTAGTGATAATGCCAATAGTGCGAATAATTCAACAAGATTTAACTTCCAACAAAAAATGGAACAATCGGGTAATCAGATAACACGTTGGACCGAAACAGGCTCTGCGCAAACATTTACTTGGGACAATAGTGCAAACGCTTATGTCAGTGATGATTTAGGTGTTAACGATACCGTTACTTTATCGGGAAATGGTAGTGAATGGACTTACAGCAACCCTGAGAGTCAGATTACCCAAGTTTTTAACGTCGCCACTAATAAATTATCAAAAGTGATAGATGGTGAATTACGTGAATTAAAATATAGCTATTCGGCCAACCAAGTAACCATTACTGATGCTTCTGGACAGGGATCGATTATTCTACTTGATGGGTCTGAACGGGTTACTCAAATATCTCATACAGACTCTACTGGTGTGGTTCAATCCATTATCAGTTACGAATATACGGACGTAACTGATACTGGGGCCGCTACCAACGCTCTGACCAAGGTGAGTGTAGACCTTACCCCTAACGAGTCTCAAGATAGCGTTTTTTATGTCACTCAATATATTTATGATCACAGCGACAGTGGGTTGCCATTATTGGTTAGTGTTCGTCAAGGTGAAACCACAAACCCTGATAAAACATTGCCCGACGGTACCGGCAACGTAATGAGCTTTGTTTATGATAACCCCCAAGAAACTGGCAAGCCTTCACCACGTATTATCCAGCTTATTCAAGGTGAAGGTGACACAGCCTCTGTTACCGGCTACGCCTATAGCGATAATAAAACCGACGTAATTACCTATCAAAGAGTTCGAGCAGAGAGCCCAGAAGCAAATTCTTTGTTAAGCCATCAATACATTGCAGAGCGTACAAGTACCACAACATATCACCATATTGAACGTCAAGCAGATGATGGCACTACCCAGAGGCTAATCAGTAAAGTTGAATCTGCAGCAAATGATAGCGGGTTTCGTTCAGTAACTGTCTTGGGTTATACCGATGAAGGTGACGTGCGTTTTATACAAGACGGAGAAGGAAACGTTACTCGGTATGGTTATGACTATGATACCGATAGTTTGGTTGCAACCAGTACAGGTTTACGTTTATGGCAAATGGATGGCGAAGGTAATGCGATCCGTTGGTATTACAACAGTGATAATCAAGTTATTTCAGAAATTCGTTATACGGATGCGGACTTAGATCCTAGTGATGGTGTGTTTGCAGCAAACGGAGAAGAAATTACGCGTTATGTATATGACACCGATGCACGTTTAGTTTTTACCGTTAACCCAAGTGGCCAAGTAAGCCAAACCGCCTATGACGACTCTATTGTAGACAAGAGACGTGTCACACAAACCCGTTATAGCGATAACCTTACCGCTGATGGCGATACCTTAACGGCTAATTTATTTGCCGCGACAAAAGTATCATCAGTGCCAATGTCTGTTGCTGATTTGGAGGCGTGGGCGAGCTCCCAGGTAGGGGACACACAAGAAAGTACGTCCTATTTGGATTTTAGAGGCCAAGTTAGTCGCACAGAGGTTGCTTACAGTGAACTTAATCTTGAAGGGACAGGTTCTACGCCACAAACGAGTACAGTGTATTTTACCTATGATGAAAGTGGTCGTTTACTAAAACAATTTTCTGCAACCGCAACGGATATAAACGATGCAACCCAGGCCACGCATTACGTGTATGACGGCTTGGGGCGTCTAGTGGCAACTGCCCTTGTTGAAAACGTCAACAATGCAGAGCTTGATGTTAATGGGCAACCGCTTGATATTAACGGGTTAGTGGGTAATGTTGCTCAAGCATCTGAAACTTTGAACGGTTTTAATCAAATAACGACCTACCTGCTCGATACGGAATACGGGCAGCACACCCGCACTGAATACAATAACGGATTTGTTCAAGAGCAGTTTTTTGATAAGGCGGGTCGACTTGTTCGTCAGGAAGAATCGGATGGTCGATTAACAGAGAGCAAAGCTGATGATATAGCACTTGGTGAAACCCATTTTATTTATGATGATCAAGGCCGTTTGCGCATTACTCAAGATGCCGAGGGAGTGTTAACCCACAGCCTTTATAACGATCGTAATCAAGTGATTGCCACTATTGACGGTAACGGAGCGTTAACGGAGTTGGCCTACGATAATACCGGCCAGGTAACCCGTGCGATTCAGTACGCCAATTACCTTACCATTAGCCAACTATCCCACCTATCCACCAAAGATGGCGCAAGTGTGCGTGCGTTAGATGCCTCTTTAGAATCTGTGCGGCCATCATTTAGCAATGACGACCGTATTACCCATAATTTATACGATGATGCCAACCGTTTAATCTACAGCATTGATGGTGAAGGTTATGTCACTGAGATTCAGTACGATGGCAAAGGCCAAATTACCAACACACTAAAACACTCCACACCGTACCCAGGTTTTACACCGCTAAATGATGGTGATATTACCATTTCCCGACCATCCTTTGCAGATGTAGATGCATTCGCACAATACAATTATACAACGGCAGAATTCTTTGTCGTTGATAGCCACACATGGGTGCAAGGCCTTCATCAGACCACGGATTATAACGTTGCTATTGGCCTGTCTTCACGTAAAGAGATTGCGAGTGAAATTGGCCGGACGGATCTGACGGGTTATGGTTACACCTATCAAACAGTTGGTGCTACCAGTGATGCACTGAGTCAGTCGGTAGTCAGTGCCATTGATATACCATCTACACGTACGCTAGATTTAACTAAGAGTATTGAAGATCTCGGTTTTTATGGTATTGCCTCAGATATCATAGGTTATAACGGAAGTACGCTTCAGTATTTAGAAACTAGCAATGAACAGCTACTTTTACGTCCTGTAAATCAGGTATTAGTGGGCGATTCATCGTATAACTCCTGGGATGAAATCAGTTACCACCGCAATCAATACTACGCAGCAAATCGTGATTTCAGCTTTAGTTTTAAGGCACAAGATCTTGCCGGGATTTCTGATTACAAGCATGATTTTGTAGGTATCAGCGATGGTAATGGCAATCAGTGGGGGGTGCGCTTTTCTGGGCGGTACACATTCGCGTCAACGGGTGCATATGGTGAAGGCAGCCTGCATACTTTTGCTACTCGAAGCTTGGGAAGCACCTCCCAAGTAGACATTGAAGTTAAAGATAATATCGCTTACTTGTGGGTGTATGCAGAAGGAGCATCCCGCCCTGATGTGAATCAAGCTGCACAATTAGATCTTAGCTCCTGGGGCGACTTTGATGCACTTCATACTACCCTTGAAATGGAAGGCACCAGCACACAACAGCTTGCTATTACCGAATGGACAGAAACCGGTGTCGCCATTGATGGCCCGCCCGAAGAAACTTATTATCACAATGATTTTAGTGATGAAGAAAATAACTACGGGTTTAGCGGTTATACCATTGGTGATGTGGATAACGCTGCCATTAACAGTGATACAGGTATCTATTTTAATGTTGGAGCTGCTGAAAGTTTTAATATTACCCAGTTAGACGAGCTCAATGGTGCCAATGTCATGCGAGTGACTACGGTTGATACAACAGAAAATGTAGCTTACCGAGAATTGATTGGTACAAAACGTTATTTGCTCGATGACAGTACGCGTACCGTGGTTCGTTACGAGTTTACCGGTGGCGTTAATAGCAGTACCTTCCGTGGTTTTATGGGGCTTACGGATGAGCTAGGTAACCGCATTGGTATAAAGCTACTGCGTAATGACATTTATAGCTCAACAGGTGTGCGCGGATCTGATTACGGGCAAGTTGCCTCGAATCGTTCATTAACAATAGGTACTATTTATGTCGCCGAAATCGAAATGTCAGGCGGTGAATACCATATTTACTATTACCCAAAAACCACTGAAAGTGCTTCCGGTGATTCGAGTCTCGATAATAAAAATCAGCGTGTTTTAGTTGATCACGGTGAGCTACCTGACAACATGGGGACTCGCGTAAGCAGTTATGTTCAAGCCTACGGGGATGATAACTGGTACTACAACGATAAACGTTTTTACATTACTAAAATGGAAGAGTGGGGAACAGAAGGGGAGTGGAGTACACAAACCCTAGAAGATGGAAACGTTATTACCGAAGGCGGGTTGTCGTATAACCAGTTCTTTGATCTTGATGATAACACTGCAGATAATTACCTCGCCAATCTGCAAGATGTAGAAAGTATTAAAACAACACTCACTCGGTTGGACGTTGAAGATCGAGCGGTAACAGATACCTCACCCCAGGAAACAGTTGCCACCATTTTTAACCCAGATCATTACGATGGGCGTTTAACGTTATTAGCCGACGGTACTTTGGCTGATGGCAAATATCAAATCAATACAGAGGTTATTTACAACGCAGAATCGGGTCTAGCCTCACAAACCTATACCGATGTTGTGATTAATGGCGGTTATCAAGTACGAACGCAAACCACAGGTGACGCTATTGATGGCTTCTTTAATCTAACGGACTCTGCACATGCAGATTACTTGGATATAGCGAATACCCAACAAATAGTGGCAACGGTTAGCAATCACTTTACTGGTGAGGTGGCTGCTAACACTGTGACTGATCTAACCTATAAAAACCACTACAACGGTTATTTAAGTCTATCAGAGGCACCATTGTCGGATGGTGTATATGATGTTGTGGTTTCAGTGACGAAACGAAACCCAGTGACCGGTGAGGTAACAACAAACAACATTGATGTATCCCCTTTTAGTATTCAGCAAGGTAACCGTTACACCTATGATCATGAGTTAACATTTGATTTTGATGCAATGGTTGCTGAAGGTGTTGATGGCGTAGAAAGTGATGCCATTTATGGCGCAGTGGATCAAGACTCCATTAAGCTAACCTATTGGAAAGAAGATGGCGGAATGGGTGAAACTCAAGTGATTGAGTATGACCCCACTGTCACAAATACCTCTGGGTTGGCCCATAAAGGCGCTGTTACTAATAACGCGTTTATTGCCACATTGTATAACCTTGTAGAAGGGGAGTACGGTTACCGATTAACGTACCAACAAGAGAACACCACAGAACAATCCAGTATCATTGGGCGGTTTGTTAGTAACCCTGTTTTATCAGCCGCCGATGTTTGGCAACAACAAAATGATATTTTAGCGGATGAACATCAGTTTACACTAAGTGGTGCCGATGCTAGCAATAATGGACGTTCAGTTGGAACCTATTTAAGCCATAAGAATTCCGGTGAGGTTCCTCTAGCATTTTCAGAAATAAATCTAGGCGATGGGCCCAACGCCGTTCAGGTCTATAAAGATAAAATTGATCAACTCGTTGCAACCGTTCGTTATGCTGGTACGGATATTGTTGTCAGTACCACAACAACGGATCGAACAGCTTGGCCTGATAATGATACCTACGAAAACGTATTATTACTTACCGATGGTACACCACTAACTGCAGGTGAATACGATGTTAGTGTCAAAGCAACACTGAACAACAACTCTATTGTTGATTTGACGGGCTTTACACTACAGGTTAGTGATCAACTTGATGCAAGTAGCACCCAATCACAAGGTGCACAGTTAACATGGAAAGGCATAAACGCAGAACAGCTAAAGCAGATGGAATTACGCTTTGGACAAGCCAGTTCTGTAGACGGTACTCAACCCAATTATACCGAAGTATTGATTGAACAGGTTGACGGTGAGCCGCTACCAAAAGTCAGTGTGTTTGACGTCGCACCTAACACGAACACCCCTGAAATCAGCAACCTGGGTGCCAGCCTAACGGGATTATTAGGTCAATACAGTGCATTACCAATAACAGGATTAACCACTAGCCCACTCAGTACATCGGTAACAGGACTAGTGAATGCTGGGTTAGAAGACAGCATCACCCAGGCCTACGCTCAACAATCGGTTAATGTAACCCATACGGGAACACTGAATGCCAGTCATCAGGCCAGCCATACGCTGGAATGGGATCAGTTCTCTCGTACGATAGATTTTGCAGAATTCAGCGAGCTTGGTAGTGATGCGCTAACCGCCAATCATGGCTTTATCATCAAAGATAGTATTGACGGTGTTGATAGTGAAACAGCAAACGAGCGCGTCATTACCGATGATAACGGTATTCGACTTATTCATAATGACACCAACCAATCGGATAACTGGGTGAGCGTGTCAGGCTCACTGAAGTATGACAACAGTTTGCCAACGGCAATACACGCGAAACAAACCCAGATGACCTACCACTTTAACAGTGGGCGATTGGATTACTCTGGCTTTTTGGGAATGGAAGGTAAAAACTCAAGTAACACGAACACGTACCTCGGGCTTTATATTCAAGATAATAAAGCTTACAGCACGACTCAGAGTTTAAGTGCAGGCAGCCAGTTAATGAATCTGGATGCGAATACGGATTATGTTGTCACCGTTACGTTAAAAGGAACTTACGCATCGATTGAACTGCATAAAGCAGGCGATGAAATGGTTAACGCGAGTTATAGCGACCCGACAGCAACGTCTCTTTTAACCAGCCATAGTTATATGGCCGTAAAAGGTGACGGTGGACAGTTTGGTAATAGTTTGCTTATCAATAGCCTGATGGAATCTGGAGAACATACAGATTCCACAACTACATTAAAATACCGGCGAGAAGGTCAAGCTGAATGGCAAAGCGCCTCTGTTGCCCAATCTGATGGAAAATACAGCGTTAGTTTAGGATCACAAGCCATAGACGGTGATCGTATAGATCAATGGGAATACCGTGTTAGCGAACAACTAAATGGCGCTACGATACGTCAATTCTCAGATGTACTAGAGTCCACTTCAGCAGTTGCCAGCGGTGAAAGTATTGTTGAAGCGAACGCCGTTACCGCTACCGTAAAAACACAACAGCTAAGCCAAAGCCAAGGCACCAGTATTCAAGGTTTTTTAACCGGTGCACAACAACTAAACTTGGACTATGCAGTAACCACCATTACCAACAGTGACGGTGAATTGGTTGATACCGTTACGACCTGGGCTGGTCTAGATAATAGCTACAATGGTTATCTCAATATTTCTGCTGACAACACGCTTGCAGAAGGTAGCTATTCTTTAGCGGTAAACCTCATTAAAGACGGTGCAGTAACAGAAACACTGAATTCCGAATACCAGCGTAATAACCAACATACTGTAACGCAACAAGTTACCTGGGCCGTAGAGGGCGGGGCAATTAATGCAGCCCACGAATTGGCGCTTCATATACGACCAAAAGGCAGTGAAGAAGAATATCAAAAATTAGCTGTTACAGAGGTTAACGGCCAATACCAAAGTACCATTGTTGGCGCACCGAATAGCGAATGGGAATTTGTAATACTCGAAAAACACAGTGACCAAGAAACCATCATGAGCGCCCGAAAAGGTAATGTTACCTTAGCTGAAATGACGGGAACCGTATTGGAGCAATATGTTGCTATTGGCGAAACCACTAGTAGTGATAACTCCAATGTGACACGAATTCATGCAAAGGTAGTTGGGGAATCTGGAATATTTGAAGTAGACACTAATGTTAGCAGTATTGCAGGTTATGCAGGGCAAGTGTACCTGAGTAATGGTGAAGCATTAGCGGATGGAAATTACACGGTTACGCTATCGTACTATGCTGAGAATGATGAAACTTATGAAAATGATGTGTTAATTCGAACAGAAGATAAGGTTTATCAAGTAGGCGATGACAGAAATTTAGTGGGTAGTTCGATTGTTAATGAAAATACAAGCTTAGTGAGTGTTCAAGATGTAGGTACCCATTACATTATTCAATACCTTGATCCTGCCAGTGATGCGGATAATCCATCTACGAACACTATTGAAATAGCAAAAGGACTAGATGCTAATACGTTAACCATTGAAGAGTTGAACGATAGCCAGTATGCGTATGGTATTGAGTATAAAGATGCAGAAGGACAGTTGTATTCGCAGTTGGATGGAGCGTTTATAGCGGAGCATGTAGGGACGCCGACAGCGGAAGAGTTGGGGCGGTTTTATGGGCAGAGTGTTGAAGTGGATGTTGTCGCTGAGGTTGAGGTGGGAGCGGTTGGTGCCGCCAGTGGTTATGTTAGCTCCACAGTGACGGTAACTAAAGATAATCGTATACCGGATAATATATCTATTCAGAATGGTATTCCGGTTTTGTCTGTACCTGACCTTAATGGTGGGCTGGGTTTTGAGTATGTTGAAAGGTTCTCAGAGGACACGTACGTAGCATACTCTGACCGTAGTTATTTTGTTTTTAAAGATGGTGATACTCTTCCTGACCTTGATAAGCCCGATATTGTGGAAACTGAAATCGAATTGAACTCTTGGCTTTCTTGGATAAATGATCGATATAAATTTGAAGAGAATGGTTTGGGGTTTGTGGGGGTCTATAAAGAGATACACGGTGCTCTCGCCGATGAATGGGTGGTTAGAGACAAGGTCAATTTGGATGGGAATAAAATAGAACTGCTTAGTGATTGGGTTAACTCTGCTCAATCGGGGTGGGTGATGTCTGGTAGTGGGTCTCAAGTAAACGAAATTATACCAGGGGCCTATAATCTTTATTTTACTGAGTATAAAATGAAGTCTAGAGTAGATTATGGTACTGAGGAATATTACACAACACCAACTTTTTATGGGTCAACTCAACATGATGGTTTACAATCCCTTGAGGGAGTGTCCTATACATTAGACGACTCAATAGAGTTTGAAATCACACTCCAAGATATACCCGACGAGGTGATGTCATTTGACTTTGTTCTTCTTGATGAGGAGGGGAATGACCTCGTCACTAATACGTACAGTGTTGGTGGTTTAGCAGAAGATGGAAGTGTTTTGATTACTGTTGATGGAATGACTGAATTTCCAACAAAGTATGGATTGCAATACCGTATAGATTATCGCAATGAAAGTGAAATTGTGGGTGGTACCGGGGTTCAAACCCTGATTTCCAATATTTCTGATGACTTTGAAGCGTTAGCATATCAAGCTAGTGAGGTTACATCTTCAGTAATATACCCAGGATCTGTAAGTAATACTGACTCAGTTTTAGAAGTGATACCGAATCGAATATATGCGTTGACAGATGCCCCTGATACTTATGTTAGCTCTACGGTTAATATAGCGGAAGGAGGGGATCACCGAGTTCCTGATAATATCTATTTTAAGAATGGTATACCTGTTGTTAGTGTCCCTGGATATGATTTTGAGAATGTTGATCATTTTGGTCTTTGGGGGGATTGGGATTATGGCATGTCTGCCAAAAGTTATTTCGTTTTCGAGGAATTTAAAGAGCCAGATTTTAATCGTAGCACTGTAACATCTGCTGGCCTTTTGGGGCAGCAGTGGGTTTACTATGAGCAGAATACCCCTGGGTATGTTGGTTTAGCTATTGATAAAATGGGGTGGTTTGGTAGTTGGACCGACTTTTGGGGGGAGCATGATCGTATCGGTGTCGATGGGAATGTTATTGAATTGAATCTGAGAGGCAGTGGAAATGTATCTTCAAATATTGGTTGGCTTGAGGAGGGTGATGAAATAAGCTATATCAACCCTGGTACGTATAATATGTATTCTTCAGCTCACCGTATAGTTGAGGAAAATGAAGGTGATCATTATTATACATCTAGGTACGACTTTAGCGGGTTGCAAAAAATCGAAGGAGGTACCTATCAACTAGGGAACTCAATAGACTTTGATATAGCCTTTGACGACTTACCTGATGATATAACCTCCTTTGATTTTGTCTTGGAGGATGTTGTTAACCCTGTGACGGGTGAAAAGTTTGAATTTGAAAAGACTGTCAGTGCTTATGAATTGGTGGGCGATAGTATATCAATATCAATTGAAATTGACTTGGAACAGATATATTTACCCTCGACTTCGGGCCTAAAATATAGGATTGATTACTTTAAAGGCGATAAGCCGGTTGGTAGTTCAGTTTCTGGGACATTGAAATCTAATGTTCAGGGGAGTTATGCTTCGTGGAAAACAAGTGTAGATCCTGATCATGTATTGACGTATGAAGAAAGTGGGATTATTGATACCGGGTTACAGCTTTTTTCTTTGGAGAAAACAGATTCAGCTGGTGGTAAAGTAGTTGATATCCCTTCTGAAATAGCCGGTAAATATCAGTTCTCTAATATTGATTCAGTTGAAGTTGATATTTTCGCATTTGACGAAATCTACGGAGGAAAAACCGTAGGTGAGTTGTTCAACGCATCAACCCTTCCCGAGCTAGAATTAGCCCTTAATTCGGAAAATAGCCGCAATGTAGTAACAAAGGTTTCGGAAATTCAAAATTGGAGCGGATCGGTTAATTTTAGAGGTGATACCTCTGAAACATTGCCAGAAGGTCACTACCTTGTTCGATTTAAATTGGTTGATAAAAACGGATCAGAGTTCTTTGAGTATCGAATGGTACCTTATACTGTTGGGGTTGTTGGCGTTCCTGCGACTACACCATCATTAACATGGAATGCTGACAATATCCCATCATCTACTGATGTATGGATTCGCTATAAAGTAGCTACTGATATTGACTATTCTGTTGATGACAATGGCTGGAAGAATGTTAATGTACAACTGGATGCGAATAGCCAATTTCATGTTTCGTTAACTGATTTAACCCTAGAAACAACTGAAATATTAGAAAACCAAACCACCGGCCTCCACGATTTCGAGATCCTCTACGTAGACTCACTCACCCATAAAGAAATCAGCGGTGCAACAGGCACTTTTGATATCGCCTATAACAGCGATACTCCCACTGTTCTAGATGTCCAATTCACCCGCGATATCAATGGGCGAGAAGCGCGTACCTTCTATGACGTTAACGGCCAAGTTCAAGCAACTCTATCTGCTGATGGCGCTGTAACAGAATTCATCTACAACGGATTTAACCAGCTGATTGATACGGTTCAATACAGCGCGCTGGTCTCAGAATCACTACGTGCCAACGGTTCATTAACGGAAGTATTAGAAAGCACCCAGGCGAACTCAGACACCACCTTGCACAATGTATCCCTATACAATGAACGTGGTTCTGTTGTCGCTACCATCAACGCCGAAGGTATTGTTACCTTAGTTGAATATAATCAAAATAATCAACAAGTCGCCACCAAAGTATTACAACGCCAGTTAACGGATACTTACCTTAAGGACGTTGTGTTTGCGAACCCTGCGTTAATGACGGTGGGTAAGTTATTATCTTATACAAGCATTGATGATAACGGTGAATTGATCTTTAAACCTGCAGCAACGGGTTCCAGTGTTGATCAGTTAACCAAAGTAAATTACACCTTGCGTGGGGAGGTGAATCAGAGCATTGCCGTTGATGACACCATTACCCAAATTAATTACGATAATATGGGACGTGTGGTATCGACTATTGCTAATTACGACAATGCTATTAGTAATAGTCGAACAGCTTCTCAAGGGTATGATGTAAAAGGTCGAGTCACGAGTGAAACTAACGGTGATCAAGTTATTACTCATGCTTATGACCTTAACGGTTTACGCATCAGTACAACAACGGCATCTGCTGATGAGGGCATTAAAAATAATGAACGTACTACGCGCTTCTTCTATGATGCAAATGGCCGATTAACCTTTAGCTTAAATGCCAATGATGAACTGGCTGAAACGCTTTATAACAGCTTTGGTGACGTTATAGGTTCACAAACCTATGTGGCGCATATTACGAGTGATGTGATTGATATCAGCCAGTTGCAAGGTGGCATAACCAGTGCGCTATTATTGCAATACTTCCGTAGCTTTCGAACCGAAAGTGATAACCGAAACCATATACGGTATGACCGTCGTGGTTCAGTGCGCCTGCTGGCAGATGCATTGGGTAATCAACAACGTTTTGAATATAACGCGTTTGCTGAACGTACTCGTACCATTCGTGAGGCGAAAGGTGGAAATGTAGATGGCCAAACCATTATTAATGAAAGCTTCTATGATAAACGTGGCCGTGTTGTCAGTACTTCTGATGATGCGTTAGGCGTTCGTCGTAACGCTAGTGTAATTTATGACGCGTTTGGTCGTATTACCGATCAGTTTGATGGTAATAATAACCGCACCCAAATTATCTCGGATAAAATTGGTCGCCAAACACAGGTTCTGCAATTTAATAAGGGCGGTGAGATATTAAGCCAGCGTGATACCACCTATGATGCCTTAGGCCGTGTATTAACATTACAAGATGGTGTTGGCACAACCCAATATATTTATAACGACGCCAACCGAAACGTTGCAATAAAAATCAATACCGGTACCCAAACCTTAACGGAAACAACAATCTCTAACCGTTTTGGTGAAACCCGTTTAGTGGAACAAGCCAACGGTGACCGTACAATCTATGACTATAACGATCAAGGTCAGTTAACGGCCGTTTATAACAACACTGAAGCACTGAGAGACCTTGCTTCATTCTCAGAAAGTACTATTCAGGGGTATATCGAGGCGGTACAGGCTGATTCACAGCAACAAGCAGATTCTGTTAACGAGTACTATCAATCCGGTTTGTTGAAAATATCGGAAGATGTGAACGGCACTAAGGTGCACTTCACCTATGATGCCGCACAGCGACTTATTCGCAAAACGGTTGATTACTCTGAAGATGCCACGGGCAATAGTGCTGGACTTAATCTAGTTACAGATTATCGGTACGACGCCCAAGGCCGTCAGGTATCGGATATTCAATGGTTAGGTACACCAGGAGAGGTCGCTGAAGCAAACCCAAACAATGCCATTATCACCACAACGGAATACGATGTGGCGGGGCGTGTTTCACACGTTACCGTGAAAGGCGTTATCCCTGATAACGATATTGATCGTGAAGGGGAAAATGATGTGGTGACAAGCTTTACCTATGATGACCTAGGTAACCAGCTCACCGTTAGCACCGGAGGTGTGCCCAACGTACAATATGATACGGATGACAATGACAATTTAGTGCGTATATACTCTGCACCATTATCCAGTACCCGTTATGAATACGATACCTTGGGTCGCCGTGTTGCAGAAATCGTTGATGGCAGTTTTATTGATGATGAAACGGGACAAGAGCTTTATCAAGGTTTGGATCTAACAACCCGTTATCAGTATGACGATAATAACAATGTTGTTGTATCCACTGCTGCCAACGGTGCTCAAACGTTATTTTATTATGATGCGTCAGACCGAGAAATATTTCGTGTTAGTGCCGAAGGTGATGTCAGTGAAACTATTTACAATGCACAACATCAGGTTGTAGCTATTCGACAGTATGCGGCACCGATAAACACCTATTTGTTAGCGGGTGGTGCCAACAGTGATGAGGTGATTGCTCGTCTTGGGTTAGGAGATGATGCCGCGGTTGGCCAAGCGGATATTATGGCTCAACACCCGACAAGCCAGCGAGTCTACGATGATGCGGGGCGTTTAATCTATACCATCGATGCATTGGGGCTTATTAGCAAAAATATTTATGATCGTGTGGGCCGTGTTGTACAAACCATTCAATATGCGATTGATACAGATCTTGAGAATCAATTAATAGCAGAGACTCACAGCGGCAATAATGCTGTCATCTTGGTTGATAACGCAATTTCTGGCGCACAAGCGCCCGTTGCTAACTCTCACCAGCAACAAACGATTTATGATGTGTTGGGCCGTGCGTGGATTCAGGTGAATGCATTGGGTCAAGTCACTGAGAGCCAATACGACCGAGCGGGTCGTTTGGTGTTACAGGTGCAATATGATGATGCGCTGAATGATTATACGGGCAGTGCTACTGAAACAAGTATTGAAAGCTTTATCAAAGAGCAACGTATTGATGACATCGCATCACAAATCCGTGCCGAAGTGCGAAAGACAGGGGAAACCACAACTAACCGCTATACCTGGTTCACTTATGATGTATTAGGTCGCCAGAAAACCCAATTAAATAGCCTTGGCTATATGAGTGAAAGTGAATACGATGCTGCGGGTCGGATGATTCATAGCCGACGTTATACGGTTCCCCATGCGCTAGAGCTATTGTTTGCAGGCGATACGCTTAATCCAAACAAAGAGCGTTTAAACAATTTATCCAGCAGTGCTTTTGATAGCAGTTTGGCGAAGATCACCGATGCGCTGAATGGCATGTCACTGGTTGAGTTGGAAGGTGCAACATTAGAATCGGCGACTTTGCAGTTGAATGCTTGGGGTACCAAGTTACAGACAACAGTACAAAATTGGTATTCGGCAGTCGATAACATCAGTAAAGGGAATACCAGTGTTACCAATACCAACTTTGTGAATAGCTTGCGTCAAACCAGTACAGAGTATGATAACGCTGGACGTGTGATTGCTGTTATTGATGAGGATGCCAATAGCAAAAGTAACCACCCAACGGATAAAGAGCGTTACGAATACGATGCCGCAGGGAATAGAACGGCATTAATTAACAAGAAAGGAGATACTTGGGTCTCTGTGTACGATGGCGCCAACCGTCTTATTCAAAAGATCACACCAGTGGTAGAACAAACAGAACTAGTGGGTGTACTAAGCTCTGAGAGTTTTGAAGAAGGTGCTGGTGAGCTGGTTGTTGATGAGGCATTAAAGGCAATACCGAGCGCGTCCGGTGATGGATTACGCTTGCAGAATACGGGTGCTACTGAGGCCAGCGCAGCAATGGTACTCAATGATGCCTCGGATAACATTTGGGAAACCACTCTTAGCTTTAGTGGCGATGTACTCGCAACCAATCCTGTAATTTATTATACAGGGGCGAATGACCTTGATGATGGCCCTAATTCTAAGCGTGGCGTTGAGCTTCAGCTTAGTGGTAGTACTGTTCAGGTCTCACATTTGCATGGTGATGACTCCAGCACAAGCACCTTAAAAAATGCCAGTGATAACGCACTTGTACTTGATAGTAATGAAACCTATGTATTTCGTTTTCATCTTGCTCGTGCCTATTCTGGTGATGATACATCGACACTAACGGCAACGGTTTATACCGTTAATGGCAGTGCGCGTAATGAAGTCGGTTCTGTTAGCTTCCAAACGGACTGGGATGTAGATCAAGACGGAGATGTTAAATCAACAGCGTCAACAGGTATTCGATTAGCTGCCGCAGGGACAGATGATCAGGCGGTTACGCTTCACCAAATGGATAACCTGGTTGATGATGTGCGTTGGGCGGAATGGGCAGAAACAACACGTTCTGTTGATACCAAACAATCAGTAATTACAGAGTATGAATACGATGGTTTGGGTAATGTTACCCGTATGGTTGAAGGTAAAGGCACTTTAAGTGAGCGAGTAACAGGTTTTGTGTACGATGACTTAGGTCGACAAACCACCACCACCCACCCGACGGTAGGTGTTTATGATGAAGTGTCTGATACACGAGCGACACAAGACTATGCCAATGAAGTACGGTTACAAGTCACACGGACCCCAACAGAAACCACCTACTTTGATAGTTTAGGCAATGAAACGGCGCACCGTGATACGCGAGGAGTTGATACATTCAAAGTGTATGACGCAGGTAATCGTTTAGCCTATGAAGTGGATGGTGAAAACTATGTGACGGGTTATACCTATGATGCCTTTAATAATATTCAAACCTTAACGCGTTATGCGAATGTATTGGATATTGATAACGTTGATATGTTAAGTGTGCCAACAAATGGACGTTATGGCATGACATTATCGGCGCTAGAGGCCGAATTGGTTGGGAATGTTAACGATCGTATTATTACTAATAGCTATGATGCACTAAATCGTCAAACAGCCGTTAAGCAAACTGTTGTCGCCATGTTTGTTAAGGGGGTTGATGACGAGGGTAACGATAAACTGTCAGACGTCGCACCCATTAGCGGTACAGAATACGATGATTTTGGACAAATCGTTGAAGAATGGCGCATGAGTGTTGATGATCAGAGGGCTGATCTTAAAGTCAGCACTCATCACCTGTACGATCAAGCAGGGCGTCGCATAGCCACCTTAGATTCTGAAAATTATCTAACAGTGGTGAGCTATGACAGTGAAGGGAACCAAATTGGGCGCATGGAATATGCTCAACAATACGGGGGTAGCGTAGCTGACTTTAAGGCCGGTAACCTATCTAAACAAAATCTGACCACCGCCAGTGCCGCTGAAATTAATACTGAAGAAGCTTTTAAAGATGTGTTAAGTAGTGCTATTGGTTATGACAGAGAATTTCACTATACCTATGATGTGCTAAGTCGTCGGACGTCAGAAACACAGCGCCATACTTTTGTCGATCAGGTGGAGTTTACAGATCCTAACAATAATGCGGTTAGTAGCGAGCTAACGAGAACCTATGCAGAAGAAGTACTGCTCAGTGAAACAACCTATGATGTGTTGGGTAATGTTGTTGCACTGAGTACTACCAAAGATGGAACCGTTGATACCAAACTGACAACGCAAACCTTCTACGATGTATTGGGCAGAGTAACGGCAGTACTAGAGCCAGAAATGATTTCGTCCACCCAGGATTCGTCAGAGCAGTTGGTGATTACGCACACTAGGAAAGGTGAAAGTGATGCACTGTTAAGTTGGCGTAGTCCGCAGCTGGCGGGTATTGACCTTGATAAGGTGCAGTTTCAACACCGTATTGTTGGAACGTCGGGTTGGAGTGATACGATTATTGCGACAGTTAATGCAGTAACCACAACGGTAGATGTAAAACATCTGGATACGAACCGCTACGAATATCGCGTGAATTATTTCCGAATCGGGGACGAAGAACGCTACGGTGTTTCTTCTGGTGAAATAGATATTATCACTGATGAACAAAACTCCCCCACTAATACGACAAGTTGGGTAGAGCAAAGCGACGGCGAAGTAAAAATACACGTTCTAACGCCAGTAACCGAAGGGGATTTGCGCTTAACGATTAATGGTAGCGAGGTGCCTGCAGAGACCCATAGTAGTATGGGTTCTCGTCATACCTACACTATAAATAACACTACAAATGGCACTGTATCAAAAATGCTAGCTCGTGGTGGATATCAGTTTGTGATGGAAGACATCACGACGAAGGCAGTACTAACGCAGGGTAATTATCAAATCACCCAGGCGAATGATGAAACCCAATCAACATTTTCTATTCTGAACTCGAACTACAGTGTTGATAGTAATGTTAAAAGTCAAATGCGGTTTGATCATAAAAAAGACAAATGGCGTCATAACAATGCATTTTCTGTTGATTGGTCCTCTACTCAGCAGTTGGGTGATGGCGATGTAAGCTGGAGCATTACGATTGAAACCAGTAATGCTCATGGGAACAGGCACACTAAAACCATTACCTCCGGGCAAGTGAAAGTAGGCGGTGGGTTTGGTTGGGAAGCGCCTGATGGTATTTCTGGTTCTGTGTCTGCACCAGGGCATGGCAATGGTCGAGTAACTTATACGCAGAAGGGTTTAAGCTTTTACAACACCCATGATAAAACCTCTAAAGGCCGTAGCGCTCGTATTGAAGGTATAATCGGTGTAACGGTGTGGAAGCAGGTTGGAGATACAAAACTTAAAGTTATTGATACCCAACGTGAGAATTCCAATTCGTCTGGCAGCGGTGACGCAAGTGTGAATCGCGTTGAATTGCTCAATGTTAATTTACCAGAGAACCCAGGGTCACTAACATTACGTTATCGTGTGCCTCAAAATGCATTAGAGGATTCAATAGAAACCCAAGATGGCGTGGTTATTAATCGCTATCAGCCGTTATGGAAAGAGGTTGAAGTAGAGCGCGTTGCTGATGGTATGTACTGGGGTGGACGAGATGGTATCCCAGCAGGCATTTATCAATTCCAATTGTTTGATGGAACAAACAATGTCACTGGTGAAGCGGTGGGAGGTGCACTCACGTTAATTCCTAGTGAATTAGGTGAACCTGCGGACTCTGCAATGATGACGGTTGGTAATGGCGTCGATAGCCAATCACAAGTTGACGCAGGCACGGGGCAAATCGTTTCCCCATTAACCGCATTTGCCTATGATGCAGTAGGAAACCGTCTTCAGGAAACTCGCTACAGTGGCGGTGCGAATCGAGAGCGGCTTGCTAACGGTGATGTTGTTGGAAATGCTGATGTCAACAAAGACCAAATAAGCCGCTGGCGTTATGACCAAGCCGGTAATATGACACAACACATCAACGGGGAACAAAACAATACGTTCTTTGCTTACGATGAAGCTGGGAAATTGCGTAAGGAGTGGTTAACGACGACAACCACTGATGACTTTGGGCATTTGCGCCGACAGGTTCAGGGGCAAGTGTTCCGCTACGATAACGTTGGTCAACAAACCCACGCTATTGAGTTACGCCCACAGATGGATGAGGATTTCCGTCAGTTAAGTGATGATAAGCAGCTCGGAACTGCTGTGGATGCGCAAGAATTGTCAGTAACTGAAATGCGTTATAACAGTTTTGGTGAAATGATTGCGAGGGGGCATGTGAATAGTGCCAATCTCGGGAATGACACGGCCGCTCCTGAAACTGAAGCTTCCCTGCAGGAGTACTTCCAATACAACAACCTTGGTCAGTTAATTAAAACGAACAAAGATACGGGTGTTGACCGAGCTTATTATTACGACCGCCTTGGTAACATGGTTCAGGAAATATCCGATAGCGGTATGTTGTATCAAGACGGAGCAGATACGGATACGGACATTGGTAACTTATCCTACGCACAGGTATTTACAACAGCGGATAACCTGTTGCGTAAGACGCACTATCAATTCGACTCGCTTGGGCGCACCACTCATGTTGAATACCCTGAGTTTATTTCAGGGGACCCCAATACACCTGAAACCTTTAGCCCCACAACTAGCCAAACCTACGACCGTTGGGGTAATACGTTAACCTCAACAGACGCTGCAGAAAACACAACGCTTTATCACTATAACGACCAAAATAAAGTGATCTACGAACAAAAATTGGTTGGAGATACTATTGCCGGTTGGCAGCAGGTAGGTGATGAATATGATAGCAAACTACAAAAAATAGATTTGTTAACAATAGACACTCATTACTACCTTGATCGACAAGGCAGAACGATTGGTACTGTTGATGCCAACAATCACCGCAAGGCCACAGGCTTTAATAACCAAGGGCAAGCAGCGAAGCAAGTAGCAGCAGATGGTGGTGTCCTGCATAATGGTTATGATGCATTGGGCCAGCGAAGAGAAGCAACCAATGCACTAGGTCACAGTCATTATTATCGTTATGATCAAGCGGGTCAAATGACCAATCACTATACCGCTAGTGGTGGTGAAACGGCTTATACCTATGATGAGGCTGGTAACCAGGTAGAAATGAAGCAGCTGATTACGAGCATCGATAACGGTAAAACAAATACATGGCAAACCACACAAAACACCTTTGATGGGCTGGGCAATGTTGTACAAACGGTTGTGGGTGATGATACCGCTGGGATAGGTGAGTACAGTAAAACCAAGTTCTTTTTTGATGAACAAGGTAATAAAGCAGGAAGCTGGTTACTGGGCGGAGGGTACTCTCGCACCACCAATGATTATTTCGGTCGAAAGAGCGAGATGGTTGATTTAGGCGGTATCACTACCTATTTTGATTACGATCAAGCCGGTCAATTACGTCACCAATATCAAACAGATGATCGTTTCTTTTCAAGCACCAATTATAATTACGAAGTGGAGAAACAAGATATTACGTTTGATTATTTGATGAACGGTCAAATGAAAACACGTAATGATATTGGCACAAATTTAGAGACCAGCTTTGAATATGACATTTTGGGACGCCAAGCCAACGAGGCTTTTAAAGGTAAGATATATGAGTTAGAGGAATACACTGTCGATGTCCTGAGGTATAGAACAGTGTGGAGTAAAGACGACGATGAGTATGTTAAGCAAAGTTATACGTTCAAAGAAACACGCTATCGTGATGTTAAAAACGAAGCCATTGGCAACACGAAAACCTACTACGATGACCTAGGCCGAGTCACTAATGTCGTCTCAACAAGCGAAGGAATGGATCAATACGGTATTAACGTCCAGTATGAATACGATGCTATGGGCAACCGTATACGAGTTTACGAAGATGGTCAGCAAGATGATGCAACAACGGCTCTTTGGTATAGCTATGACAAAATGGATCGACTGCGTGTAGCGAAGGGAAGTGCAACCGTTGACGATGAAGGTGTTTATTCGTTAGTTAAAAACAGTGACCAGGATGATAGTTCCATCATCACCTATGACTTAGCGGGTAACCGAATAAAAGCAGAACGTAATAATAGTACTGAGTTTTATCAATATGATGCGGATAATCGACACGTTGCAACACAAGCAGGGGATGCAGGGACGGGTGCAAACCAACAGTTTGTAAATCAAAAATATTATGACCGAATGGGCCGATCCGTTTATCAGATGAATTATTACTATAAGCCAGTTGACGGTGAACCAAACCAAGGGTCAGCAACGGAGCTGATGGCTTATGAGTACTACAGCAACGGAAAAATGGCTAGTCAAGCCAGCTATAACCCTGTGAGCCTTCAAGAGGATGTGCAAGAGGGAGCAGAGGGTAGTCTTTGGGGGTATGTTTCTGACAAGGGTGAGATTGAACATCAGCTAACCTCAAAATACACCGTAGAAATGAAATACACTCACTTTGGTGAACTGAGTCAGCAGAAAACGGTATCTGACAACGGTAATACAGACACCATAAATAATTACTATGGTGCTTTTGATAGTCATAAGTTGATTCGTAAAGAAGCCAGTCGTTCAACTGCAGGGTATTTACCAGGAACACTCAGCCAGTACTACGATGCCAATGGTAATGTGGTCAATATTCGAGATCATAAGGAGAATAAGAATGATCGGGATTTATTCCTTAATGGTCAGGGACAAATTGCGCGTAAACGCTACTCACATACGGGAAATGAAGCAGATCTTGGGAAAATCCAATATTACTATTACAGCAACGGTAAAGGCGTAGCGACTAAAGGGGAAGATGCTCCGACGGACTTGGATTACAACTTCACCCCGATCAATGAAAGTTACCCATCTCCGACCCCTGGGACGTATGTTGTTCAGCAAGATGGTGAAACACTGAATAATGTCGCCTTAATGATGTGGGGTGACGCATCACTTTGGTACTTGATAGCAGATGCCAATGGATTTGTAGGAACGGTATCGCTCACTGCTGGACAAACGCTGATTATTCCTAATCAGGTCACTAATATACATAATACCAGCGAAACGTTTAAGCCGTATAACGCGGCAGAGATTATTGGTGATACAACACCAACAATGCCGTTAGCACCACCACCGAAAGAAAGCGGTGGTGGTTGTAGTGCCGCCCAGATACTGGTCATCATTATTGTGATTGTGGCGAGTATCTTTACAGCCGGAGCTGCGTTGGCAGCAATGGGGCCTGCGGCGGCGGGTATGTCTGTTGCTGCTGGTGCATCTGGCATGTTTGCTGGAGGGTTGGCTATTGGTACTGCATCCTTTGGTGCGGCAATGACAGCAGGGTTTGTTGCTGGTGCTGTGGGTAGTATCGCGGGTCAATTGGCTGGCATGGCCTTAGGTATTCAAGATGATTTTTCCTGGGGGGATGTTGGTGTCGGTGCAGTTACTGGGGCCTTTACAGCTGGACTTAGCACTTCATCTGCATTGGCAGGGGTGGCGGCAAAAGGTAATCAAACATTATCTGCAACTCAAGTTGCAATGAATTCGGCCAAGTATCTAGTTCGCTCAGCGGCAACCTACGCTGTTGATTATGCAGCCAATAAAGCCGCGGGTAATGAAGTTACATTTAGCTGGGGTAATGTTGCTGCTAGCGCTGTGGCGGCTTCCGTAGTTAAAAACGGCATTGGAAACTCAGCGACATCGGGGATTGGAGGTTTTATTCAGTCTACAGCAGTAGGGACAGCTCAAGGGCTTCTTACTCGAGAAATTAAGAGGACTCTGGGTATAGGCGGTCAACAGTCAGGTGAAATGATAATGGCAAATGCCTTTGGGCAGGCCATTGGTAATTCGATTGTGGGTTCGGGCTTGTCGGATGGAAAGAATAGAGACGGAATATTCGGTGCTGAGAGGTCTAGTGGTTTATTAGGGCATGTATTTGATGGTAGAGGTGCTGTACAATCCCAAGTAAATAATGTGACAAGTACACCGGTTGAGCCTGATAAAAATAGTACAAACGGCAACCCTGCTGTCGCTTCAAGCGTAAGTGATGAGGGAACCTATAGTTATCCTTCAGGAAGAGGCGATGGCCGCGTTACTTATACCGATACAATGCCAGCATCACCAGCACACACTGGTTTTCAAAAACGTTCATCCTTGCTTTCTGGTCTTGAGGGTACTTTGAATGATGCTAGTGCTTTCTCAAGCTCTATGCAGGGTGTCTTCGGTTCAAATGACCCTCTTAATTATTCTTATGATTTTGAAAGATCATTGGGAGATAGGATTGCTGGTACGGTATTTAATTTCGAGTACACAGAGAATCCTAGCTTTCTTGATATGGCTTCTGATCCAAGTTACTGGTCGTCGGGGGCAGAGTTCGTAGCATCGATGGCTTGGAATTCAGGTGTTCAGGCGTATAGCGGGTTACTTGGGATTCAGGGGCTTGTAACAGGTGATAGCACACTGTCTAAGAGTTTCGTAGAGAGCGCTTCTTGGAATCCTTCAAATCCTTATACTCAAGGGCAACAGCAATATTTGGGTGAAGCACTGAAGCCAGCAACAGACTATTTTAAATCGCTTGAAGCGGGTTATGGTGATCTTGGGTATGAATGGCTTGGGCCTATTGGCGGTGCTATTGGTAGTGCGTTACCAACGGCATTAACATTACCCTTTGCGCCCGAAGTAAGAGGGGCGTTCGGTTCTTTGGGGAGAAGTGTTAATAGCCTAGAGCTTCCTACATTTAGCAATTTAAAGAATCTTGATGTGCAATTTCCTTATGATTTCACCGGTGGATCTACGCTTCATATGGGGATTGATCCTACAAGATTTAGAAGTCCTTTTACGTACAAACTGAGTCAAGATTTACGTTTTGACGAAGCGAGTTCAATTTTTGATAATACAGGGTCTTTGTCTAATGACATTATTGATCGTTCAACTATTGCTATTCGTGGTGAGGATATTGGTAATCCATATTTAAGGGAATACCTTCCAAGCCTTGGAGGCAATCTTGATGATTGGGCAAAATACTCTACCCCATCTTTTAATAGTCCGTCAGGCCCTTTCCAAGTACACTTTTATCGAAATGAAAAGTTGGGTTTGAACGAGTTTGGGTCCGACTATAAATCGGTATTAAATCATGATGGAGACTGGGGGCAGCCTCTGAGAGAGTGGCGGATAGATGAAGGATTGCATCCTAAGAAGCAAGGCCATACATTAGATGGTAAACCTCGATCATTCTAGGAATAGAGAAATGAAAGTTAAGTGCGTAAGTTTAATTGATAAAGTAACTGGGGAATCGGCAGATAAAAACGATTGGCTGACCGTTGGCGATATTTATTCCGTTGTATTTATTGAAAAGCCTAAAGGAAAAAATGACTTATATAGAATTATTGGTGATGACGCGGCAAAAAAACCGATGTTATTTGATTCAACCTTTTTCAAGGTTATTTCAGAATCTGAAAGTGAGTGGGTATCTGAGATGACCAGCAGTGGCACATATAGGAGTGGGCCAAAGGAATTTATGGTGCCAGGTTTTTGGGGGAATTTATTTGATGGTGAACCTGAAGAAAGTGCGATATTTAGGCGAGTGATGGGTTTTGGATAATAAGAGCAGCTAGGTATCCATTGTAATGAAAAGCCCCACTAGAGACATCCAGTGGTACCCCCCCCTAAACAAGGACTAGGACAGTCACTTGAGCAAGCCTCATTGGAGAAATCTAATGAGGTTTTTATGTGAGTACAAACGGGACTGTTGTTACACCTTTGGGCTCGAGGGATCGGGTGGTAGGAAATAGTTGGACACCTGATCAAGGGTCAGCATTCGGTTTGCCAGGGGCATTCACTACGCCAGAAGGAGGGTTTGCCGTTCATACGAAGTGAATATAATGAGCATAAGGCATCTGCTGAAGGCCACTTAGCTCTTGGGAATATAGACCAAGCAACAGGTTATGCAGATTCGGCGGAGGCGCTATATCGAGCGGATTCGATGTTACGCCAGTTTAAAATCACTTCTGTTCAAAATAGCCTGGATCTTGGCTCGGAAAATCTTCATAAAAATATAGCGTATGCAAATTCTGATACGTTTGAAAAAATAGGAATTAATTTTTATGAAATGGGAGCAAGCATTGTTGGTGCAGTAGAGGGGCTAATCGATTTACCTTCATCCATAATGTCTGCAATAGATACCTATAATAATTATTCTGAAGAATTTGGGTATATATTCCAGGATGAGCGCACAGCTCAATATATTGGAGACGAAGCTGTAGCCTCTTGGACCAATTTGTCTGATGCTCAGAAAACTGCAATTGCCTCAGATCTTGCGACTGGCCCAATGACGAGACTGATGGGCTCTACTAAGTTTATCAATAGAATTGGTGAGCTGGAATTGCCCTATAGATTGGAATTTCCAAAAGCAACCTTTGGAGCCTTGGGGCATGTTAAGGTGGTTCGTAACAACAAGGCTGTTGTTACGAACAAACCATTAACTCGCTTCGATCCTGCAAATCTACCAGCAGATGAAAAAGCAGCGAAGTATCGTCTTACTCAAATGCAGTCATTAGAGAGTGGAGCTCATCAACTAAACGACCATGGCCCGCAGACAACCTTAAGCCAACAAAAGATACGTGCTGAGACGGGCCTTAGTCCTGCGAACAACATATCTTATAATAAGCGTGGCGATCCCATTTTGAAAAACTCGTCAAGGTTTAATTCGTATGTTGATCAAGAAGTGGCGATTAAGCGTGCGCAGGTAGTGTATGATCAAACTGGTCAGACGAGCGTCACCATCAAAATGGATAGAGTTATAGGTGAAGGATATTTGAAAGGTGGCATAGATTATAGGCAGACACATACCGCGGTTGTTAATTTTAATCCGAGTACAGGAAGGCCCTATACTGCCTTTCCTGAAATACGCTAAGGCAGTAACATGATCTCTATTAATTATGAAGTACTAGGTGCAATTTTAGGGGTGCTCAGCGCTCCTCAAGATGAAGAATTAGATGAAAGGCTAAATAAGCTTGATGGTAACGATGAAATGGAAGTGAGGGCAATCATTAGGGAAGTACTTACCCCTTACTTCAATAGATTCGATAATAAAAGCCGGACAGTTATTAGGGAAACATTACAGTATGCTTTAACTGTCAATGATGCACCGTTAGCGGAATTATTTGACTGGAAGCAATTATCTTTTGAGCCACCAAAAAAAAGTGCGAAGTTATTTTATCTATGGTTGTGGGATGAGCTTTTTTCGCAAAAGTTTACTCCAGTTGATGTGAGGAAATATCAAATAACAGATGATATGGATGTTGTCTATCAGTTACGCATAGAGAATAGTGGCAAGTAGTGAGAAGTGGCAATTGAATGGGTGTTATGTACAAGTAGTAAATTGACTGATCAGTACAAACGGGAGTCCCAATGAAACAGTGTCCTATGGTTTGGGGCCGCGAGAGCGAGTAACGGGGCGTAGTTGGATGCCTGATCAAGGCTGGGCATTTGGTTTGCCTTCGGCTTTCGTCGCGCCAGATGGTGAGTCATTGCCGTTTATACGAAGCGAGAACAATGAGCAAATTGCTTCTGCTGACGCTCCTTAGCTCTTGGAAACATAAAGCAAGCCACCACCCGTTTTTGCCTAAAATCAGCATAATTACCACGCTATGATCGAACGCAAAAACGGGTTTCCCACTTTAAAATTATACCTTTTCCCAAATCAAATCATAATCCTTACCAAAAAGTGGTCATAACTACAGCCAAAATAAGGAGTAAAAACGCTGAATATGATATTAATCACTAAGTGAGTTAGCTACTGAGGGTGTTTTGAAGGGATTTGTTTTCTGGGGAAACCCGGTTTCCCAGATTAGCGTTATAAACCAGGGTGGTGGTTATGATGGGAGGTTGGTTGAAAAACGGCACTCTGTACGGCTGGAAATAGAAAAATTGCAGTGTTTGAGATCGCGAATTAATGGTTGAATTTATTCTTTGGACAGATAAACTGAAAATCGTTTCGAGAATCAAAGCTGAGTTGCGTTTTAAAGGACTATTATTTGCAATGGCATATAAAAAACGGATAGCATACCTTTTCGCTTTTGTATTTCTATCGTTATTTCTCTACGTGCTTTCGTTGTGGCTTGTGTCGTCATATAGAATTCTTTCTGACGATCCAATGGTGTGGGAGGCGCGTATCCAGAAGCTCGTTGATAATGAGGTGGAGGGGAGTTTAGATGCAGGGATATTGCTTTTTGTTGGCAGTTCAAGTATCCGTTTCTTTTATAACCTGGATACTTTTTTTGTTGGCAGGGTCGTTGTAAAAAAAGGATTTGGTGGGGCAAAAATTGGCGATGTTGAATACTATAAAGATGATCTAATCTTGAAGCACAGGCCTGCTGTTTTATGTCTATATTTAGGGACAAACGATATCTTGTATAGGGATGCAACTGTACCGGTTATTGCAGAAGAATATGTGGATTTGGTTGAAGGGTTATTGGATGGAATGCCCCATGTTTCAGTTGCGTTAATTGCACTAAGGCCAATCAGAGATGTTAGTAATAACAATAAGTTCTCGCAACTAAATGAACGGATGAAGACGTATTCGTTATCAAGGAACAATGTTGCATATTTGGATGTTAATGAGGTACTGCTAGAAGATGATGGTTTAGCTGACAGTGCTTTGTTGCAGTTTGATGGCCTTCATCTTAATAAACGAGGGTATGATGCCTGGGGCAATGAGATGAAAGACAAGGTGCTTTTACTGTCTAGAAATGGTTCGGTTGGCGGATGAAAGTAGCTACTCTGTTAAAAGTATCTACTTTACGGTTGTGTTTCCATTATGGCTATCGAGCGATGATCATTTCTGGGTTTATTTATACAGATCTGGTTACGCGCTTCCACATTTGGATGAGCCTCATGACATTAAATGCCAACCCGGTAAGCGTGCTTAGTGCTAGTTTTTGGAAAAAAACATAAGGTTTCTCGAAAACACTTAATGAGCTTTTGAGTAGGATTATGGTTTCTTTGTCTAACTTCCCGTTCTTTAGCGTTATTGTTTCCTCGCCATCACTGGACTTACTAAATACCAGTTCATTGTCCATGTATTTAAAGCGGTTCTCGGAAATGGGCAAAAAACCTAATGGTAGTGGGGAACCAAAAATATTTACCGATAGGGTTTCGTTAGATGTGGTTATTTTTCCATACAACGGGATAGGGGCAAGATTTTTTGGTAATTTAAAGTACCCACCAAAACTATCCCACGCATCTTTGTTCAATTGAATGGGCTTTTTATGTTTGGTAATGGGTGTGTTTTTTTCTATCTGATCGATGATTTCTTTGGGGAATAATTCTAGCAGAGCATCGTCTACCATGCAGTCCATCACTAGATGAACTCGGGTGATGTCACTTTGGTTATGCAAGTTATGCGGCTGATGGAAATCACCAAACCAAAACTCACCTTCCTTCCACTGGCAACGTTTGCCTGAGATATTCATGACAACATCTTCATGAGTAATGATAGGGATATGTAATCTTACTAAACCCTTTTTCCAGCTAAATGCACTGTCATGGTGTTCGCCAATCTTCTTGTCTGGGGGTAAAAAAAGTAATCGAGCAATATTAATGCTGAACGGTAGGGAATCTAGTATTTCTTTGAAATATGGACAGAAATCCAATACTAAAGTATCTTGATAAAATCCACCTTCAACAAATGCAATACTATTTTTATAGCTACCATCGATGCTTCGAAGAGATATTCCTTTCCAGCTACCATCATGGTAAGGGCCGCTTTGAGAGGCTGTTTTGAAGTGGTTTAGTGCAATTTCAAGATCAGATTTTAGGCGTGCTGTATCAAATGTTCGTGCTAAACGAACGTCAATAGGCAGTTCCATAATGAGTTTCCTTCATCCCTGTTGTTTTTAGGTGGCGGAGTATACCTTATGGTTTTTAGTTTTTTGTTTTTTTATGTAATAAATAAAATTAGGTATATAGTTTTTGTGAAACTGTTTTTTCTGTCTGGTATATCTAGTGGTAGGTAAGGAATTGTAAGTTTTGATCATTTTTCGTTGAGCACACATGTCATTTTTATTATAATATCTTTAATGGAAAGTTGGTTTGATTAGGGAAATGTGATGGGTGTAGTTAAGTCTGTTCAGGATGAACGTTTTGGATATTTTAATTTATTTATTTTGTTCTTTATTTTTTTTCCGCTGAGTTCATTTATTTTAGGAAATAAGTTTGGTTCTAGAATTAATTCTGATCACCTTTCTATGGTCGGTTTTTTTGATTTATATCGCCTTGAAATTGGTTTTGTTGTTTTTTTGCTTGTGTGGACGTTGATTCTGCTGTTAAAAACTGACAAAAATAATAATCATTTTCGAGCGTTTTCTGTTTTTTTTGTGGCTCCACTATTTTTTCTTAGTGCTCAAGGGGCAAGAGGGGCCGGTGAGTTAGGTAAAACTTTTGCATTTGATAGTTTGCAATATGTGTTTTCTTCAATTGATAACCCTTTAGCGAACAATGTAAGTGCACTTGTCATTTTTCTTGTTCTTCCTATAGTGTTCTTTATAACGTCGTTGATGTACAAGATTAAAAATATAAATGGTTCTGTTCGAAACAGGAATGATGAGGTTTTAAAGGGTTTTGTTGTTGTTCTTGTGGTTAGCTTTTTTCTGGCCTTTGTTCCGCCTTTTGATAAGGCCAATAAAGAAAGCTCCAGTTATGATGCATTAGCTTATCTGTGGGTTACGGGTGTTTTTCCTCGAAAAGATGTTGCTACAATCAGCGATGACAGCTGGCCTTTGGTTTTGCCGATAGATACCTCTGTTCAAAAAGATCCTAGGAATGTTGTTGTTATTGTTCTTGAGTCAGTGCGTTACCTCTCTACGTCACTGCATCCCTTGCGTGATGCAAATACGACACCTTATTTGGCGGAATTGGCTGAGTCTAGCTTTGTTGCTGAAAATGCAATAACAACGGTTCCCCATACTTCCAAATCCACAGTTGCTATTAATTGTGGGATAGAACCCTATCTTGGTCGAACCATTTTTGAGTCAACGTTAGGTATTCCCGTAAGGTGTTTGCCTGAGATATTGGAGGCGAACGGGTATAACACGGTATTATTTGAGTCGAGTACGGAGACGTTTGAGAATAGAAAGGCGTTAATGGAGAAGATAGGGTTTAATGAATATTACCCGATGGAGCGCCTTCCAAAAGCTGGTTTTGAGATGGTGAATTACTTTGGCTATGAAGATAACATCATGTTACCTCCGAGCAAGGCGTGGATAAAAAAGCAGAAGAGCCCTTTTTATGCTCTTTATTTTACGGGTATGACGCATCATGGGTATGAGCCCCCTTCTGATTATCGTAAAGAGCAATATAGCGAAGATTCTTCACTTAATGATTACCTTAATTCAATAAGGTATGGGGATGCTTTTATTGAAGAAATATTTGATCAATATCGTGATGCCGGTTTGTACGAAAGTACTATTTTTGTCGTTACCGCTGATCATGGTCAGGGGTTTGGTGAGCACAATCAATGGTTTCATAACAATATAGTGCATAGGGAAGGTATACACGTTCCCTTGATTGTTCATAGCCGAGAATCTCGTGATAATCCAAAGCGTATTTTGAATGCCGTATCTCAGGTCGATATTGTTCCATCGGTACTGAGCCTATTGGAAATCGAAGGGGGGTATCAGGGTACCGGTGAGAGCATTTTTTCTGAGCATAGTGGTGTTGCGTTTACTGCCTGTTGGCATGAGTTGGACTGTCTTGCAAGAACGGATAGGGAATATAGTTACCACTATTACTTCTCTAATAAAGAAGAGGCAATTTATGACCTTGAAGCCGATCCCTTGGAAGAAAGTAATATTGCTGCAAAACACCCGGAGTTGTTAGAGCAGTTTGGGTCGGAAACATTTCAATGGTATAGCGATATTAAATCCAAATACCACAACACCTATAGTGATATCAATGCTGATTATGAATCTACTATCGCTGATACGGTAACACGTGGCTCAATCGATGTGGCCATCGCCTTTAGAGAGAGCCAATCGAGAAGAAAAGAGACTGGTCTTGTGTTGTCACGCGACAGTAGTGTCGATACTCAGAGGGTGGGTGAGGCTAGTTTACCCCTTAGGCTTCAAATTAGCCCAAGGGGATGATTCTGCTGATTGAGCATAAAGCAACTCAACCTTGGTTCTTGCCCAGGGTGTCTTCCTTAAAAACTTAAGGCTCGATTTTACACTGGGGTCATGGGTAAAACAGCGGATATTAATTCTATCACCCAACTCTTCCCAACCGTATTGTTCCACTAATGATTCGATAATAACTTGTAGTGTTTTTCCGTGTAATGGGTCGCCAGATTGAGTCATTGTACGGGCGCCTCTGGTGGGGTGGTTAGTGTGGTGCTTATTTCTTCATCTATCTCCGGAATAGGAGCTTCATATGGTGTAACTTTGATAACCATGCCGAAGAGAGGGTGGTCTAGATAATGAAGCTCGTTACTTCGCATTCGTCGAGATTCGTCGATAACAACCGTCCGTATGGCTTCATAGTGAGCGGTGGTTTCGTTAATATTTAAAGAGCTCAGTAATTGGGTGTTTGAAATAGCATCGTTAGAATCGATAGTTGTTGTGTCGTTTAGGTTTTGCTCGCTCGTTGCGGCTGTTTCTAAGGCATAAGTAGAACTTGTTAGTAAACCTTCAAAGGCGGGGGCATCTTCAAACGTAGATTCTTCCCACCAGGTATTTGAGAGTTCAATCTGTTTGACGTATTCCGATAACCATAGGTTTGATTGTATATGTAGGTAGCGAGATAAGCTGATGTTGACAGTGCCTTCCAGCTCATAATTGCCCTCAAATTCTTCACCCGCTTGAATGAGCACTGGTATGGATGAATCCTGTGCTAAGCCAGGTTGTCGCCAGGTTTTTGTGGTGAGAATTTTGTAGGCTTTGCTATTACGCAATCGACGTAACGTTTGTATAAATTCTTCATCCTCAGTGCCAATAGATCGAAAGGCGGTGATCTTAGGGGGAAGGACTTCATTGTCAAAAAATGCTTTTTCTTCATCGGTTAGTGGTTGTTCAGCTTGCGTGGGTGGTTGTTCTGGTGCAGCTGGAATGGGTAAGCTTGGTTTTGATGTAGGTGTTAAAGTAGGTGTCGTATTACCAAGGGTTAACTCAGCTCCTAGCAAGCTATCGTCAGGAATGTAAGGCTCTAGCTCAATCTCGTCAAAGCTAATGTTGTCGTAGCTATCATCATCCAGCATCACTGTGCTGTGAGGGAATTTAAGGTCGAGCTGATCTCGGTCGCGCCATTGCTCGTTTTGAAAGCCTTGAGTGTTTTGTTTGAAGATAACAATATTAACTTCATACCACTGGGTGTCTTCAGCTAAATCTAGGTGTTCTGACGCATAGGCATGGGGCGTGAAGGCTAATAGGCTGCTGGCAAAGCACATGCGTTTTAGTGATAGTGGGAGAATACGTAAGGGGGTAACACTTAGGGGATTAACATAGCGCATCGTGTATTACTTCGCCTTTTTTTTAGGAAGTAGTCGATTAATCAGTGTGTTCACTGCTTCGATTCGTTCATCATGATTTTCAAGCTCTAGGGTAAATCTTAGTTTATCTGCACCCTCAAGTCTGTAAATTTGAGGTTGAGACTGTACAAGTTGCACGATTGTTAATGGATCAACACTTGTACTTGAGCCAAATTCGAGTTTACCGCCGTTGGGACCAGCATCAACTTTGTCGATGCCGACTTTTTGAGCTAGTAGTTTGAGCTTGGTCACGCTGAAAAGGTTCCGTGTTGCATTGGGTAATGTACCGAAGCGGTCTATTAATTCTACCCGTAATTCGTCTAGCTGATCGTTGGTTTTTGCATTAGATATACGTTTGTACATGATAAGGCGGGTGTGTACGTCCGCCAAATAGTCATTAGTTATCAATGCAGGTAGACGTAAGTTGATTTCCGCGCCGTGCTGAAGTGGTTTATCGAGATTGGGTGTCTTGCCTTCTTTAATGGCTTCGATGGCTTGCTCTAACATTTCCATATACAGCGAGAAACCAATGGAGTGCATGTTACCGCTTTGCTCATCTCCTAATAACTCACCTGCACCACGGATTTCCATGTCATGGCTTGCAAGGGTGAAACCGGCGCCTAAGTCTTGGGCATTTTCGATAGCTTCTAAGCGTTTTTTAGCATCGCCTGTCATGGATTTTGGGTGGGGGGTCATCATATAGGCGTAAGCTTGATGGTGTGATCTGCCCACGCGGCCTCGCAATTGATGAAGTTGTGCAAGGCCGAGCTTGTCGGCTCTGTCCATGATGATGGTGTTCGCCGATGGGATATCAATACCGGTTTCGATGATTGTCGTACAAACCAGCACGTTGTAGCGTTTGTGATAAAACTCGGACATGACGTGTTCAAGTTCTCGCTCTCGCATCTGTCCATGGGCAACTACCACACGCGCTTCGGGAATCATTTCTTCAATTTCCTTTGCACGTTTATCAATAGATTTGACTTCGTTGTGTAGCAAGTAAACTTGCCCACCGCGTAATAACTCCCTCAATATGGCTTCTTTGGTAATCGCAGGGTTGTCTTGGCGTATAAAAGTTTTAATCGATAAACGTTTTGCCGGTGGTGTGGCAATAATGGATAGGTCTCGAATGCCAGACATTGCCATATTTAATGTTCTTGGGATTGGTGTGGCAGTAAGGGTCAGCATATCGACATCGGCACGAAGGGCTTTTAGACGTTCTTTATGGCGCACACCAAAGCGGTGTTCTTCATCAACAATTACTAAGCCAAGTTCCTTAAATTTTATATTCTCGCTGAGCAGTTTGTGGGTACCAACCACAATATCGACGTTACCTTCAGCAATCTGTTTTAACGCTGCGGTTTGTTCTTTGGCAGATCGAAAACGAGACAATACTTCGATATTGATGGGCCAGTCGGCAAAGCGATCTTTAAAACTTTCATAGTGCTGTTGTGCGAGTAGGGTAGTAGGCACCAATACCGCGACTTGTTTATCGCCTTGGGTGGCAATAAAGGCTGCGCGCATGGCCACTTCAGTTTTACCGAAACCAACATCACCACAGACCAAACGATCCATGGGTTGTATAGACAGCATATCGTTAACAACAGAGTTGATGGCGGTTTGCTGGTCGGGGGTTTCTTCAAAAGGGAAACCTTCTTTAAATAGCTCATAATCAAGTTTGTTAAGCTTGAAAGCATGGCCTTGTTTGGCGGCTCGGCGTGCGTATATGTTTAACAGTTCTGCTGCAACGTCGTGGAGCTGTTCTGCGGCTTTACGTCTCTCTTTGCTCCACTGGTCTGTACCTAATCGGTGTAACGGGGCTGAGTTTTCATCGGCTCCGGAATAACGACTGATGAGGTGCAGGGATGAAACGGGGACATATAGCTTGGCTTCTTTGGCGTATTCGAGTGTTAGAAACTCTTGAGCCTGACCGTCAATATCAAGAGACTGGAGACCTTTGTAGCGGCCAACACCATGATCAAGGTGAACCACGGGTGCGTTCATTTTGAGTTCGGTGAGGTTTTTGATGATATTGTCTGATTGATCATCGGTTTTCTTTCGACGGCGTGTTTGCATAACACGTTGACCAAACAGCTGACTTTCAGTAATCACTGTTATGGGCGTGTCGTTACCAATAACAAGGCCTTCTGCCAAAGGGCCAATAATAATGGAATGTGACGCATCATCAGCTAAAAAATCGTGCCAAGAGGTTGTGTTTTTGGGGTGATTTCTAATGCGCCCCAGCAATTCGAGTAGTGTTTCTTTACGGCCAGCGGATTCAGCACAAAATAATACACGAACGTTTTTGTCTTTTGCGTCAATTAAGAAATTTTCTAGCTTGGCTAATGGTTGTTGGGCCTTTGCATCAATGTAAAGCTCCTGAGGAGCCTCTAAGGGTAACGAATAGCGTCCAACTTTTTCTTCTACAGGAGCCGCTTGTATGGATATTCGCTTAAAGTTTTTCAGTTGCGAAAAGAAATAATCAACCGGTAAGAAAAGGTCTTTGGGGGGCAATATGGGTTTGATAGTGTCATGTCGCAGCTCTTCATAGCGAACATGGCAATCGTTCCAAAAATGGGTGGCAGCAGCATCGAGCTTTTCTGGGGTGATGATTAAGGTGTTTTCGGGCAGATAATCGTAGAGTGTTTCGGTGTTATTGAAAAATAATGGTAAGTAATATTCAATACCCGCAGAGGCAATTCCGTCATTAATATCTTGATACACCGGGCATGAGCGATGGTCGACATCAAAGGCCTCTTTCCAGCGAAGTTTAAATTGGTTGATCGCATCACTGTTTAGGGGAAATTCTTTGGCAGGCAACAACCGCACACTGTCCATTTTTTCAATGGATCGTTGTGTTTCAGGGTTAAAGGTTCGTAGCGTGTCGATTTCATCGTCAAACAGCTCAATTCGATAAGGAACCTCGCTGCCCATAGGGAAAATATCAACAATAGCACCACGAACCGCAAATTCGCCGTGGTCATATACGCTATCAACACAGCGGTAACCACTTTCTTCTAGCTGGGTACGAGTTATTTCTATATCAAACTGTTGACCAGTATCGAGAACAAGGCTTCGTCCGGTTAAGAACTGGTGGGGTGTGACTCGGTGCATTCCAGTGCTTAAAGGTACCACTAAGGTGCCTTTGGTTACTTGAGGCAGTCGGAATAAGGTTGCTAAACGCTGAGATACGATGTCTTGGTGAGGGGAGAAGCTATCGTAAGGTAACGTTTCCCAATCTGGAAATGATAAAATCTCGTGGTCTTCCCCGCAGAAAAAGGCCAAGTCTTGTTCAATTTGAAGTGCAGTAAAGGTATCTGGTGCGATTACCAGTGTTAATCCGTCATGTTGTAAGCTGGCTTCCGCTATACTCCAGCTGGTTCCGCTGCCCTTTAGATTCCCCCAGGTCTTGGTATCACCAGCTTTGGTGGGGAGTTGCTGTTTCAGGTGCTTAAATAACTGGCTTTTCTTGTTGCCCATAAAGAAAACTCAATGACGGATGAAGAGGCAGAATTCTACATGGTTTGGAGGCACCTAGAAACCAACTGCTGAGTGATAAACGGTGAATTATCTAGGGTTAGTATGATTATTCTAATTAGTCTTGTTAACGTGGCTAAATAGGGTGATTTTTGTTCGAGTTTTAGGGAAGTAAATTGGGATTTCGAGAGAAGGTCTCATAAAGAGAGAAAATGTTATGACAGATAAAAAAGATGATGCTGACAACATTGCAGAGAAAGTAAAAGAATCAGCCAATCAGATATGGTTGGCTGGCCTTGGTGCTTATGCAAAAGCTGAAGAAGAGGGCAGCAAGTTATTTGATAACCTTGTCCATGACGGTGAAAAGATAGAAACCAAAACACGGGGTTATATCGATAAGGGCTTGGATGTTGCTAAAGATAAGGTCGATGAAGTAAAAGCTAAGGCGACTGGGTCATGGAATAAGGTAGAAAAAGCGTTCGATTTACGTGTCTCAAAGGCTTTAGGTAGGTTAAACATACCCACCCGTCGAGATGTTGATCATCTTGTTGAAAAAATATCTGCGTTAAATGAAGAAATAGAAACCTTAACGCAGAAAGTGAATGAGAAGGCGGTGGCCAAAAAAGCCATGAAAAAAAGCACAAAAAAAGATCAATGATAGATTGAAAGCCGGCACTAAATATGCCGGCTTTGTTGTTTCTGGGTTGTGAATAACTTTATTAAATCAAAAAAGTTGTTCACATTGATAAAATTGCGTAGAAATGGCACAAGCAAGTGCAGCTAACTTATTGATTTTATATGGGGTTAATTGTAAGTTGTTGATTTTAAAGGGAAAATAAATAGATCATAAATTGATCAGTTTATTGGGGCCCTTTATAAAATGGGTGTTTGGGCATCTTTTCACCAAGACATCCACAGACTTTTCCACAGAAAATGTGGATAGTTTTCATCGCTAGAGTGATCTGTAAAGTAAGTCAATGGGTAATATTCGTTGTCTAAAAATAAAGTGGGTATGTAAGTACATCAGTCAGCAAGGGGAGCATCTGATGGAGTTGTATAAAAAGCAAAAAGCAAAAATAGCCGGTCAGCCAGGAGAATGGTGGTTGAACTGTATTTATATTATTGCCCAAAAGATGATTAGTTTGGAGTGCACAAAAGGCGGTCGAGTTTACCCATCGTCATTGCCGTTGAAGTTGCTTAAATTCGCAGCGAATCAAGGGCATGTACAAGCGAAAATGCAGTTAGGGCAATATTTGTTTGAGTCGGGCATTGCAAAAGCAGATAAACGCAATGGATTGGAATATCTGAGGCAGGCTGCAAAACGCGGTGAACCTAAGGCGCAGTTTTTACTAGGGCAAGCATTCTTGCAAGGTTGCGATGTGGTAGCGCAAGATAACCAACATGCAGCACATTGGTTAGCGTTAGCTGCAGATAGTGGTCATAGCCAAGCTCGACAATTACTTGAGATAATTCAGCAAAATGAAGCTAGAATGCGACAACAAGCGTCTACGGATGGGAGCAGGGCTTCTAAACCGAAGATAACAAAAAACGCGCTACCAGCATAAATCTAGTAAGCCCGTATTAAGTAAGAGAGCCAATTAATGACAGACCCCTATATCATTGACATTGATCAAACCAATATTAATGACGTTTTACAGAAATCTATGCAAACCCCGGTGTTATTGAGTTTTTATTCCGCTACGAGCGAGCCGAGTAATTTATTGGCTCCTATCTTGGCAACCATTGCAGATGATTATCAAGGAAAGTTTATACTTGCTCGTGTAGATTCTGATGCGATGCCAGACATTGCGCAACAATTGGGTGTTCGAGCAATCCCAGCACTAAAATTAGTGGTGAAAGGACAGCTTGCCGGGGAGCTAGAAGGCGCCCAGCAAGATGCTGAAGTGCGTCAATTGTTAGAGCCTCATATCGGGGTTGCCGATGCATCCGGGCAAGAAGATCCGTTTATTGGCCAAATTCAGAGAGCAGTCTCTATGGGGGCGCTGGATGAAGCGATTGCTTCTCTAGAGTCAGCTATTACCGAACAACCAGCAGTGATGGCTTATCAAGCGTTATACGCAGATGTGTTAATGGATGCTAAGCGTATCGATGATGCAGAGGCCGTCATTAAGAATATGGGGGATGATGCTCTGGTACCGAAAGCAAAAGCTCGACTATTCTTTGTGCGCCAGCTAGACGGAGCTGAATCAGCTCAGCATTATCAATCTCAAATACAGGCGGATGGTGGAGGCAGTGAATCTCGATATTATCTTGGTGTTTACTTGATAATCTCCGGGCAAGAAGAGACAGGGTTAAACCTTCTGTTAAGTGTGATGATGAATGATCGAACTTACCAAGAAGATGGTGCTCGTTCAGCATTGTTATCTGCATTTGATTTTATGGGAACAGACAACCCGTTGACGTCAAAATTTCGTAGAAAGTTGTTCGCATTGCTGCATTAGATGGTTGCATTAGACGTCAGCATTGGATGATTACATAAGATTTTCGCTCCCATGCCTCGCATGGGGGTCTGCCTTGAGTACCTCAGTTTTTGTTATACACCTAAATGTACTGTATGAGTTCACCTTGTTTGACTATAGTTCCTATAGGTATGTTTATATTACAACAATTGGGTAAATCTTAGCGACCTTGATGATAGAGGAACAAGAACGGGACATAACGGACTTATTGCATCTAGATGGAGGGAATGGTTTTTTTGCTAATTCGTTTCATTTGCGTTTTAACGATGCACTAGAGGTGCGGTACCGACGTATTTATGCGCGTAGGGATCGCCGTTATGTGCGTGCCTTGTTGTTCGTATTGTTAGTGAGTTATGTTTTATATGGAGCGTGCGATTGGTATTTACTGGGGGATAGTGTTTCTCCTGTTTGGGCTATTCGTTACTTTGTAGGAACTCCGATACTGGCCTTATTATTGTTTTTTTCTAGAGCTAGTTGGGTTGAGCGTTTTTTACAGATATTTATTGTTGCAGGTATCTTCACCCTTGTGATTACGACTTTACTGATGGTAAACCTTGTTGATGGGGAGGCAGTGCACTTATATCTAAGCAGTTTGTTGGCGATGATTATGGGGGGCTTAACAGCGACTCGTATTCAATTTAATTACGCGGCGTTTACTTCAAGTTTGTACATGCTGTTCGCTAGTATTGTTTTGCTGCCAATGGCGCAGTTAAACCCTTTGGTCATGTATTATCTCTTATTGAATGTTGTCGCCGTGTTGTTGTGCCTTCTTTCCGTGTTTACCTATGAGAAGATGATTCGGCGGGAATTTTTGCAAAAAATTCTGATACAACGTAAAAATCATGAGTTGCGTAAAGCCAATGAAAAGTTAAAGACACTTGCGGACAATGACGCCTTAACCAATATTGCAAACAGACGCTACTTCGATCAAGTGCTAGATGAAGAATGGCGTAGAGCTAGGCGTAGAAGTTACAGTATTGCGATGTTGATGGTAGATATCGATTATTTTAAAGCTTTTAACGACAGTTTGGGGCATTTGGAAGGCGACCACTGTATACAGCAAGTCGCAACGGGGTTGGAGGAGTTAGTGCGTCGCCCTGGTGACCTTGTCGCACGATATGGCGGAGAAGAATTTGCGATAATATTACCCGCGCTTAATATCGGCGAGGCAGAGCAATTAGCTCAAGCAGTATGTGATGCGATTCAGGGGTTAAAAATAGCTCACCCTAACTCCAGTGTGGCTGACGAGGTAACGGTGAGTGTTGGGGCTGCCGCGATTGTACCTACTGTTGGTTTCTCAAAAAGAGATTTGATTGCAATGGCTGATGAGGCTTTATACTTAGCAAAAACCCAAGGCAGAAATCGCACTGCTAGGGTGATTGTGCCACATCAAGAGTCCTTGCTTGATTAGTGAAATTTGATGATAACCAACTGTTACCAACAAATGATAGAAATACTTTTGTGATGCTGGTATAAACGCTGGTCTCTAAGGGCAATGATGTATGTCATTTCCTCCTATCGTCGATATAAAGAGATTGGCAGTGGAAAACAGAAAATACTATCAAGTCGTTGATGAGTTGGCATCGTTACGTAAAGCATCGCCGTTCAACTTACGTTTTTCTCAATTGATGGAATATGCGTTGTTTCAACAGTCTTATGGACTTTGGTATCGGGATGCGATTCGGGTTGCAACGTTATTTGCTGCAGCGTTATTTGGTGGAGCTCATGTCATTCAGTGGTTGTCGGGGCTATCCGTTCACCCCTTCGTTGAGTTAGGCCGATTAGGTTCGATTGGAATGTTGATTGCGACTTATGTTTATGTTGCACGTTCTAAACGGCTCATTTATCAGCACCTTCTTGTTAACTTAAATGCACTTGTTGCAACGCTTGTTATTTTGTCGTTTTGCATCTCTTATCCTGCCCCGTTTAAACATATATTTTATACCGCCATTATCTTTGTTCAGATTTTTGTTTTTGCTTTAATTCGAATGCCCTTTGTGAGCGCATTTTTTGGAGCATTGGTGATTCTTGGGGTATCAAATGCAGCAATTTATTATGATGGCACACCAGTAGCTGAATGGTTTTTTCTGGCTTTTTTTCTTGTGGCGGGTGCTGCATTATCCTTGGTTATTTGTTACCGAATGGAGCGAAGTGCGAGAGAGAGTCATTTACAGTCGATGTTGATCAGTATGGAACGGGATCAGTTGAAATTGCACAATGCTCAGTTGAAAGAGCGGTTGTCAGAAGACCCCGTTACTCACTTACTGAATCGGCGAACATTCGAAAATGCGGTATTGGATAAATGGAATAGGGCGTTTCACAACCGTAAGGAGTCTGCATTGGTCGCAATAAGTATTGAGTCTCTTAAAAAACTCAATCAGATGCGAGGCTCGGATGTGGGAGATGACTTATTAAAGTCAGTCGCTCGTCAGATCAAAAAGATATTGTTTGAATCTGACGATGTTGCGGCACGCATTTCTGGTGGGCGTTTTTGTGTGTTGTTATCAAATGCCTCAAATTCCGAGATTACTCGACGAATGAAGCGATTAAGAAAAGGGTTGTTATCCATTTCAGTATTACAAGAAGATGAGATCAGTGATGCTGGTATACGGATCAGTGTTGCAACGAACGTGCTTGTACCCGATGCAGAAGGGGATTCTCGAGATGCGATTGTTCGGGTGATGCGGGATGTTGAGCCGATGTTTTTTGCGGACAATGAGCAGGATGCTGATGTGGAGGCGTTGTTAGCCAGTTAAGCGTTTTTAGTGATTAAGCGACGAGCTGAGGTTTGCCTCGGGGTGCTTGTATTATATTGTGCATGCCCGCTATGAATGTTGCTATGGCTTCATCTTTTGTTAAGTTTGATAGACCGTTGTGTGGGTAGTTTTCAAACCAACAGATAGCAAGAGCATGAAGGTTGCACGGGTCATCAGGAAATGCATCGGGCCCAGAATGACTAAGTTTGCAATCATACGTTGCCCAAGCCATTGCGGTAGCATAGGACAAGTTGGTTACTAATTCTTGTTCAGGGTTTACTAGAAAGGCGCGTTGTGACGCAAAGCCTCGTATAGTGCTGGCAAGGTCGCTATCAAATGCAAGGTGTTTGTCCCAGACTTCTCGGTGACTTGTTTTATCAAGCAAGTACAGTCCAAAGCGCCGCTCTTGATGATCTGAGTAAAGTCTGTCGCCTAGATTGGACATGACCAATGCAGTGCCGAGTAGTAATGCTTCGGTTGCGGGTGTCCACTGGTTTAGCTGTGTTAACGTTGGGTGAATAACTGCTTCTTTGAGATCTTGCGCAAAAATTCCCATACTACATCTCTTTTTACTGCCCTTATACTTGAGGTTAGTGCAAACCCTAGCAAATGACAGAAAATAATATTGGACATCGCCGTTTTACCGAAAATAGGGTGATGTATCGAAGAACCCTACCTTAAGAACATCCCGCAAAAACCTGCCTTTTTCATATATATCTTAATCCTCTCTTAAGAATTCAATATTACGATGGATATCAAGTTATCGAGAGGTTGTTCATGATGTTTTCAAAAGTTCAGTTACACCGATCTTCAAGCGAGACGTTTCAGTTTGCTCCTCAATCAATAAGTAACGGGTTAGTTGATATTGATGAGACAAGTATTTTACGTCCAGAGGCCGAGCAATTTATTGCTAAACGGTTTAGCTCAGAGTATGGGGCGGCGGTTGGGTACTTCCTGGGACGCCATATTTTATCTTATGACCAGGGCACTCTTAAGTCAGTGGTTGGTTATCACGTTGCCGATGAGGCCCCCTTGTATTTGGAGCAATATTTACCTGCTCCCGTAGAACAAGTAATTGCACATTGCCGGAATGTTGATGAACCCATCGATCGAGCATCAGTTGTAGAGGTAGGTAATCTTGCTTCGACTTCTCCAGGTAGTTTTAGACGTTTGATTTTATCGTTGTGTCGATATTTTCATGAGGGATCCTTCTCTTGGGTTGTTTTTACATCAACCCCCCTATTGCTTAATACGTTTAAAAAATTGGGGCTGGAACTGGTGTTTCTTGGTGATGCCCGCGAGGGTGATTTAGAAAATGGAATGGAAGATTGGGGTAGTTACTACGAACATAAGCCGATCGTTGTTGCAGGCAATATAGGTTATGGCTTGCAACAGTTGTTGGCCAATCCAGTGTTAAGAAAATTGTTGGATAGAGCCCCTGTCCCTCATAGAGAGGGGTTTTAATATGATAAATTTGAAGCAAGTTGGATTACCTGACATGTCACCAACAACCCTCCTTATTCGAGCATTGCAACGCCACATTAATAAACATCCTAATAAGGTGGCAATCCAAACTTCTTCGTTGGTGTTAAGTTATTCAGAGTTACTTCAACAGATTGAACAGCTAGCGAAGCAATTACGCGAATTAGGTATTAGCCGTTTTGCGATATTGGAAGATAATTCACCGGCGTGGGTGATTGCAGATTTGGCGGGGCAAATGATCGGCGCAACGGTGGTGCCTGTGCCTTTATTTTTTTCTAAGGAGCAACAGCAACACTTAGTGAATCAGAGTGGAGTGCAAGCAGTATTAAGTAGTCATGCTTTGCTTTTGGATACGCTTATTTCTGTAGACTCTACTGACGTACTAATGGGCTCCACTTCATTGGATTTTTCGTTTTATATAATGATGTTGACGGAGTGTTCAATATTGTCAATGCCAGTATCACTAGTGCCGTCAAAAATTACTTATACTTCGGGGTCTACTGGCCAACCTAAAGGCGTATGTCTGGTTTCGAGTGTTATTGATGAAACATTACAAGCGTTGTCAGATGCGGTGGAACAACCGGGTGGCATAACACATTTGTGTACGTTGCCATTAGCAACATTATTAGAAAATTTGGCGGGCGTATATTTACCACTGTTAAAAGGTGGCACGGTTATTCTCAAAACTCAGGCTGAGTTAGGTATTGGTGGCTCTAGTGGTTTGGATATTCATACATGGGCAGAAGCGCTTGTTGAAAGTCGCACAGAAAGCCTGATTTTGACGCCGGAATTGCTAAAAGCACTTGTTTTTCTAATGACCCATCATGGGGTAGTGCTAAAAGCATTGCGCTTTGTTGCCGTAGGAGGAGGGAAGGTATCGCCAGAATTGTTGGAGAAAGCAACGGCTATTGGGCTTCCTGTGTATGAAGGTTATGGGTTGTCAGAGTGTGGCTCTGTTGTCGCGCTAAATCGACCTTCCGCAAGCAAATCTGGAACCGTGGGCAAGCCGCTTGGGCATGTCAATGTATCTATTTCCGAAGATGGCGAGGTAATGGTTTCAGGTAATGCATATTCGGGTTACCTAAATGAAATGCAAATAGAACCGGCGCCACCGGTGCCGCTGTCTGTGGCGACAGGTGACTTGGGATATTTTGATGACGAAGGTTTTCTCGTGATTAGCGGGCGAAAGAAAAATCTCATTATCTCTTCTTTTGGAAGGAATATATCGCCTGAGTGGGTAGAGGCAAAACTAAGTGCCAATCCAATTATTGGCCAAGTGATTGTTGTGGGTGATGGTCAAGCGTTTAACGTGGCAATTGTCACAGCGGCGATGCAAAACGTAACGCTAGATCAAATGGATGATGTTGTTCAAATGGTTAATCAATCATTACCGGATTACGCCCAAATTAAATACGTAATTCCATCGGTACAACCATTTACCCCCGTTAACGGTTTATTAACGGGCAATGGACGCTTGAAAAGACAAGTGATTATCGACACCTATCACGGAGAGATATCTCAGGTTTATTCAACGGAATACCAGTTGACTCATAAAGGGCTATTACAGAACACAGAGGCAGCGTAGAAATATAGTTATGAAAATGGACACTAAAAGTATGGCTAATAGAAATATAGTTACTAAAAACATTATTATTGGAGAAATAACATGAATTTTTTTGATCGATTACAAACAGAAACAGAACAAGAACGTACAGCGTTACTTTCAACACCCATTATCAAGGATGCAATGAGTGGAGATATAACATTGGATCAGTATATTGCTTTTTTAGGACAAGCTTACCATCACGTAAAACATACCGTTCCTTTGCTTATGGCATGTGGTGCTAGATTAGCAGAAAGTCATGAATGGTTACGTGTTGCCGTTGGTGAATACATTGAAGAGGAAACGGGGCACCAAGAATGGATATTAAATGATATTGCCGCGTGTGGTGCCGATAAAGAAGTGGTGAGAGCAGAAAGACCCGATCCATCGACGGAATTAATGGTGTCTTATGCCTATGACGCGATTGCTCGTATGAACCCGGTAAGTTTCTTCGGCATGGTACATGTCCTTGAGGGCACTAGCGTAACAACGGCAACAGGGGCGGGAGAGAAAATTCAACAAGTATTAGGGCTGCCTAACCAAGCATTCAGCTATTTGTTTTCTCATGGCAGCCTGGATATAGAGCACATTAAATTCTTCGAGAACTTGATGAATAAAATTGAAAGCAAACAAGATCAAGATGCGATTATTCATGGAAGCAAAATGTTTTATCGTTTATATGCCGATATATTTCGTTCACTGCCATTACGGGAGATGCGACATGCAGCTTAAAGGCAAACGCGTGGTGCTAACAGGGGCATCTGGTGGTATTGGAGAGGCAATCGTGGGAGCGCTAGCAGAGCAGGGGGCCCACCTTGTTATCATCGGTCGAAATCAACAGAAATTGGCGCAGATTGCCCATGCTGTTAGAGAAATGGGGGGCGTTTGTGATGTTGTTGTTGCAGACCTAGGGACTTCAGAAGGTATTTTCGATGTGCAACAGGTGGCACACATGTTGGGTCACGTAGATTTGTTGATTAATAATGCAGGTATTAGTGAATTTGAAGCATTTAATGTTCAGTCAGATGATGCAATTGAACGGTTGCTGCACATTAACCTTATATCTCCGATGAAATTAACAAAACAATTATTACCTTACTTGAAAGCGGCGGAGCGTGGACTGATTGTTAATATCGGGTCTACTTTTGGGTCTATAGGCTACCCTGGATTTACCTCTTACTGCGCCTCAAAGTTTGGTTTACGCGGTTTTAATGAGGCACTTTCAAGGGAACTAGCGGATACCAATGTTGATGTATGTTACATCGCACCTCGAGCGACACAAACGGCAATTAACAGTCAGCAAGTGATGGCTATGAATGATGCTCTTGGGGTTAAAACAGACTCCCCTCTATGGGTTGCTGAGCAGATATTGCGGGCTGTACAAAAAGATCGTCGACGAGTTTATCTTGGTTGGCCAGAAAAGTTTTTTGTTCGTATGAATGCGCTGTTTCCAGGGGTTGTAGCGAATTCTATTATTAAACAGTTACCGATCATTCGCCGCTATTTAGCATCTGTACCAGCACCAAGCATCGAATTCAAAAGTTCACAAAATATACCCCGTTAGAAATGACTGAGCAGAAAGACAGTTAACACATATATTGATAAGTGAGAGGAAAGGTATCATGTTAAATATTCTATGTAAGGTAAGTGTTTTTGTAATTCTAAGTGCAACTGTGGCTGTATCGCAGGCTGCGGACGTTCAAACCCTTTATAGGCAGTGGGCAGACATTCGTTATCAACAACAAAGTGAAGAGCGAGAGGGAATGTTTGGATCATTGCGAGAAGAGGCAGAGCACTTAACGGAGGCACACCCTGAGAATGCTGAGCTCTGGATCTGGCGAGGAATTATTAATAGCACGTATGCTGGTGAAGTTGGAGGGCTATCTGCTTTGTCGGTAATTAAAGAGGCCAAGGAAAATCTAGAGACAGCGTTGGAGCTTGATGCGGGTGCACTCAATGGCTCTGCCTATACCAGTTTAGGTGTTCTGTATTATCAAGTGCCTGGCTGGCCATTAAGTTTTGGTGATGATAGTGAGGCTGAAGAATTTCTTAAAAAAGGATTGGCAATAAACCCTAAGGGGATCGATTCTAACTTTTTTTATGCAGATTTTTTGATAAATCAAGGACGTAAAAAAGAGGCAAGAGGTTATTTAGACATAGCGGAGAATGCCTCAGATCGTAGTGATCGCCCTGTTGCAGATAAGGGGCGGCGTGCAGAAATAGCCGGCCTTAAGGCTAGGCTAATGGAAAAATAATTTGGAGATTACCCTTCCGATGGTTGACCAAAATAGTTCTCGAAACTGTTGGAACCACGATCGGGAGGGCCAGGTTTTTCGATCAATACATTGGCAATGCGTAAAATCTTCAAGCATCATGTGTTCGACTTTTCTGGCAAAATCAGCGTCAATGATTTCTTGGTTGGCTTCAAGGTTCCAACGTAAATTCCAGCGATCAAAGTTACATGAGCCAATACTGCTCCAGTTATCAATAAGAGCAACTTTCATATGCAAAAAACGTGGCTGATATTCAAAAATACGCACGTTGTGTTTTAACAGCTTGCTATAAAGCGCTTGGCCTGCATATCGAACTGAGGGGTGGTCTGTTTTTTCTCCAGGCAACAAAAGGCGGACATCAACGCCACGCATAGCCGCTTTTTTTATTTCTCTTCGCAGCTTTCGAGAGGGGTAAAAATAAGCAGTGCTGATCCAAGCCGTTTTTTTTGCATTCCGCAACTGATTGATAAGTGCCCATTTTATAGGGTCACTACCAAACCCTCTGCTGCCGTTAATTCTCGCATGAGGAGTGAATGGCGAGAACTGGGTCTTATCAAAAAAATGAAGTCGATATTGCTGGATTTTTTCTCGCCAGTCTTGAATGCTGTAAGGAGACTTAAATGTCGACCACACATGTTCGAATAACCGTTTCCAATCACCAACAACGGGGCCTTGTATTTCAATCATTAACTCCCTCCAAGCATGTTGGTGAGAGGTTTTAGGGTCAAACTTATCAGTAATGCCGGTTCCGCCGACAAATGCACGTTGGTCATCAATAACAATTATTTTTCGATGGTCGCGAGCTAAATTAATAAATTTTTTGTCTCTGCGTAAACGATTATAAAAACGAACGGCAACACCAGACTCTCTAAGTTTATGGCGGTCTTGTTGGTTGAAATCATGCGAGCCAACGTGATCTAATAAGAATCTTACGCGCACTTGGCGAGCCGCGGCTCCAGATAGCGCGTCAACAAAGCGACTGGCAACTTGTCCAGATTCCACTAGGTACATTTCTATTTCGATAGTGGAATGGGCTGATTCTATCGCTTCAATAATGCGGGGAAAGAACCGGTCGCCATCAGGTAATAACTCAAAGTGGTTTCCGGAGCGCCAAGGTGTTGGGGTGATGCAAACTTTTGTTGATGGATTGGATTCCATAATGGTTCAAAAGTATTCCGGTGATTTATTTGTCATGACTTATATGGTTTTGATTTGTGTGGCTTTGGTTCGTGTTGCCATGGTTCATCTGACTATGATCCATCTGACTATGATCCATCTGACTATGATCCATCTGACTATGATCCATCTGGCTGTGGTCGATACTAACATTACCCCAAATAGTCCAGCTACCATAGATAATCATTAGAATACCAGCAACAGATCGTGTGGTTTTTGAGCGTGCAAAGTCTGCCAATATACTACTAAAAAATCCAATACCAACCATTGCCGGCATTGTACCTAAACCAAAGAAAAGCATGAGCAACGCGCCATCAACAATATTCCCCGATGTCATTGACCATACGAGGCCGCTGTAGACAAGCCCACAGGGTAACCAGCCCCATAGCGCACCCAGCGCTAGCGCCTTCCAGACGGAGTTAACAGGCATTAGAGATCGAGTTAGGGGGCGTATTCGCTTCCATATAACGGAGCCTAGTCGTTCGAGTTTTGCTAAAGCCATCCACCATCCACTAATGTAGAAACCAAGAAGAATCATCATTACACCGGATAGTATGCGTAGCATTGATATGCTGTGACCGCCAGATAAGTGATCTATGGCTGCCCCAGCGCCACCAACGAGGGCCCCCGCTACCATATAACTGCCAATACGACCGCTGCTATAAAATAATTGAAAGCTTAATTTTCGAAGCGTATTGATTAGCGTGCCGGATGGCGACGTAGGGGGTGTCATTGCAGTGGCAAGGGCACCGCTGATGCCTCCACACATTCCAACGCAGTGTAAGCTGCCAAGGAAACCGATGGAGAAAGCCGTAATAAAATTGATGTTTGTGGTAATGTCGGTAAGCATAAACAAGGCGCTGTTAGCGAAGTTGATCTTCTTGTGAATCTGGCTTTTTTTGTGGTTTTTGATCCTCATCGAACAGAATACGATATGCCTCTCGATCTAGATCGTCAAATTGACCACTTTTAACCGCCCACAAAAAGGCAGCAATGCCAAAGGCCAGTAGTAACATTGCTAGAGGAATTAAAAAGTAAATGACGTTCATGTTTGGTTCCGGTGGCTAGGGTGGAGAGGTTTTCTCTGTATGCGTAGCGCGTTTAGTACAACAAATAAAGAGCTGGTAGACATGCCAATAGCCGCTAACCATGGTGGAACCCAGCCCATTATAGCTGCTGGCAACGCACATGCGTTATACAATAGTGCCCAAATAAGGTTTTGTTTTATAACGCGATAGGTTTTTTTAATCGTAGTAAAAACCTCGATAAGCGTACTGATATTGGGATTGATGAGCAAGCCGTCGGCGGCACTTTTTGCTAGATCTGTACCGTTAGACATTGATATAGAGCAGTTAGCCGCCGCAAGCACGGGAGCGTCGTTGAGGCCGTCGCCGATCATTAAAACTGTCTTACCTTGTTTTTGTAATGCCTGAATTGTTTCAAGTTTATCATTTGGAGATGCGTTGGAAATGACGTGTTTAATACCGAGTTGATTACCGACTATTGTCGGGTGGCTGCTGCTATCACCGCTGAGAATATGAAGTTGATAACCCTGTTGCTGCAGAAATTTAATGAGAGCAGGGCAATCTTCACGAATAGTATCTTCGATTTTAAATCGAGCGAGCAGTAGTTTGTCTTTACTTAACCATACCCATTGCCCATTGAGGGGGGCATTTTCTGCTTGTGAATCAGACTGTGATACGTAGGAGTATGTGCCTATGCGGTATATAGCGTTATTAAACTCACCGCTGACCCCTTGGTTGCTTTGGATGTGGATCTTGCTAACGGCTAACGGCGTACTTTTTGTATGGCAGAAGGCTTTTGCAATAGGGTGTTCAGAGTGAGCTTCCAAACTTGCAGCAAGTGTTGTGGCTTCCGCGATTGATATGTTTGATTCAGGATATAAATAACATTCCGATATCGAAAATGAACCACAAGTTAACGTACCTGTTTTATCAAATACAATATCACTAATACCGGTAAGGGCCTCTGAAAAGCGAGCGTTACTTGTCAGAAAACCGTGATTCGCTAAGGCTGATGCCGATGAGGTGATTGCCGCTGGTGTGGCAAGCGATAGAGCGCAAGGGCAGGTAACGACAAGAACCGATAGTGTTACCCAAAACGCCATGCTTGGCTCAATAACGTACCAGGCGCCAAATACAAAGGAAGAAATAAGTAAGACAACAATGACGAAATAGCGAGATATGTTGTCGGCGAGAATGGTAATGTTGGGTTTATGGCTTTGTGCCTTTTCTAGGAGCCGCTGCAATGCGCTGAGCGCGCTATCTTTAGGTTGGTGTTGGATAGTAATGTGGATGGGCTGAGAAATATTAATGGTGCCACCTGTAACCGAGTGACCTTCTGATTTTGCAATAGGAAGTTCTTCACCCGTAAGCATTGACTCATTAATGTTTGAGTTGCCTTTTGCGATTATCCCATCCCCAGGAATGGTTTCTCCGGCTTTGACAAGAATGTTATCTCCAGGTTTTAGCTGGTCAGCAAGGATGGTGCGAAGTAAACCCTGGTCATCCTTCACATGGGCCATTAGTGTTGCTCGATGAGCAATACGGATTGTGGTTGCAAGAGACCGGTGGCGTGCTCGCATCTCTAAATAACGGCCAATAGATAGAAAAAGAACAAACATACAAACGGAGTCAAAATAGACTTCCGGCCCGTGAGTGAAGGTTGACCAAAGGCTCGCGAAGAATGCAGCTGTTATGGCGATGGCGACGGGAATATCCATACCAGCATGTCGACTTTTGATATTACGGGCAGCACCGGCCAAGAAAGGGTAGCCAGAGTACAAATAAACCGGAACACAAACAATTGCGCTAACCCATCGTAAAAATTGCTCATGTTCTAAGGCGATACCTTGAAATGCGCCAAGGTATAATCCCCCTGCAAACATCATGACTTGCATTGCGCCTAATGCAGCGACACCAATGCGGGCAAGCGCTTTTTTATTCTCTTTTTGGATATTGTCTTCTTGTTTTTGTGGGCTGTAAGGTTCCGACTGATACCCAATTCTGTGAATAGCAAAGAGAATGTCATTGAGGGTTGTTTGCTCGGGGTTCCATTCAACCTCAGCTAAATGACTTGATAGGTTTACCCGGCACTGCGTAATACCTGTTAGCTTTTGAAGTTGTTTTTCAATAAGCCAGATACAGGCAGCACAAGTGATGCCTGATATCATCAGTGTGATTGCTAGGTGAGAAGAGGGTAGTGGAGCTTTAGTGTCCACTTTGTTCGTGCCAGTTGTATCCTTAACCGTTCGAACAAATCTTCCCTGCAGTTCAGGCTGATTCCAAATGGCATTTTGTTTAAGAAAGTCTGGAATAATTTCCCCAGCACGACTTTCTTTGTCAGGTGGTGTGCGGTGTTTGTAATAGTTCTCCATGCCGAGCTCAATAATGTTACTGGCGATGGCTTCGCAACCGGGGCAGCACATCGGTCGTGCCACTCCAAGAATGGTGACGAAATACTGGACGTTATCGGGGTTAGGTAAAGCGCAGTGGTAACAGACACTTTTTTCGAGAAGCCCCTGGGAACGTTCTGATTGGTGACTCATTATTAACGGGGTTGAATGTGTGTATTTACCACATCATTTGAAAAATTCAGGGTTCCGGTAAGTTTCCACTCGGTATTCTTTGGATTGATGGCTATATGGTAAAATCCTGAGGGTATTACTCGAAGTTGGATTACAAATTGGCCTTGAGGAGTATAGTATGCCTGATACTCCCGATCTTTTTCGGGTTGTGTTGGGTGAGAAAGGGAGACGTTAACGCTGTTGGATCGTAACCCGTCAACATTTTTTAATGTCAGCGCTAGGTGTTTTTTGTCACGATCTAGCGTTATCAGTGCATTGATACCTAGTGCCTTCGCCTGCTTTTGTTTGTCTAATCGCTGGTTGATGGCCTTGCCATCCTTGTACCAATTATCTTTTACCAGTGAATCGCTGTATTTAAAAGCAATAGCAACGGTGATTAAGCCTGCAACTACTGCTAATGCAGGAAAAAAGATAATGAACCATGGCCAAAATTGCTTGTACCAAGCAATCGGTTTTCCAGCTTGCGTTGTTTGTGTCGATTGAGGGGTAGGGCTCATGATAGTAGTGCTCATAATGGATTATCGTTTGGGCATCGGGCCAAGGAATCGGCTTTCTTCTTCTATATTAAGGCTTGGATCGTCTAGGGCTTCAATGTAAAAGTGGATGTTGGTGTTAGGGCCTTTTAATGCACTAGGGTCTATGTGTGCGGTTGTTGGTACCACGACAAGCTCGCCAGCTAGCGTTGCAATGGATTCAGGTGTTTCGAGAATAAGCCCTTCTGGCCCAGAAACGGTCACTTTGTACCGGTGAGGTTGTTGCGTTTTGTTTATTATTTTGAGCGTGTAGACATTTTCGATATGACCCTCAACATTGATTCTGTAAAGTTGATTTCGGTCGCGGATAATATCCACTTCTAGCGGTACACGGCTAAATAAAACAGCAATAAATCCAATAACCATGACACAAAGGACAATGGCGTATCCCACCATGCGGGGACGGAAGAGGTGGGAAGGTTTTCCTTCAATAGCATTTTCAGTTGAATAACGCACAAGGCCCCGATCATAGCCCATTTGATCCATGATGGAGTCGCATGCATCAATACAGGCGGCACAGCCGATGCATTCGTATTGCAGGCCGTTTCGGATGTCGATGCCGGTAGGACATACCTGTACGCATAATTTACAGTCAATGCAATCACCAAGGCCTTGCTCTTGGTAGTTTGATTTTTTCTTGCGTTTTCCTCTGGGGTCTCCTCGTTGCGTATCGTAGGTGACAACCAGAGTGTCTGAGTCAAACATAACGCCTTGGAATCGGGCATATGGACACATATATATACAGACTTGTTCACGTAACCAACCAGCGTTCATGTAGGTGGCAACGGTGAAAAAGATTAACCAAAATATTGCCCATGCATCTAAGTTAAAGTACGCCGTATCTAGCAGTAACTCTACGACGGGAACAAAATAACCCACAAAGGTAAAGGCGGTGAATAAGGACAAAAGAATCCAAAAGAAATGTTTGGTGCCTTTTTTAGTGATTTTTTTCAGTGACCAGGGTTGAGCATCGAGTCGAATGCGTTGGTGTCGATCACCTTCTGTGACGTGCTCAATCCACATGAAAAAAGTTGTCCATACGGTTTGTGGACAGGTGTAACCACACCAAAGGCGACCAGCAAGTACGGTAAAAAAGAATAGGGCGAAGGCGGCAATGATGAGAAGCCATGATAATAAAATAAAATCTTGAGGCCAAAATGTCATGCCAAAGATATAGAATTTACGTTCGGGCAGATCAAATAATATTGCTTGTCGCCCGTTCCAGGTTAGCCAAGGCCCAAGAAAGTATACGCCAAGGGTTACCCAAATTGTAATAACCCGCAAGGTTTGAAAAAATCCCGTTGGATTCCGTTGATAAATTTTTTCTCGTTTTTGGTATAACTCAGCTGTGCTTGGCGTTGTATCAGTAACAGGGATTTTGCTTGAATTAGACATCAGCTAAAAACTCGCGTGACGATACGCATTTATCACCATACGAAAGATGGCGTGAAACTTAATAGTAAATGCGTATAAGTAAAATAGGTTTACCAATAGCTCTTTTAAAAAACGTTTGGTAAACATATTTTGTTAGTGTGCTTTATCAGTGTAGTTTGGTATTTAACAAAAAAGGGGTAGTGTGTTGAGTTGTTTGAATTATACGCGGCCATTATATATCAAAATGCCTGTTCGCAGTGTGACTAGATCACATTGATCTGCGTCGTTGCTAACAGGCATTTTGATACACCGTGTTACTGCTTAAACGGCTTACTTAAACTGCTTTCTCTAGTTACTTTCTCTAGTTACTTTATCTAGTTACTTGCTCAAGCTATAGACATAAGCCGTAAGAACATGGATTTTCTCTTCACTTAGCTGGGCTTTGAAGGCAGGCATTGCACCAGAGCGACCTTTATTAATGGTTTCGATAATTGTTGCTTCATCACCACCATATAACCACACGTTATCCGTGAGGTTTGGGGCGCCTAGCATTTGATTACCTTTACCCTCTTTTCCATGGCATGCGGCACATAAAGCAAATTTTTCTTTACCTGTAGCTGCATCCCCAGAGCCTGTGCGTCCGCTGAGGCTTAGCACGTGTGCTGCTACATCCTTGATGGCTGCTGCATCCCCAACCGCTGCAGCCATTGTTGGCATGTTGCCGTTGCGTCCATTGGTTATGGTTGTTTTGATAGTGTCTACTTTTCCACCGTAGAGCCAGTCAGTATCCGTTAGATTAGGGAATCCGACAGCGCCGTGTGCGTCAGAGCCGTGGCACAGCGCACAGTTGTTACCAAATAACCTTTGACCAACTTTTATGGCTTCTGGATCTTTCGCAAGATCTTCAATAGATATTGAGGCATAGTCTTCAAAGATACGGTCAAAGCGATTGTCTGCTTTTTCCATCTCATGTTCCCATTGGTTGACAGACGTCCAGCCTAGCGCTCCTTTGTAGCTACCAAGGCCTGGGTATAGAGCCAAATATATGAAGGCGAAAACAATGGTGCCGTAGAACATCATTAGCCACCATTGAGGGAGTGGGTTGTTGTATTCTACGATGCCATCAAAGCTGTGGTGTAACTCTTCTCCCTCTGCTACATCGTCGTCATGTCTACGGCGGGTCCACCATAGTATCCACAAGCAGCCAAAAATATTTAAGAGCGCGATAAATGTAATCCAACCGCTCCAGAAATTACTCATTTCATTCATGATTCTTTATCTCCAGCCCCAGTAGATTGGGCGTGATTTTGCTGTGGTTCATCGGCAAAAGGTAAATTCGCGGCATCATTAAAAGCGTCTTTTTGCTTTTTGCTATAGGCCCACCAGGTGATCCAAAAAAAGGAGATCACGAAAAGTACCGTAACGATGCTGCGTAAGGTGTTTATATCCATGATGATTTACCTCTTGAACGATAAAACCGTTCCCAAGTTTTGCAGGTAGTGGATTAGGGCATCCATTTCAGTCTTACCTTCAACGGCAGCCTTTGCTCCAGCAATATCGTCGTCTGTATAAGGAACACCGACCATTCGTAACGCTTCCATTTTGGTACCGGTATTTTCACCCGTAAGAACATTGTCTGCTAACCAAGGGAAGCCAGGCATGTTGGATTCAGGCACTACATCACGAGGGTTCATCAGATGAACGCGATGCCATTCATCACTATAACGTTTTCCAACGCGAGCCAAGTCTGGCCCGGTGCGTTTGGAGCCCCATAGAAACGGGTGTTCATATACAGATTCGCCTGCAACGCTGTAGTGGCCGTAACGTTCGGTTTCTGCTCGGAATGGTCGAATCATTTGTGAGTGACATACATGACAGCCGTCGCGGATGTAGACATCTCTGCCTTCAAGAGCAAGGGCGTCATGTGGCTCTAACCCGTCTACAGGTTTTGTTGTTTCGTCTTGAAAAAACAAAGGAACAATTTCAACTAAACCGGCAAAACTAATGGCAATGACGATAAAAACCATCATTAAACCAATATTTTTTTCTACTATCTCATGGGTTTTAGCCATTTTCTATCTCCTTACGCCGGTTGCGCGGCAGCGTCAGTGGATGTTTGGCCTGCGCCACGAATTGTTTTCCATGCGTTATATGCCATAACAAACATACCGCCTAAGAACATTAAACCACCGACCCAACGAATGATGTAGTAAGGGTATGTTGCTTTGAGTGCTTCAACGAAGGTATATGTTAGGGTGCCGTCGTCATTGATAGCTCTCCACATAAGTCCCTGTGTAATACCTGCCACCCACATTGACGCGATATATAGTACGGTGCCAATGGTTGCCATCCAGAAATGCATGTTAATAAGTTTAACGCTGTACATTTCTTTCGTGTGCCATAACCAAGGGATTAGACAATAGACACAGCCGATTGTAATCATGGCCACCCAACCTAGCGCGCCGGAATGTACGTGGCCAACAGTCCAGTCAGTGTAATGTGACAAGGCGTTAACGGTTTTGATTGCCATCATTGGGCCTTCGAATGTAGACATGCCGTAAAAAGATAAGGCAACGACCATAAAGCGAAGAACAGGGTCATCCCGTAACTTTTCCCACGCACCAGAAAGAGTCATAACACCGTTGATCATGCCGCCCCAGGATGGTGCTAACAATATCAATGAAAAGGCCATGCCGAGTGATTGAGTCCAGTCGGGCAGCGCGGTGTAATGAAGGTGGTGAGGGCCAGCCCACATATAAAGAGAAATTAATGCCCAAAAGTGAACAATGGATAAACGATACGAATAAACAGGGCGCTCTGCGCGCTTAGGGATGAAGTAATACATCATTCCTAGGAATCCTGCGGTGAGGAAGAAGCCTACTGCATTGTGGCCGTACCACCATTGGATCATTGCATCCGTTGCACCGGAATAGGCAGAGTAGGATTTCCATAAAGTGACCGGTACTTCCATGCTGTTAACAACATGAAGCAAGGCAATACAGATAATAAATGCCCCGAAAAACCAATTTGCTACATAGATGTGTGATGTGGTTCGTTTAACAATGGTGCCAAAGAATACGACAGCGTAGGAAACCCAGACAATGGTGATCAGAATATCAATTGGCCACTCTAGTTCGGCATACTCTTTAGCAGAAGTGAAGCCTAAAGGTAGCGTGACAACGGCACCAACAATAACGAGTTGCCAACCCCAAAATACAAAAGCTGCAAGTTTGGGTGCAAAGAGAGTCGTTTGACAGGTACGTTGAACAACATAAAGTGAGCAGGCAAATAACGCTGAACCACCAAATGCAAAAATTACCGCATTAGTATGCAGTGGACGTAAGCGGCCATAAGTCAGCCAAGGCAGGTCAAAATTAAGCGCTGGCCATGCAAGTTGTGCTGCAATGATTACACCGACTAACATGCCAACAATACCCCACACGATCGTCATTACAGTAAACTGTTTGACGACCGCAAAGTCGTATTGAGGCGTTGTAAGGTCACTATTACTCATGGAGTGATATTCCTATAGTTTTCTATTATTACACCTGTCGTAAGCTCACGAATACACACTGTTTTGCGTAAATATCGAGGCAGCCGAAGTATAGTCCAAAAAAAGTTTCCATTCTTGATATTAGTCATAGAAAGGCGTCCTTGAAGGGTGCGCTGCGGTGATCAAGGAAGTTCATTTTCGCACTGTTTTGGCTTGCTTTGCTCGGTATCGACACCAAAATGGTGCGAAACGTAGCCATTCTTAGCTACTAAATTCATTAACATGTTGAAAAATAACGAGTTTAATAGTTGGCCCAAATGGTGCATGCCCCATGGCGGTGCAAGGGCACCAATATTGATCATGAGATAGGCTGTCCATGTTTTCGGGGGGCGCATTATGAGAATGATTTTGTAAATCATCAAGCATTTTATGATCAACAATAAATAGAATGATGAGTCAGCCCCTAGGGTTTGCGAATTAATTATTTATTTGAAAAATAAACGGTTTTTATTGTCAAGGTAACTGCTAAGGGCTTAAAAGTATGTTGAATACAAAAGTATGTAACGTGTTGTTGGGGGGCGTTGCATTAATGTTGCCGTCACTAGGTTGGGCGGCTGATGAATTGAATCAGGCAAATACTGCGTGGATTTTGACATCTACCGCATTGGTACTGTTTATGACGATCCCTGGATTGTCATTGTTCTATGCTGGTTTGGTTAGATCTAAAAACGTACTGTCTGTGTTAATGCAGTGTTTTGCGTTAACCAGCCTTATGTCCATCTTATGGTTTGTTATCGGGTATTCATTGGCATTTACTGATGGCGGTGGTGCGAATAATTGGATTGGCGGCTTCTCAAACGTATTGTTTGCCTCTATGAGCAAGGAATCTATGGCAGGTGATATACCAGAAACGTTGTTCGCAATGTTTCAAATGACGTTTGCCATTATCACCCCTGCGTTAATAGTGGGTGGTTTTGCGGAGCGTATGAAATTCTCGGCGATGCTTATTTTTAGTGTTATTTGGAGTTTAGTTGTTTATTCACCGATCACTCACTGGGTATGGGGTGGTGGCTGGTTGGGTCAGATGGGGTTGCTTGATTTTGCGGGTGGTACAGTGGTTCATATCACTGCTGCCGTTGCGGCGTTGGTAACGGCTTTGGTAATGGGTAATCGAAAAGGGTTCGGTAAAACACCAATGCCTCCTCATAACATGACCATGACAGTGACTGGAGCGGGTATGTTGTGGGTTGGCTGGTTTGGGTTTAATGGTGGGAGTGCCTTGGCTGCGAATGGTGATGCAGCAATGGCAATGTTAGTGACGCATATATCCGCGGCTGGTGGTTGTTTTGCATGGATGATGTGTGAGTGGATTCGTCACGGGAAGCCTTCTGTATTGGGCATTGTTACTGGTATGGTGGCTGGTCTGGGAACGATTACCCCTGCATCTGGTTCGGTTGGCCCTGCAGCCGCGCTGGTGATTGGCCTTAGTGCCGGTATTGTTTGTTTCTATGCGACTATGTATATCAAGCAAGTACTAAAAATTGATGATTCACTGGATGTATTCCCGGTTCACGGTGTTGGCGGTATATTAGGTACTATGCTTGTGGGTGTATTCGCGTCAACGGAATTGGGTCTGTTTAGCGGTTCTGGTTTTGGTGGTGACATTGCTTCTATCGGTGAGCAGCTAAAAGTACAAGCAATTGGCGTTGTTGCGACCTTTACTTATACCGCTGTAGCAACGTTTATTATTCTAAAAGTTGTTGATGCGCTAGTCGGGTTGCGTGTGAGTGATGATGAAGAAACGGAAGGTCTGGATTTGGTTCTTCATGATGAAAGAGGCTATGACCTTTAAATAGAGAATATTCTGGGGAGAAACGGCGTGATAGCGTCGTTTTTTTTGCCTGAAATATATCCTTTGTGAAAGATATGAGGCAAATTGTGTGAAAGTTGCCATAAAAACAGTATCTTAGGCCACTTTTTTAAGTTGACCGAAAAAACCACTGCCTTGGGGGAAAAGGCTATTGTAAATTCCAAACCGATTTTATATGGTACAAGCAACAGTCTTGAACAAACGTTTGAACGTTTTTTCATTTGCTTGGCTAGGTTTCGCGCAGTCCAACCAGGCTGTTTGCCTATTAGCGAGTACGGCCGCAAAAATTTGCACGTTACCGTCAAATTTTTATGTTAGGTTGTGTTGAACGGGCTATGATTAAGTCCACAATGATTCACATGCCTATCGTTGATACGCAAAATATTGCTTCTTGTACAAGAAGCTTACAATAATGAAGGAGAAGGTAAATGAGTTTAAAGTTTTTGTCAGACGAGTGGTTCGCTAAAGTAGAAGACCTTATCGCCGCTGCAGGCGACCTTGAAGTTCCTGCTGCATTGCATGACCTTGTACTTAACGTAACAGTTAGTGATACAGAGTGGGGCGATCGTGATTTATGTCTTGATGCTGGAAACATGAAAAAAGGCCACCAGGATCATGCACCAACTAAATTAATTCTGCCTGTAGATTTGGCGCACCGTTTATTTATTGATAACGATCAGTCTGCAGGAATGCAGGGCTTTATGAGTGGTCAGATTAAAGTAGAAGGCGACATGAGCAAGCTAATGGCAATGCAAACTGCACAGCCTTCAGGCCCTCAGATTGAGCTTCAGAAGCAGATTTTAGAAATCACTGAAGCATAGTTAACATTTTGTTAGCTCGTTGGTGATTTGCTTTCACTGGCAAAAAGAAACCTGCCTTTTGGCGGGTTTCTTTTTGCCTAAAAAATGACTTGCTGGCTCTATTGGTCATGTAATTTGAACGTTTGGGTCATTGGCGCTAACGCTAGGGCTGGATACTCTGAAATTGAGAAAATACAATAGCTACTACAGCGAGGAAATATCATGGCTGAGAAAATCTCCAATGCATTGATTGGTCTTGAATCAGAACCGACAGAGTTTTCATGGGTAGAAAAGGACGTACAGCTGTATGCGTTGGCGGTTGGCTGTAAGCCGGATGAAGAGTTGGACTTTGTTTATGAGGCTAGAGGCCCTAAAGTGCTACCTACGTATAGTGTGGTGTCCGGTCTTAATATCATGGGCAGCGTGATGTCGAAGATTGAATTTAACCTTGCTATGTTGTTACATGGCGAACAGAAAATTACCGTGCATCGACTGATTCCGTCAAAGGGAAAGGCAACGGGTGTTGGTAAAGTGGTTGAGGTATGGGATAAGGGTAAGGCTGCAGTAATCGGTGTTGAATGTGCAGTGTCTGATGAAAAGGGGCCGCTTTACACAACCCATGCAACATTGTTCATTCGGGGTGCAGGTGGTTTTGGTGGAGAGCGGGGGCCAAGTTCTGAAGAGACAAATGTCATTGTTCCTAATAGCGAACCAGATTTTGTAGTTGAAGATGCCACAAGGCCTGAGCAGGCGGCGCTCTATCGTTTGACTGGAGATAGAAATCCTATCCATATAGATCCAAATTTTGCAAAATTTGGAGGGTTTGATAAACCGTTTTTGCATGGTTTGTGTACTTATGGTTTTGCGGGGCGTGCTGCATTGCAGAGCTTGTGTGGAGGTGATCCGGCTAGATTTATCTCGATGACAGGGCGCTTTTCTGATCAGGTGTATATGGGAGACAACATTATTTGTAAAATCTGGAAGGTATCTGAGGGTCAAGCAGTGATGTTAGTTGAAACGCAAAAAGGCAATGTTGTTTTAAATCAATGTCAAATCACCTATTTGGAATGATATGGCACGTGCTAACGAAAGAATAAAGGCGCTATATCATGCTGTAAGCTTATTTTATTCTTTCGTTAATTCTTTAATGAAATCCTGCATGCTTTCTTCTATTTGTAGGGATTTGTTGTTGAGTTCCAATAGGTTCGTCATCTTTTTTTGTAATGTTTTTGTTAGAAAGTCTTCTTGATCATGGGTGAGGTGTAATGATTCTAGGTTGCCCAGAATATCGAGGCTGATACTGTCCAGTACATTGTCTACTGCTTTGCTGTGGCGTTGAAAGTCGTGATGAATAAATTGTAGTGCTTCTGATGACGAGAGCATGCGTTGTTTTAGTTGATGGTATTTCTCTTCCAAGCTGTTTTTTTGTTGAATAGATTCAAGGCGAGAATCGGCGAGTCGAACCACATGAAGTAACGCTTCTTTGATCTGCACATTGCGTAGCTCATCATGGATGGGCATGTTGCGAACAAATAGCGATATTTCTGGATAGTTTATGATCAGCCTTTGTCCAAAAGAGCAGCATCGACCTTGCGTTTCCATTTGTTGAATAATATTGGGCTCTATAGGTTTGATTACGCCGTCATCAGAAAAATAACAATTGTCTGCCGATGTTTTTATTTGTACCAAGCACGATAAGTCCATGTGTGTGGTTATTTCAAAAATTGCTGATGCAAGCCCCTCTAATGTTGTTGCTTGGCTGCTTGAGTCAATAAATTGAAAAACTGGTGAATTGATGAACTGGCGATTGATTGAGCTGGGTGAAGTATCTGTTAATGAGTTTTGTATATGCAGTTGCGTACGTGCCTGTAGAGCATTCATTTCAACCCGCGCAAGTAGGGAATCGTGATGTAGTGGTTTGGTAATGTAGTCATCAGCCCCAACTTCGTAACCAGCAATAATTTCTTCTTTGCCGTCAGATGCAGATACAAAAATAACAGGCATATTCTGGTGATCTTCACACATTTTTATACGTCGGCAAACTTCCAGTCCATTCATGCCTGGCATGTTGACATCCAGGAGTATTACGTCGATAGGCTGTGTTTTTAATAATTCGAGACATTCCTCCCCAGAGGATGCAAATGATAATTCAAAAACCTCTTCTAGAATGCCGCCAATGAGCGCTTGGCTGATATCGTCATCGTCAACAATTAATACTTTTGCTTTGTTGGGCATGAAAAGGCTCTTTATTTCTGTTTGTTGCTATTTATTGATAGGAGTAGAGCCCGCAGGCCCCTGATTTGTTGTGTTTAGCTGTGTTTATAAGTGTAGCTGTGAATTCAGGATGATAAAGTCGAGGGAGGTTGGTATTATGGCGGGCTATTGTGTATAGACAAATTTGTATGATCTAAAGGTGTGTAGATGGGTTTTTTGGTGCTGTATTGCCGTTCAGGGTTTGAAAAAGATTGTTTAGCTGAGATAACAGACAAAGCTATGCCATACGGAGTGTCTGGGTATGGGAAGCTAAATGCTGCGGAGGGGATTGTTCGTTTCTATCCCCATGACCCTTCTGCGGCTAAACGTTTGATGTCCCAGATGCAATTCTCTGAGTTGATATTTTCCAGGCAATGGTTTTTGGCAGAAGCGGAACTTGAAGACTTGCCAGAGTCTGATCGATTGAGCCCTATTGTTGAGGTGTTTTCTTCGTTGCCTGCGATGAATTCGCTTGTTTTGGAATATGGAGATACAAACGAGGGGAAGCAGCTATCAAAGTTTTGTCGAAAGTTTGCGAATCCCGCGCGCCAGGCATTACGTAAAGAGGGTTTACTCTCAGCCAAAAGCAAAGCAGGAGATCGTGCGGAGGCTGGCGATGTCAGAGGGCACCTTTGTTTTATTTCCGGTACTCACGTCATTATTGGGCAGAGTATTGAGGGTAATACATCACCCTGGGAAATGGGTGTGCCTCGTTTGAAGTTTCCTGCCGCTGCCCCGAGTCGTTCAACCCTCAAGCTTGAAGAGGCTTGGTTGCAGCTAATGACTGCGGAAGAGCGCATGTCATTTTTGAAATTTGGCCATACTGCTGTTGATTTGGGGGCGGCTCCTGGAGGCTGGACGTGGCAGTTGGTGAATAAGGGGATGAAAGTATGGTCTATTGATAATGGGCCGATGGAAGAAAAGCTAATGGATACGGGTAAGGTTGTGCATTTAGAGGACGATGCCTTCGTTTACAAGCCAACTCGCGCCGTAGATTGGATGGTGTGTGACGTTGTTGATCAGCCTGCAAAAGTCGCAGATAGAATGCAGCGCTGGTTGTTGGAACGTTGGTGTCGATATACCATTTTTAATTTGAAGTTGCCAATGAAACAGCGATGGTCTGAAGTGCAGAAAATATTTGAGCGGATGGACGAGAAGTTTGCAGATAAGGGTGTTAGCTATGAGTTGCGTGCCAAGCACCTTTATCATGATCGCGAAGAGATTACCGTATTTGTTCGATTGTTATAGTTTCCATCGTCTCTATGAGGCTTCAACTCGTTGGTGGTAGCGACGCCCAGCGAGTACCGAGCAACGTTCTGGGTATTGTAGAAAAGGGTTGATAGCGTCTAGCAACGCTTGCCTTTCTTGAGAATGGAACCATTTATCCCAGGATTGCTCGTTGCTCCAATTGGCGACGACAACATAGTGGTAAGGCTTGTAAATATCGCAAAAAGATTCGCCAGAAATATATCCCGGGGCATTTACCATGACATCTAAAAGGTTTGCAATGGCATCTTCATAGGGGCTTTCTAGACCTTCAACAACCAACCTCTCAATCACTACTTTGATCATTTGTTACTACCTTTAACGGTTCGCTTTTTAATACGTTATTCCTGAGGAACATAATACAAGAAGTGTAATGAAAGCATGGGTTTTTATCCAGTGGATGATGGTAATATCTTGTTTCGTGTCAGTATCTTGGAATTTGTTTTTAGATGACTACCTCTTTTTATAACCAGTACAGCATTCGCACAAAATTAGGCATACTCTCCTGTTTATACTTGTCGCAAGGTGTACCTTTTGGTTTTTTTAGTCAGGCGCTGCCTCCTTTGCTGCGTTCTTATGGCGTTGACTTAGAGATTATTGGCTTTATTTCATTTCTGTTTTTCCCGTGGGCGTTGAAATTCCTGTGGGCTCCCTATGTTGATCAATACGGAAGTCAAAAGCTTGGAAGAAGAAAGAGTTGGATACTGCCGCTACAGTGCGTTTGTGTAGGGTTGATGCTGCTTATCTCGTTAATTGATCCAGATACATTAACGGGAGAAGGGCTCTATTATCTTGCTGGCTTGTTGTTTTTAGCGGGTTTAGCAACGGCAACACAAGATATCGCAACAGATGGTTTGGCCGTACAAACACTCTCGCCGAAAGAAAGGGGAATAGGGAATAGTATTCAGGTTGGAGCGTACCGTATCGGTATGGTGTTTGGAGGTGGCGGAGTGTTGTTTTTGATGGATCGTATTGGCTGGAACCATACGTTCGTATTAATGGCCCTGTTGCTGGCATGCGCCACAATCCCAATACTTTTTTTTGAAGAAAAAAGTGATTTTCCAGTGAAAGGAGACGCTGGCCCGGCGAATGTGTTGGATGTTTTTCGGCGATTTGTCGGACAGAAAGACATGTGGCGCTGGATAAGTGTGTTGCTACTTTACAAAGTGGGTGATTCTTTTGGCTCCGCGATGTCAAAGCCAATGTTAATAGATTTAGGGGTGAGTCTAGAAACAATAGGTTGGTTATCGGCGGGTGTTGGTGTTGGTGCAACGGTTGCGGGGGCTGTAGCGGGTGGACTGCTGTTACCTTTGATGGGGCGAGTGAGAGCCTTAACGGTATTTGCGACGCTACAAGCCTTAAGTTTGCTAGGGTTCAGTTGGTTGGCGTTAGGGAATATCGAAACCTTGGATATTGTGATTGTTACGGTAGCAGAGCATTTTACCGGTGGTATGACAACCGTTGCGTTGTTTGCGTTGATGATGGATGCCTGTCGTCCACATGTCGCGGGAACGGATTACACCGTACAAGCTAGCATTCAGGCTGGAGTAGGTGGTTTGTTTCATATGGCGAGTGGTTTCTTTGTTGTGTTGTGGGGGTATCAAGTTCACTTTGTTGTAGCTGCTGGATTAGGCTTGTTAATATTGATCCCTGTCTACTTTTGGTCAAAAGAAGTACCAAAAAACCAACAATTAGCGTGGAAAAACGGTGAGGTTTAAGGGAGAATAGCGCCGGTTTTTATCAAATAGCGGAATGATTATGGCGTTGACACCATTACCCCCAATAACTCCAAACCACGAGCTTGATGCGGTGGGTTTGCTTTGCCCTGAACCTGTGATGATGCTTCACAATAAGGTGCGAGATATGGCTGTTGGTGACGTGCTTAAAGTTGTTGCAACAGATCCTTCAACAACCCGTGATATCCCTAAGTTTTGTGGGTTTCTTGGCCATGAGCTGATGGGGCAGGAAGAGATTGGCGGCCAATTTATCTATTACATTAAAAAGGGGAGCTAATCAGCTCCCCTTTTTAATGTAATAGTACTGTGTCGTACCGTTTAATTTTCAATTAACATCGATATTGCTGCCAATGCTTCGGGGTCTTGTTCCTTTATTTTATTGGCAATTCTGTGTTGGAAAAAATACCGAAATTCAGGGTGGTCTTGCGCGGAGTAAAGGCAGGAATCACCAGGGAGAACGGGGGTTGATTTGACCTTGTCTTCATCCACGAGCATTGCTCGGACTTCACCATTGGCCATTAAGCGCCAACTGAGTACTTCCACTAATACAAACGAGCGGAAACCGTTATCGGTGAGTACCGCGTGGGTGCCAATGGCGTCAGGGATCTCTTGGAGTGCAATTTCCTCATCATCTGCGTCAAAATCGTAGTATTGTGCGGCGGTTTCTAGTTCAATAATTTTATGATTAGGGACGCTATAAAAAATATCATTGTAACTGGGGTCTCGGTAACCTTCCCAGTGTCCGTTTAAAGGATCATTGATTTCAGTACAGGGTACAATTTTATTGAGCCAAGGAACCATGCCTACTGCTTCGCCAGACTCTTTTAACGCCCAGCAGACGATTTTCAGGCTATATAGTTTGTTCACCGCTGTGTCGTTTGAATAGAGCATTTCAAGGCCATCAAGTTCTGGTGAAATACGGATAATATTATCCTGTACCTCGTTGATAGGCTTGCCAGAGAAAAGGTCTACTACATTACTACGATCGACGTCTATCGTTTGAGGTTTCATATCATTCCCCTCTTTGCTGTAGCCGTCTACAACTGC